>Ga0306910_1000051_pt1 | contig 81215 bp, 80 predicted proteins | sample AntRauMFilla2698_FD_190438 | JGI IMG/M metagenome (GOLD analysis project Ga0306910, IMG submission 190438) | Saline lake microbial communities from Rauer Islands, Antarctica - Metagenome Filla 2 #698 (v2) (version 2) | ecosystem: Environmental > Aquatic > Non-marine Saline and Alkaline > Saline ... | reverse complement strand
ATGGCCCTGGAGACAACAGCGTCATTGCATTCTCTCCGTTCGGTATCGAAAACCTGCGAGAGCTCATCGAAATGGACCGTCAGCGCGCGCGCTGACCTCGCCGCGGCCTACGCCGGATGCTTACAGCGTATCCCAGACCGGTTCTACGGCTCTTATGTACGTGATCCGGACGGTAACAAACTTTGCTTTTTCATGTTCGGGTAAATAACAAAAATTGAAACGAGCTGTCCGAACGGGCGGCTCATTTCTTCTTGAGGGGCCGCACAAGTCCTTCTTGCGCGACGGAGGCCACAAGCGTGCCATCCGCGCTGTAGATCGAGCCACGATTGAAACCGCGCGCCTTGCCGGTCCATGGGGCATCCAGATCATAGAGGTGCCAGTCGTTGAACTGGATCGGGCCATGGAACCACATAGCGTGATCGAGGCTGGCACTCATCACATTGCCCTGAAACCAAGTCAGTCCGTGCGGACGCAAGGACGAGCCGAGCAGGTTCATATCGGACGCATAGGCCAGCAGGCAATGCTGCATCTGCGGACCTTGCCCCTTGGCGGCCTCCATGCGGAACCACAGGTGATTGCGGTCCGAGACGGGCTCTGGCGTGAAGAAATCGCGCGGTGCGACTTCGCGCAGCTCAATGGGGCGTTGTCGCAAAAAGTCATCATGAAATTTCTCGGGAATCTTGTCGACATGCGCCTCGCGCAGATCGTCGCGGCTGGGCCAGTCTTCGGGGGCGCCGACTTCGGGCATCTTGTGCTGGTAATTCCAACCTTCTTCATCGACATGGAAGGAGGCGGAGAGGTTGAAGATCTGTTTGCCATGTTGGATCGCGACCACCCGGCGGGTGGTAAAGCTGCCACCGTCGCGGGCGCGGTCAACTTGATAGATCACCGGAATCTTTGGATCACCCGGACGTATGAAATAGGCATGAAGCGAATGACACAGGCGGTCCGGCACCGTGCGATAGGCCGCCATCAGCGCCTGCGCAATAACGTGACCGCCAAAGATCCGCGTCGTCGTCTCGCCGCCGGAGCCGATACCGCGAAACAGGTCGACTTCCAGCTGTTCGATGTCCAAAAGCTGTATCAGTTCATCGGCGACGGTGTTCATGATCGGGCCTTCAGGTGCTGGCCCGTGCATCCGCATAGGCGATAAAAAAATCAAAGCTGTCGGGGTTTGCCATGCTGTCACGGTTCACCACTGTCGCGGGATCACCCCCCAACAACAGCTTTTTGACCGGAACCTCAAGCTTTTTACCCGATAAGGTGCGGGGAATCTCGCGAACTTCGACGATCTGGTTCGGTATGAACCGCGCAGAGACGCCACTGCGAATGGCGGCATTGATCTTGTCCTTCAGAGCATCGTCGAAGGCAACGCCAGCGGCGGGGACAACGAAAAGCGGCATGAAACTCTCACGGCCAAGGAACTCGAGATCGACCACCAGACTGTCGAGAACCTCGTCCAATCCCTCGACCGCCTGATAGATTTCGGCAGAGCCCAGACGGAGGCCCTTGCGGTTGATCGTGGCGTCGGAGCGGCCATAGATCACGCTCGCGCCAGTCTCGTCGATACTGATCCAGTCGCCGTGGCGCCAAATACCGGGGTAGGTGTCATAGTAGCTCTCGAACAGGCGCGTCCCGTCGTCGTCGCCCCAGAAGAACAGCGGCATGGAGGGCAGCGGCTCGGTACAGACCAACTCGCCCACTTCGCCGATAAGCTCATTTCCTTCGGGATCGAAGGCGCGCACGGCGTTGCCAAGCGCGCGGCATTGCATTTCACCCGCGCGCACGGGCATGCCGGGATGACCTAGGACAAACGCACCCGCCAAATCAGTGCCGCCGGAGATAGGCGCAAGCCAAACGTCCGCCTTTACGTCGCTGTAAACCCAGTCGTAGGCGTCAGAGCTGAGCGGCGAGCCGGTGGAGCCGAGCGAGCGCAGATGGGTAAGATCAACAGCCTCGCGCGGGACGATCCCAGATTTGAGGCATCCGGCAAAAAACGCCGCTCCCGCGCCAAAATACGTCAACTTCTCTTCTGCGACAAAGCGCCAGACTGTCAGCATATCGGGAAAGTTCGGCGCGCCATCATAGAGGCACACGGTCGCCCCCTGCCCCAACGCCATCCACTGCGCATTCCACATAATCCAGCCGGAGGACGTGAGCCAGCAAAAGCGATCATCTTTGGTGATGTCATGATGTAGGGACTGCTTTGCCGCCTCAAGCACGACACCGCCGTGGCCATGTACGATGGGCTTTGGATTGCCGGTGGTGCCGGAAGAATAGACGATCCAGAGCGGTTGCTCGAAGGGCACCTGTGTCGGCTCGAACGGGGCATCATCGTGCAGCAGACTGTCCCATCCGACATGGCCTTGCGGAAGATCACCCACGACCGGAAGCGTTACGAATTGTGCGACACTTGGCAGTTGTGCCGTGATCTGTGCCAGCACCTCACGGCGGTCGACGGTTTTGCCCGCGTGCACATAACCGTCCTGCGCGATGAACACCTTTGGCGCGATTTGGGTGAAACGGTCGAGGATTGCGACATGCCCCATATCGGGCGCACAAAGCGACCACGCGGCCCCGATGCTGGCTGTGGCAAGAAAGGCGATCAGCGCCGCTTCGGTATTGGGCAGAACCGCAACGACGCGGTCACCTTGGGTGACGCCCATCCGTTTCAGATGGGCGGCCACCGAGGCAACCTGCGCGCGCAATTCACCCCAGGACAGCTCCTTACGGCCCGAGGTTTCTGAGAGGCTGACGATGGCCGGGTGGTCCTCGCGGCCTTCCGCATGACACAGAATGTTGTCAGCGTAGTTGAGCATCGCACCGGGACACCACTGCGCGCAGGGCATGGTGCGGGTGCCGAGAATCTGCGTCGCCGAGACGCTGGCGCGGATGTTGAAGAACTCCCAGATCGCGGCCCAGAAGGCGTCCAGATCGGTCACGCTCCAGTCCCACATGGCGTTGTAGTCGGCAAAGGTCAGGCCGTATTTCTGTTCCACAAAACGCTCGAACGCGGCCATGGTCGAAGCCTCGGCACGCTCTGGTGACGGGGTCCAGAGAACAGGGTTCATGTCAGTGCTCCGTGAACGAGCGCCTTGAGTTGCGGGCGCGCGGGGTAGGCGCTGCTGGGAATAAGCTGGGTGAAGAAAATCACCGACAGATCATGCACCGGGTCAATCCAGAAGAAGGTGGAAGCCATGCCGCCCCAGCTGAAATCACCGATGCTGCCCGCCGCCCGCGCACGGCCCGGATCGAGCAGAACAGCGCCGCCAAGGCCAAACCCCATCCCCTCCATCGGCTGCTCGGCAAAGCTGCGCGGTCCCATGGAGGCTATGTCACCGCCCAGATGGTTGCGCATCATAAATTCAAGCGTTTTTGGCCCGATTAGGCCTGCTCCACCCGTGCGCATCATCTCGGTGAACTTCAGATAATCGTCGATGGTGCCGACCAGCCCACCGCCGCCCGACTGAATCCCTTTGTTGAGAAAAGGGGATTTGTCGGTGCCGTCGATCAGGCGCAGGCTGTCCGCCGCGGCGTCCACTTTACCTACCGAGAAAGCATCACCCGCCATTGGGGTATAGCAAGCCGCAAAACGGTCGCGCGCCTGCGCAGGTACGCTGAACCGCGTCTCGTCCATGCCAAGCGGATCGAAAATCTCGTCGATGAAAAACTGCTCAAGCGTTTTACCACTGACCACCTCGACCACGCGGCCAAGCACGTCGATAGCCACCGAATACTCCCACCGGGTGCCCGGCGCAAAGGCCAACGGCAATGCGGCAGTGCGCGCGCAGGTCTGCTCGAGCGTCTCGTGGCGGCCGCGAAACTCGATCTTCTGCGCGGCCATCTCCTTGCCCAGCACACCGGGGTTGAAGGCATAGCTCAGACCGGAGGTATGGGTCAGCAGTTGGTGGAGTGTCGGGGTGGCGCAGGACTCAACCTGGTCGATCGCGATAGCCCCCGCCGTCAGGCAGTGCATGTCGCTAAAGGCCGGAATGAAATCGGAGACCGGCGCATCGAGGTGGAACAGCCCCCGCTCTGCCAGCATCATCAGTGCAAGCGAGGTCACCGGTTTAGTCATGGAATAGATGCGCGCGACAGTATCGCGCTGCCACGGCAAATCACGCTCTACATCGCGCAGACCGCAATCGTGGTAATACACCTCCTGACCGCGATGCGCGACCAGCACGGAGGCCCCGGCAAAACGGCGGATGTCGATATAGGACTGCATCCAGTCTGCGATGCGGCTCAGGCGGGCGGGATTGAACGCAGCCATCAAACCTCCAGCCACTCCTTGCGCACATCCTCGCGCGACTTCAGCTCTGCTGGCGTGCCTTCGAATACAACCTGACCGTGGCCCATCACATACACGCGGTCGGCGATGTCCATAGCGATGGACAGCTTCTGCTCGACCAGCAGGGTGGAAATGCCCTTCTCGGCGATGGCTTTCAGAACCTCGGCCACCTTTTGGACCATCTGTGGCGACAGACCCTCGGTCGGCTCGTCGATCATCACGAAATCCGGATCGCCCATCAGCGTGCGGCACATGGTCAGCATCTGCTGCTCGCCACCCGACAGAACGCTTGCCTCGACATCGGCGCGGCGGTCGAGGTTCTCGAACATCTCGAACATCATCTGCATCGACCAACGCCCCGCACCGTCCTTTTGCCCGGGTTTGAGGCCCAGAGTCAGGTTCTGGCGTGTCGTCAGGCCGGGAAAGATATCGCGGTTCTCGGGGACATATCCGATCCCCAGATTTGCTATCTCATAGGCTTTCTTGCCGGCGATTTCCTGGCCCTTGAACACCACCGATCCTTCGGGCACCACCTCACCCATGATCGCCTTGCAGGTGGTGGAGCGGCCCACGCCGTTGCGGCCCAACAGGGCGACGATCTCGCCCTCCTGAACATTCAGCGTCACGCCCTGAAGGATGTGGGATTTGCCGTAATAGGCGTGCATGTCCGTGACTTCGATCAATGTTCTGCCTCCAAGGCTGCGCCCAGATAGGCTTCTTGTACTTTTGCATCCGCGCGCACGTCGGCGGGTTTTCCCGTCGCCAAAATCTCGCCGTAGACCAGTACCGAAATGCGGTCCGCAAGGCCGAACACCACGCCCATATCGTGCTCAACCATGATGAGGGTCTTGCCCTCCGTCACGCGCATAATCAGATCCATGATGTAATCTGTCTCGGTGTTGGACATGCCCGCCGTCGGCTCGTCGAGCATGATGACATTGGCGCCGCCTGCAATGGTGATCCCGATTTCAAGCGCGCGCTGCTCGGCATAGCTGAGCATACCCGCAGGCAGATCGCGCCGCGCCAGCAAGTTGATTTCGTCAAGGATCGCATCGGCCCCTTCGCTCAACGCGCGCTGGCGGCTGACAATGTTCCAGAAGCTGTATTTATACCCTTGCGCCCACAACAGCGCACAGCGCACGTTCTCGAACACGCTCATCCTTGGAAAGATGTTGGTGATCTGAAACGACCGGCTCAGACCCTTACGGTTGATCTGGAACGGCTCCAGCCCGGCAAGGTTTTCTCCATGCAGCTTGACCGTGCCGGCCGTGGGCGCAAACCGCGCGGTGATCAGGTTAAACAAAGTGGATTTGCCGGCGCCGTTGGGCCCGATAATCGCGTGCCGCTCGGCCTTGCCAATCGACAGGTCGATGCCGCGAATGATCTCGGCCTTGCCAAAACTTTTCTTGAGGCCGCTGAGTTCGAGTGCCGGTACGCTCATTTCTTGCCTCCCGCTGTGTTGGCTTCGTTCCACGCGTCCTTGAGATCGGGCGCCGTTATCCGCGCGATGCCGATCCCAACCGCCGCGATCACTGCCGCGATAATCCACGGCATGATCGTGTGACTGTCGAAGGTGGTCCAGAAAAGGGTCATCTCATGGTCGCCTGTCGCCGCATGACGGTAATGGAACGTCATTTCCACCAGGGCACAAAGCCCGAGGATCCCAATCGCCGCCGGAATCAGCGTCCTGACATAAGGCATGACCAACAGCTGCGCCTTTCCCAATTTGAATGCAGGCACATGCATCATAATGAGCCCTGCCAGACCGCCCGGAAAGAACATGACCGTGGCGAGGAAGAGCGTGCCTGCGTAAAACGCCCACAGCTCCGTCTGGAGACTAAGCACGGTTTGCACCAGCGTGAACACCACAGCCCCGATGATCGGGCCGAAGAAGAAGCCGACACCGCCGAGGAACGTTACCAATAGGATGATACCCGAGGAGGCCGCGTTGAGGTTCTCTTCGGTAAGGATCTCGTAGTTGATCGCAAAAAGCCCCCCCGAGACGCCCGCAAAAAAGCCCGAGGCGACAAAGCTGTAGTAGCGCACCCAGCGCGCGGAATAGCCCAGAAACTCGGCACGTTCGGGGTTGTCGCGCACGGCGTTTGCCATCCGGCCCACAGGCGTGCGGCTCCATGCATACATGAGCGCGGCAGATATGATGACCCATGCGGCGGTGAGGTAGTAGACTTCTTGCTGCTGCAAGAACTCGACACCAAAGAAGGGCTGTGCATACGTTCTGTCGCCGCTGATCCCACCCTCGCCGCCGAAGAAGGCCACGAAGATGATCGAGCTGGCGGCGATCAATTCGCCTACACCCAGTGAGATCATCGCAAAGACCGTGCCTGCTGAGCGTGTGGAGAACGATCCTATGATCAGTGCAAGACCCATCCCGAACAGCCCTCCGAAAAAAGGCAGCAGTGGCAGTGGCAGGGCGGCGAAGAAATCGGACATGTTCATCAAGTGCATGCAGAAAAACCCGCCAACTCCGGCATAAACCGCGTGACCGAACGACAGCATTCCGCCCTGCCCCAGCAGCATGTTATAGGCCAGCGCGAAAACAATCGTGATCGACATCTGATTCATAATCGTGAGCGATGAGTTGTTGTCGAACACAATCGGCAGCGCCATCATGATCACAACCGCCGCGATCCACGGCGCCAGTGTCATCGTCAGAGAGCCTGCACGCATCCGTTGCTGCGGCTTGGTCGGATCGGTGGTGATCTGCTCGTCGGGGCGCATCCCTTTGGGAATGTCGGCGCGGGGATCTGTATCGCTCATTGCGTACGCTTTCCGAAAAGACCTGCGGGGCGGAAGATCAGGATTAGCACCATCAGGATATAGGGTAGAATATCCGCGATTTGCGGACTGGTGATGCTCCAGAAATCGCGAAACAGGTTTTCGTCCATGTTCTCAGGTGTGGCGATACCGATGGCGTTGAGAATATTCTCCATCTCGATGTTATAGGATTTGGCGAACGTCGTGATCCACCCAATCAAAAGCGACGCGACCAGCGCGCCCCAGAGCGATCCCAGACCGCCGATCACGATGGTCACGAAAACGATAGATCCGAGAACGAACGCCATGCCGGGAAACGTACCCAACACCGGCCCCGCAATCACGCCGGCCACGCCAGCCAGCGCGGTCCCCACCCCGAAAACGCCCATGAATATCAGCGGCACATTATGCCCCAGCGCCTCCACCGTGCGCGGATAGCTGAGGGCGGCCTGAATAATCATGCCCACGCGGGTTTTGGTCAGGACATAAAGCAGGCCGATGAAAATACCGACCGAGATGAAAATCATGAAAATCTTGTAGGCCGGGATGGAATTGCCTGAAATCGCGAAAGCCGTGAAGTTGAGAACATCCGGCACCGAATAGGGCAGCTGGTTCTTGCCCCAGATAAATTGCACCAACTCTTCGATCAGTAGCGCCAGACCGAAAGTAAAAATCAGCTCTGGCACATGGCCGTATTGATGCACCCGGCGCAATCCGAACCGCTCTACCGCGGCGCCGGCGACACCCACGATCAGCGGCGCAATCAAAAGCCCCATCCAGAATCCCACAGCGATGCTGATGGAATAGGCAAAATACGCCCCCAGCATGTAAAAGCTGGCATGGGCAAAGTTCAGAACGCCCATCATCGAGAAAATCAGGGTCAGACCGGCGGACAGCATAAACAGCAGCAGTCCAGTCACCAGCCCGTCGATCAAATTGACGAGAATGAGGTCCATGAGGCCCCTCCGGGATGCAGTGTGAAAACAGGGTCAGCCCGCGCACGATCCGCGCGCGGGCTGTAGAAACGCTTAGTCCGGGCGCTTCATCTCGCAGGTGGTCGGGATATCAGCCGACGCCATTTCGACGGTCGATTCAACCACGACGCCAAAGTCCGAGTTGTCGAAGGTATATGTCACGCCCTCGTCGGTATGCTTTGCGATGTGAACGTTCTGAATCAGCTGATGATCTGCCGGACGCATCTTGAGCGTCGATCCCCACATGCTCTCGAATTCCATATCCGACAGCGCATCTGCAACGGCCACGACATCATCTGCGGTGCCCGCCTCTTCGATGGCGGCGGCCAGCATGCCGATCACATTGGAAATACGCGTCTGGTCGACGTTGCCGTCAGGGTACTTGACCTTGAAAGCATCGTAGAACGCAGCCGCTTCGGGTGTCGGCGGCGGGTTTACCTGACCTTCGCTCACCAGACGGATCACCCCTTTACCGGTTTCGCCAAAGGCGGCTGTAATGCCGGAACCCGCCGCGTAATAGGTATAAATCGGGCCGGTGTAGCCGTTTTCGATGATGGATTTCCCAAGGCCGAGCATATCAGCACCCCAGTTCCCCGTGATCACTGCATCCGCGCCAGAGGCGACGATTTTGCGTGAATAGGGCGTGAAGTCTTTTACCTTACCGATGGGGTGCAGTTCGTCACCGACGATCTCGATATCGGGGCGCTTTGCGGCCAGCATTTCGTTGGCTGCCTTCGATACCGCCGTGCCGAACGAATAGTCTTGCCCGATGATATACACCTTCGTGATGCCCTCATCCGCTGCCATCACATCCGTCAGCGCGTCCATCTTCATGTCGGCATGGGCATCAAAACGGAAGTGCCAGAAATTGCAGGCCTCATTCGTCAGCGCCGGGTCAACAGCGGCATAGTTCAAAAACAGAACGCGGCTGTCGGGGTTGCGGCGGTTGTGCTTGTCGATTGCCTCGGTGAGGGCCGACGCCACGGCAGAGCCGTTGCCCTGCACGATATAGCGGACGCCCTGATCGATTGCGACCTGGAGCTGGATCAGCGATTCTTTCGGGCTTGTCTTATTGTCGAACCCGATGATTTCAAAATTGGTGCCATCCAGTACGCCACCGTTCTGATTGACCATGTAGTCAGCGGAAAATTCGAACTGGTGCAGACCGTTGGTACCGGTGCTCGCAAAGGGGCCAGACAGCGGGTCGATAAACCCGATCTTGATGTTTTCAGCAAATGCAGCGCTTGCGCCGACGATAAGTGAGAGCGCGGAGACCGCGCCAAGCTTTGTTATATTTTTCATTTTTTCCTCCCAAGGACAGCCCGCCGCTGTTTTGCGGTCATTATCAAATTGGGCCATTTTGAGAGAGTTACACACCCCTCGTGTAAGTCAAGCGTTCTCATGAAAGCACAATTGCAGAAGTAGACAGCCGCCAGCACTACAGACCGCGCGACGCCTCATTTGACCGCTGCAGACGGGGCGTTTTGGAGGTGATAACGCCTTGCAGACGCGTTATTTATAAGAATTTTGAGTGCAAATAGTTGACCCGTGGTCACCCAAGATCTCCTCTCTCAGCACAAGAATTCATGTCAGAAAAAATTTAAGGACAGGTACCTATTCGCCACCTTAAAGAGGGCGGAAATTTTCGCCACAGTTCCGCTGTGCGGAACACAAGACCACGCGATATGACGCAAATTAGTCCGAATCTGGACCGAGCACTCTACTGCTTGATACTCAGCGCTTCAGCCACCTTGAGCAGGCGCGCGGCATAGACTGTCTCAAGCTGTTTTGTTTTTACACAATAGGATGGCCCGCCCACGTTGAGCCCGTAGATACGGCCATCACTCAGCGAGTGAACGGGAGCCGCAATACCGTTGACGTCCGCGCGCCAGTTGCCATAGCCGGTGCAGTATCCCTGCGCCGCATATTCGCTCAACGCTTCGGCATAGCGCAGCCGCGCCTCCGCCTCGACCTCAGGCCCTTCCATCCGCGCAAATCCAAAAATCTGCTCGCAGCGGTCTTCGGGCGTCACGGCAAGGATCGCCTTCCCAATCGCGGAGTGAAACAGCGGCAGCCGCGAGCCCACGCGCACCAACAGGGTCACCCCCTCGGTAGAAGCATCGGTCGCGAGGTAAATCACCTCCGTGCGGTGCTGTTCGCCCAGTGCGACGGTGATAAAGGGGTTCGGCCCTTCCATCCGCAACGCGTGCATTTCATGCTTGGCCCGGTCGCGCATGTCCATCGCAGCGAGGCGGCTGAACCCCAGCCGCAACACGCCCGCGCTCAGCCGGTAGGTTCCCACACGAGCATCAGCGACCAGATAGTCCAACTCGCAGAGCGTATGGGTCAGCCGCGAAATCGTCGCTTTGGGCAGGCCTGTCCGCTCCGAAAAGTCACTGTTGGTCAGGGTCAGGTCGTCGCGGCGAAAGCAGCGCAGGATTTCCAGACCACGCGCCAAGGCTGTCACGAAATTACGGTCCTTGCCCTCGAGCTCGGGATCGAGCGGGTCCATCAGGTCAGCCCCGTTTCAGGGCATCGAGCCCGTGTTGCGCAAATACCGGCACGAAGGCGCCCACTTTCATCGCGCGCTCGGGGTTCGAGGCGTTACCGTCCAGCGCACGTTTCAACACGCCCTGAATGATCGCCGCCATGCGAAAGAAGGTAAATCCAAGGTAATAGCCGAAATTGTCGATGCCACCCAACCCGCGCCGCGCGCAATATTCCGCGATGAAGTCCTCGTCCGACGGCAGACCAAGCGCCGCACGGTCGAGGCCCCCCATTCCGCGCCCCTCGCTTCCCGCGGGGAGTTGCCATTGCATGATCACCGCAGCCAGATCAGCAAACGGATGGCCAATGGTCGACAGCTCCCAATCCAGTACCGCGCGGCACTGTGTGCCCGTCGCGTCAAAGATCATGTTGTCGATGCGGTAATCGCCGTGCACCAATGTGCGTTGCCCGTCATCTTCGGGGCGCTCCCCCACCAGCGCATCCATCAGTTGGTCCATCGCTGGAATCTTGTCTGTCTCGGACGCGCGGTATTGCTTGGACCATCGCCCCACCTGCCGCTCGAAATAATTGCCTTCGGGGCCATAATCGGACAGGCCCACGGCGTCAATATCGACTGTATGCAGCGCTGCCAGCACGCGGTTCATCTCGGCGATAATCGCGGCACGGTCGCCAAAGGACACATCGGGCATCGCCGGCTCGTTGAAATTGCGGCCCTTCACGTGGTCCATGATATAAAACATCGACCCGATCACGCTGTCATCCTCGCACAAAAGATGCATCTTCGACACCGGCACATCGGATCCTTCCAGTGCTTTTTGCACGCGAAACTCGCGGTCCACGGCATGGGCTGATTTCAGCAAAACCCCCGGCGGCTTGCGGCGCAGCACGTAAGAATGGTCTGGCGTTTTGAGCATGAAGGTAGGGTTGGACTGCCCGCCCTGAAATTTGGTGACCTCCATCGGCCCTTCGAACCCCGGCAAGTTGTCGGAGAGGTAAGCGTGTACTGCCGCTTCATCCAGGGTTTGCGTATCGGTCATAACAGGTCCCTAACTATAGCTCATCAATTTTGCGCCCTCGGGCGTGGCGTAATGCGGTGTGGCATTGAATTCGTTCAATGAAAACAGACTACCCGAAAACATAAACCGCGTCATCGCCGTGTTTTTGATCTGGAGGTTGAGGTTCATCATATGCGCGTCCGGCGCATGCAGCGAGCGGGCAGTCATCTGTCCGATCACTCCGCCAGAGCTGATCACCAGAACCCGCTTTGCATCCGTATCCACGGCAAAGGCACGGGCAGCTTCGATACGATCCGCAAACGTGGCCCATGTCTCGGCCGGGTTTTCGATGCCGTCCTTTTGCCACGCAAATACCGTCTCGCGCAGGGTGCGGAAATGGGCCTTGCGATCGCCTTTGACGATTTCGGGAATGTCCCCATTGAACCGGGCATTGAGCAGATCACCGAAATCGTATTCGTTCAGCCCTTCATGTTCTTCGCGCGGCTGGTCGAACCCCATTTCCGTCGCTGTGTCGATGTGGCGGTTCAGCGTGCCGGTGATCACGCGGTCCGGCGCCCACCCCATCGCGCGCAGCCATTCACCCGCCGCGCGGGACTGCGCGCGCCCGAGATCAGACAAAACATCGTAATCATCCGCCCCGAACGAGGCCTGACCGTGGCGTATGACGAGCAGTTCTGCCATTTTAAATCCCTGAGCACCCGAGTAAGCGCATCAGGAAAACTCTGCCGCCAGCTTTTTGCCCGCCGCGAAATATTCGTCAGCCATCCGGTCGACGATGGCACCCGCTGGCCCGACCGATTTGATCGCACCGATCCCCTGCCCAGATCCCCAAATGGTTTTCCACGCTTTGGGCTTTTCGCGGTCCGGCGAAAAATTCATCGATGTCGCATCAGCAGTCGGCAAATTATCCGGATCCATGCCCGCATTTTTCACCGACCCTTTGAGGTAGTTGCCCCAGACACCGGTAAACAGCGAGGAATAGACGATATCGTCGGCGCCGCTCTCGACGATCATATCTTTATAGGCCTGATCGGCGTTCGCCTCGTCCGTGGCGATAAAGGGCGATCCGGTATAGCCAAGGTCGGCGCCCATGGCGCGCGCGCCCAGAAGGCTTTCTCCCGTAGCGATAGAGCCAGACAGCGCGATCGGTCCGTCATACCATTCGCGGATCTCGCGCACCAAGGCGAAGGGCGATTGCTGCCCCGCATGCCCACCTGCACCGGCGGCCACAGCCACTAAACCATCGGCACCCTTCTCAACAGCTTTTTTTGCGAATTTATTGTTGATGATATCGTGCAGCACGATCCCGCCACAGCTGTGCGCGGCCTCGTTCACTTCTACGCGCGCGCCCAGCGAGGTAATCCAGATCGGCACCTCATGTTTGGCCGCAATCTCCAGATCCCGCTCCAGCCGCGTGTTGGAGCGATGGACGATCTGGTTGATCGCGTAAGGGGCGGCGGGCGTGTCGGGATTGGCCTGATTGTGGCGGTCCAGCTCTTCCTTGATCTCCGTCAGCCACGCATCCAGCAACGGCGGCTCACCTTCGGCCTCACGTGCGTTGAGCGCCGGAAACGATCCTACGATCCCCGCCTTGCACTGCGCGATCACCAGTTTCGGCACAGATATGATGAACAGCGGCGAAGCGATGAGCGGGATGCGCAGGCCGCGCAAAGCTTTTGGCAGGTGGGAGTCGTCGCGGGGCATAGAAGCTCCTGAATTCATGGTGACAGTGAGGGGGCGGACAAACCCGCCCCGCTTGTTCGCAAAGTGCAAAGGTTACAGAACCTCGAAAAGGCCCGCCGCACCCATGCCGCCGCCGACACACATGGTGCAGACCACGTATTTCGCGCCGCGGCGCTTGCCCTCGATCAGGGCGTGACCGACCATACGCGCGCCAGACATGCCGTAGGGGTGGCCGATTGAGATGGCGCCGCCGTTGACGTTCAGCAACTCGTCGGGGATGCCCAGCACATCGCGCGACTGGATCACCTGCACCGCGAAAGCTTCGTTCAGCTCCCACAGACCGATGTCATCCATGGTCAGGCCATGCGCCTTGAGCAGCGGCGGAACGGCATAGATCGGGCCGATGCCCATCTCGTCCGGCTCACATCCAGCGGCCATTACGCCCATGTAGCGACCCAGCGGCGCGAGGCCCATCTGCTCGGCTTTTTTCGCTTCCATGATAACAGTAGCGGAGGCACCGTCGGACAGCTGTGACGCATTGCCCGCCGTGATGAACTTGCCTTCCTTGATGTGGATACCATCCTTGAAAACAGGGTTTAGGCCTGCCAGCATTTCGGCACTTGTGCCGGGGCGGTTGCCCTCGTCTTTGGACAGGGTCACCTCATGCTCGGTGATCTCTTTGGTCTCTTTGTTCTGGACCATCATCATCGTGGTCATCGGCACGATTTCGTCGTCGAACTTGCCGTTCTCCTGCCCTTGATGGGTGTTTTCCTGGCTACGCGCCGCGTATTCGTCCTGCCGCTCGCGGCTGACGTTATAACGCGCCGCAACGGTTTCGGCTGTTTCCAGCATCGACATGTAGATCTCTGGCTTGTGCTCTTTGAGCCATGGGTCACCCTTCACGCGCATCTCAGCTGTCTGCACCATCGAGATACTTTCGACGCCGCCCCCGATCACCACATCCATGCCGTCGGTGATCACCTGCTTGGCCGCCGTGGCGATCGCCATCATGCCCGACGCGCACTGGCGGTCCAGAGACATGCCCGCCACGGTCACCGGCAGACCAGCGCGGAGCGCTGCCTGACGGGCGATATTGCCGCCGGAATGACCCTGCTGGAGCGCCGCACCCATGATGCAGTCCTGAATAGAGGCCGGATCAATGCCCGCGCGCTTGACCGCGTTTTCGATGGCATGGGCGGCCAGCGCCTGAGGTGTCGTGTTGTTGAACGCTCCGCGATAGGCCTTGCCAATCGGGGTACGAGCTGTGGATACGATTACTGCGTCGCGCATGATGTAGTCTCCTTGGTTTGCCAGTCGTGCTCGGGCTGTTTTACCTTCGCTGCACTGAGGCATATTTATGGGTCCGCCTAAAGGCGCCACCCGGTTATTATTGCTTCGTCTCGTCGTAGATACCCATCAATGAAGGGCCTGCTCAAAGATATTCGGCCCCGACATCACGTTGATACCGCCTGAAACCGGGATCACAGCCCCGGTGATGTACGCACCGCCACGCCCGCACAGGAACAACACGCAGCCGCCGATATCCTCGTCGCGGCCCACGCGTTTCAGCGGCACGTCCTCGCCCACCTTGCTGCGCATGTCCTCGTCGTGTGTGGCAAAAGCGGTCATCCGGCTCACGAAGGGGCCGGGGGCGATGCTGTTGACGGTTATGTGCGCACCCGCCAGCTCTTTGGCCAAAATCTTGCTGATGTGGATCACGGCGGCCTTGGACGTGGCGTAGCTGTAGGCGCCATCGCCCATTTCACGCTCGCCCATCACGCTTGCCACATTCACCACCCGCGCCGGGTCGTCCACCGTGCCAGACGCTTTGAGCATCGGCAGCAGCTTTTGCGTCAGATCGAACAGACCCGCGACGTTGACATTCATCACCTTCTGCCACGCAGCAAACGGGAACTCCCCCAGTGAGGCACCCCAGGTAATACCCGCGTTGTTCATCAGAATATCAAGCTTGTCGGTGTGGTCCTGCACCGCCTTCACCAGCGCATCGACACCTTCCTCGGTGCCCACATCGCCGGCGAAACCGATTGCTTTGCCGGAGGCCCCAAGCGCGTTCAACTCTTTCGCCACCGCCTCGCAGGCGTCGCCCTTGCGGCTGGCAATCAGCACCGTAGCCCCGGCCCGCATCAGCGATTCCGCCGCCATCCGCCCGATGCCCGTGGCGCCACCTGTGACCAGCGCCACCTTACCGTCCAGCCCAAACAGTGTCTGGATATCCATGATCAGAACCCTCTCAGTGCGGCGACTTTTTCGGCGTGGTAACTATAGTCGCCCAGCCATTCGGAGCCAACGCGCGCCCGCTTCATGTAAAAACCCATGTCATAGGCGTCGGTCATCCCGATGCCACCGTGCATCTGTACGCCTTCCTGCACCGCCAGCGTCGCGGTCGACGTTGCCTTGGCTTTAGCCAGTGAAACAGCAAGTTCTGCGTTCTCGGGATCGCTGTCCATCATCCGTCCTGCGTTCAGGATCGCACTGGCCGTCAGTTCCGTCTCGCACCACAGATGCGCGGCACGGTGCTGGAGCGCTTGGAAACGCCCGATCTCGGTGCCGAACTGCTTGCGCTCTTTGAGGTAGCCAACCGTCATTTCAAACGCACCCGCAGACAAACCCGCCATCTCGGCCGCCAGCGCCGCCTGACCCGCTTGCAGCGCAGGACGCAGCACCGCCATCGCGCTGTCGACCTGACCCAGAACGTCCTCACCCGTCGCTTCGACATTATCAAAGTCGATTTTGGCTGCGTCGCGCGCGTCGATCATGTTGGATTTATGCCGCGTGATCCCTGCGCGGTCGGCGGGGATATCAAACAGTGTCAGCCCCTCGGCGGTGCGCGCCAGAACCAGCAGGCGGTCGGCCATGGCACCATCGACCACGAATGTCTTTTTGCCCGACAGACGAAACCCGTTTCCGTCGGCCTTTGCCTCCATCGCGGTCGCGTCGGGGTCATGTTTGATCCCCTCATCCACGGCCAGCGCATAGGTAACATCGCCACTGGCAATCCGTGCCAGCGCCTCCTTGGCGCGCGCATCACTCACCTGTCGCAAAGCGGTCGCGGCCATGACGGCCGTGCTTAGAAACGGGGAGACGGCCAGCGTCTTGCCCATCTCGCGCGCGATCACGTTGGCCGCGGCAAACCCCATGTCGGAGCCACCCGCATCCTCGGGCACCAGCACACCGGCCCAGCCCATATCGGCCATATCCTTCCACAGCTTTGCGTCGTGGGTCTGGCCCGCATCGCGCATCTTGCGAAAGGCACTCACGGGCGCCGCACCATCCAGAAACCCGCGCGCCATATCGGCAAGCATGTTTTCCTCTTCGGTCAATACAAGGTTGCTCATGCCGGAAGCCCCAATACGCGCCGCGAAACGATGCTCAGCATCACCTCGGATGTGCCGCCCTCAATGCTGTTGGCCTTGGTACGCAGCCAGTCGCCCGCGCGGTTGCCCACATCACCGTCCCATTCCAACGCGGCGGAACCCCCCGCGCTCATCATCAACTCGTGCCGCTTTTTATTCAGCTCGGTGCCCATGTACTTGAGCATGGCTGAGGCATCACCCGCCCCCTGCCCTGCTTCGGCCTGATCCTTGTACCGCTCGAGCGTGAGGCCCATGGACAGCGCGTCGATCTCGCAGCGCATGGCATCGGCGCGCAGGGTCGCGTCCAGCTGATCCAATGTATCGTGCAGCACAGCGCCCAAGGCACGGCCCCCGGCCTCCAGCGCACCGGAGCCCGAAATCATCTCGCGCTCGTGGGTCAGGAGATATTTCGCAACGTCCCAGCCCCGGTTTGGCGTGCCGACGATCCGGTCCTTCGCCACTTTGACATCGGTGAAAAACGTCTCGCAAAACGGTGAAATGCCGCTGATCATCTTGATGGGCCGCGTCTCGACGCCCGCGTCTTCCATGTCGATCAACAGGAAGGAAATGCCCAAATGCTTGGGCGCCTCGCGGTCTGTTCTGACCAAGGCGAAGATTTGATCAGCCTGATCCGCATACGAGGTCCAGATCTTCTGGCCGTTCACCAACCAATGATCGCCCTTATCCTCGCCATGCGTCTGCACATTGGCCAGATCCGATCCCGCACCCGGCTCGGAGTATCCCTGACACCAGCGCACTTCGCCCCGGGCGATCGGAGGAAGATATTCCAACTTCTGCTCATGGCTGCCAAAGTGGAGCAGCGCGGGCCCCAGCATCCAGATGCCAAAGCTTTGCAAGGGCGTGCGCGCCTCGATGCGATCCATTTCCTCGCTGAAAATCTTTTCCTGATCGCGCGTCATCCCGGCACCGCCGTAGGCTTCGGGCCATGTCGGCACAGTATATCCCTTGGCCGCGCAGCGCTCCAGCCAAGTCTTTTGCGCGTCAGAGGTAAAAAACCAGTTCCGACCGCCCCAGCAAATACCGCCCTCGGCGGCGCCGCCGCCACGCATCTCATCGGGGCAGTTCACCTCTAACCACGCGCGCAAATCTGCGCGAAAATCCTCAGCCGTTTGTCCAGCAGACATCTGTATTCCTCCCGTTGATCGCGTGCGGCCTCTTGCGGGCCACCATTCCGCACAGCAGAATTGCATTTCGAAATTCGATTGACAAGTATGAGTTGCGCTGACCCATTAAAGGCCAATCGAGATGGAGGAGGAACCCAGATGAAAGCGATGCTGAGCCACGAGCCGGGCGGGCCGGAGACACTAAGACTAACGGAAATGGATGCGCCAGAGCCGGGCAAGGGGCAAGTCCGCATCCGCATCCGTGCGGCGGGCCTGAATTTTCCCGATACCCTGATTATCAAGGACATGTATCAGATGAAACCGCCCCGCCCCTTTGCCCCCGGTGGCGAAGTCGCGGGCGAAGTCGAGGCGCTGGGTGAGGATGTGACCGCTCTTGCCGTGGGCGACCGCGTGCTGGCGATGTCGGGCTTTGGCGGCTTTGCGACTCATTTGTGTATCGACGCCGGACGGGTAATGAAGATCCCCGATGCCATGCCGTTCGACGAGGCCTCCTGTCTGGTGCTGACCTATGGCACGTCGCATCACGCGCTCAAAAACCGCGCCGAAATCCAGCCCGGCGAATCGCTGCTGATCCTTGGTGCTGCGGGCGGTGTCGGTGCCGCTGCGATCGAGCTGGGCAAGGCTGCGGGTGCGCGTGTGATTGCCGCTGTCAGCTCCGAGGAAAAGGCGCAGTTCTGCCGTGACCTTGGCGCGGACGAGACGATCATCTATACCCGTGACATGGATAGCCGCGACGCGCAAAAAGCGTTCTCGGAGCAGATCAAGAAAGCGGCGGGCGGAGACGGTGTCGATGTGGTTTATGATGCCGTTGGCGGCGCTTACGCCGAACCAGCGGTGCGCGCGCTGGCGTGGAACGGACGGTTCCTCGTCGTCGGTTTTCCCGCCGGCATCCCGAAAATCCCGCTCAATCTAACGCTGCTCAAGGGCTGCCAGATCGTCGGCGTCTTCTGGGGCGCACATACCCTGCGCGAGCCAAAAAAGCACGCCGAGAACATGGCCGATCTGTTTCGCATGTACAAAGACGGTCAGATCAAGCCGCGCATTTCCGCCCGCTTCCCCTTGGAAAAAGCCGCCGATGCGCTGAACCTGATGATGGACCGCAAGGTGCAGGGCAAAGTTGTTCTGGACGTTGATTAGAGCCAATGTGCGGCTCTGACACAGTATATTCGTGGCGCGTCTTAAAGGTGCGCCACGTCATTGAACCCCCGCAGGATCATCTGCTCGCCGTGGATAACCACACGACTGATCGAACCGTTATCGGCGCCGTTGAAACCAAAATTACGCGATCCCGTTGCCGCAGACAGGGCCGCACCAACTACGCCGCCATGCACCACAACCGCGACCAGCTGGTCGGGATGGGCGACCGCAATGCGCCGCAGACCGCGTATGACGCGGGCTTGCAACGCGGCGAAACTCTCCGCGCCGGGCAGCGCGCTCCAACATTCAATCTCACGAGCGCGAACTATCGCAGGATCATTCTGCGCGGCGCGAAACCGAAACTCGCCCCCGTCCCAATCGCCCAGAAACACCTCACGCAGATCCGCCTCGACACGCGGGGTGATCCCCAAGGCTGCCGCCAGCGGCGCGGCGGTCTGGTGCGTGCGCTGCATGGTCGTCACGTAAATCGCGTCAATCGCCTCACGTCCGAGCCGCTCGCCTACGGCACGGGCCTGAGCCTCGCCCTCGGGGCGCAAGGCGGGATCCCCCTGCCCATCAATCATCGGAAAGCTTTCGCCGCGCACGGCGGCCTGCGTCTCACCGTGGCGGATCAGCAGAATATCACAGGCCCCTTTTGCGGGGGCAAACCTATGCTGCCGTACCTCGTTGCTCATATCTCGCCCTTTCAAATCACTTTGCCACAATAAGGACCAAAACATGACAGATCGCCAGATCCCAAACCGTCAAATTGTCGTAGCAGAATTACCGAAAGGGGAACTGACCCCCGGCAATTTCAAAATGACCGAGGCCGAAATGCCAAGCCCTGCCGAAGGCGAAGTCCTGCTCCGCGTGATCCTGATGAGCATCGACGCGGCCAATCGCAGCTGGATGCAGGGGGCCACATACCGCGCCGCAGTGAACGCGGGCGACGCGATGCCGACCTATGCGATTTGCGAGGTCATGGAATCGAAATCACCACGTCTGGTCGTGGGCGATGTCGTTGCAACCGAGGCGACGTGGTCGGACTATATCACTGTACCAGCGCACAAGGCACAGAAGCTGCCAAAAGTGCCGAAGCTGTCGAATCTCATGAGCGTGTTCGGCATCGCCGGCAAAACCGCCTATCACGGCCTCATGTCCGTGGGTCAGCCGCAGCCGGGCGAAACCGTGCTTGTCTCCGCTGCCGCAGGATCGGTTGGTGGGTATGTCGGCCAGATCGCCAAAAGCATCGGCTGCCGCGTCGTCGGCATCGCGGGCGGCCAGGAAAAATGCGACTGGGTCGTGAACGAGCTGGGATTTGACGCCTGCATCGACTACCGCGCTGACGGCCTGTTCAAGGCGATCCGGAGTGCGTGCCCCGAGGGCGTGGACGTTTATTTCGACAATGTCGGCGGCACCATCCTGGAAACCGCCCTCAACCTGATGAACGAGCGCGGGCGCGTCGTCTGCTGCGGGGCGATCAGCCAATACCAAAGCACGAACCCCACTGGCCCGCGCAACCTGCCCGGCGCGATTGTCGTCAAACGGCTGCGGATGGAGGGTTTCATCGTCATGGACTGGGCGCATAACGACGCCAAAGCGATCCGCGCGATGCAGGGCATGATGGAGCGCGGCCAGCTCAAAGTGACCGAAGATATCGTCGAAGGCCTGGAGAACGCACCCGCTGCATTGATCGGGCTGCTGGAAGGCGACAACAAGGGCAAGCGCATGGTGCGTGTGTCCGCAGACCCCAAATAATGAGGAGACAGCATATGTCCGCATTGCAAGACGCTCTCGCCACCTCGGAAAAGTTGATCGGCACCGAAGTCGGCGTGTCTAACTGGATCACCGTGGATCAAAAGATGATCGACGATTTCGCCAAAACAACGCGTGACGAGCAGTGGATCCACGTAGATCCCGAACGCGCCGCCGCCGAGACGCCCTTTGGCGGGGCCATCGCACACGGGTTTCTCACGCTCTCGCTGGGCAGCCGTTTTGCCTATGACTGTTTCAACATGATGCCGGGTCAAGTGATGGGCATCAACTATGGCATGAACAAGCTGCGGTTCCTCAAGCCTGTCGTCGCGGGCAGCCGTCTGCGCGGGCGTTTCACCTTGCAAAAAGTCACTGCGAAGGGGCCAAAGAATATGCTGCGCGAAAACCTTTTGACGATCGAGATAGAGGGAGAGGAGACGCCCGCCCTCATCGCGGAATGGCTGGGGCTGGCGGTCTTCGAAGACTGAGGAAGCCCCGTTATTCGACAATATCACCGCGCAGGAAGGCCCGCGCCTGCGCGGTTTTTGGCGCGTCGAAAAAGGCACGCGCGGGACTGTGTTCGGTCACCTGACCATGCAGTAAAAACAGCACCTCATCTGCCAGACGCCGCGCCTGTCCCATATCGTGGGTCGACAGGATGAGCTGCGTTCCCGAGGCGCGGGCGGCACGCAAGATCGCCTCGACCTCCCGGGTAGCACGCCCGTCGAGCGCGGCAGTCGGCTCGTCCAGAAACAAGACCTGCGGTTGGGTGATCATCGCGCGGGCAAGTGCCAGCTTTTGTTGTTCTCCACCGGACAGGTTGGGCGCCATACGGCCCAGCATCTTGTCGAGACCTACACGCTGCGCCCATTCCTCCGCCTGCGCCCGCGCTTGCGTCTTTTCCATGCCATGCACCCGCAGCGGATACATGATGTTGTCCAGCACGCTTCTGCGCAGCATCACAGGCCGCTGAAACACAAACCCTTGTTGCGTGCGCGCAAGAGTTTCATCGCAGGCCCATTCGATACTGCCACCGGTCAGCCGCGCGGCCCCGTGCAACAGCCGCAGCAATGTCGTTTTGCCAGACCCGTTTGGCCCCATGACAACAGTGACGCCCGCGCCATTGAGATCGAGGTTGATGGGTCCGACGAGAACCTTGCCGCGCTGCGCCGTTTGCGCGCCACGCACCGTCAAGGGAAACAGCGTCACCACCGGCCCTCCTGTTCAGTCCGGCTGAGCCAGTGGATCGCGAGATTGACCGTGATCGCCAGCCCGATCAGAACCATCCCAAGGCCCAGAGCCAGTGCAAAATCACCTTTTCCCGTCTCGAGCGCGATGGCGGTCGTCAGCACTCGGGTCGCGTTGTCAATGTTGCCGCCAACGATCATGATCGCGCCCACCTCGCCGATGGCCCGGCCAAATCCGGCCAGTGACGCCGTGAGAAGCGCGCGCCGTGCGTCCCACAAAAGCGTGCGGATTTTCTGGCCCTGCGTCACGTTCATCGAGATCAGCAAATCGTGGTATTCGCTCCACAGATCGCGCAAAGACTGGTGGGCAATGCTCGCGATGAGCGGCACAATGATGATGACCTGCGCGATAATCATGGCGGTGGGCGTGAACAGCAATCCCAGCACGCCGAAGGGACCCGAGCGCGACAGGAGGATATAGACCACCAGCCCCACAACAACCGGCGGCAAACCCATCAGCGCGTTCAGCACCGCAATGATCCAGCGCCGGTAGCGGAACCGCCGCACCGCCAAAAACGCCGCAAGGGGCAACGCGATGGCGGAGCCGATCACCAGCGCTGATAGCGTCACCTGAAGCGAGCGAAGCGTGATTTCCACCAGATCGCTGTCAAGCGTGACAAGCAGACGGAGCGCCTCTGTTAAACCTGCCCAAAGATCACCCATGCCTGTCCGTCATCCCGTTTCTGCGCCCCCGTCGTAGGAGGATCAACGGAGCGAAGCAAGCGGGAGCGTTGAAATGAAAGCAAAAGGAAGGATCAAAGCCGTCAGTCGCCGCCGGATTTCAGCAGCCCATATTTACGAAGCTTCACGTAAAGCGATTGCCGCGACAGCCCCAGCATTTCGGCCGCCGCAACGCGGTTGTTCGAGGTAAGCTCAACCGCAGTCTCAATGCACATCTTTTCGACCACATCCGTCGTTTTGGCGACGATGTCTCGCAATGACTGACTGCCGATCAGTTCGATCACCGATTGGATATCGACCTCGCCCAGTTGCTGGGTGTCGGCGCGGGCGTGATCGACGCGGCTGGTGTCACGCAGCACTAACGCAAACACGGGCTCTGCGCCGGTTTGCACATGGGTGGTTGAAATCTCGACAGCACGCTCTGCGCCAAATTCGCCAGTGACGCGAGTGGTATAGGCCCGCATCATGCCGCTGCGCGCGGCGTTCTCCAGCATGACATTCAGATCCACACTGCCGCGGCCCAGAAAATCAACAATAGAGCGACCTTTGAGCGCCTGACCGTGTGTCACATCAGCCAAATTGAGGAAGGCCTCGTTCGCGCTCAGAATAACGCCGGACGGATCGACAAACACGATCGCGTCAACGCCACGCTCGTACAGACCGGTCAGATTGCTTTGCAGGCTGTCGGATTTGAGCGCTTCGGGCGCTGTTGCCGTGATCCGGCACAGCAGCGCCTGATCGCCGCCGGTGCGAAACAAGACAGGTCTCAGCGAGACGACACGCGACGGCACCCGCGACTTGAGTGTCATTTGGGTGCTGCCGTTCTCGTTGGCCAAGCCGATCAGACGGTCAATCAGCGCGTTCTTGCCTTTGCCTTCTAGCACCTGATCAAGGGACGCACCCACCAGGTCGCCGCCCTGCTTGCCCAGCAGTACACGGGCGGCAGGGTTGCAATCCTTGATCGCGCCATCGGGAAGGGAGACGAAGATCATCGCATCATCAATCGACGCCATAAGCACCCGGAACTGCATGTCATGCTCGCGCCGCGCCTCGTAGTCCTTTTCCAGCGTCAACTGGGCACTGACCAATTGCTGCTGCATCTCGGCGATCGAGCGCAGATCGCGCCCCATCAACAGGATCTTGCCGCTTTCGCCGATGGAATGAAAACTATAGCGCACGGGAAATGTCGGCATCCCGCTCTCGGCACAGTGGTTCAATTCAACAGCACGGTTTTGCAACTGATCAGCCCGGTACTCGCTCAGCCTTGCATCAAATTTGACGATGCTTTCCTGCGTCAGAGTTTCACGGAACAGTCTGCCCTCAAACCGCGCAACAGCATCCTTGGGTCGAAAGGCGGGATTGGCAAAAACGCCATGCACATGACCATCGGGCGCGAGAATCACCCCCAAATCTGCCACCCGCGAGATAATATCCGTGAAAGCGTCCGGTGAGATCGAAGGGATCAAACCGCTTGTCCAAGTGTCGAAGGCGTGCTGCATTATGGCTCTACTCGTTTTGCGCAAAAGCTCAACGCGGTCTGCCAGTCGTTCGTTGCATAATCTGCACCGACCACCGCACACACATCACATTCTGCATCCAAAACATTCCCGCCTATCAACACCGGTGCCCATGGGTTTCCCTCGCGGACCTTTTTCACAACGGAGCGCAAGAAATCAAGCGGCTCCCAAAGCGAAGCGGACACCATTACGCCCATCGTTGCGGGCGAGCCTACGAATCGGGCAATCTCGTCGAGGGTCAGATCACTGCCCAGACGCACGTCATATCCCGCGCGCCGCATCTGGCCGGCAAGGATGCTCGCACCCAGCGAATGCTGCACATTCTGCGGCACGATAATGCAAATCTCGCCCATGGTGCCGAACGGCGCCCGCTCGGGGGTACACCAGCTTGCATCAAGGGTGCGCAACATGGTGTGCAAATTGGCCACGCCAACGGTAACTTGGGTGAACTGCATGGTATCACTGACCCATGCCTCACCCAGACGGCGTGCCACAACTGGAATATAAAAGTCAGCGATATCAGCGTCACGGATGCCCGCACGGCGCATGGCCCCCAGCAGCTGGATCACATTTTTGGGGTTGGGCTGGGTCAGCGCGGCCTGCATTTCGTCGAGATAGCGGACCAGAGCGCGCGGCGGCATATCAGGATAAATCAGCCGCAGCTCACTTGATAAAACAGACAGGATCTGACGCACGGCACCGCCCACAACATGGTGGGGTACTGCGCTACAATCTGTTGTGTCTTGTGGCATCAGTCCTCCGAAGGGGCCTTGGGTGCGAAAATGTTAAATGTTTCTAGTAAGATCTCGATTCATGGTCTACGTCCCCCATATCATTGTCAATTAATATTGACATGCAATTTAGTGCACTCCAAATTATTCATATTTTACAGGGCCTAAGGGCATATAGGCTGTCAGGTGTCAAATTTCAAATGTGTAAATCAAAGTTGACACTTGTACGATTCAGTGCCATTTTTCTGGTAACGATCTAACCAGAGGACCATCACATGCGCCGCTCTTCCACACACAGCACACCAGCAAAGCCGCTCTATACGGCCGAGCAGCGGGCGCGCCGTGACGGAACCGTGTGGACGCTCGTTCAGGGCATCTTGGCGCCTGTGCAATTTGTGATCTTTCTGGTCTCGCTGGCGCTGGTGCTGCGTTATCTGATCACGGGCGAAGGCTACTTTGCCGCCACCGTTTCAGTGCTGCTGAAAACCGGTGCGCTTTACCTAATCATGGTCACCGGCGCGATCTGGGAGAAAGTGGTCTTTGGCCAGTATCTTTTCGCCCCCGGCTTCTTCTGGGAGGACGTGTTCAGCTTTGGCGTGATCGCGCTTCATACCCTTTATCTTTATGGGCTTTTCGCGGGTACCATGGGGCCACAAAGCCTCATGGGCGTAGCGCTTCTTGCCTATGCCGCCTACGTCATCAACGCAGGGCAATTCCTGTGGAAACTGCGCGTTGCGCGCCTGCAATCGGAGCTTCCTGCATGAACGATCTGACACCCCCCGCACCGGCACTTGGCTGCCGCACATCACCGGTTCTAAAGCAGCGCGGCCAGCGCGAAGTCTTCTGTGGTCTGACCGGCATCATCTGGCTGCACCGCAAAATTCAGGACGCATTTTTCCTTGTCGTCGGGTCGCGCACTTGCGCCCATCTGCTGCAATCCGCCGCCGGTGTGATGATCTTTGCCGAGCCGCGATTCGGTACCGCGATTCTGGAGGAAGGCGATCTTGCCGGCCTCAATGACGCGCACAAGGAACTCGACCGCGAAGTCGCACGCCTTTTGTCGCGCCGCCCCGACATTCGCCAGCTGTTCCTCGTGGGGTCCTGCCCGTCCGAAGTGATCAAGCTCGACCTGAGCCGCGCCGCAGAGCGTCTGACCCAAGAATTCGCCCCCAAGGTGCGCGTACTGGAATATTCAGGCTCCGGCATCGAGACGACTTTCACCCAAGGCGAAGACGCGTGTCTGGCATCCATGGTGCCCGTGCTGCCCGCCTCTGATGCGCGTGAATTGCTGGTCGTGGGCGCGCTTCCAGATGTGGTTGAGGATCAGATGCTGGGCCTCCTGGAGGCGATGGGCATCGGCCCCGTTCGCGTTCTGCCCGCGCGCAATATCGACGACGAAATGGGCATCGGCGCGAATACCGTTTTCGCCCTCACACAACCGTTCTTGAGCGACACCCACGCAGCGCTCGAGCGTCGCGGCGCGCGTCATATCCAAGCGCCCTTCCCACTGGGCGAAGAAGGCACGACCGCATGGCTCGCCGCCGTGGCAGAAGAATTCGGCGTGGACCGCGCCCTGTTCGACGAAGTGACCGAGGCGCCCCGCCGCCGCGCGCGTCAGGCCGTCGCCGCCGCAGCCGAAACACTGACTGGCAAGACAGTCTTCTTCTTCCCCGACAGCCAGCTTGAAATCCCCCTCGCCCGCTTTCTCGCGCGCGAGTGCGGCATGACGCCTCTGGAAGTCGGCTCTCCCTATATCCACGATGCGCTGCACGGTCCTGATCTGGATCTGCTGCCCGAAGGCCCACAGATTTCTGAGGGCCAGGATGTAGACCTTCAGCTTGAGCGTTGCCGCGAAGCGCGCCCTGATCTGACCGTCTGCGGCCTCGGCCTCGCCAATCCGCTGGAGGCCGAGGGCCTCAGCACTAAATGGGCGATTGAACTGGTGTTCACGCCCGTGCACTTCTACGAGCAGGCCGGCGATCTGGCCGCCCTCTTCGCGCGCCCCCTGCGCCGCAAAGGCATCCTGAACCACGGCACGTCCGATCCGCTGTTCGCGGAGGCCCGCGCATGAAATTGACAGTCTGGACATACGAGGGCCCGACCCACGTTGGTGCGATGCGCGTCGCGACAGGCATGAAGGGTCTGCATTACGTTTTGCACGCCCCCCAAGGCGACACTTACGCCGATCTGCTGTTCACCATGATTGAGCGGCGCGATCACCGCCCGCCGGTCACCTACACGACTTTTCAGGCCCGCGATCTGGGGTCCGACACGGCTGGGCTGTTCAAGCAGGCCTGTCAGGACGCCTATGACCGGTTCAAGCCCGAGGCGATGATCGTCGGCGCGTCCTGTACCGCCGAATTAATCCAGGACGATCCTGCCGGTTTGGCGGAGCGGATGAACCTGCCGATCCCCGTGATCCCGCTGGAACTGCCCAGCTACCAGCGCAAGGAAAATTTCGGCGCGGACGAGACGTTTCTTCAGATCGTGCGCCACCTTGCCAAGCCGATGGACAAGACAGACCGCGTGTCGTGCAACATCATTGGCCCCACCGCATTGGGCTTCCGTCACCGCGACGACGTACAGGAAATCACCAACCTGCTTTATGAAATGGGCATCGAGGTCAACGTGACCGCGCCCATGGGGTCCACCCCCACCGATATCGCCCGCATGGGTCAGGCGCATTTCAACGTGCTACTTTATCCAGAAACAGGTGAAAGCGCTGCACGTTACTGCGAGAAGACATTTGATCAGCCCTACACACGCGTCGTGCCCATCGGTGTTGGCGCCACTAACGATTTCATCGCCGAAGTGCGCAAGCTCTCGGGCAGCACCTCCACCGTCGACATGCAGCAGTCGCGCCAGCAGTGGTGGAGCCGTTCGGTCGACAGCACATACCTGACCGGCAAGCGCGTGTTCATCTTTGGCGATGGCACGCATGTCGCCGCTGCCGCGCGGTTTGCCCGCGACGAGATGGGCTTCGAAGTCGCCGGAATGGGCTGCTACAACCGTGAATACGCGCGCCCGATCCGGGCACTGGCCAAGGAATACGGGCTGGAGGCGCTGATCACCGATGACTATCTCGAAGTCGAGCGCACCATCGAAGAGTTGCAGCCCGAGATGATCCTCGGCACGCAGATGGAGCGGCACATAGGTAAGCGTCTTGGCATCCCCTGCGCCGTGATCTCAGCGCCGGTACACGTTCAGGATTTCCCCGCCCGCTATTCCCCCCAGATGGGGTTCGAGGGTGCGAACGTGCTGTTCGATACATGGGTGCATCCGCTGGTCATGGGGCTGGAAGAACACCTGTTGCACATGTTCCGCGAAGATTTCGAATTCAACGATGCGGCGGGACCAAGCCATCACGGCGGCCACGCACCTGCGGCAAAAGCCGCAACCCCTGCGGCAGAAGATGCGCCTGAAATGACGCCCGAGGTTCAACCCTCAGGTGAGATTGTCTGGCTGCCTCTCGCGGAAAAAGAACTGAAGAAAATTCCGTTCTTCGTACGCGGTAAAGCGCGGCGGAATACCGAAACCTATGCATCCGAAAAGGGCATTGCAGAGATCTCAGTCGATACTCTCTACGATGCGAAGGCCCATTATGCGCGATGAACTAGCCGTCCAGACCTATAACTTCGTGATAATCACTTTGGATCGGCACGCTGCCGGCCCTGCCGCCCGCGTGGCGCCGATGCTGGCGATGGATTTTCCGGGTCTGAACGTCAAGATTCACGCGGCCGCCGAATGGGAGAAAGACCCGGCAGCCCTGCAATCCGCGCTTGATGATATTGCGACCGCCAACATCGTCGTAAATTGTGTGTTGTTTCTCGAAGATCATGTGCGCGCCATCCTGCCCGCGCTCAAAGCACGGCGCGACGCGCTTGATGCGCTGGTCGGTGTCGTGTCTGATCAGGAAATCACCCAACTGACCCGCATGGGTGATCTGGATATGTCGCGCCCTGCCAGCGGCGCGATGGGCCTGCTGAAAAAGCTCAAGCCATCCAAATCGTCCGGCAAATCCGGTGCGGGCCAGATGAAAATGCTACGCCGCATCCCGAAAATCCTCAAGTTGATCCCCGGCAAAAGCCAGGATCTGCGGGCCTGGTTTCTGTCGATGCAATACTGGCTTGGCGGCTCGGATACCAATATCGAAAACATGATCCGTTTCTTGATTGGCCGCTACACCACCGTGCCTGAATGGCGCGGGATCCGTGCGGCGGAGCCTGTCGAGTATCCCGAATGCGGCCTCTATCACCCCGATCTGCCCGACATGCACATCACGACCGATCTATCCAAACTACCTGTCAAAGGGACTGGCCCGACCATCGGCATCCTGATGCTGCGCAGCTATATCCTCTCGGCGGACACGGCACACTACGACCACGTCATTCGTACGTTCGAGGCGCGAGGCTGTCGCGTGATTGCGGGTTTTGCCGGTGGTTTGGACGGACGTCCCGCCATCGACGCATACCATCTGGGCCGCGTCGACGCGCTGGTTTCACTCACGGGTTTCAGCCTCGTTGGCGGCCCTGCCTATAACGATAGCGAGGCGGCAGTTTCGGCGCTCAAGGCGCTGGATGTTCCCTATCTCAACGCGCAGCCGCTGGAGTTTCAGACGCTGGCGCAATGGGCGTCGGGCGGACAAGGGCTCAGCCCGATCGAGACCACCATGCTCATCGCGCTGCCTGAACTGGATGGCGCGACCAATCCAACCGTGTTCGCCGGCCGTCACGGCATCGATGGTTGCTCGCACTGCGCGACCCCTTGCACCGCCAAAAGCGCTGTCAAAGCCATGGCGCCCTGCCCCGAGCGGATCGACGCGCTGGTAGACAAAGCGATGCGCCTCGGAAGCCTGCGCCGCCAGCGCAACGCGGACAAGAACGCGGCCGTTGTGCTCTTCGGCTTTCCGCCAAATGCGGGTGCGGCGGGCACGGCAGCCTACCTGTCGGTCTTCGAGAGCCTGCACAATACCCTGCACGAGATGAAGCGCAGCGGCTATGACGTGACACCCCCCGCCACGGTTGAGGAGCTACGCGAGGTTGTCCTACACGGCAACCGTGAGATCTACGGCCAGGAGGCCAACGTCGCGACAACCGTCAGCGCCGATAATCTGGTCAAGCGCACACCCTGGTTGAATGAAATCGAAGCCGTCTGGGGTCCGGCGCCCGGCAAGATTCAAGCCAACGGACGCGAGGTGTTTATCCTCGGCGCGCATTTCGGCAAAGTTTTCGTCGGCATTCAGCCAACCTTCGGCTACGAGGGCGACCCGATGCGCCTGCTGTTCGAACGCGGCTTTGCCCCGACCCATTCGTTCAACGCCTTCTATCAATACATCAAGCATGACCTGAAAGCCGACGTGGTCCTGCATTTCGGCATGCACGGTGCGTTGGAATTCATGCCCGGCAAGCAGAACGGCGTCGGCTCGAAATGCTGGCCCGACCGAATGATGGGCAATCTGCCGAACGTCTATCTTTATGCCGCCAACAACCCTTCCGAAGCGACGCTGGCCAAGCGCCGGATTGGTGCGACCACGGTTACGTATCTCACACCGCCGCTGCAAAATGCGGGTCTGTACAAGGGGCTGACCTCGCTGAAAGAGTCGCTGAACCAGTGGCGCAGCACGGCCCCCGGCACCGACCGCAGCGATCTAAAAGAGCTGATCGAGGCACAGGCCGAAGCCGTCGATATGGATGCAAGCAACATTGACGCCATGTGGCTGACCCTGCTGGAAACCGAAGCGAGCCTGATCCCCGAAGGTCTGCACATCGTGGGCCGCACCGGCACGCCCGAGAATATTGAGACGACGCTGAACCAGATGAGCTTCGCCACGCCCGAAGCGCGCAAGATCGCAAAGAAACATCTGAGCGAGGATGCAGAACTGCCCGCGCTGATGCGTGCGCTCAACGGCCAGTTTATCGCCCCCGTACACGGCGGCGACGTGATCCGCGCGCCCGATATTCTGCCCACGGGCCGCAACATCCACGCCTTCGATCCCTTCCGCATGCCCACCGCCGAGGCGATGATGAGCGGCAAGAAGCAGGCCGACGAGTTGCTCCGCACCCATGACTGCATGCCGCGCACGGTCGCCTTGGTTCTCTGGGGCAGTGACAACATAAAATCAAACGGCGGCCCCATTGCCCAGGCGCTGAGCCTGATGGGCTGTACCGCGCGGTTCGATGCACACGGTCGTTTGTGTGGTGCAAACGTCGTGCCGCTGGCCGAGCTGGGCCGCGCCCGCGTCGACGTGATCATGACCCTGTCGGGCATCTTCCGCGATCTGTTGCCGCTGCAAACCAAGCTGCTGGCCGATGCCGCCTACCAATGTGCGATGGCGGACGAGCCGGACGAGTACAACCCGATCCGCGCCCACGCGCTGGCCTTCATGCAGACCAACGGCTGCGACATGAAAACAGCCGCCCTGCGGGTGTTCTCCAACGCCGAGGGCGCTTATGGCTCCAACGTGAACCAGCTGGTCGACAGCTCCGCCTTCGACGACGAGAGCGAGTTGGCCGATGCCTATCAGGCGCGCAAAAGCTTTGCCTATGGCATGGACGGCGAGGCGAGCCAGCAAACGGCGCTTCTCGAGGATACGCTGAAGCAGGTCGATCTGGCTTACCAGAATCTCGAATCAGTCGAGTTGGGTGTCACCTCCGTCGATCACTATTTCGACACGCTCGGCGGCATCGCATCTGCGGTGAAACGTGCGCAGGGGGGCAAGGAACTGCCCGTCTACATCGGCGACCAGACCACAGGCGGCACCAAGGTCCGCACGCTGCGCGATCAGGTTTCGCTGGAGACACGCGCGCGCAACCTCAACCCCGCATTCTACGAGCCGCTTTTGAAACACGGCCACGAGGGTGTGCGCATCCTTGAGGCCAACATCACGAACACCGTCGGCTGGTCCGCCACCACGGGTAAGGTGGATCCCTGGATTTACCAGCGTCTGAGTGAGACTTTCGTGCTCGATGACGTGATGCGCAAACGGCTGTCGGATCTAAATCCGCAAGCCTCCATGCGCATGGCAAATCGTTTGCTCGAAGCCTCCGATCGCAAATACTGGACACCCGACGACGCCACACTCGCCGCGCTGCAAAACGCAGCCGACGCAATTGAAGACCAACTAGAGGGCATTGCAGCCGAATGACCTCAACGATTTTGAATTTAGGGAGAACAACATGAGCCCACTTGATAAAGGTATGCCAAACCTACGCGGCCAGGACGGCGAAGGATCGGTTCAGGTCCAGCTGGACAGCGCCGACAAGATCGAAGGCGCAAAGGTTTTTGCCGTCTACGGCAAGGGCGGGATCGGAAAATCGACTACGTCGTCGAACCTCTCGGCCGCATTTTCCAAGATGGGCAAACGCGTGCTGCAAATCGGGTGCGACCCCAAGCATGACAGCACGTTCACCCTCACGGGCCGCCTCATTCCCACGGTGATCGACATTCTCAAGGAAGTGGACTTCCACCCCGAAGAGCTGCGCGCCGAAGATTTCGTGTTCGAGGGCTACGGCGGCGTAAAATGCGTCGAGGCGGGCGGACCGCCTGCCGGCACTGGCTGCGGTGGCTATGTCGTCGGCCAAACCGTGAAACTGCTCAAGCAGCACCACCTGCTCGAAGACACCGATGTGGTGATCTTCGACGTGCTGGGCGATGTGGTCTGCGGCGGTTTTGCCGCCCCCTTGCAACACGCCGACCGTGCCCTGATCGTCACCGCCAATGATTTCGACAGCATCTATGCGATGAACCGCATCATCGCGGCAGTCGAGGCAAAGTCGTCCAACTACAAAGTGCGGCTGGCCGGGTGTGTCGCCAACCGCTCCAAAGACACCAACGAGGTCGACCGCTATTGCGAAACGGTGGGCTTCAACCGTCTGGCACACCTGCCCGATCTGGACGCGATCCGCCGCTCGCGTCTCAAGAAAAAGACATTGTTCGAGATGGATCTGGACGACGATATCGCCGCCGTTCAGGCCGAGTATATTCGTCTGGCGAACACCCTCTGGGCAGGCACCGATCCGCTGGCGCCCAAGTCCCTGCCCGACCGCGAAATCTTTGATCTGCTTGGATTCGATTAATGACCTACGAGGCCACCAGAAACCGCGTCGAGACCTATTTCGACCGGACCGCGACCAAGACTTGGGAGCGTCTGACATCGGACGCTCCCGTGTCGGGGATCCGTGCGACGGTGCGCAAGGGGCGCGACGAGATGCGGAGCAATATCATTGCGGCACTGCCGGATGATCTGCGCGGCGCGCGGATTCTGGATGCCGGTTGCGGCACCGGCGCGCTGGCTTTCGAGCTGGCGGCACGTGGCGCTGATGTGGTGGGCGTCGATATCTCGCCACAACTTATTGATATTGCGACGAAACGCACTCCATCTAAACTGGACCGCAAGATACAGTTTTCCGCCGGTGACATGCTCAACCCAGCCCATGGCCATTTCGATCACGTCGTCGCGATGGACAGCATGATCTATTATACCGCCGCTGACATCGCCGATATTCTGGCAGGCATCGCGCCGCGCCTGTCCGGCAAGATGGTGTTTACCGTGGCCCCCCGCACCCCGCTGCTGATGCTGATGTGGCGCGCGGGCAAGCTTTTCCCGCGTGCCGACCGCTCTCCCACGATGGTACCGCATACCCCCGCCGCGATTGCAGGCAGCCTCTCGCGCGGGAAGCTGCGCGATCTGGGGCGTGTGACCTCCGGCTTTTACATCTCCAACGCATTGGAGTTCACAGCATGATGTTCCCAACCAAAAAGGGTCTCAAGGCACTGACCCTCCGCTCGCTGCCCTTCGCCGATGCGATCAGCGATGATTTGCCTCTGAGCCAATTGCTGCGGCTCTCACTGTTTCAGGTCTCTGTCGGCATGGCGGCAGTGATGCTGCTGGGCACGCTCAACCGCGTGATGATCGTCGAGCTTGGCGTGATGGCGTGGATCGTCGCAATCATGATCGCGATCCCCGTTCTGGTCGCACCCTTCCGCGCGCTCTTGGGTTTCCGCTCAGATACCTACCGCTCCGCGATCGGCTGGAAGCGTATCCCCTACCTTTGGTTCGGCTCGCTCTGGCAGTTCGGCGGCTTCGCGATCATGCCTTTCGGTCTGCTGCTGCTCAACGGTGAGCAAGTTGCGGGCCCTGCGTGGGCGGGCGAAGTCGGCGCGGCGCTGGCCTTCCTGCTGACTGGTCTGGGCATGCATATGACACAAACTGCTGGTCTGGCGCTGGCCGCCGACCGCGCCACGGACGAGACGCGGCCACAAGTGGTCGCCCTTCTTTACGTGATGCTGCTGGTCGGCATGGCCGTCGCCGCAATCATCATCGGCACGCTTCTGCGTGATTTCAGCCAGCTGCGCCTCATTCAGGTCGTCCAAGGCACCGCAGTCGTCACCATCGTGCTCAACGTGATCGCCCTGTGGAAGCAGGAACGCATGAACCCCATGACCCGCGCCGAACGCGAAGCTGCAAAGCCGACCTTCTCGGACGCATGGCGCGATCTGACCACCAACAATTCAGCCAAGCGCCTGCTGGTCACCGTCTTTCTCGGCACGCTGGCGTTCAACATGCAGGACGTTCTGCTGGAGCCTTATGGCGGCGAAGTGCTGGGGCTGTCGGTCTCTGCTACGACGCTGCTCACGGCGATGTGGGCTTTTGGTGCGCTGGTCGGCTTTGCTTTTGCCGCACGGTGGCTTCGAATCGGCGTTGATACCTACATGATGTCCGCGCGCGGGCTGTTGGTCGGGATCGTAGCCTTCTGTGCTGTGATTTTTGCCGCCCCTCTGGACAGCGGTACTCTCTTTTTCGCGGGCGCTTTTGGCATCGGCCTCGGCTCCGGTCTGTTTGCGATCTCGACGCTAACCGCCGCCATGACGCTGGAAACTGGTAGCCTCGCAGGCAAAGGTCTTGCCCTTGGGGCGTGGGGCGCGGCGCAGGCGACTGCCGTCGGGTTGTCGATCTTTATCGGCGGCGCCCTGCGGGACGTGGTCCACACCAGCGCAATTGCCGGCACCTTCGGCCCCGGCATGCAAAACGCCACAACCGGCTATTCGGTGGTCTACCACATCGAAATCGGCCTTCTTTTCGCGACACTGATTACGGTGGGTCCACTGGTACGGAAACGCCGCAACACGACACCACAGGCAGGGCGCGTAGGCCTTGCCGATTTCCCCACGTAATGACACCCCAACACGGAGGACCCCCTAATGGTTGGCACTGAATTTTTTGGAAACTTCGATCTGGCAAGCGCCGCAATCTGGCTGTTCTGGATCTTTTTCGCCGGTCTGGTCTACTATCTCCAGACCGAGAACATGCGCGAAGGCTATCCTTTGCAAAGCGATGACGGACAGGCGGCGCCCAATCAGGGTCCATTTCCCGTACCAAAGGACAAGACATTTCATCTGCGCGACGGGCGCGGTGTACTGACACTGCCCTCTGGCCAGCGCGGTGACCGCGATAATCTCGCGCTCGCGCAAACATCACAGGCCGCAGGCTCTCCGTTTGTGCCGACAGGCAATCCGATGATCGACGGTGTAGGCCCCGCATCCTGGGCACCGCGCGAGGATCATCCAGAGCTTGACGCACACGGCCACGCCAAGATTCAGCCCATGAGTAAGCTGGAAGATTTCAAAATCTCGGCAGGTACAGATCCGCGCGGCAAAGCTGTTGTTGCGGGTGACGGCGAAGTGGTAGGCCGCGTCGTCGATATGTGGATCGATATTCCCGAACAATACGTTCGCTATCTCACCGTTGATCTGAACCCCGAAGGCACCGGCAAAACCTGCCTGATCCCTGCCAACTTCGCCAAGATCAAATCCAACCGTGTCAATGTCCGGTCGCTTTACAGCAACAACTTTGCGGACGTGCCGGGCATCAAATCGGACAGCGAGATCACGCTTCTCGAAGAAGAAAAAATCATGGCCTACTACGGTGGCGGCACGCTTTATGCCGACCCGAAACGCCTTGAGCCACAGATCTGAGTAACAGCTTCCGGGCCCGCACAGCCACTGGCCCGGACATACCATTAGGGGACGACGACAATGCATCACGATGATTTCAAATTCGAACCGGTCCACGGCCTTCCCGAAGCGCTGCCCGAGGGGGAGCACATCCTCTGGCAGGGGTCGCCGACGCCTCTGCGCCTTGCCAAGGAAGCGTGGAAAATGAACTGGATTATGGGCTATTTCGCGGTGCTCGCGTTCTGGCGCGTGGGGGTGTCTTCCGCCTCCGTACCGCTGCCCACCGCGATGGGGCACGGTATTCCACTACTGATCGCGGGCGGTCTTGCCTGTTTGATCGTCTACATCATGGCCTACGTACAGGCGAAATCGACCGTCTACACGCTCACGAACAAACGTGTGGCTTTGCGCATCGGTGCCGCCCTCACGATGACGCTGAACCTGCCTTACGTCTGCATCGGTAACGCCGCGCTCAAAACGACAAAAAATGGTCACGGCACCATCAGTTTCGAGCTGATCGGCGAGACCCGCTTTAGCTATCTGATGACGTGGCCGCACGTGCGTCCGTGGCACATCGCCCGCGCACAGCCCTCGTTCCGCGCGATCCCCGATGTTGCCCGCGTCGCAGCGATCTTTGCCGAGGCCGCCGAGACACGCGTACACCAGCCCCAGATCGAACGTATCGAACAGGCGCCAAGCGCCGTTGCAGCGGAGTAATTGACATGAACCTTCATCAAACCGCCTCACTCGCCAACCAAATGAAAGCCCGTGACCGCGACATGGTCCCGCGTTTTCTGGTGATCGCCATGTTTGGTCTCATGGCAGCTTCGCTCGCGCTCGTCTCTTTCGCGCGCCTCACCGGGATGGAGCCCACGGCGATCCCGTCGCTGCCCGAAATCGTGGCAGAGCGCACAGTTAGCTTTGCAGGAGACCGTAGTAGTGGTATCGTTATCCTAGACGAGACAGGCACACAAATCGCCTCCTCATCAGAGAATAAGGCGGGCTTTATCGATGTGGTATGGGTTGCTGTGATGCGGGAACGCAAGGTGCAGCAGACGGACCCCTCAGCACCCGTCCGAATCGTGCGCCGCGAAGGGGGCCGCGTAGATGTTATCGACGATACCACCGGCTGGGCGCTCGAACTCGTCGGGTACGGCCAAGACAATGTCGCAGCGTTCGCCACGCTGATCGACAGCTAAACAAGGGACACGAAATCATGGGTTTTATTACCAGAACAAAAGAGCAAGCACCGTGTGAGGTCACGATCTCGCACCGCTTCGAAGAGCTTTCCGCACACGTAAAATTCCTCAATGGGGCTGTCGTAAACCCCGGCGACTCTGTGCTGGTGCACGGTGCCGAGATCATGGCGCCTTACGGTGAGTTGGTGGTTGAAGAACGCATCGCCACCATCACCCGCGCCTCCAAACTGGAGCAGCTGTGGACCCGCGCCACCGGTGATTTCGAGTTTATGGAGCTGTGCGAGTTCTCCTTCTCTGACGAGGTGTTGCCCGCACACGGGCACAAGGAGGTAATGTCATGAATGTTCAAACAAAACCCACGCCCACCCACTCCGCCTATGCCGACACGGCAGAGGAAGCGATTGCCGCGCAGGATGCACTCGACACAGGCATGATCAACTCGGATCAGGCCACTGAGATCGCGATGCAGAATACCCTACTCACGCCGCGGTTCTACACTACCGATTTCGCCGAAATGGACGCCATCGACGTGAGCCCGGTGCGCGAGGACTGGGACAAGATGATCGCCGGTATGGCAGCAGATCCCAACAAGGGACATTTCAAAAAGACCGAGAAATGGGGCACCGTGGATTGGGACGGTATGGAGCCAAAGCTGCGCGCGGAATTCATCGACTTCCTGATCTCAAGCTGTACCGCCGAATTTTCGGGCTGTGTGCTGTACAAAGAGATGAAGCGTCGCGGTTCCAACTCCGACATCACGACGCTGTTCCAACTGATGGCGCGCGACGAAGCACGGCACGCCGGTTTCATCAACGACGCACTGCGTGAGGCAGGCATCCGCGTGAATCTCGGGTTTCTGACCCAGCAAAAGAAGTACACCTACTTCCGGCCCAAATTCATCTACTATGCGACGTATTTGAGCGAGAAGATCGGCTATGCCCGTTATATCACCATCTACCGCCACCTCGAGCAGAACCCGGACAAGCAGTTCCACCCGATCTTTGGCTGGTTCAAGGAATGGTGCAACGACGAGTTCAGCCATGGCGAGGCCTTTGCACTGCTGCTGAAAACAGACCCTAAGTTGACTGAAAGTTTCACCAACAAACTGTGGATCAAGTTCTTCCTCACGGCGGTCTTCTCGACCATGTGGGTTCGCGATCATCAGCGTCCGTTGTTCCACGAAGCACTCGATGTGGATGTCACGTGGTACGGTCAGGAAGTCTTCCGCAAGACCTCCGACATCTCCAAGCAGATCTTCCCGATGACCCTCGACATTGATCACCCGCGCTGGCGCCCGAACCTCGACCGTATGGAAGAGGCATCGCGTCAGGTTGCGGAAGGCAAGGCACGGGGCGGCATCGGCGGCACGATCACACGGTTGGGTGGTATGGCGAAAGCGACGTATGCCTTTGTCGCGCTCTACACCATTCCCGCGATCAAGAACGAGGTGCCGAAAAGCCCCGTCATGAAGCCTGCATACTAATGACAACTGCATGGTCCGCCGCACTCATCGCATTGTTCGCCTGGTGGTTTTTCACTGGGGCGATCCTGCTGGTGGTGCGGCGTGCCGATGCTGGCGATCAGGTGGCGCACGGGCGTAATGTGTTCCTGTCCGTGCCACTCTTCGCGCTTGGCTTTGCAGGTCTGTGGATCAGCTCTCAGGCGATGACGGTGGCGAATGCCTACATCGCCTTCGTCTCGGTCCTGCTGATCTGGGGCTGGATCGAATTAGCGTTTCTGTCCGGCATCATCACCGGACCGGAGCGGCGCCCCTGCCCCGAGACGATGACCGGCTTTGCCCGGTTTGCCCGCGCTTGGGATACCATTTCACGCCACGAACTACTGCTCGTCGCCGCCCTGCTCGCCGTTGCTATGATCGCTGCCCATGCGGAGAATACCGTCGGCTTCTGGACCTACGTAATCCTGTTCGTCGCCCGCATTTCGGCCAAGCTAAATCTGTTTTTCGGCGTGCCGCGCATCAATACCGAGTTTGTGCCGACACCGCTTGACCACCTCAAATCCTATTTCCGCCGTGGCCCCATTACAATGGCATTCCCAATCGGCGTCACGTTTCTCAGCGTTTCGGCAGCCTTCTTCGCCGAGCGTCTCATCTCCGCAGATACCCAAGCAACAACGGTCGGTTTCTCTTTGCTCACAGCGCTCGCGGTTCTGGCCGCACTCGAGCATTGGCTGATGGTAGTACCCCTGCCCGATGCCAAGCTATGGCGCTGGATGCTCCCCGACTCCGCGACATCAAGACAGGACCAGACCAATGAACTTTGACACGCTTTTTAACGCACAGATCGACCAGCTGAAATCCGACGGCAACTACCGCTACTTCGCCGAGCTTGAACGCAAGGCCGGGAAGTTTCCGCACGCGTCGAACCATGTGAAGGGCGAAAAGCGCGATGTCACTGTCTGGTGCTCGAATGATTATCTGGGCATGGGTCAAAACCCCCTGACCATCGCCGCCATGTGCGAAGCGGTGCAACGCACCGGCACCGGTGCTGGCGGCACGCGCAACATCTCCGGTACCAACCACGATCATCTGCTGCTCGAAGCTGAATTGGCCGATCTTCATGGCAAGGATGCGGCGCTGCTGTTCACCTCCGGCTATGTCTCCAATTGGGCGGCACTGTCCTGCCTCGGCTCGCGTCTGGAAAACTGCGTGATTTTGTCGGATAGCGGCAACCATGCCAGCATGATCGAAGGCATCCGCCACTCCAAAGCCAAGAAGGTAATCTGGCGCCATAACGACGTAAAGGATCTGGAAGCCAAGCTGGCCGCCCTGCCCGCCAACGTCCCGAAAATCGTCGCATTTGAATCGGTCTATTCCATGGATGGCGATATCTGTCCCATGCGCGAGATCGTCGAAGTCTGCGAGAAATACGGCGCGATGACCTACCTCGACGAAGTGCACGCCGTTGGCCTTTACGGCCCCCGCGGCGGCGGCATTTCCGAGCGTGAGGGTCTGGCCCATCGCATCACCCTGATCGAGGGCACATTGGGCAAAGCCTACGGCGTCGTCGGCGGCTATATCACCGGCTCCGTCGCCCTGTGCGATTTCATTCGCAGCTTTGCGTCCGGTTTTATCTTTACAACCGCCCTGCCCCCCGCCGTCGCCGCCGCCGCGCGCGCATCGGTCATGCATTTGAAAACCTCCACCGATGAGCGGACCCGCCATCAGGCGCAGGTAGCCAAATTGCGCGCCCGTCTGGACCGTGCAGGTATCCCGCATCTGCACAACGAAAGCCACATCATTCCGGTGATGATCAAAGATCCGGTCAAGACACGGATGCTTGCCGATTATCTGATGAACGAATGGGATATTTACGTACAGCCGATCAACTATCCTACCGTGCCCAAAGGGACAGAACGGCTGCGCTTTACTCCATCCCCGCTGCACACGGACGCGGATATCGAACATCTGGTCAACGCACTGAGCCATCTGTGGAAGCAGTGCGCGATTAGCCACGCGGTAGCGTAAAAGCAAACGGCCCGCGTGATGCGGGCCGGTCATTTGAGTTTAAAGAGAAAAATGAAAATGAGAGTGGCTCCGGAGACGGGGCCGCTTTCTTTTTGTCAGCGCCAGTCGAAGAAATCCGGCCCGGCCTGCGCGAGCAGTCTTTTGGCCATTTCAGTGCCCGCCCGCGCGCCATCCTCGATGGGGCAGCTCACCACGTCGTTGAGCGCCTCCGACCCGTCCGGGCGCAATACTTCACCACGCAGATGCAGCGTGCCCCCGTCCAGTTCAGCCAGACCGGCAATCGGTGTCTCGCAGGAGCCGTCCAGCGCCAGCAGGAAAGCCCGCTCCGCCGCAAGGCGTTGACCGGTCGGCGTATCATGAATCGCTTCGAGCATTTCGGCCACATTCATGTCCTCGACCCGCCGCTCAATCCCGATGGCCCCCTGAGCCACGGCGGGCAGCATGACATCGGTCTCGATCGCCGTATGCGGCACCTCGTCTTTCATGCCCAGACGCGTGAGGCCTGCCATGGCGAGAAAGGTCGCCGCCGCGACACCCTGCTCCAGCTTCATCAGCCGGGTTTGCAGATTGCCGCGAAACTCCACGACTTCAAGGTCTGAGCGTTTGAGCATCAGCTGCGCCCGGCGTCTCAGGCTGGAGGTGCCCACCACAGTCCCCGCAGCCAGGTCGGCCAGCGATTTAGCGGTGGGCGAGATAAACGCATCGCGCACATCTTCGCGCGGCAAGTAGGTATCGAGGATCAGTCCTTCTGGCTGAAGCGTCGGCATGTCCTTCATCGAATGGACCGCGATGTCGATTTTACCCTCTATCATGTCCGCCTCGATCTCGCGGGTGAACAGACCCTTGCCGCCAATTTCTTTGAGCGGCCGGTCGATGATCTTGTCACCAGTGGTTTTGATCACAACAATGGTAAACGCCTCGAACGGCAGGTCAAACGCCTTGGCCAGCCGCTCCCGCGTCTCGTGCGCTTGGGCCAGCGCCAGGGGCGAACCTCGGGTGCCGATATTGAGCGGATGGGCGGGAGTGGGCAATTTCAATGTCATACAACTTCTCTACCGGTGTAAACTAAACCTGACAACTCTTGTAACTCGCATGCGTTTTGACGCAAGATGCCACGAGCCGAATTCACAAATAGAGACACCATATGACCACCCAGAAAACAATACTTCGCGCCCTTGCCGGTGAAACTCTTCCAACGCCGCCGATCTGGATGATGCGTCAGGCGGGCCGCTATTTGCCCGAATACCGCGCCACCCGCGCGCAAGCGGGTGATTTTTTGAAACTCTGCTACAATCCCGAACTGGCGGCCGAAGTCACACTCCAGCCGATCCGCCGCTATGGGTTTGATGCCGCGATCCTGTTTGCCGATATTCTGCTGGTCCCTCAGGCCTTGGGCGCGGACCTGTGGTTTGTCACCGGCGAAGGACCACGCTTGTCCACGATCACGACGCAGGCAGAGCTGGACAAGCTGGTGCCAGCCGATGCGATCCACGACCACCTTTCGCCCGTCTATGAAACGGTCAAGATCCTGTCAAAAGAGCTGCCGGCCGAGACGACGCTGATCGGATTCGCCGGTGCGCCTTGGACCGTCGCCACCTATATGATCGCGGGCCAAGGCACGCCGGATCAGGGTCAAGCGCACAAGCTCAAGGCCGAGAACCGTGCCGTGTTCGACAGCCTCATGGAGCGGATCACGGATGCCACGATCCACTATATGACCAAACAGATCGAGGCAGGTGCCGAGGTCGTCAAGATATTCGACAGTTGGGCGGGATCGCTGCAAGGCGACGATTTCATGGATTATTCGATCAAACCGATGGCGCGCATCACTGCCGCACTGAAAGAAAAGCACCCCGGCATCCCGGTCATCGCCTTCCCGCGCGGCGCGGGAGAGCGCTACGTGGGGGCACATGCGGCCACGGGGGCGGATTGCATCGCGGTCGATGATGGTGTGACCGCTGAGTGGGCGGCAGAACACGTGCAAACCGGTGGCTGCGTTCAGGGCAACCTGAAGTCCTCGCATATGGTGTCGGGTGGCGATTCGCTCGTCTCCGAAACCCGCCGGATCGTCAAAGCTTTCTCCAAAGGGCCGCATATCTTCAACCTCGGCCATGGCATTACGCCCGACGCCGATCCGGAAAACGTGCAGTTGATGATCGACACCGTGCGGAACGGTTAGATCGGGTTGGCCTCGGCGAAGGTTTTGAAAAACGCCAGATAGGCGCGGTCGGGATCACGGGGGGCCTCTTTGCCCTTTGCCCAATCGCGCCACTCCCCTTCCACATGATAGATGTCGAAACCTGGATAGCGCAGGCGCGCCGTCTCGTAAGTATCGGCGCGCAAGGCGTTACCGCGCGCCTCGAGCCAGACCGGACGCGGCCGCGCCGCATAGGCCCGCGGCTGATCGCGTTCGGCACGTTCCTGAGTGCGCTCCTTGCGGCCCACTTTGGAAAAACTGAGCTCCCGTTCCGCCTCAGCCTCCGATGTCGCGTCCTTGCGCCACCATTTCAGCTCAATATGCGTAACCCGCCTGCCCGTCTTGATCGGCAGCACCTCGACCACGTAATCGCTCAGCGCGCAAACCTCGACGACGGCCGGGTCAATCGCGCGCAGCTTGAGGTTGGACCATGACGTAAGCTTCCCCTTGGGCACGCCGAGGATCCCCCGCAGATCATCGAGGCTGAATTTCTCCGACGATTTCCAGCGCAGGTTGCCGCGCTTCTGGATCATCTCATAAAGGGTCAGCGCGTATTTTGAGCTCAGCGCGAACATCACCTCGCGCTGGAGCCGCGCGAAAACGGTGCTGTCCTTGATGATCCGGCGCAGGCGCGTCGGGATCTCGTATTCCAGCAGTCCGTCGCGCCGTGTCGTCTCGATATTGCCACCCAGCAGCTGAACCCGTTCGATCGCATCCTCGCCGTCACGCTTTATCTTAACCTTTACAATGGAGCCCATGAGACGTTCGATCGATTCGCCGACGCGGTCGTTGGAATTATGCGTGCCACGTAGATCCGCCTTGGCGATGACATGGGTGACCGGTTTGTCGATATCCTCCCATGCATTTTCAAGCAGCTGGTTATAGATGCGCCGGTCGGCAAGCGTCAGCGGCGTAACCTCCACAAGGTCCACCAACTCGCCCGGCTTCACCAGACTGTCCGCATTGGACCGCGCCGTGATGGTGCGGTAAGGTTTAGATGCCATCTGCTCGCTTACACGTTTAATCTTACTTTTGTAATCGCACTGGCGTAAGATATCAAGAAAATTGCCCATGGGCAATCACCCGAAATGTAAGGATAGAAACTCAAGGATTACGCCAACCGATTCGCATTGCCCTGTATTCTACCGCCTTTTCGGCCCCTGCCTAGCATTGCAGTGGCATCACCCATTATGTAAGGTTTCATCCCACCCCAGGAGGTAAGACAAGCCACCCCCGTACGTAAGAACTGCCACCCCAAAGCGTAAGCAAACCAGTCCCCGTTTGTAAGGTTAGAGACTGATTTACTCATATATCAAAGGCTCCTGCACAGGTGAACATAGAAGATTCCGAAGGAAGAACATCAAGTGGTTTTTCTATGGACTATTTCAGGGTAATTTACAGGCGTCAGCACAGCAGCGACTCTAATCTTACTTTTCGGGTGGTTAGATGGAAGATCTCGAAAATACAGACATAATTCGAGCGACGGTTCCGCAAATTCCGCTCAATGTGCAGCTCAACAAGGATTTCCTGTTTTTTCCGCTATGATCAAAGGTATTCACACTTGAGCATTGTCCAAGAGCAGTTCATGATTCGCAGATAATCATAACATGAGGATCTCATGGAGCAGCCTGTACTTCCCCCCGTTTCACTGGCCGAACTCGATCAACTCTCAACCCGCGCGTCTACCGTCATCAACCGGCTACGTGACCGCCTGTTCGCACCTGGCACAAGTAAGACGCTCGATCTGCGGTTCACGGTGCGCAAGGCAGCCGATATGGTGGGCCGCAGCGACAAGCTCATTCGCGACGCGGAAGGCGATGGGCGCCTACCCGAGCCGCAAAAGGATTCTGAGACCGGGCGGCGCACCGGCTACAGCCTCGCTCAGGTTAATGAAATGCGGCGCGTGTTCGGCACCCTGCCCCACCGCGCCACCGATGATCCCGCGATGGTCCTCGCGATCCAGAATTTCAAAGGTGGCGTTGGTAAATCCACGATGGTCTGCCACCTCGCTCAGTTTCTGGCTCTCAAAGGCTATCGCGTCTGCGTGATTGATTGCGACAGTCAGGCGAGTACCACTAGCGTTTTCGGGCTCAACCCCGACATCGACGTCGATGAGGAAGAAGAGACGCTGTATCCGTTTTTCCGCCACGGCGGTCCAAAGACGCTGCACTATGCTTTGCGCGGTACGTACTGGCCAGGGATCGCGCTGATCCCTGCCAATCTGGGGTTATATGATGCGGAGTATGAATTTGCGGCCCGCATGGCGCGGGACTCCTCGTTCGTGCTCGACCGGCTGCGTGAGGGGATCGAGAGCATCAAGGATGAATTCGATGTGATCTTACTGGATCCGCCCCCTGCCCTCGGCATGCTTTCGCTGTCGGTGCTGCGCGCAGCCAACGCCATCGTGATCCCTGCGCCGCCAAATAACATCGACTTCGGGTCTACCGCGCATTTTCTCAAAATGATGGGCGCGACCCTTAACGAATTGGCAAGGGCGGGCGGTGCGCGCGATTATGCTTTTATTAAAATTCTCGCTACAAAGATGAACGACGGTAAATCCGCCCATGTGGCGATCAAGCGGATGATGGATGCGGTTTTCCCGCATGATATGCTGAATGCGGTGCTCAAGGACAGCGCCGAAATTGACAACGCAGCCGCAAATCTGGCGACTGTTTATGAATTGACCGGGGCGGCCACACGCACCGACACACACAAACGCTGTCGGGCCTATCTGGATGCCGTCAACGGCGAGATCGAGCTGCTGATCCGCAAGACATGGCCGAGCCACCACAAAAGCCTGCGCAAGGAGGGGCTGCTATGAGCAAGAAACATGACGCAATCTTTGACGATGTGCTGAGTGATCTGGACGCACCCAGTCAGCCCCAAGCGCGCGAACAAGCGCGGTTTCTTAAACGCTCGACCACCATCAGCGACCGCTTATCGGGTGAGCTTGAGGAGAAGACCCTACGCTGGGTGGACCCGTCGGAGTGTCGCATGTGGGAGCGGCACAACCGCGATTATGCGCTGCTCAACGAGGAGAATTGCCGCGATCTGATTGATGGGATTCGGGCACAGGGCCGTCAGGAGTTTGCCGCCGTCGTGCGGCCCATCGATGATCCAACCTACAAATACGAAGTCATCTGTGGTGCGCGGCGGCATTACGCGATCAGCTGGCTGCGCGAGAACAACTACACCCAGTTCAAATATCTGGTGGAGCCGCGCGAGATGTCGGATGAGGAGGCGTTCCGGCTTGCCGATATCGAGAACCGCGAGCGCGAAGACATCAGCGACTATGAGCGCGCCATTGATTATGCCGATGCCATCGCGCGCTATTACGGTGGCAAGCAAAAGGCGATGGCGGAGCGGCTGGAGGTGAGCCAGCCCTGGCTTTCGCGCTATCTCGCGCTGGCGTCACTGCCTGCGCAGATCGTCGGCGCATTTCCGTCCATCCGTGACCTGAAAGAACGGCATGCTCGCGATCTCAAACCGTTGTTGGCGCGGCCCGCAACTGCCGATCCCTTGCTTGCGCAGGCAGCACGGATCGAGGCACAGCAGCAATCTGCGCGCAACGGTCGTGGACCGTTCGTCGATCCCGCGGATGTGGTGAAGCAGCTGCGCACAGCCGCCGAGGAGCCGAAAGTTAAGCCACCGCGCAAGTCTGAGGAGGCCGTCTATCGCCGCTCCACAGGTGAGAAAGGGATTACCGCGCGCAAGAAGGGCCGCAAGTTTCAGATTGAGTTCGACGAAAGCCTGTCAGAAGCAAGTCTGCGCGGCGCGTTGGATATATTTCTGAAAGCGCGTTACGCGAAATAGGGCTTGCCCATGGGCAATATCGCTTCAAGACTTTGAAATTTATAGATAATGCGCCCTAATCAGGCGCATTACTTGCGAGATACTCAAGAAGAAGCGCCGCAACCGCCTCCGGCGCTTCTTCATGGGCCAAGTGGCCCGTGTCGGGCACTTCGGCGTAGTCTATATTTGCCATCTTGGCAGCAATGTTGCGGGATGTGATGGCGGGAACTGCGCGATCATTTGAGCCGGTGATCAAAAGCCCGCGCAGATTGCTTTTCGGCAACCGTGCCAGCAGATCGCCGAGATCCCATTGTGCCATCATCTGTAGCGTCGCGTTGACGTGACCACGGTCGTTCACCAGCGCGCCGTAGTGTCGTAAATCTTGCGGCGGGAGTTTAGATCCTGTTCCGTCGATCAGGCGTTGCACAGACTTTGGATTGCCATTGGACGCGGTGAATAACTCCGCAACCCCCGGCATCAACGCAAGCGTCTTTGCCATGAGTGGGAAGAGAACCCCCGCGACCCCTTTGAAATGTGACAGGGCCGCGTTGATCCCGATCACATGGGCCGCGGGCGCGGGAAGCCGGGATGCGAGATCAAAAGCGACCGCAGCACCGGCAGAATGACCGACGATTGCTTTTGGATGCCAGCTTTCTTGCGCGCAAAGCGCCGCGATATCCTCTGCCATAGTCTCTAAACCACAGCGCGCTTGGGCGCCTAGGCGGGTAAAACCTTGACCGGGTAGATCGATCGCAATCACGCGGTAGTCAGGTGTGAGAAGGGGGATCAGATGGCGATAGCTTTGTGTACTGCCCCCGGCACCATGAAGAAGCAGGAGCAGTGGTCCGGAACCTGCTTCCTGAACGTGCCACTTGTGTGGCTTGCTCAGGATAAAACGCGAGGTTTTCGCGTGGGGCCAGTCGTCTTTGTGGCGCGTCCAATCCATTGTCTAATCCTCTAGACTGCGGGTCACTGCATCCGACAGACTGCGCGCATCAGTACGGGGCAGTGCGATATAGGCACCCCCGAGAATATCGGCGATCTGTGCCAGAGCCCGTTCTGGCCTGCGGCCCGTGTCTATCACAATGCTGTCCACCCGTGAGGCACGCAAGGCGCGCGCAACCGTCTGTGCATCGTCACCAGCCTGCCCACGATTCGGGGTGCCGTCGAGTGACATGTTCGCGCGGCCATCGGTAAGAGTGATGACGGTAGGGGTGAGTCCCTTGCGCCGCGCGTGCAGGGCCATGCTCTGCGCGGCCATCAGTCCGGCAGCAAGCGGGGTTGCACCGCCACCGGGCAGGGCCGCCAGCTTGCGTTTCGTCTGCACCAGCGAGCGTGTCGGTTCCAGCAGTACCTCCGCTGTCGCACCTCTGAACGCAATCAGCGCCACGTGGTCCCTGCGTGCATAAGCTTCGGCAAGTAGCAGCTCTATCGCCCCTTTCGCTTCTCCCATCCGCGCCATAGCGGCAGAGCCGGATGCGTCGACGGTAAAGATCAACAGGCGGTCGGAGTGGTCGACGTAGCGTTTGTAACGCAGGTCGCCGTGTCTGATGATTGGACCGGTGCGCTCAGGCGCATCGCGGCGCCGCAAGGTTTGCCACGGAATAGCGGCCCGTAGCGTGGCGATGAGATCCACACGTCCGTGCGCTGTGCCGCCATCACGGGCGGGCAGGGGACGCCCCCGCCGGTTGCCTGTCTTCTTCTGCCCCGCACCGCTTCCCGCAGCACTACGGACGGCCGTGTCTGCATTCAGCTTGGCCAGAAGATCGGGCGGAAGTGCGGCGAGAACCGCCTCCAGCAACATCTCCTGTGGCAGCGTATCCTGCGGCTCTGGTTGATTGTCGGGCTCTTCGGGCGGTGGTTCGTCATCGGGTGCTTCTTGTGGCTCGTTATCCGCTGGCAGTTGTGTCGCGCGGTGCGCAAATACGAGGGCGACGGCGGTCTTTATATCTTCTTCCACCGTCTCTAAACGGCCATTCAGTGCCGCATGTGCGCGTGCAGCGCGCAGCGCAAAGCCAACAGCCCGCAAGCTGACGATCCCGAGTTTGAACGCCAGCATGACCAAAGTTTCGGTGGTATCTTCGGGCACGGAAACATCGACCAGCTGCGCGGGAACCGGCCACAGGGGCGCAGCGCCGATACCTGAGAGGGCGCAGCCTTCCAGATCAACGTGAAAGGCGAGCCTGTCGGATAGGGCAGGGGGTACGCGCTCGTCGTCGATCCCCTCGTCCAGCGCGATAAGCGTGTGGCCGATCTGCATATCCAGGGTCGCGGCAATGCGTGCGGCGATATACGGCTCCGCCCGCTCCGCCATGGTGAGGACGAACAGCCCCTCGCGCGCCAGCAGGCCGCGGGAATGGGTGAGTGTGCCCGAACCAAGTGTTGCGGAGACGTCGATCCCGCCGTCGAGCACCTCTGCGTTCATTGCAGGGTGCAGACGGGTATGCTCCGGCAGGTCCGACATCACAGCGTCGCGCACCGCCCCGGCTCGCGCGCGCACCACCAAACCGCCGAGGCCGGGGTCAATCGCCAGCAACGCCAGCGCGGTGTGGGCGCGGGTGAGAGGGGCCATCAGGCGCCCAGCGTCTCTTCGACAATCCGCGCGACACGCGTGCCGGAGCCCGCATCATCCAGCGGGTCGCGCCGCATGCGGTGACGCAGCGCAAGGGCGGCGACATCACGAATATGTCCCCGTGTTAGAGCCGTATCATCTCGGAACGCGGCATAGGCGCGGGCGGCTTTCAGTAGGGTCAGCTCCCCACGCAGTCCGTCGGAGCCAAGCGCGATACACAGCTCCGCCACGTCGCGCAGGCTCTGCTCTGGCGTCGTGAGTTTTTTGAGTGCCAGTCGCGCAGCGGTGATCTGGTCGCGCAGCATCCCGTCTTCGGCCTGCCAGCGCACCATAAACGCGGTATGGTCGTTCTCGTAGGCGTCGCGGCGTTTGATCACCTCGATCCGCTGGTCGATATCGGTGGGGGAGGCAACATCAACGGACAGGCCAAACCGGTCGAGCAGCTGCGGCCGCAATTCGCCCTCCTCCGGGTTGCCGGAGCCGACCAGAACGAATCGCGCGGCGTGACGGATCGAGAGGCCTTCACGCTCAACGACGTTCTGCCCTGATTGCGCCACGTCGAGCAGGAGATCGACGATGTGGTCCTCCAGCAGGTTCACCTCGTCGATATAGAGATACCCCCGGTTTGCACGTGCCAGCAGACCGGGCTGAAACGCCTTTTCCCCGTTGGTTAGAGCCTTTTCAATGTCCAGCGCGCCGGTCACGCGATCCTCGGACGCGCCGAGTGGAAGATCCACGACAGGCGTCGGGACCTCGTGCACTTCTGTGGTCGTGATGCCCGCCCAATCGGGGCATTCGGCCAGACGTTCGGCGTTGACGGGGCATCCCTTAACCGCGCTGATCGGCGGCAGCAAAGCGGCCAGCGCGCGCACGGCGGTGGATTTTCCGGTGCCGCGGTCGCCAAACACCAGCACCCCCCCGATGGAAGGGTCGATCGCGGTGAGGATCATCGCGCGCTTCATGTCGCTTTGGCCCACGATGGCGGAAAAGGGGAACGGCTGTTTCATATCGTTTCTTTCGGATCGAGAGGAGACCTGCCGCCCCATGTGCCACGGTCGGACACGAGGGAAAAGCGGGCGTAGAGTTCTTCAGAAAACCAGCCGTCCGCGCGGACGGCTTTGATCGCGTCGGCGTGCGGGCCGGTACGGGCGAAATTGTTCATTGCCGCTGCATCTGGCCAGATCGAGAATGTCACCTGATGGACCAGCGGCTTTTCTCCGATGCCAAGCTTGAACAGCACGGAAGGATCGCGGCCGATCACGGCGGAGATATTGGGCACACGGCCCCAAAACCGTCGCGCCATGCCCGGTTTGACGCTGGCGCGGGTCAGGGCGGCGATGGGGCCGGGCTTGTCCGTCTCATTCGGAATGAACGGCTGTACCCCGGCCCAGTCGCCGCGCGCGGAGGTGGGTGACATATAGACGGTCCAATCCTCTACTGATTTATCACGGTAGCGGGCAAAGACACCGCGCGCGGTTTCACGCAGGGCCGTCGCCTCGTCGGGCCAGGTAGCGAGAATCGCGTAGACGCCGAAATTCGGCTTTGGCGTGAACCCTTCACCTGTGCCCGAACCGCAAAGCTTCCAAAACCCGATCCCCGGCGTGGCAGCCATCGGCATGCGGGCAAGGCCCATCATGGCAAAAGCCCACAGCCGCGCGGGCAAGCTGTCGAAGCGGTAAAAGCTGAGGCTTACGACCTGTTGCGCGGATGGCATTGCGGTTAAATTCTCCAAAGTGTCTATTTTAGTTTACACATTCGGTGTAAATATGGAAGAGTGTACCGTGAAAACGTAACTTTGATTAGACAGTATAAACAGCACCTATGACAGATACATCCGCTATCCCAGACAACCGCGCAATCGTTATCGGAGCAGGGCTTGGCGGGCTTGCGGCGGCGATGCGCCTTGGCGCGAAGGGCTATGCCGTGACTGTGCTGGACCGGTTGGACCGCGCCGGTGGGCGCGGGTCGTCGATTTCTCAGGACGGTCACCGGTTTGATCTGGGTCCGACGATCGTAACCGTGCCACAGGTTTTCGAATCGTTGTGGCGCGATTGTGGGCGTGATTTCCGCGCCGATGTGGATTTGCGTCCGCTCGACCCTTTCTATGAGGTGCGCTGGCCCGATGGCACCACCTTTGCCGCCTGCGGCGACGACGCGCGGATGTTTGCGGAGGTCGAAAAGATCTCACCGCGCGATCTCAAAGGGTACAAGCGGTTTTTGAAAGACAGTCACGCACGCTATGTCGTGGGGTTCGAGGGGATGGTCGCCAAGCCGATGCACCGCATCTGGGAAACCATCAAGGTGCTGCCTAAATTCGCAACACTTCGCGCAGATCGGTCGATTTATGCGCATGCCGCGACGCGGGTGAAGGATGAACGCTTGCGCATGGCGCTATCGTTTCATCCGCTGTTCATCGGTGGCGATCCGGCGCATGTGACCTCGATGTATGCGCTGGTCGCACACCTCGAGAAGGAATACGGCGTGCATTACGCCATGGGCGGGGTGCAGGCGATCGCAGATGCGATGGCCGATGTGATCCGCGCGCAGGGTGGCAGCATCCAGTATGGCGCCGAGGCGGACGAAATCATCGTCGCGGGCGGAGCTGCGAAAGCGGTAACTCTTACAAATGGGGACCGAGTTGATGCGCCCTTGATCGTGAGCAATGCAGACGCTGGGCACACCTATACCCACCTGTTGCGCAACCACAAAAAACGCCGCTGGACTGCGCCCAAACTCAAGCGCAAGCGCTGGTCGATGGGCCTCTATGTCTGGTATTTCGGGACCAAAGGCACGGCGGAGCAGTGGCCCGATCTGGGGCATCACACCATCGTCAACGGCCCACGCTTTACCGGATTGCTGCGCGATATCTTTATCAAGGGCAAACTCTGCGACGATATGAGTCTTTACATCCACCGGCCCTCTGTCACCGATCCCGGTGTCGCGCCAAAGGGGGACGATACGTTTTATGTCCTGTCGCCCGTGCCCAACCTGTCTTGGGACAACGCCGTTGACTGGAAAACGGAGGAGCCGATCTACCGTGAGAAGGTTGCCGCCGAGCTTGAAAAACAAATGCCCGGTTTCCGCGACAAGATCACGACCGAGTTGGTGTTCACCCCCGAAGAATTCCGTGACCGCTATCTGAGCCCCCATGGCGCCGGTTTCTCACTGGAGCCGCGGATTTTGCAATCGGCATGGTTCCGCCCTCATAATGTGAGCGAGGAGGCCCGCGGTCTGTTTCTTGTCGGTGCTGGTACGCACCCCGGTGCCGGCCTGCCCGGTGTGGTGTCGAGCGCGGAGGTGCTGGCCAAGCTGGTGCCCGACATGCCCGCCCGTGCTGATGCGCCCCGCGAGACACCAAAGTTGGCCGCCGAATGATCGCGCCCGCTGATCTGGAGCATTGCCGCAATGTGATCCGTACAGGATCGCTGTCGTTTCATGCCGCCTCGAAACTGCTGCCTGCGTCCGTACGCGACCCCGCGCTGGCGCTGTATGCTTTTTGCCGTTTGGCGGATGACGAGGTCGACGAGGGGTTCGAGAAGGGCAAGGCTGTGATTGATCTGCAAGAGCGCCTTGATCTGGCCTATGCAGGTATTCCCAGAAACGCCCCCGAAGATCGCGCGTTCGCCGCGATCATCGAGCAATTCGACATGCCCCGTGCGCTTCCCGAAGCATTACTGGAAGGGCTTGCGTGGGACGCTGTTGAGCGGCGCTATCACAGCCTGTCAGAGGTGCGGGAATACTCATCGCGTGTCGCCTCTGCCGTGGGCGCGATGATGTGTGTCCTGATGCGGGTGCGTGATGCCGACGCGCTGGCGCGAGCCTGTGATCTGGGCGTTGCGATGCAGCTCACCAACATTGCCCGCGATGTGGGCGAGGACGCGCGGGCAGGCCGGATCTATCTGCCGCTTGACTGGCTGGCGGACGAGGGGATGACGGTCGAGGGTTTTTTTGACGCGCCCCAGGCGACGCCGGAAGTGCGCCGCATGGTCAAGCGCTTGCTGTCAGAAGCACGCAGACTGTATATCAGGTCCGAGTCCGGTATCGGTGCGCTGCCCCTGCGGGCGCGTACCGGGATATTCGCCGCACGGTATATTTATGACGGGATCGGCGGGGCGCTGCGGCGCAATAATCACGATTCGATCAATTTCCGCGCCCGCACGACGAAGGCGCAGAAAATAAAACTCATCGGCATGGCGAGCCTGCGCGCCGCCGGATCGATCGTGGTGCCCCGTTCTCCGGTCATTTACGCCAAGCCGTTGATGGAGGTCGCTTTTCTGGTGGATGCGACCGCGCATCGGACGCCACTGCCGCCGACCCGTATGGCCGGTCTGATGGAGGTTATGTCCGAGTTGCGTGCGCGTGAGTTGGCCAAGAGCCGCCTGCAAGGGGTGGCGGCGGAGTAAACACTCGCTATATGACGTGAATGGATATTTATCTTTTCGCGATCTTTCTGCTGGCCTGCTGCGCTGCGGGTGCCACCGGGGCAGTGTTTACCCCCGGTGAATGGTATAAATCTCTTGAAAAGCCGTGGTTCACCCCGCCGGACTGGGTCTTCCCCGTCGCTTGGACCAGCATCTATCTGCTGATTTCCTTTGCCGGTGCCCGCCTCGCTGTGATCGAGGGAAACGCCTATGCGATGGCCTTTTGGGCGGCGCAGGCCGCACTTTCGACGCTTTGGACTCCGCTGTTCTTTGGGTTGCGCCGGATTAAGGGGGCGCTTCTGGCGATGGGGCCGCTTTGGATTGCTGTGGCGGGCTGTACGGTCAATGCCTTTGCGCTGGATTTTTGGGCTGGTCTGGCCTTTGTTCCCTATCTTGTCTGGGTCACGGTCGCCGCTGCGCTCAACGTCGAGATGTGGCGTCTGAACCGCAATGTCGCGCCGCTTGTTTCCTCCGATCTGTAAGTTGGACGAAACCTCTGGTTAAAACCGCCAGCCTTTGCGCCGTGGCACCCGCACTGCAAGCATCGGTTTGAGTAGGGGTTGTTTGTAGCGGTCAAGATCGAGCGCTTCATGAACGCCTTGAACCGTTTCGCCACTAATCACCGTCTCCACGACCGATCGCGAGTAGAACGGCGCGTCGAGCATCGCCTTGATCTGTCGTGGCACTGTCCCGGCATCCGCCCGCGTTTCTCGCCGCAGCGCCCAGAGGGTGCGTTTGAATGGAGTGAGTGGAGGTGCGTCGACCAATGACGCCGAGCCGGTGCGGTCAAAGGCTACAGCCGCATCAAGTGACGTGCCATCCCGCCTGTCGGCATCGTAGAAACACGTCGCCCCGTCTCGGGTGGGATAGCGGCCCCATGTCCAATAGCTGAAATCTTTCTCCAGTGGCCGGGTGCCGAAATTAGCGTCGAAGTAACCGTGACCGCTCCATTGCCAGCCCTTTGCTTCCAGGTCGACCTTGATTCGGGAGGAGGGGGCGAAGGGGCGCCAGACATGCGCGCCGTCCGGCGTCAGTGGCAGCTCGACATTGGTGATCGCTTCGGGCGTGATGGTGATCTGGCCGCGCACGCGGCTGATGATCGGAGGCGAGGAGATCTCGTCAATATCGATGACCAGTTCCCTGCCGTTCCAATACATCGAGGAGGGGCCAACGCGGAGCATGTCGGGGGTCGCGTCCAGCGCCGCTTCGCCGCGGTCGGTCATGGTGAACCGCCCCCCGGCGCCATAGGTCGCTACGTTGATACAGCAGTTATCCGCCGGATTGCCGCGCCCCGACCAGTGGTACCACGGCGAGAAAACCGATCCGATGAACCCGATCACCGAAACGGCGCGGGTGCCGCAATCGCTTACGCCGTCGACATACCACCAGGCATAGCCACCGGGTGGGACGTCGAGGTTAAACATAGGTCTTTGATCATCGCCTCGGCCGCATGGCGCGCGGAGAGCGTGGCCATCGGCACCCCCGCGCCCGGATGCGCTCCGCCCCCCGCCAGATAGAGGCCCGGCATTTTCGTCCGTGCCGTGGGGCGTTTGAATGCTGCCATCATCCCCGCCGGGGATCGCCCGTAGAGAGACCCGCTCGACGCCGGAAACAGAGCGTCGAAGCTGCGTGGCCCCGTCAAGGTGCGCGCGTCCGGTGTCGGGCTGAAACGCAGGCCGAAGGCCGCCAGTCTGGTGAAGATCAAGCTTTGACATTGGTCGCTCTCCTGTGGGGTGTGAGATGTGGCGGGCGCGTTGAGGATGATTTCGAAACGCTCTGTACCGCCCGGTTGCGCGCCTCCGAATCGGTCCTGCGCGCAAATATAAAGAGTGGGGTCGGTTTGGTATCTGCCTTGGGTGAGGGGCATGTATTCATCAACGGGATCTTGCGCGAAGAATACGTTATGGGCTGCCAGTGGAAACCGGTTTTCAACTTTCGCGGCGAAGGATTGAACCTGCGCGGACAGGCTGCGCGGCTCGACTGCGCCATGCGCTATGACAGTTTTCAGTTCACTTCCAAGCATGCCGGTTGCCAGTGCGCGGGGGTCGCCGTTGAACAGGATCGCATCCACGGGAGTGCGTCCGCTTTCAGTATGGATCGCACAGGGGCGGCCCGCTGCCGTTTCGATCCGCGTTACGTGAGCGTCGTACTGAAACGTCGCACCACGTTGCCGTGCCAGCGCCTCGATCGCGGTGGCAAGGCGGTGCATCCCGCCCTCGACATGCCAGACGCCACGCCGCTCCGCCTCCCAGATCAGCGAGAGGAGCGCGGGGCATTGATCGGGCAGGCCCCCCACATAGGTGGCATAGCGCGCAAAAAGTTGGGCAAGCTTTGGCTCTGCAACGCTTTGTCTGAGCATCTGGCCAAGGGTTTGGTGCGGGGCCATGTCGGGAATGATGGCGGGATTGCGCAGCACGGTTCCGGTAAGCGCGGCAAGGCTGGGTGCCTCCGCCTGCATCATCGGGGCATCGAATTTCTCGAACAAGCGGGCTGCGCGGGTGCAAAAACGCTCGAACTCCTGCGCCGCGCGGACGCCAAAGGCGGCACCAACATTCGCGACGCTGTCATCGTGGTCTGCCATCAGATCCAGGGTTGTGCCATCCGGCCAAAAATGGCGCGCCAGCAGAGGTTCCCGCAGAAGTGTCACATGATCTTCCAGACGGGCGCCCACATCGGCAAACAGCGCGTCGAACACGGGTTTCATCGTCAGGACAGTGGGGCCTGCATCGACAGGGCCGGCGGAGGAGGGCAGGGTGCGCATTTTACCGCCCGGCGTCGCGTGCCGCTCGAACACAGTGACGCGGGCACCGGCGTGCGCAAGGCGGAGTGCCGCCGACAATCCACCGATTCCCGTGCCGATGATGGCGATATGTGGGGTTTGCTTTGGGATAGTTTGCTCCAGCCGGTGATTGACATTTGATCCGAATGTGTCCAGTTTAGTTTACAGTTGCGATGTCAGCAACAGTTTACATTGACCTAACGGTGGCCGGAGAACAGCATCATGTCATTTGCCAAAAGAATAGACGGCGCGATCATGCAGGCCATCCGCGAGGGCCAGACTGCGCCCAGCCCAGCGAAACTGGCAGAAGCGCTGCACTATGCAGTCACACCCGGCGGCGCGCGGATCAGACCGACGATTCTGATGAGCATCGCGGCGGCCTGTGGCGACAAGCACCCGAAGTTGGCGGATGCGGCGGCGACCGCACTGGAGTTGATGCATTGCGCGTCGTTGGTGCATGACGATTTACCTTGTTTTGATGATGCGGATACGCGGCGTGGCAAGCCCTCGGTGCATAAGGTCTACGGTGAGGCGCTGGCGGTTTTGGTCGGTGACAGCTTGATTATTATGGCATTTGAAGTGCTGGCGAAAGCGGCTCAAAGCGATCCGATGCGTGCGGTTGCGTGCATGCGGGTGCTGGCCACGCGCAGTGGCATGCCAAACGGAATATGCGCCGGACAAGGCTGGGAAAACGAGAGCGAGATCGATCTAAGCGCTTATCACGCGGCCAAGACTGGCGCGCTGTTTATGGCGGCAACGCAGATGGGCGCGATTGCCGGCGGGCATGATGGCGAGCAGTGGGAAGAGCTGGGCGCGCGAATCGGTGAAGCATTTCAGGTCGCCGATGATCTGCGCGACGCGCTGTATGATGAGGAAACTCTGGGTAAGCCTGTCGGACAGGATGATCTGCACGGGCGGCCCAATGCGGTGACCGAATTTGGTGTACACGGTGCGATTGCGCGGATGCGCGATATTCTGGGCGGCGCGATTGCGTCGATCCCGAAATGCCCCGGCGAGGCGATGCTGGCCGCGATGGTCACAGCCCAGGCCGAGGCGCTGACCCCGATCAAATGGCGCGCCGAGCGGGCCGCAAAGATTGCGGGCGAGTGACCTTTTCAACTGATACGTCGATGGGAGCGGAGAAACCCGCAACCGGTCCATGGTTCAACCGCCTGATGGCCGCACGCGGGTTCCAGAAGTGGGCGGCGAAATTTCCCCTGACCCGCCGCATCGTGCGCCGAGAAGGCGAGGCGATGTTCGATCTGCTGGCCGGCTTTTGTCATAGCCAGGTGCTGTCCGCGCTGGTGCAGCTTGAGATTCCTCAAACTCTGATGCGGGGTCCGATGGATGCCCAGACACTGGCCCTGCGCGCACAGATGCCGCTTGAGCGGATGCAGATCCTGCTGCGTGCCGGTGTGGCGCTGGGGGTGCTTAAATCAAAGCGTGCCGGGCGCTTTGGCCTCAGCCGCACCGGGGCCGCATTGGTCGGTGTGCCGGGGCTGAGCCAGATGATTGCGCACCACGATGTACTTTACCGCGATCTCTCTGACCCGGTCGCGTTTTTTCGCGGCGAAGTAGAGACGGAGCTGGCCGATTTCTGGCCCTATGTTTTCGGCGGTGCGATGGCGCCAGACGTCGCCGCGACCTATTCAGATCTGATGGCGCAAAGCCAGCTTTTGGTGGCAGACGATACTCTCGCGGCCGTAGACTTCTCGGATGTGAAAGTGCTGATGGACATCGGCGGTGGCTCCGGTGCGTTTCTGACTGCCGTGGGTGCGCAGTATCGTGATCTGGAACTGATGCTGTTCGATCTGCCAGAAGTCGCGCCCTCTGCCGCACGGCGATTCGAAACGACAGGCATGAGCGGACGGGCAAGAATCACCGAAGGCTCCTTCCGCACCGGACCGTTACCCGAAGGAGCCGATGCAATCAGTCTCATCCGCGTGCTCTACGATCACAGCGATGAAACGGTCACTGATTTGCTGGCGAAATGCTATGCCGCCTTGCCGTCCGGCGGGCGGTTGATCGTGTCCGAGCCGATGACGGGCGGCACCCAGCCGACCCGCGCAGGCGATGCATATTTCGCGCTTTATACGCTGGCGATGCGCACCGGGCGCACGCGGTCGGCCTATGAGATTGCATCGCTTTGTCATGCGGCGGGCTTTGTTGACGTCAAAACGCCCGCGCCGCGCCGTGCCTTTGTCACGTCCTGCGTCATGGCGCGTAAGTCTTAGCCATCTTAAAATTCCAAAAGTGTCTAATCTAGTTGACACTTTAATCTGTCTAGTTAGTATTACAGTTAGAACAAACGGTCGCAGTGAGTCCCTCGGAGCAGGGGCAGCGGGCCACTTAACAGTCTGGAGGCTGAAGTGCACACCACCGCCGTCATCTTGAAAGAGCCTAAGACCATCGGGCTTGATGTGTTGGACGTAACCGCGCCCACACAGGATGATATCGTTGTGCAGGTCAGCCATTCGGGCATCTCGACCGGAACCGAAAAGCTGTTCTGGTCCGGTGAAATGCCTCCCTTTCCCGGCATGGGTTATCCACTGGTCCCCGGTTACGAGGCCGCTGGCGAAGTGGTCGAGGCGGGATCAAATACAAATTTCAAAGCAGGTGACCGTGTTTTCGTACCGGGGGCCAACTGTTTTGACGGCGCATTTGGATTGTTTGGCGGGGCATCGAGCCTGCTTGTCAGCAACGCTGATCGTGCGACAAAGATTGACGCGAGCCTTGGGGCTGAGGGCGCTTTGCTGGCACTGGCCGCAACCGCCCGTCACGCCATGGCGGGGCCGCGCAAGTCCGTGCCCGATCTGATCGTGGGCCACGGTGTTCTGGGTCGCCTTCTGGCGCGGCTGACCATAGCTGCGGGTGCGCCTGCGCCGACTGTTTGGGAAACCAACCCCGCGCGGCACGCCGGTGCGGTCGGATACAATGTGGTTCATCCCGACGATGATCCGCGCAAAGATTACATGTCCGTCTACGATGCTTCTGGCAGTGACGGCATTCTGGGGCAGCTGTTCGGGCGCATTGCCCGCGGCGGCGAGATCGTTTTGGCGGGGTTCTATCCCACCGCGATCAGCTTTGCCTTCCCGCCTGCGTTCATGAAAGAGGCGCGGTTCCGCATCGCTGCCGAATGGACGCGCGACGATCTGACCGCCACGCGGGCACTGGTTGAATCCGGCGCGCTGAGCCTTGGCGGCCTCATCACACACACATCACCGGCAGGTGCGGCAGCGGAGGCCTACGAGACGGCCTTCGGCGATGCCTCCTGCCTGAAAATGATACTCGACTGGAAAGGTCACGCATGACACTTGATATCCCTAATCTCAAAGATGGCGGCACCATTTCCGATTTCGACCAGCGTCTGCGCGATGAAGCGAACGAAGACTTCGCCGATATCGTCCACGACGAGCCGACGTCCAAAACCCAGATCATCGCGATCTACGGCAAGGGCGGCATTGGTAAATCATTCACGCTTGCGAATCTCAGCCACATGATGGCCGAGCAGGGCAAACGCGTCTTGCTGATCGGGTGCGACCCGAAATCCGACACCACCTCACTGTTGTTCGGCGGCAAGGCGTGCCCGACCATTATCGAAACCTCGACCCGCAAAAAGCTGGCCGGTGAAGAAGTGAAGATCGGCGACGTTTGTTTCAAACGTGGCGGTGTTTTCGCGATGGAACTGGGCGGACCCGAAGTGGGCCGTGGCTGCGGTGGTCGCGGGATCATCCATGGCTTCGAGCTGTTGGAGAAGCTTGGCTTCCACGATTGGGACTTTGACTACGTTCTTCTCGATTTCCTGGGCGATGTGGTCTGTGGCGGCTTTGGCCTGCCCATCGCACGGGACATGGCGCAGAAGGTTATCCTTGTGGCGTCCAATGATTTGCAGTCGCTTTACGTGGCCAACAATGTCTGCTCTGCGGTGGAATACTTCCGCAAGCTTGGCGGCAACGTCGGCGTCGCGGGTCTTGTGATCAACAAGGACGACGGCTCGGGCGAGGCGGCGGCATTTGCCAAAGCGGTAAAGATCCCCGTGCTGGCCTCTATTCCGCAGGACGACGATCTGCGTAAGAAATCCGCCAATTACCAGATTGTCGGCACGTTCGAGAGCCAGTGGGGATCGTTGTTTGCGGCCCTTGGTGACGAAGTTGCTGTAGCGCCACCGGTCCGTCCAACGCCGCTGGATCAGGACGGCCTGCTGGATCTGTTCGATGCCTCGCAAACGGGCGGAGATTACAAGCTGGAGCCTGCGACCGATATGGACATGCGGGGCAAGAATGCCGCGCCCGCTGAAAGCCTCGAGGTGATCTATGACACCGTATAAAGAAAGCATTTTCCGAGAGCTGGAACAGATACTTGCCGCCGCCGAGCCCGAGCAGATCGAACGCCTGCTGAGCGATATCGCGACCGGTACATTCAGCGAAACTGCACAGACTCGTGCGGGTACTAACGACAATCATTGCAACGTGACGGGCATCAACGAACTGGTGGACCAGCGTCGCGCTGATGCAGCGGGTATGCGTACCCACGGCGGAACAGTCAGACTTAAAGGCCATGGCTTGCGTGACCGCAGCGAACAGCTGTCGACCGAGGCGCGCAATCAGCGCCGCGCGGGGTATTCCTCATGAGTGGCGAAACGAAATATGACGTCGTCGATGAGAATAACGTCGAGACCGGGATCGAGATGGACGGCCGTGATGTGCCTGTGACACAGGATGGTCTGGGCTGTCATTCCGGCAACGAGATGGAAAAGGCGGCGCGTCTGGCCGGTAATTCCGAGATGCTGGATAAATTTGCGGCCGATTATCCCAAAGGTCCGCACGACCAGCCGCAAAGCATGTGCCCCGCCTTTGGCTCCCTGCGTGTCGGCCTGCGGATGAAGCGTGTGACAACGATCCTGTCGGGCTCCGCTTGCTGCGTCTATGGCCTGACCTTTGTGAGCCATTTCTACGGCGCGCGCCGCTCCGTTGGTTATGTGCCGTTCAATTCGGAATCGCTGGTGACCGGCAAGCTGTTCGAGGACATTCGCGAGGCGGTCCATGATGTGGCCGACCCCGAGAAGAACGACGCGATTATTGTGACGAACTTGTGTGTTCCCACCGCGTCCGGTGTGCCGCTGCGGTTGCTGCCGCGTGAAATTAATGGTGTGCGGATCATCGGCATTGATGTGCCGGGTTTCGGTATTCCAACGCATGCTGAGGCCAAAGACGTTCTGGCTGGTGCAATGCTGAAATATGCCCGCGAAGAGATCAAGGCAGGCCCCGTGCCGATGCCTGCGTCCGGCAAATCTGACCGTCCCACCGTGACACTGTTGGGCGAGATGTTCCCCGCTGATCCGATGATGATCGGGCAGATGCTGGCCCCGCTGGGTCTGGCTGTGGGTCCTGTTGTTCCCTGCCGCGAATGGCGCGAGCTTTACGGCGCGCTTGATTGCGGTGCCGTGGCTGCGATCCATCCATTCTATACCTCTGCTGTCCGCGAGTTTCAGGCGGCGGGCCGTCCGGTTCTTGGCTCTGCGCCCGTTGGGCTTGATGGCACCGCGGACTGGCTTAAAGGCATTGGCGATATCTTTGGCCTGCCCGCTGAAAAAATTGCTGAGGCGCAGAATATGTTCCTGCCCGCGATCAAGGCAGCACTTGCCGCGACACCGATCAACGGAACGATCACCCTGTCGGGCTATGAAGGCTCCGAGCTCTTGGTCGCGCGTCTGTTGATCGAGAGTGGCGCGAATGTGCCTTATGTCGGTACGGCTTGTGCGATATCCGAATGGTCGGCTGCGGATGCTGCATGGCTCGAAGCCAAAGGCGTGAAGGTGAAATTCCGCGCGTCGCTGGAAGATGATTGCGGTGCGATGGAAGCGATCAAGCCTGATCTTGCCATAGGTACGACCCCGGTTGTGCAAAAGGGTAAGGAGATGGGCATCCCGTCTTTGTACTTTACCAACCTGATTTCCGCGCGCCCCCTGATGGGTGTGGCCGGTGCCGGTTCGTTGCAGGAAGTCGTCAACGCGGCGATGGGCAACAAGGAACGCATGGGCAAGATGAAAGCGTTCTTCGAAGGCGTGGGCAGTGGCGACACGGCCGGTGTCTGGGAAAAGTCGCCCAACGTGAAGCCCGAGTTCCGCGCGCTCAACGCCAAAAAGCTGGAGCGTGCCGCCAAGGCCGCAAAAGCGGCGGAGATGATATAATGCTGGTTCAGGATCACGATAGAGCAGGCGGGTATTGGGGCGCAGTCTACGCATTTTGCGCCGTCAAAGGCCTGCAATGTGTGATCGACGGTCCTGTGGGCTGTGAGAATCTGCCGGTGACATCCGTGTTGCACTACACCGATGCGCTGCCGCCGCACGAGTTGCCGATCGTGGTGACGGGTCTGGGTGAAGGCGAAATGGGGTCCGGTACCGAAGAAGCGATGAAGCGCGCATGGGGCACACTTGACCCTGCGTTGCCAGCCGTCGTGGTGACCGGATCGATTGCCGAGATGATCGGCGGCGGTGTGACGCCTGCGGGTACGAACATCCAGCGGTTTTTGCCGCGCACGATTGACGAGGACCAGTGGGAGAGCGCCGACCGCGCGATGACCTGGATTTTCACCGAATTTGGCATGACCAAGGGCCGTATGCCCAAGGAAGTGAAACGCGAGGAGGGTGCCGCACCGCGCGTCAATATCCTCGGGCCGATGTACGGCACGTTCAACATGCCCTCCGATCTGGCCGAAATCCGGCGTCTGATCGAAGGGATCGGCGCCGAGATCAACATGGTGATGCCGCTCGGAGCCCATGTGGGTGAGATGCGGAACCTTGTTAACTCGGACGTAAACGTAACGATGTACCGTGAATTCGGGCGCGGCTTGTGCGAAGTGTTGGGCAAGCCTTACTTGCAGGCGCCGATGGGCATCGAGTCTACCACGCTGTTCCTGCGCAAGCTGGGTGAGCTGACGGGGCTCGACCCTGAGCCATTCATCGAGCAGGAAAAGCATTCGACCATTAAGCCGGTCTGGGATCTGTGGCGCTCGGTCACGCAGGATTTCTTTGCGACCGCCTCTTTCGGGATCGTTGCGAACGAGACCTACACGCGCGGTATTCGCGGTTTCCTCGAGGATGATCTGGGTCTGCCATGTGCGTTTGCGATTGCACGCACACGCGGCAAGAAAACCAACAACGATGAAGTGCGCCATCTGGTCCACACCAAGCGCCCCCTGATCGTCATGGGGAGCATCAATGAAAAGATGTACCTTGCCGAAATGAAATCGGGCTTTGGCCCGGCACCCACGTTCATTCCCGCCAGCTTTCCGGGCGCCGCGATCCGCCGCGCCACGGGGACACCCTTTATGGGCTACGCTGGTGCCACCTATTTGTTGCAAGAGGTCTGCAATGGCCTGTTTGACGCACTTTTCCACATCCTGCCGCTTGGTAGCGAGATGGACGAGGCCGATGCAACACCCACTCCTTTGCGCCGTGACTTCCCCTGGGATGCAGACGCACAGGCACGCCTCGATGAAATCGTGGCAACTCATCCGATCCTGACCCGCATCTCTGCGGCCAAGACTTTGCGCGACGAAGCTGAAAAGCGCGCGCTGAGCAGCGGCGCAGAGCGGGTGGTTCTGGAAACGGTAGATGGTCTTCAACCCCGTTCGGGAGGAACAAAATGACTGACTTTACCAACGATACAAGCATGCCGCGCAAGCGTAATCACAACCACGCCAGCCAGCGTGAGTATTATGTTTATTTCGCGGTGATCTTTCTCGCCACTCTGCCTCTGGCGGTCCTGACCTGGACCCTGATGGCAGCGCGGCAATTGGCGATGCCCGCACGCGGGCCGGTGAAAGCCGCCTGGAGCCAGGCGCAGATCATCACGCCACGGATCTTCTCGGCGTAAAGCCACCGGGACGACCACACGACCAGATTTTTGCTTCTGAGGGACCAGGGCATACAGATATTCGCTTTTCCCGCGAGGGGTGGGTGAATTGAAGCAGGGGACGACCCCCTGTTGTGACCCGGCCGCGGGGGATGCGCGGCGTCGGTACTATTTTTTCTAGGAGAAAAAACATGGCTGATAAAAATGACCTGTCCTTCACAGGTTTGACAGACGAGCAGGCTCAAGAGCTGCACTCCGTCTACATGAGCGGCTTTATGATCTTCACGATCGTGGCCTCCGTCGCTCACTTGCTGACTTACTTCAAACTGCCTTGGTTCGCCTGGTAATTGAGAGGAATATACTAACATGGCACAGTTTTACAAAATCTGGCTGATCTTCGACCCACGTCGCGTATTCGTGGCGCAGGGCGTTTTCCTCTTTTTGCTCGCAGCGATGATTCACCTCGTCCTGCTCAGCAATCCAGAGACCAACTGGTTCAACCGCGCGTTCGGCCCGGTCGAAGCAGCGGAATAGGCTCAGCTTCACGAGCACGCTGTGGGCGACGCGGGTACGCCTCCGCCGCCCACGGCAAATCCGTACAATTTCAACGCGCAGGACTGCTCATGGGTTGGGTAGGGGGCGCTAAAGGAGACAGAAGATGGCAATGCTCAGCTTCGAAAGAAAATACCGTGTCCGAGGTGGGACACTGGTGGGCGGAGATCTGTTCGACTTCTGGGTAGGCCCATTTTATGTCGGCTTTTTTGGCGTAACGACATTTTTCTTCGCCGCCCTCGGGACGATCTTGATATTCTATGGCGCATCGCTCGGCGATACGTGGAACCCGTGGCTCATCTCGATCGAGCCGCCGGATCTTGAGATTGGCCTTGGCGTCGCGCCATTGGCCGAAGGTGGATTGTGGCAGGTGATTACCATTTGCGCCACGTTTGCCTTTGTGTCCTGGGCTCTCCGGCAGGTCGAGATCTGTCGCAAGCTCGGCATGGGGTACCACGTGCCTGTGGCGTTCAGCTTTGCGATCCTTGCCTATGTAACGCTGGTGATCATTCGCCCGTTGCTGATGGGTGCATGGGGTCATGGCTTCCCTTACGGGATCTTTAGCCACCTCGATTGGGTCAACAATGTCGGCTACGCCTACGGCAACTTCCACTATAACCCTGCGCATATGGTCGCGATCACGTTCTTCTTCACCACGACGCTGGCGCTTGCGCTGCATGGGTCGCTGGTTTTGTCGGCGGTCAACACCGGCAAGGGCAAGACCATCGCGACACCCGACCACGAAGATACCTATTTCCGCGATCTGATCGGCTATTCGATCGGGCCCTTGGGTATCCACCGTCTGGGTCTGCTGCTGGCACTCAACGCCGGTTTGTGGAGCGCCATCTGTATCGTCATCTCCGGCACCATCTGGTTCGACCAGTGGAGCGCGTGGTGGGACTGGTATGCATTATTGCCCTGGTGGGCGGATCTTTAAGGAGGACTTGAGAAATGGCTGAATATCAAAACATCTTCACCCAGGTTCAGGTCCAAGGACCGGCCGAAATGGGAGTGGACCCGGCAGGGTTGCTCGACCGCGAACGTACCAACGGGGCCAGCTTCAGCAAGCTTGCCGGTCTCTTTGGCAACGCCCAGCTTGGCCCGATCTATCTGGGTACCTTCGGGCTGATCTCGCTGGTGACCGGCTTTGCCTGGTTCTTCATGGTGGGTCTGTCGTTCTGGGATCAGGTCGATTACAGCCCCGCGCTTTTCATGCGCGAGCTGTTCTGGCTGGCCCTGGAGCCGCCGTCGGCTGACTATGGCCTCAGCATTCCGCCGATGGCCGAAGGAGGCTACTTCCTGTTGGCGTCGTTCTTCCTGCTGATCTCTGTGATCACATGGTGGATCCGCACCTACCTGCGGGCCGAAGAGCTGGGCATGGGCAAGCACGTGAGCTGGGCATTCGCCTCCGCGATCTGGCTGTTCCTCGTGCTGGGTCTGTTCCGCCCGCTGTTGATGGGATCATGGTCCGAAATGGTGCCTTACGGTATCTTCCCGCACCTTGACTGGACGAACCTGTTCTCGCTGACCTATGGCAACTTGTTCTACAACCCGTTCCACGCGCTCAGCATCGTGTTCCTCTACGGATCCGCCCTGTTGTTCGCCATGCATGGTGCCACGATCCTCGCAGTGAGCCGTTACGGCGGTGAGCGTGAGATCGAACAGATCGTGGATCGCGGAACTGCCTCGGAACGTGCCGGCCTCTTCTGGCGCTGGACCATGGGCTTTAACGCGACGATGGAAGGTATCCACCGCTGGGCCTGGTGGTTCGCAGTTCTCACGACCCTGACGGGTGGTATCGGGATCCTGCTGACCGGCACAGTTGTCGACAACTGGTTCATCTGGGCACAAGACCACGGCTATGCGCCGCTCAACTAAGGAGTTTGAGACATGAGTGATAATCACGACTATCTGGGAACCTCCGACAATACCTTCCGCCTACGCGCCGACATTCTCGCGCTGATGCTGAAGGGGGCAGGCTACGCCGCAATATTCTGTGTCGCCGTCGGAGTCTTGTTGGGCGCAACCATCTGGATTGGGTCGTTCTTGCCGCCTGAATCCAAGGAAGCGCCGGACCCATCCTATGGCTACATTCTGACTGTGGACCCAACCACACAAGCCTAAGAAATTCGGAGCGGGACGCGCATCACTTCAGCGCCCCGCCCGCACCAGATCGGATAGCTCTGTCCCTAGGGTTATCTGGTATTGTCAGGGGCCTCGACCCCCTGACGCCTCCTGTTGGCTACGGGAGACAGAGGGTGGACCGCCACATGCGTATGCCACCCTCTGTTCCCCGGCCGACCGGGCCTCCCCAAAATGTTCGAGAGCCACGCAGCCTTCGATAAGGAGACCGCCATGCGCCGTCCCACTTCCCAATCCTCCACACCGCAACTGGACCGCGTCACCGCGCCCTCCGACATGAAATCGCTGACCGATGCCGAGCTGTCACTGCTGGCGCAGGAAGTTCGTGAGGAAGTGATCGCGTCGGTCGCTACGACGGGCGGGCACCTTGGGTCATCGCTGGGTGTGGTCGAGCTGACCGTGGCACTTCACGCGGTTTTTGACACACCACGGGACAAGCTGATCTGGGACGTCGGTCACCAGTGCTACCCGCACAAGGTCCTGACGGGACGCCGCGACAGGATGCACACGCTGCGGCAGGAGGGCGGTCTATCTGGCTTTACCAAACGGTCGGAGAGCGAGTTCGATTCTTTCGGCGCGGCCCATTCCTCCACCTCCATCTCAGCCGCTTTGGGCTTTACCATTGCGCGCGATATGGGTGAGGCGACCGGCGACGCGATTGCCGTGATCGGCGACGGCTCGATCAGTGCCGGCATGGCCTATGAGGCGATGAACAATGCAGGCGCCATGGGGCGCCGGATGTTCGTGATCCTGAACGACAACGAGATGAGCATCGCGCCACCCGTCGGGGCGATGTCGCGGTATATGTCTGGGCTGTATAATGGCTCCATTGGCACGCTCAAAGATATGGCGGGCGGGATTGAGGCGGCATTGCCCGGCCCCCTGCGCGCCCATGCGCGGCGCGCGCGCCAGCTGGTCACCGGCGCTGTGGACGAGCAGAGCACGCTTTTTGAGAACCTTGGATTTGAATACATCGGCCCGATCAACGGGCATGACATGGACCAGCTGCTCAGCGTTCTGCGCGCCGCGCGGACCCGTGCGACCAAGCCGGTTTTGATCCATGTCTGCACCGTGAAGGGCAAAGGCTACGCGCCCGCCGAGGCGGCGAGTGACAGCTATCACGGTGTGGGCAAGTTCGATCCCGTCACGGGGATACAGGCGAAATCAAAACCGAATGCGCCGTCCTATACGCAGATCTTCGGCGAGGCGTTGGCTGATGAGGCGCGGCGCGACCCTAAGATCGTGGCGATCACGGCGGCGATGCCCGGCGGCACCGGCCTCGATATTTTTGCCAAGGCACATCCGAAACGGATGTTCGATGTGGGCATTGCCGAGCAGCATGGCGTGACCTTTGCCGCAGGTGTGGCGGCAGGCGGGCTGAAGCCCTTCGTCGCGATTTATTCAAGCTTCCTGCAACGTGGGTATGACCAGATAGTGCATGATGTGGCGCTGCAAAACCTGCCGGTGCGTTTCGCAATCGACCGCGCCGGACTGGTCGGTGCCGATGGGCCGACCCACGCGGGCGCGTTTGATATTGGCTATCTCGCGGCGTTGCCGAACATGGTGGTCATGGCGGCCTCGGACGAAGCGGAGCTGGTGCATATGGTTGCCACGGCAGCGGCTTACGACGACGGTCCCATCGCCTTCCGCTATCCGCGCGGAGAGGGGGAGGGCGTGGTGCTGCCCAAACGTGGTGTACCGCTGGAAATCGGCAAAGGCATCGTGGTGCGACAAGGCTTTGACGTGGCCATCCTGTCGTTCGGCGCACATCTGGGCGAGAGCCAGCGCGCGGCCGATCTTATCGAAGCGCAAGGCCTGACCGTTACAGTCGCCGACGCGCGCTTTGCCAAACCGCTGGACAAGGCGCTGATCAACCAACTCGCGCGCAAGCACCGTGTTCTGATCACCGTCGAGCAGGGCGCACAGGGCGGTTTCGGGGCTATGGTTCTTCACCATCTTGCCAATGAAGGTTGGCTGGACGGCACGCTGGCCGTGCGCACCGTCACGCTCCCCGACCGCTTTATCGATCAGGCATCCCCTGATGCAATGTATGCGGATGCGGGCATGACTGCCGGCGATATCGCGGCGATGGCCTTGCAGGCGGCACAGGTGCAGCGGGTCAAGGTCGCGGATACCTGAGGTACACTTGGCTTCCCGAAAGGCAGGACGTGATCAAATTTATCTACCCCGACGGTAGCCATTGCTACCGCGCCCTGCATACGGTCCATGCGGTTTTCACAAATGATGAGGGCAAGCTGACCGCGCGGGCGGAAAAGGCGGACCAGTCAGGCATGTATGAATTTGAGATCGGCGGGTTTGAGCTGTTGCAGCCCGGTGTGCTCTACTCTTGAGCCGTCTCGCCGAAGATAAGCGCAGAGTGCTGGTCCATGTAGATCCGCAGCCAGGGTGTGAAAACCTCCGGCGTTGCCGCGATTTCTGCGCGCAGATCGTCGAGCGTGATCCAGCGGCTGTCCATGACTTCGTCAGGGTTCAACGCGAGCGGTAAATCGCGGGTCGCGTTGACCACGAAAACCTCGACCAGTTCATGCTCGATCAGGCCGCCGCCCACGTCGGCGCGGTATTCGACCTGCCCGCGGTGGGTGGCCTCGACGTCGGTAATGCCCAGCTCCTCCTGCAGACGGCGGGTCACACAGACGGCGTCCGCCTCTTCCCACTCGGGGTGGGTGCAGCACGTGTTCGCCCAAAGGCCCGGCGTGTGGTATTTGCCAAGCGCGCGGCGTTGGATCAGCAGGGCATCTTCCGCCATCACGAAAACCGATACCGCCTTGTGGCGCAGGCCGCGCAGATGCGCGTCGAGCTTTTCGACGGGCTGTAGCATGCCATCGACCCACGCGGGGATCATGATATCGGTCATCGTTTCTCCGTCGCGCATCGGCTCAGACCTTTGTTTCAGCCACAAGTCCTGTCAGATGTGCGAGGTTCTTAACGCCAATCTTAAGGTGCGCCAAGGGCCGTGCCTTGACCAGACGCTTGTTCATGTAGGCCTCGAACGTCAGCTTTTGCACATCGACGTCGTGGCACAGGGACACGAACCGCTCGCGGCGCATGTCGGACTGGTAATAGGCGTTTTGCATGGCACCCAGCACCCGGAAGACCTGTCCATGCTCGCCCATGAACATCTTGCGGCTGAGTTTCAGATCCGACGCCATGCCCGTGCGCAGACGGCGCGCGGTGGCGAGTGCTGCGGAGGTGCCGCAGGCCATCGCATAATAAATGCCTTCGCCGGAGGAGGGCGCGACCACACCCGCCGCATCACCGGCGAGCAGGACGTCATTGCCGTTGTCCCAACGGTCCAGCGGCTTGAGCGGGATCGGCGCACCCTCGCGCCGGATGGTTTTGCAATCGGTGAGGCCGGCAGTCGCGCGCAGATCGGCGGTGGCTTTCTTCAGGTCCACCCCGTCAATGCAGGTTCCCATGCCGACGCTGGCAGATTTGCCGTGCGGAAAGATCCAGCCATAGAAATCTGGGCTGATCTTGCCGTCATAGATGACATCGCACCGGACGGGGTTGTAGTGCTCGGTCGCTTGCTCTGGCGCTTCGATGATCTCGTGATAGGCGATCACATAGGGGATTTTGTCGCCACCTGGCACTTCAGCTTTGGCGATGTTCGAGCGCGCGCCATCAGCACCGATAACCATGCGGCAGGTCATTGCGCGTGCCTCGCCGCTTTCCTTGTGACGGTAGTGTACGTGGGTGCCTTCGGCATCGCGGGTAATCTTGGTATAGGTGCCGGTGACACGCAGCGCACCTGCGGTGGCGGCACGGACGCGGAGGAACTCGTCGAAATGCTCGCGGTCGACCATGCCGACATAGCCGTTCTCGATGGGGATATCGACGTGGCGCTGTGTGGGTGAAATCATCCGCGCAGTGCGGATCTTGGCGACGATCTGGCTATCGGGGATGTCGTAATCCTCGATCATGCGGGGAGGCACGGCACCGCCACAGGGTTTGATCCGGCCATCGCGGTCAAGCAGGGCGACGCTATAGCCGCGCTTTGCCAGATCGGCGGCGGCGGTCGCGCCGCAGGGGCCACCGCCCACAACGACGACATCGAACTTGGGATCAGACAGACTCATATCAAGCATGGGTTATTCTCCGGGAACGAGCGCGGGGGATACCGGCGCGGTGGTGTGGTCAAGGATGCGCAGCGCCATCATGGCCGCCGCGACAAACAGGATCGCCTCAAATGTGAATACGGCGCCAAAGGCGGCACCGTCGGGAAGTGTGGTACGTAAAATATCGACAGCTGCGGCACCGGTCAGGCCGCCAAAACCTGCGGCGATGGCCTGTGCGGCGCCCCAAAGACCCATGCGGGTACCTTCGCGGCGCGCGCGGCCTTCGGAGGCGAGCGCCATCATCGAGCCTATGGCGGCGACGGCAAACATGCCGTTGAAGAATCCCAGCAGTGCGACGAGGGCAGTAAGTGGGGCAAAACTTGCCCCTGTTCCGTTAAGCGCGATCAAGCTCAGCATCGCGGCGGAGCCAAGGCAGCCGCCGCTGACCCATGCGCGCAAACTGCCAAGTTTGAGGCCTGTCGCCATGATGCCCACGGTAAGCATCCCGAGGAAAACGCCACCGTTTTGTGCGCCGCTCAGCTGTGTCGACTGGCCGGGGGTAAAGTTGAACACAAGCCCGGCATAAGGCTCGAGGATCAGCTCTTGCATGAAATAGGCGTTCATTGACAGAAAGACGAACAGGGTAAAGTTGCGCGCGCGCGGCTCGCCCCAGATTTCGCGCAGGCCTTCCATGAACGGGGTGGCCGGTTCCTGAACCGACGCGGTCAGGCCACGTTCGATCCGCCCGATGGCCAGCGTGGTGAGCAGCAGTGCGGCGGTGACGACAACGGCGACAACGCTCATCAGGCGGGCGGGGGTGTAAGGATCAAGAAAGCTGCCCGCGAGGCCTGCGGTCAGGGCAATCCCAAAGATCATCATGAGCCAAGTGATCGTGGCGGCCGCCGCGCGGCGGTGCGGTGCGGTGGTGGTGGCCAAAAGTGCCAGCAGTGAAGTACCAGAGGCGCCGACCCCGAGGCCGATGGCACAATAAGCGATGAGCGACAGACCAAGCGCCAGCGCATAGGAGGCCGCGAAGAGCGTTACTGCATAGGCCGCGAGCAGACCGCCGAGGGCCAGCACAGCCATGCCACCGATGATCCATGCCGTTCGGTTGCCGCCCTTGTCAGAGATGAACCCCCATTTGGGGCGCGACAGCTGGATCCCGTAGTGGAGCCCCACCAGCGCACCGGGCAGCACGGCGGGCAGGGCGAATTCTACTACCATCAGGCGATTCAGCGTCGAGGTCGTCAACACCACAATTGCGCCCAGTGCCATCTGCACCAGCCCGAGGCGGACGATTTGAACCCATGTCAGATGCATCTACAAGCTCCGCAATGCAAAGGCGGCGATCATCATTCCGCTAATATAAAAAAGGATGCCCATGCCCTGATACCACGGGGTCTTACCCTCGGGATCGCGCAGCAGCACACGCATGGCGGCCAGCTGAACAGCGAGCATGGTTGCCACGCCGAGCGCGTGCAGCGGTTTGTCCCACGCCAGCAGCAGTGCGACGACCACCGCCTGCGGCACCGCCATGATGAAACAGGCCAGACGCGCCGCGCGGTCCGGGCCAAGAGTGACAGGCAGGGAGCGCAGGCCCATCTGGCGGTCGCCTTCGATGGCTTTGAAATCATTGAGGGTCATGATGCCGTGCGCGCCCAGACCGTAGAGAACGGCGATCAGCAGAATTTGCGGTGACGGTGTGCCTGACGCCAGAACGGCTGCGCCGGTGACCCAAGGCAGTGTTTCATAGGCGAGACCACACAGGCCGGGCCCCCACCAGCCTGAGCGTTTCGCGCGGATCGGCTCCGCTGAATAGGCCCAAGCGGCCGCTACACCAAGGATCGTCGCGCCAAAGCCCCATGGCCCCAGCTGGTAGCCTACGATTAGCGAAAGTACGGTCATCGCAAGCGCGATCCACAACCCCCAACGGCCGGGGATGCGGCCCGAGGGGATCGGGCGGTCGGGCTCGTTTATGGCATCGACGTGGCGGTCACACCAGTCATTGGCGGCCTGCGACATGCCGCAGACAATCGGGCCCGCCAGAATCACCCCTAGAATCACCATGCCCCACTGCCCCGAGGGCGAGACGCCGGATGACACAGCGCCGCAGAGATAAGCCCACATGGGGGGAAACCATGTAATAGGCTTGATCAGCTGCAACGCGGCAGCGGGCTCCGGCAGGCGGCGCAGGGTGGGGGAGGTGGCTAAACTCATACTGTCAGAATAGTCTGACACATCACCTCCGAGCAAGTGTAAACTTTGATTTACACAATATGAAGGCGGTTGCTGTATAATGACGCGATGCTGCCGGTATCGAAGCTGTGTCTTGGACTCGGACAAATTCTGTGCATACAGTCGCATCCAGACCTTTACGTTAGGCGCAACAGGCCTAGGTCTTAGAGTGCACGTATAGGAGAACGACAATGAAATTTTTCGCAGCTACCGCAATGGGCCTTGCGCTCATGAGCGCCCCAGCCTTCGCACAAGACGTCGCTTCCGGCGACGCATCGGCCGGAGAAACGGTTTATAATAAGTGCAAAGCATGCCATATGATCTCGGATGCCGAAGGTAATGATATCGTCCGGGGCGGCAGAACCGGTCCTAACCTCTATGGCGTCTTCAACCGTGTCGCAGGCTCGACTGATTTCCGCTATGGCGACTCGATCGTCGAAGCAGGTGAAGCTGGTCTGGTATGGAACGAAGAAGAGTTCGTGAAATACGTAGCTGATCCAAAAGAGTATCTGGCCGAGTATAACGACGACAAACGCGCCCGCTCGAAGATGTCCTTCAAACTGGGCGATGCAGAAGATGCAGCGAACGTCTGGGCGTATTTGGTTTCTGTCGGTCCCGAAGTCGAAGCGGACACGCCAGCAGCAGACGGCTAATCTACAGATTTCCACAGGTTTGACGGAAGTGTCTTCATTTTAACGGAGCGCATCTCGCCGAAAGAAAAGAGATCAAAAAAGCCTGCCGTGCAATGCGCGGCAGGCTTTTTCTTTGAATAGAAAAGCGAAGTCCGAAAATCACTCCAAAACAAACTAAGTTAGTCCAAAAGGTCGGGATTGATACTCGAAGACTTGTCAGTGTCGATGAGAATTGGAACGGGGTCTTTACGTCGCCAATACAGAAATGGTCCATTTTTTGGCCCGACCAGATAACCGGTAAGGCTTCGGTCGGATAATTTAGGCTAAGCGGGCCGCATGACTGTCAGGAGCCGCTCATTTTTCGAACTAGCAGCAGCATTCATGCCGATGTCTCAGCAAGCGTTGTATCGCTTGATCGTCTGGTCCCATGTGGCGCGTGCCTGTAAAAGCGCGTCGTCCATGGAGGATGGTATGATATCGACGCCCATGCATTTAACATCATCATAAGACGACGCAAGGATCGCACCGCTTACCATGATAGAGGCATCGGGCATGCTGATCCGCAGCGCAACCACCAGCCGGGCGAGAGGCCCGACGAAGTGGGCGCCCGCAGCCGATAAACCCACCAGCGTTACGCCAGACACGGTTGCGCATTGTACGATCGCATCATGGTCTAAACCGCGTTTTAGCGCGATATCCCAGCCTTCTTTCCGAAACAGATCAGCGGCCATCGAGACACCCAACATATGGGTTTCACCCGGAACAGCCGTGAAAAACGCGCCGGGCTGCGTTGGCATATTGCCGGATGGTGCAAGCGACGTCTTTAACCCGCGCATCACGGCATATATATGACCTGTGGCGACGGTAACGTCGGTGAAACTGATCTTGTCTTCTTCCCACCAAATCCCGAGAGTTTTCGCCGCTTCGGCGAGGTAGGACAAATACACCGTCTCGACAGAGGCGCCTTGAGCGCGGATGCGTTCGATAAAGGCGATCCCCGCCTCAACGCCCGGCTCCATCAGCGCCTCGGCCAAAGCGTCGATTTTAGCGTCGGTCGGAAAATTCACCGAACCGGCGCGCGCCACCGGGTGGTCCGACAGACGCCGGATGACCTCTCGTGCGAGCGCCGCAAAGGCTTCATCGGGCAGTTTTTCTTTCAGTGTCCCGATTTCCATGATCGCCCGCTTATACAGGCCGTCATGGAATAAGGTCTGACCGTCATCAGGATCTGTCATTGGTTTCCCCCCTTGTGCAGTATGGCTAATACCGCAAACCCACGATAGCCTGCATGCAGCAGTATGCAAGCTTTTCCCGTGGGGATGCGGTAATCTGCCCATGGCGGTTCATGACGCTGTTGCAGACCATCACCGTTGACGTAAGGGAGTGCAGACAGAAACATCTTTTGTGCAGCACACCGGAAGCCGAAGGTGTGGCTGCAAAAATCTGGTTTGGTTGTTGGTCAAAATCTTGCTGGGTGCCGGACATGGCGCCGAATCAGGTGCAGCAAATCCAGATCTTCGGACGTCCTTTCTGAACCGCATCGACTTAGGATTAAGTGAGGCGGCAGAATGGCGGGGCGACCTCTGGAGTTTCGGCCGGGCTTAGGGGCGTTCAGAACCCTCTGGTTTGAACACGGATCTTTGTTTTGGTGGTTTCGGCAACGTCGTGCGTCATAAAATGAATAGACAATACGACAGCATTGAAGGGTGATATTTACGGCGCGCGCCATCCTTTGGCCGAAGCTGTGGTTTCGTCGCCTGAAAAGGTGTGTCGGTCGGGTCGCTGTCCCGCCGACTGTTCAGATTGTCACGCCGCCACATTTGCTTAAATTCCGGATATACTTGGGGGGGTGAGTGCTCTATCCCTACAATAATTATTATGGGCCAGGGTAGGCTGTCCCGAACCTTATGGAGCATATCAGATGCGTTTGTTTTCTTTTGTATTGGCATCGGCTCTGGCTTTTGCGGTGCCTGTTGCAGCACAAGACCGGTCTTTCAATTTCGCTCTGGGCGCAGGCATTGGCTTGGGGCCTGAATACTTGGGATCTGATTCCTACGAGGGTGCTGTGTTTCCGACCTTTACGTTTGGTTCGCTGAAATGGGGTGCCTTGGATATTGGCAACGGCGTACGCAACGCACCTGACAACGGGTTCTCGGTCAACGGTGCATTTCGTGTTCTGGGCGACCGCACAACAGAAGACAGCCCTGAACTGGTTGGCCTCGACGATATCGATATTGCAGTCGAGTTGGGTGTAGGGGTCAGCTACCAGGAAACAAACTGGATGGTGTTTGGCGAGGTCCGCAAAGGTGTGACTGGACACAGTGGCGTGACAGGCACGATTGGTTCGGATTTTATCACCCGGCCCGGTGATCGGTGGAAATTCACGATGGGGCCACGTGTGAATTTTGGAGACGACGAATTTGCTGATACCTATTTTGGCGTTGCGACACCGACTGCCAATTTCGGGTCTTTCAATGCGAGCGGTGGCGCGTTGAGCGCGGGCGTCTTGCTTACCGGCTCCTATTACATCAACGACAAATGGTCATTGGACGGCGGTATCAGTTATGAAAAACTGCTGGGCGACGCGGCGGACAGCCCGATCACGGTAGCGGGTTCCGAGGACCAGTGGCGCATCGCAATCGGCGTGAGCCGGATCTTCAATCTGAATTTCTAAGACGGAGCAGCGGGATGAACGTAGACGAGGCAATGCAGGGCCGCCGGAGTATCCGCGGGTTTCAAAACAAACCTGTGCCACGCGCCTTGATCGAGGAAGTCATCGCACTCGCCAATCGTGCGCCGTCTTCGATGAACACCCAGCCGTGGCATCTGCATGTTCTGACAGGCGAGCCGTTGGAGCGGGTGCGGGAGGGAAATTCCACCCGCATGCTCAACGGTGTAGCGCCAGTGCGCGAAATCGTGGATCACGGCGCGTACGAGGGCCCTCACCGTGATCGTCAGGTTGGCATCGCAAAGCAGCTGTTCGCCGCAATGGGGATCGCGCGGGACGATAAAGAAATGCGACAGGATTGGGTGATGCGTGGTTTCCGCCAGTTTGACGCACCGGTGTCCATCGTTGTGACATTCGACAAATCCCTTGAGGGTGGCACGATTGCGCATTTCGATCTGGGTGCTGTCACTTACGGTCTAACGCTCGCGGCATGGTCCCGCGGTTTGGGCTGTGTGATCAACGGGCAGGGCATCATGCAATCGCCCGTGGTTCGCGAGCATGCAAAGATCCCTGATGATCAGGTGATCATGACCTGTGTGGCGATGGGTTGGCCCGATGAAGAATTTTCAGCTAATGCGGTGGTATCAACACGCCGCGAGGTGGATGAAGTAGCCAGTTTCGTCGGGTTCGCCGACTGATATCACCGCACCATGGATCGCGTGAGTGCCGCATGGTCCGCCCGCGTCTTGCAGTGGGTGAGGCGGGAGCGTAGACAGTTGCCAAACTGTCCCAGACCGAAAGAGCCGCGATGCCCGACGAAAAGCAGATACTTGCCACCGCGGCGCAGGTGTTGGAGCATGAGGGTCAGGCGCTTGTCCGGATGGCATCCAATCTGCCGGATGATTTCGTACCAGCGATCATACAGATATTGCAAATAAAGGGCAGGATCATTCTGTCAGGGATTGGTAAATCCGGTCATATCGCACGCAAGATTGCATCGACACTCGCCTCGACTGGGACACCGTCATATTTCGTGCATCCGGCCGAGGCCAGTCATGGCGATCTGGGCATGATTACGCAGGATGATCTGTGTATTCTGCTCTCCAACTCCGGCGAGACATCTGAGTTGGGCGATCTGATCAATCACACACGCCGCTTTGCAATTCCGATGATCGGCATGAGCAGTAAACCCGACAGCACCTTGATGCGCGCCGCTGATTTGCGTCTGACCCTGCCGCAAGAGCCCGAGGCGGGCAGTGGTATCGCGCCCACGACGTCTACCACTTTGGCGCTGGCGCTTGGCGATGCGCTGGCGATGGCATTGATGGAGCAACGTGGGTTTCTGTCTGAGCATTTTCGCACCTATCATCCGGGTGGCAAGCTGGGGGCGCAGCTTGCGCTGGTGCATCAGCTGATGCATGGGCCAGAGGCGATGGCCGTGGTAGCTCCCGATACCGATATGCAGGAAACGATGCTGAAGATGGGCGAAAAGGGTTTCGGCCTTGCCTGTGTGATCGAGGGTGGCAAACTGCTGGGAGTGATCTCAGACGGTGACTTGCGCCGCAACATTGATCATCTGCACGACCGCACCGCCGGTGAAGTTGCGACCAAATCGCCAAAAACGGTACCTGTTGATATGATGGCGGCCAAGGCCTTGGCGGTGATGAACGATAACAAGATCACAGTGCTGGTCGTCGTTGACGGTGATGGGCTGCCCGCAGGGTTGCTGCGTATCAATGATTGCCTTCGCGCAGGAGTAGCTTGATGAAAACTGTGATCGTAATTCCCGCGCGCTATGCCTCGACGCGCTATCCCGGTAAACCGTTGGTGATGCTGCGTGACCGTGAAGGTGTCGAAAAGTCGTTGATTCAACGCAGTTGGGACGCCGCAATGGGGGTCAGCGGAGTTGACGCCGTTTATGTGGCAACTGACGATGATCGGATCAGAAAAGCAGCCGAAGACTTTGGCGCGCAAGTAATCATGACGGCTGAAAGCTGTGAAAACGGTACTGCGCGCTGTGCCGATGCGGCCGCCAGGGGCGTGTTTGACGCGGATCTGATCGTAAACCTTCAAGGAGATGCGCCGCTGACTCCCGTGTGGTTTGTCGAAGATTTGATACAGGCGATGGCCGCGCGTCCTGACGCTCCTGTCGCGACGCCAGTTGTGAAATGCGACGCGCAAACCTACGCTCATTTCCGGTCAGACCGCGCTGCGGGCCTTGTCGGAGGGACGACAGCTGTGTTCGACCGACAAAATCGCGCGCTGTATTTCAGTAAAGAGGTTCTGCCCTACGTTGCCCCCGCGAAAGAAGCGGAGGCAGCGGGCGAAGTGTACCACCATGTCGGCCTTTACGCGTATCGCCCCGACGCATTGAAGCAGTATGCGACGTGGTCCGAGGGTCGGCTAGAGCGGCATGAGGGGCTGGAGCAGCTGAGATTTTTGGAAAATGGCGTCGACGTTATGTGTGTCGAAGTCGAGGGACGCGGCCGAGTGTTCTGGGAGTTGAACAATCCCGGCGACGTTGCACGTATCGAACGTATCCTGAACAACTAGTGTAGGCCAAAATGCGGCCTACACCTTTTTTAACCTAAACCGATTAATCCGGAGGTGTCTCATCCACCGGAGCAGGCGGTATCAAGGCATCCTGCGGCACGACGGGGTTGGGATTTGCATCCTCCGTAGGCACCGGCGCTTCTTCGGTCTGTTCGTCTATCTCGATCGTATCCGCGTTTACTTGTGGTGCCGTCGCCATACCGTCGGGGATCGAGGTCAGCCAGACAAACAGGACGATCGCGATGAGTGCGACTGCCGCAACGATTACCCAAATGCGGGATTTGGGAGCGTTCGGATCTGGAGACTGCATCTGCTGGGCTTTCTTCGCTGGGTCGGTCATCTGCCATTTCCTTTCAAGAGGCCCTCTATCCGGGCACAAGAAGCTGTTCATGAATTCTGCACTTGGCAATTGCCAGCGCAGGTTCTTCACCCGCCCAACGAATGAGATCGTTTTTCGTTCATCTTTATTGTTGCTGTCGTAGGCTCGTGAGTGATGGATGGACCACAGCACTTGGTGTTTCCGAGGTAGCGGTGAAGCGCATATTCCCTCGATTATCTATTCCCGGTCTGTTGTTGGACCTCACGCAGATATGGACCTGCCGCTTGGATTGCTCCTTGCAGTGATGAGAGGAACCGCCGCGCGATACCCTGCCGCGTCATGCACAGCTGTCGATGTCGAAGCGGCACAATTGAGGCGGCAAAATACCGTTGACCGGCCGGAAATGTTTGAAGCACCCGCACCACGTTAAACGCACTGGTAAGCGCAGATATAGCAGCGCGTGAGGAAGAAATAGAAGCTTTTGACCCCATCTGCGCGTGGCAGATATCCCTACGGGCGGTGGTAAGCGTGAAGCTGCTAAACGGCCATTTGGGCAGAGGAAGGCAGCACTCAGACAGCATCGTATCGTAGCGGTGCCGAAGAAATGCTTGCGACGACTCTCGTAGCCGAAGGTCATTGACTTGCGGTCTTTCACCCGGAAATTCCAAGGAAACCACAGTGGCCGCAAATTCTTCACTCCCCCCGCCCGCGACTGCTCTGGCGAAGGGAGGTCAGAACCCGCCACCGGCGAGGATCAGAGGTAGAAAGCCATTGACCATCGTGATGGTGGTCGAGATGATGTGGCCCGAGGACGCCATGACGACACGGGTCATCGCGTTTGCATCGCCTGTGGACGCGATTTCGTCCTTCTGCAACGCGGTCAGGATGATCAGCGCGGCATTTATCGACACCCCGATCTGAATGGATCAGGCCGGTGATCGCGTTGATCCCGAATGGATTGTTGAACACGGCCAGCGCCAGCATCGACAGACCTGCCGACAGACCCGAGACCACAGGTGCGATACTGGCGAGGCGGCAGTCAGTACGATCACCGCGATGGAAAGCGTTACGATGAGCCCGAGCGAAGCAATCAGATGGGTCAGCGTGGAGGCGCGTGCATTGGCATCATCGCCATGTTCGAGCCGCACCCCTTGCGGCAGCACGAAACCGGCAGCATCTCTTCGGCCAGAACATTGCGCTGGATGAGGGCAGGTATCTCGTTGGCGCGCTTCGCCACCGCAGAGCGCCCGATGGTTCAGGTCACTGCTTCAATACCCTTGGGTGCCACGCTAAGCACGGTCGAGTACGGCAACAGTCGCTTGGGTGCGCTCGATTCCGGATCCAATTGGCAGATCCATTTCGATATGGAACTGGTCACGGTCGACGCCGGGAAAAAACTGGGCCGTCAGTAAAGGTAGCGGCAAGAACCCCAGAATTGGTAAGACCAGTACAAGTGCGATGGAATGTGACGGGTTACAAACTGACAGGTGCAGACTGGACGCGAACAGACCTCCCAACGCACCGCTGGAGATCAATTCGCCAGCCACGCCGCGCGCGCATCCGCAGGCATCACCCAGCCAGCGATGGCGCGAAACGGACGCCCAACTTCGTCCGTCATCACAATCTTCGCATCGACCAGCAGACCAAGTGCCACGATCAAACCCGTCACCGACATCTGGTGGATAGGCGGCGCGGTCGTGTTCATCGTGAACAGCGTGGCGAGCGTGACCACCGGCAGGATCAGCGCTATGATAAGCGCGGCTCGCAGCCCACGGTCGACGGTCGCAATATCGCCCAGGCGCAGGGACGTGCCTTCCGTACCTTAGAGTCTGATTCAAAACTATTCGAACGATTTTAGTTTCTTGCGAGATGTCGTGTGACGCGTCTAATGTGTGCGATGACGATCCAAGCCTCTGCGCTTGCGATAGATTTTTCCCAATCTTTTGAT
>Ga0306910_1000050_pt1 | contig 81821 bp, 72 predicted proteins | sample AntRauMFilla2698_FD_190438 | JGI IMG/M metagenome (GOLD analysis project Ga0306910, IMG submission 190438) | Saline lake microbial communities from Rauer Islands, Antarctica - Metagenome Filla 2 #698 (v2) (version 2) | ecosystem: Environmental > Aquatic > Non-marine Saline and Alkaline > Saline ... | reverse complement strand
CTGGTCTTTGCCTCCTCGACTTTAGAAACTGGCGAGCTCCACTTTAAAGCCAACTCGATATCTTCCACCACCGATACCGTTTTTCGTATCTACTACAACGGCACGACGACTGGTGACTACGCCCGCGATGCGACCTACGGCAGTGAGAATGTGTGGACCAATGGCTATGTCGGTGTCTGGCACCTACAGCAAGACCCGAGCGGCACCACAACCGACAGTACGTCATTTCGCAACGACGGTACGAGTGGGGCAGGGTTGGGTTCAGAGAATAGCGCCGTCGGACAGCTCGGTGCTGGGGTGAACTTCGACGGGACAATGACCGACTACATCAATTTCGGTAATGACAGTTCCGTAAACAATTTAAGTGAAATCAGCGTGTGTGCCTGGAGTCAGTATGACTCGCTTCCAACCACATACTACCCACTTCTGACCAAGTCAGACGCGGGGTTTTCTGGTTGGGATTTCTACGTTGAAGACACACCACGGATCGGTTTCCTTACACCACTAAACGACTACAAAGAACGCAACAGCAATGCGACAGCCGGGCAGTGGCGCTACTTGTGCGGTGTCTGGAATGGAAGTGAAGGGAATGCCAATATTTTCTTATACTCAAACGGTGTCCAGGTGACAGCCGGGGGAGCGGCGTCCAACAGTGGTGGCACGCTCGATGACTCAACTCACAACCTCTATACTGGTGCGTACGAGAGTGGTTCTCCATCCAACCTCAATGGTCGGATGGATGAGATCCGCCTGGCATCCACGACCCGCTCGGCGGCGTGGCTCTCGGCTGAATATGTGAACCAAGCAACGACGACTGATTTTTATAGTACGACTCCTCCATTAGCTATTACAGTCAGTGGCGCGTTATATAGTGACGTCGGGGTAACGGAAATTACTACAAGTAAGACGCTTGCGCTTGCTGTCGGTGGGGAAGCGGCTACGGTGTTGAGTACAACAACTGATAGCGGTGCTGGAACGTACAGCTTTTTAGTGCCGCAAGCGTATCTAAATGCAGCTAGTGGTACGCCACTGCTTATATATGTTGATGGTGATGGTTCTACCAGAGCAGCAGCAGTAACAAAAATCGCCTCAACCACGGCCAACATATCGGGTGTAGATTTATACCAAGACACAGTAATCGTGCGACAAGAAGGATCGACGAGTACTGGTGTGACGGATCTGGCAGCCTACGATTCTACCGATGATGCAGACGTACAATTTACTGCCTCTACCACCCTGGATTCACTTACTCTACTTAGTGGGCAGGATCTCTATGTGTGGGACAGCAGTGTATTTACTGCTCCAAGCACGACGCTTAGTGGTTCGTACACGAGTAACGGTACCACTACCGGTAAAACGATAACCCTTACCGGCTCGGGTGAAACCATTGGCGGTACAGGTGCGCTTGGTTCGATTGCGGTGGCGGGTACTTATACATCCGTCGATTCTCAGCTAGACATCAACAATCTTACTATCACTGTCACGGGCAACTTTACTGCACCTGTAGAAAACTTAGTACTCTCAGGCGTCTTTACTCAAAATGGCTCGTTTGATGCTGGAACGGGTACGACCACTTTTACTGGCGGCGGTGGTGGGGATGTTACTACGCTGTTTGAGACAGCCGAGGAGGATATATCAAATCGTGATACGGCAATGTATGACCTGGCGATTGCGCATGATGGCTCAAAACTATTCACTGTTGGATTTGGTAACGACCGCATTTATGAGTTTACCTTTGGTGCACCGTATGACCTCGATACGTTGAGTTACACCAGGCAACTGAGTGTCAGTGGGGTCGAAACTACGCCAACTACGATTGAGTTTGCCGAGAATGGCTCTACTATGTACATGGGAGGGTTTATTTCGCAGAAATTGTATCAATATACTCTTAGTACCCCGTACAATATTTCAACTGCTTCACTGGTAGCATCGACTACGCCGGCCAATACTGGTGGTTTGCTAGCGGCTGAAATACTCGACGATGGAAAGCGTTTACACGTTGACGCGAATGATGTAGCTGGTACCAGAGCAGATTATTATACGTATTCATTCGGTACCCCGTACGACATTTCTACACTCACCTTTACTGGCTCGACTACAGATCCAGCAATATTATCTGGCAGTCTCCGTTCACTGCAGTACGCTGATGATGGGCTGACGCTCTATGCGACAGATAGTCTAAACGACCGGATGTTGCAATTCACTCTCTCAACACCATTTGATCAAGACACTGCTACGCTCGATAGTACAGTTCCTTTACCGAACGATATCAAGATAGCATCTGCCCTTGAAGTAATTGCCTCTACTTCACAGTTGTTTTTGTTAGATCTAAATACTGGCACGATACACAGCTTTGATATCGGTGCGGGTCATAATGGAAATTTTGTGGGAGACAATAGCTTTGCTAATGTATCAATCACTGATGGGGTGAGTGCGTTTGTTAGTCCGGCGAGCACAACTGCGCTGACGGTCGCTAGTGGCGCCACTGCCGGGCTCGCGTCCACGACTCTGACCGTCGCCGGTGGAATTACGAACGATGGCACGATTGTCAGTCACTATCACACACCGAATACGCTTGTGCTCGCAGGTGGCGACCTGACTAGCACAGGCGAGATACGCATGCGCACCGCTACTTCAAGTCGAATTACGTACACAACAGATCCGCTTAGCGCAGACGTGGTTGCGTCAGATGTATTACGCTTAGAAACCTCGGGGGCGCTTAGTGGGAGCGGACTAGCCGCATCGACGTTTGGTGTGGTGGAAGTAGCAGGTAACCCAACTGCATCTGCCCCTATTACAGCAACCAACCTTAGTATAGAAAGTGGTGGCGCTCTGACAACCACCGCCGACATTACGGTTGATGGTGACTTTATCAATAACGGGTCGTATACAGTCACCGGTGCAACTACAACCTTGGCAGCTGAAAGTTACGACATGTTTGCAGCTGAACTTGCTGCTATATACCTGCCCGAAACGGTCGATGTGAACGGTATCGCTTTTAATCCAGATGGTACCAAAATGTTTTTGACTGACACTACTGATGATGGAGTTGATGAGTATGCACTCAGTACAGCATTTGACATCACCACAGCAACTCACACAGCATTTTTCGCGATTGGTGATAATCGACCAACTGGTATTAGTTTTGACGACACCGGTGATACCATGTTTATTACTGGCTGGGGCGATGACTCGATCTATGCCTATTCGCTCAGCTCACCATATAGTATTTCGGGTGCATCTTTGGCAGGAACTCGCTCGTTGCGCACACAAGGGGGAACTGGGTATCAAATTACGACGCCGTCTGGGCACACATTTTCACCCGACGGCAGCAAGCTATTTATTGCTGAACGAGAAATGGGAGAAGTGGTTGAGTACGATGTATCGCCAGCATTTACGATTGGTGGTATCTCGTACGTACGTAGTATAACTGTGCCAGGTGGTAACAATCCTAGTTTTAGTCGGTCTGTATACGACGTCACATTTGATAACACAGGCACCATTATGTATGTCACTCTGATGAACGGAGTCAGTTTTAGTGGAGGTGCTGGTCCGCGCGATGAACAAATGTTGAAATATGAGTTAGCGTCACCGTGGAATTTGTCGAGTCCGACGCTGATTGGCGTCGTGCCAATCCACGAGATTAACCCACTCCCGGCCAGTCTAGCCTTTAACTCAGACGGTTCAAAAGCCTTTATTGGTGGACTTGGGGGATCAGTTATAGAGTTAGATTTAACCGCGGTGCCGGACCTAGCGTTTGCAGACGATAGCGAAACTGACTTTGGTAACCTGGCTATTACTGCCACTCACCCGATCACTGCCTCAACCACCGCTACCATGACTGATTTGATCATTGGTGAGCGTAGCGAGTTGCGAGCGAGTTCTTCGGTATTTACGGTGCTGGGTGACATGACCAACAACGGCACACTAACAGCCGAGACCTCAGAATTCATCATGGCGGGTACTGACACGCAAATCATGAGTGGTACATACACCGGAAGTAGCACGTTGTTTGATTTGACTCTGCGCAATACTAGTGGCGACGGTGCGAGCTTGTATAGTCTTGAGTTGCAGGACAACGTGTCTGCTACTGGTACTGTGACGCTTGCTGCCTCGACCAGTGTACAATTTGCTGCTGACGGTACCTACACCTTTAATGATATTGATTGGGCAGGAACGGAGACAGAGCCTATCTGGCTACGGTCGAGTGCCTCTGGTACACCGTGGTCACTGCAGGTAGATGGAACACAACTAAATGTTGAATACATAAACGTACAAGATAGTAACGCCACGACCACGTTTGGCGGTATTACGGCGGCTAGTTCAACCGATGCGGGCGGAAACTGTAACTGGGATTTTGGCAGTGGAACAGTGTGTGAGGTTGAATTCCCAGATCCTCTCCAAGAATGGAACGACACTGACTGGATCCTCTACGACACCATCACCATTGACGCTGACAATATTGATGAGGATCTTACCGACTTTCCGGTGTACCTTAATCTGGCGGATCTGTCGGCACAATTTTGGAGTACTACACCAAGCGGAGCAAACATCGTAGGTACGGACATCCGTGTGACCACCGGTACTTCCTCTCCGTTTGAGCTGCCACGAGAGTTGGTATCAGCTTCTTCGATCGACCAGACTGGTGAACTGCACTTTAAAGCCAATTCGATCTCTTCCACCACTGATACCGTTTTCCGTATCTACTACAACGGAAATACAGCGGGGGACTATGCTGCTACCTCAACTTATGGAGCACAAAACGTGTGGACGAACAATATGGCTATCGTCTATCACTTCGACGACACGACCGACTCAACTAGCAACGATCGTGATCGTGTTGCTGATGTTGGGTCTCCGACTGCTACGTCCACCGTTCTCGGGCAAGATCTAAATTTCGACGGCAACGACGGATGGGCTATGACGAACATAGGATATTGGGAGGCGGAGTATGATACGCGAGTCCACCGCGCGCTGTTCACAACTGGCGCAGACGTGACCAGTCGCCAGGCCATTCTGGCTGAAGGTGGAGGCACGAACGGGGTGATGATGTACATCCGTAATGGTTCTTTGTATGCTCGCTGGTGGAGTGAATCCTTTGGGTGGAATGGTGATGAGATCAGTCAAAGCATCAGCGCCAATACCACGTATGATGCCCACATGGTATTTGATCAAGGGGATTATGCTCTGTACGTACAAGGTGTCTCGGCCGGAACTGGTAATGTTCCCACGACAACGATCGGTGCTCATGCTGGAGACGGTGGAATCGCGTATACTGGTCCAGGTGGCAAAGACTTTGACAATGGAACGTCTTTAGGTGATTCAGATTTCTTTACCGGTGTATTGCACGAACTGCGTACGTATGATGTTGATCACGGCGCCGCATGGTACAAAGCCGAGGCGTTCAATGCCAGCACGACAAATCCTCTCTACATGACAATTGAGGGTGTTGCCGGTACCGGCTCAACCACCCTCACCAATCACGACGCCGGTCAAGTTGATAACCTCTTCTCATTCCAAAACGTCACCAACGGAGAACTCTTTGCCTTCAAACTAACTCCCGAAACTGGTAACGCAACAGTGACCGAGGTAACTATCGAAGCGCGCGGTGCGAAGCAGATAAACACCAGCGATTTCTCGAACATCACCCTCTACCAAGATAACGACGCCGATGGACAGTACGACGCGTCTGATGTGGTGCTCGATAGTGCTGGTGTCTTTACGTTGGATAATGGCTCAGTGGGCAGCATCACCTTTTCAACTGATTTCCTTTCAACCACCACCATGAACTATCTGGTGGTGGCTGATTGGAATTTTCCTGAACGTGGTGCACAACTCACGCTCGACATCGACGGGTCTGACTTTACCGCTGTCGATGCCGATGGTACGTACACCATCTTTGGTGCAGTCGATCAGGTGCAGCACAACCGCAACGAATCGTACGGTGGTGGCGGTGGCAGCGGAGCTGTTGGTGGCGAGGCACCAGTTGGAGACGGGGTAGTTGGTGGTGGGAGTAGCGATGGTGGTGGTAGTGGTGATGGTGACGGAGGTGCGTTTGATACTAATGAAGGCGGGCAGCTCATTGGAAGTAGCCCAGACCTTGATTGGCCGGGAGCCAACAGTGGCTCATGGCAAAGTGGAGCAAATGCGTATGATCAAGTTGACGGCACCTACGCTACTACCAGTAGCGCAGTCACTCATAACTTTACCGACTATGGACACGGCATCCTGGGAAGCGATGAGATCAATGGTATTGAAGTGCGGCTGGAAGTATCTGGAACCACAGCGGCGGGAAACATCGGAGTTGAGCTGTCTTGGGACGGTGGTTCCTCTTTTACAACTTCTGGTAAGGTGACACCTACACTTACCACGACTGACAGCGTAGTAGTATTAGGTGGATCAAGTGATCTGTGGGGGCGGGTATGGTCGGCTGATGAGCTGAGCGACGTCAACTTTGCTGTGCGATTGACTGGTGCGCCAGATACTAATGAGATCCGGCTGGACGCATTGGTGGTACGGGTGTATCACCAAGCCACTGGAGGTGGCGCCGGCGGTGGATCAGGTCCGGGCGGCGGTGCGATTTAATGTTATCAGTGTAACTGTTGTTTGAGCTGCTTTTGGTTGTGTTGGTCAAGGTGATACATCTAATTGCTAAACTGAGTAAAATAATATGGAACAGAAAATAGTTGTAGCAGGTGGATGTTTCTGGGGTGAGAAAGTACTGGGAGTACTTTTGCAAGACCTTGCCAGCTGTTTTGTGACCAACGGAAGCAAAAGAGCGACAAGGTGTACTGTTCCTGTAAGGGATAAGAGATAATATATTTGTATCTATGATTAAAAAAGCAGTAGTAGCAGGTGGATGTTTCTGGGGGTTAGAAGATTTAATTCGCACGCTAGACGGGGTAATCGCAACTAAGTCTGGATATACGGGTGGTGAAAATGATAACCCGACGTACGAACATCATCCGGGTCATGCCGAGGCGGTAGAGATTACGTATGATCCAGCTTTTGTTTCTTATAAACAAATGCTGGACTTCTTTTTTCAGATTCATAATCCAACTACCCTTAATCAACAAGGGAATGATCGCGGTACGTCATATCGATCAGCAATTTTTTATGCAACTGAAGCAGAAAAACAAATTGCTCAAGAAATGATTGATGTTGTGAATGAATCACAGCGGTGGGCTGATGCAGTAGTAACGACGCTCGAGCCGCTCGATACATTTTGGCTGGCGGAAGAGTATCATCAAGACTATCTACAAAAACACCCTGGTGGATATACGTGTCACGCTATTTATTTTGATAGTTACTTGCAATAAGTTTGTAACTAGTGGAGTGGTTTCCTAAAAATAGTGGGGGAATAGAAAAGAGCGACGCCCTTGGGCGCCGCTCTTTTCTATAGTGCGATATATCTATTTAGTTACGAAGGTCAGTGCTTCTCCGTTATGGATTCCGCGACCGGTGCGTCCGATACGGTGTACGTAATCTTCAAATGTACCTGGTAGGTCGTAGTTGATGACGTGGGTGACGCCGTCTACGTGAATACCACGGGCGGCTACGTCAGTGGCGCAGAGTACTCGTGAATTACCACTTTTAAAAGCGTTGAGTGATCGCTGTCGCTGCCCGTGGCTTTTGTTGCCGTGGATTGATTCGGCTGGTACTCCGGCTTTAGTTAAGTCGACTGATAGCTTTTCTACACTATGCTTCATCGCTCCAAAGATGATGACTCGCTTGAGTTCGTCTTTAGAAAGAAGAGCAAGTAGGGTGTCAAATTTATGAGCGTTATCACACACCACTACATCCTGTTTGATACTGTCCGTCACGTCTTTCTTTTTAACAGAAATAGTGATTGGATCAATCATGAAGTCGTTGACGAGTCCTTCCGCTTCTTTAGTCATTGTGGCTGAAAAGAAGAGAGTTTGGCGATCTTCTGATACATCGGCGAGAATCTTGCGCATGTCATGGATGAATCCCATATCGAGCATACGGTCGGCTTCGTCAAGCACTACATTTGTAATGAATTGCGGTTGAATAGCACCTCGGTCGATAAGGTCCATTACTCGTCCTGGCGTACCGATAATGAAATGCTGCTGTCGACGTAAAGCATTGATTTGAGGGCGGATATTAGTACCACCAACACAGGTAGTGGCAAAGAGTTTAAACGGCGTTTTGAATTTCTGAAACTCAGCCTGTACCTGGAGCGCCAGCTCGCGAGTCGGGGTCAGGATCAGGGTTTGCTCATGTTTGAGTTCGAGGGTTTTTTGGATTAAAGGCAGTAAGAAGGCAGCGGTTTTCCCGGTACCAGTAGCAGCCAGACCAATTACGTCAAGGTCTTTCATGATCTCAGGGATCACTTTGTCTTGAATCGGTGATGGAGTTGTCAGATCCATAGCGGTCAGGTTTTTTACAATATCGGGGTGGAACCCAAAATCTGCAAAGGTGTGTTCTGGTACGAACACCTCTTCTTGGACTTCAATTGGGTTTTTATTGATGAATTGTGACGGATCAAAAGTGGGCATTTTACGCGCTCCTCCTCCGCTACGATTTCCTCCGCGACCTTGTGGTCGACGTCCACCTCCTCCAGAGAATGATCGACGATTATGTGACGGACGAGATCCGCCGCTGCGACCTGCTGGTCGCCGTGTTTGTGTTTGTGGCATTTAGTTTATGTAGTTTGAGTGCAGGAAAATAATTCTGTAAGTTGGTCTGTATAGCAGAATACTTACGACTCCTGCAGCCCCACACGAGAAACAAAAGTAACCAGTAAGGTAACACGTTGTACATAAATGTCAATGATGGTTGTGGATGATGGGATCGGTGGGTTAGATACGTCAGGTTCGTTGGGATGTTTCCTCGCAGGCTTCGAAGTCCACTCACTACTACAGGCACGTAATCCTCGCCGATACTCACAAACAGCCCAACGAACCTGACTTTGTTAAACAAAGCTCCCGTGTTTTTAAGGGATTGAGAGCTTGAACTGATCTGAACTAAATTAGTACACTAAAAAATTCAATTGTAAATATGTATAAACATGCTACGATTGCGCGCAATATAAACGTATGAAACGCGAAATTGGATATATTTTTGGTAAACACGCTGTGCGTGAAGTATTGCAAGAACGACCAGATGTGGTGGTTGAATTACATGCGGCGGCAGAATTTACAGACGAGCGGATTTTAGCGGCAGCAGAATTTGCTAAAGTGCCTTTGAAGCAGCTGAACCTTAAAAATCCACCCCGAGGGATTTCTTCTAATGCTGCGCACCAGGGGATTGTGGCTGGTATTTATCCCGAAAAACTGACGTTGCCATATAAAGAATTTATTAAAGGACTGAAGGTCAACGAGCATACCGGTCTATTAGTGCTTGGTGAGGTGCAGGATCCGCACAACGTAGGGGCGGTGATTCGGTCTGCTGCAGCCTTTGGGATCAAGGGGGTTTTGATTCCACCTCATAACCAAGCTCCGGTGACTGGTACGGTAGTTAAGGTATCGGCCGGTATGGCATTTCGGATTCCTTTGGTGACTATTCCTAATGTTAATACTGTTTTGCGAGACCTGAAAGATCGAGGATTTTGGACGTATGGTCTTGAAGGTGAGGGGACAACGAGTACAACTGTCGAGACGTATCCCAAACCATCGGTCTTTGTGTTAGGTAACGAAGGTTCAGGTTTGCGACCACATACAAAAGAAGTGTGTGATGACTTAATCTCGATTCCGATGCATCCGCAGTGTGAATCCCTCAACGCTGCCGCTGCGACGGCGATAGTACTCGCCAGCTGGAGCTCACATCACCAGGCTGCACTCAAGAGCTAGTTGGTGTATGATGGTTACAATTATTTTGTAACGGATATTTATGGAAGAAAAAAAGACCACAGCCAATCCGGCTGACACTAACCCGGAAGTAGATTTGATGGATAAGGAACCAATAGCAGAAGCTGTAGAGGCAGCGCCTGCTGCAGAGGGGCAGACTCAATCTACCAATAGTAGTAGTCGATCATTAAAGTTAACCATTGCGGCTATTGTGGTAGTAGTGATTGCTTTGGGTGGTATTTTGTATGCCTTGGAGCGAGATGGTCGTGTGGATTCAAATATTTTTTCAGGTGTAACTGGTTCACCGGACGACCAGTCTGAGGTGGCAGTAATCAATGGAGAGGTTATTACTGAATCAGAGCTGGCAGTGGCGCGGACTCAGCTCGCTCAGGCAGCCACTGCTCAGGGCGCCGACCCGGCCGACCCAGCAGTGCAAGCTAGTATCAGGAGTCAGGCACTCGATCTCATTATCGGAACGACCCTACTAATGCAGACCGCAGAAGCTGAAGGTGTCGTGGTGTCAGATGAAGAAGTGTCGCAACGTTTAGCTGAAATTGAAGCCGATGCTGGTGGAGCTGAAATATTGGCAGACCGGATGGCTGAATTTGGCATTACCATGGAGACACTAGAATCAGATATTCGTTCTGAGCTCATTATTTCACTACTACTTGATTCAGTTGTTTCTGCCGAAGATATTGTTATCTCTGATGAAGACATTACTAGTGCGTATGAAGGTGCCAGTGCACCGGGGGTAGAGTTACCGCCACTTGAAGAAGTCCGCGCCCAAATTGAAACCCAGCTGCAACAAGTGGAAGGTCAGGCTTTGATTGAAGCGTACGTCAATGAATTGCGGGCAAATGCGGACATTGAGATTATTGAGTAATCTAGCCTGGTATACTGCTCTTAATGAGCGAAGTTTCAGCAGCTACTAAAAAAATCATTACCTATAAACCGCACGAACGGATGTCGGCCTTGCGTAAGTTACCGATACCTGAACAATGTGCGGTTTTTTTGGACCTGTCTCCGTACATTCAGCAAACGATTTTGCGTCAGTTAAAAACCGCCGAGATAGTTGACTTACTCGATCATATGGATTTACAGCAAGCAGAGCACGCGTTAGCCAAGATCAGTGATACAAAACGTCGAAGCCGGATTGTTAAGCGGCTAAAAGGAGAAGTGAAGGAAAAGATGGAGTACTTTTTGCGCTTTCACCCCCAGGCGTCGTTAGAAATTATTACGTTCAATTATGTCTTTTTAGCCGAGACAAAAACCGTCGCCATGGCCGCAGATATTGTTGATGAGCACTATGATGAGACTGGGAAATATCCAGAGATCCTCATCCACCGTGATGGTGAATTGGTAGGGGAGGTCTTGCTTTCGCGAATGGTCCGAGCCCGGAATGCAACGGTGTTAAAAAAAATAGTTGAACCGATCGAGACGATTGGCTATCAATCAGAAGTACCAGAAATAATTGCGAAGTTAACTGATACTGATCAGCGTAAATTGGTCGTGATTGATCATGATACGAGTGTACTAGGGATAGTGTACGCGGCTGCGGCTAGAAATTTGTTTGGACATTTACCAGGCGAATCTCTCTATGATTTTGCTGGGGTTGATGATAGCGAGAGACCATTTGATTCGGTAGCTAAAAAGGTCAACAGTCGCTATCGCTGGCTGATTTTAAATCTTGCAACAACTTTTTTGGCCAGTTCGGTGGTACTGATATATCAAGATACGCTTGATGTGTTGACTATTTTGGCGATCTATATGCCAGTTATAGCTGGGATGGGTGGGAACGCTGCTACTCAGACGTTTGCTATTATGGTGCGGGGACTCACACTGGGAACAATTTCGTTAAAAAATGCCGCTCCGGCAATTCGACGTGAGTTAGCGGCGGGATTCTTAAACGGAATTATTATAGGCTCGATAGTGGCTTTGATCTCAGCTGTCTGGAATGGGGATCCGCTGCTGGGGTTAGTGGTCGCAATGGCGCTGATTGGTTCGCATGTCATAGCGGCAGTGGCAGGAGCTTTTATCCCACTGTACATGAAGCACATCGGGAAAGATCCAGCAGCTACTTCGACTATATTTATCACCACAATAACCGATGTATCAGGTTTATTCCTACTGCTTGGTCTGGCTACTTGGATTATATTGTAGTGCCCCTGACGCGTGTGGTACAGTGATACGGTATGAATATTCAAACCTTTGTAGCCTTATACGCAATTAGTGTCCCCGTATTCTTTGTCATTGATATGATCTGGTTGGGCTTTGTCGCGAGTAGTTTCTACCGAGAAAGAATGGGCGATTTGCTACAAATCAATTGGACCGCTTCAATTATTTTTTATCTAATATTTTTAGTCGGACTGACATTATTTGCAACGTATCCCAACCTCGAAAAAGGTTGGCAGATGGTGTTGCTATATGGTTTACTGTTTGGATTTTTCACCTACGCTACGTACGATCTGACAAACCTAGCTACGCTTAAAGACTGGCCGCTAGATTTGGTGATCGTTGATATTATTTGGGGTACACTGCTTGGTGGTGCAGTGGCAGTTAGTACGTATTTTATATACGGTTGGTTCTAATACCTCGCTATGAAAAATGCCGAACGAATAGTAATCGTGTCAATTATTTGCTTACTCGCTGGCGCCGGAGCGTGGGGGTATTACGCTGTTCAAGATAAACGAGCTGACTTTAGGCAACGGGTGGCCGATGGGGAGTTTGAAATTAGACCTGAGACACAGCCGACGTTGGCAACCACCACTAATGCTAATGGTGATCAGACCAATTGGCGATCTATATACCCAAATACTGTGCCGATGGTGATTGGTGGGGTGCAGGTTCAGGCATCTGTTGCAGATACGTTGAGCAGTCGCATCAAAGGTTTATCAAATACACCCTATTTGCCAGATAAAGTGGTTAAACTATTTGCGTTTGGGGTCGGTGGTTCTCACTCTATCTGGATGAAAGACATGCTGTACCCACTTGACATTATTTGGACTGCACAAGATGGAGTAATTGTGTATATTGAAGCAGATGTGTCGCCTGATTCGTTCCCTGAATCTTTTGCATCGCCAACACCAGCTTGGTTTGTAATTGAGGCTAATGCTGGTTTTGTCGCTGAAAATAAGATCGAGGTAGGAGATGCCGTAACTATTCCGATGGCTCAGTAACTTGCGTATATATTTATGTGTTGTATAATATATAAGCACGATGATCGCTTCACTTTTGTGAAGAGGAACGTCCGGACACGTCCTTAGTGATAAGGAGCCAGGTAGCGGGTAACTCCCGTCCATGGCAACATGCGAGGTGCGAGCAGAGACGCTTACAATCGAAAGTGCGTGAGGTCCTTCCAAAATTTATTTTGTAGGATAGCTTTTGTGGCAACACAGAAGGTGAAACGGCTAAATCCTTACCCGCGTGCAAGGCCGCGCTTTTGGTAACGAGTTGTTTGTTTTGAAATTCAAAATAAATGCTACTAATCGAAAGAGAGCCGCAAGAAAGTATTGGTAACAATGCTTCCAGGTAGATGATCATCCGCAAGTAATTGCGACAGAATCCGGCGTAGGTGTCCAAAATCCCCATCCGGGGATTTTTTGGTGTGATAGAATATCTGGTATTACAGTTAATACCATACTATGACTCAGACTATTTTTGCCCCCAAACTAACCCAATCTGACACAGATGCTCCAGTTGCTGCGCAAGCACATCAGACACCGTCAGCCGGCAAAGATACTACGAGTCAATGGTTATTGTCGTTAGCTCACTGGCTTTTGATTGGCTTCGCTGGTTTACTCCCGGTATTTTTCTTGCCCGGTCTTTGGGGTTCGCTCGGCTTTCAGAAGGTCTTGTTGGCTATGGGGGTAATCGGGGGTGTGGTCGTGCTGCTGAGTTTACTTTCGTTACGTACCAAGAGTGTTGTATCGATTGTCCCGGTGTCATTGATGCTCTTTTGGGGAGTAGTTGGGGCGGCCGCTGTGTCTGCTTTATTTTCACCTGATTGGTTGGGTGCATTTAGGGGGAGTGCGGTTGAAAGTCAAACGGTTGCGTTCTTGTTCTTACTTGCTGCAGTCATGACTGTCATGCTGACCTTGCAGCGAGCGAAAAAAGCGACCTTTACACTGCTTGCCGCATTAGCGGTTGGTGGCCTTGGACTACTAGTATACGTTGTAATACGTCTCATTTTTGGCCCAATTCTGGCTTTTGGTAGTTTCCAAGCAGTAACCGTTTCGCCACTAGGTAACTTCAATGATCTAGCCGTTTTTGCCGGTCTGACGATCGTGTTGGCACTGATAGCTTTACTGCAGCTGCGGGTTACCGCGGTAGTTAGAGGGGTTTTGGTAGCACTGGTGGCTCTTTCGCTGATTGTGCTGGCGGCAGTAAATTTCTTTTATGTGTGGCTCGTGATTGGGTTTTTCTCCTTGCTAGTTTTGTTGTATCTGATTGCCCAAGATACGCTATTTTCATCAGCCTCTGTCGAGTCAGAAGCCCCAGCCCCAAAGAAACCAGTGTCTAAATTAACTCTTGGTTTAACGGCTGCCGTCTGTGTGGTTAGTGCCGGATTTATCGTTACTGGTGATTATCTGGGTGGTGTTGTTAGTTCAACCTTTAGTATCGATTATCTTGAGGTGCGACCATCTCTAGGGGCAACGGTAGATATATTGCAATCAACTTATCAAGAAGATTTGCTGTTTGGTGCTGGTCCAAATCAGTTCTTGTCGAGTTGGCGCCAATTTAAAGACGCATCTATCAATCAGACAATTTTCTGGAACACAGACTTCCGTTCAGGTAGTGGCTATATCCCGACCATGTTTGTCAACGTAGGTTTGATTGGCCTATTGTTAGTTATTCTATTTCATGCCTGGTACTTATGGGCTGGGGTTAGGATGTTGTTGCGTCCAGCAGTCAGTGATTCATTCTGGTATTTTGTTGCTCTATTATCATTTACTGGGGCGGTGTTTTTGTGGGGTATCAGCTACGTATATGTTCCCGGACAAACGTTGCTATTATTGACTGCAGTGTTGACGGGACTGTCATTAGCGGCTGGAGGAGTATTACACCCGCAACGTTTGTTTAGGATCCCACTCGCATCAAGTCAGCAGCGAGGGTTCGCCTTGATGGCAGTTGCGATCGTATTTATCTCGAGTGCGATGGGTGCTTGGTTCACGTTTGGTAAGCAGTATGTTGCGCAAGCAAGTTTTGCTCAGGCTCAAGCAACTGAAACCGAGGCTGCCGCCATTGATCAAGCTGCATTATCTTCCTATTCGTTATTTCCAGATGACTTGTTCCTAGGGGTGCGGGCTCGATTAGCACTCTTTGAAATGAATCAAATTCTCACCATCAGTGAGCCGACTGAGGCTGACCAGCAACGATTTGCCGCGGCCTTTAATCAGGCGTTGACCTTTGCGAGTGCTGGGGTTGAGCAGGCACCAACGGAGCCGGCCTACCAAGCTATCCTGGCTGGAGTATATAACAACCTGGCGATCGCGGGTGTTGAAGACGCAGCTCAAAGAGCTACCTCGTCTATCGCAGCAGCGCAAGCGCTTGATCCCAAAAATCCAACCTACGCCTTTCTCGCCGCTCAGTTGGCCGTAAGCCGCGGAGATTTGGTAGCGTCTCGAGCTTCGCTGTTAGAAGCATTACAGCAAAAAAATAACTTCACTCAAGCTCTATTCCTGCTTGCTCAAGTAGATATAGCAGAAGGTAATGAAGAAGCGGCAATTGCTACCACTCAAGCAATAATCAGACTCGAACCTAACAATCCAGCTCGGTATTACCAATTAGGTATATTGCAAGCGTCAGTTGGTAATGCACAAGCAGCAAAACAGGCGTATCAGCAGGCGCTACAAATTGATAACGATTTTGCAAATGCTCGCTATCAACTTGCTTTATTGCAGGTTGCAGACAATGAGATCGAGGCGGCCATATCAGGTTTACTATTTATTCAAGTATCTAATCCTGATAATGAACAGCTAGCATCACTGATCACAACCCTTGAGTCTGGTGAGATTCCTGAATTACCAAGCACCAACGATGAGCCAGTTAATGAAAATGAACCGGTGGTCGTTGATGATGAGGTTACGTCAACAGAGGTGCCAGACTCTGATCTACTAACTCCACTAAATACTGTGAGTTCCGACAATAGTGCTTTAGTTGAAGAGGGTGCGAACGACGACTCATTCTCCAGTGAAGAGAATGTTCAAGCAGGGTCAGATCAAGCAGTTTCAGATGAAGAAAGTCAAGACACTGTAGAATAGTTGTAGACTATGGTGAGTCGCGCATTTCATTTTGTCTACATGGAGATTAAGGGGCTGCATCACGCTGCCTATGTCTTGGCACTGTTTGCATTTGGATCGCAAATTTTAGCAATTGTTCGAGATCGAATGCTAGCTCATATTTTTGGCGCTGGGCCAGAACTTGACCTGTACTACATAGCATTCCGGATCCCTGATCTACTATTTGTACTGTTTGCGTCAGTTTTGTCGGTATATGTACTACTACCATTTGTAGAGCGAGCTACTATAACCGACGCCAAACGATCAATTTTGTCGCAAGTATTTACACTCTTCTTGTTGGTCTACACCGGGTTGGCGGTGGTATTAGCAGCCCTGGCACCTTGGTATGTACCCTACATATTTCCAGGTTATGCAGCTGATGCGACGATGCTTACTATACTGATACAAATCTTACTATTGCAGCCACTGCTGCTTGGTATTTCTAGTATCTGTGGTGTGGTCACTCAAATGCATCACCGATTTGTGTTATATGCAATTAGTCCGCTTTTGTACAATGTAGGGATAATTTTTGGGTTAGTCGCCTTGTACCCGATATTCGGTCTGCCTGGACTAGTGTCTGGGGTCGTAATCGGTGCATTAGGGCACGTGTTGGTTCAGGTGCCGTATGTGCTCAAAAGTCAATTTTCATTTACCGCGACGTTTACATTTGATTGGGGCTTGATTCGGCAAATGTTGTTTGTGGCACTCCCGCGCGCACTTACGCTGTCTCTAAATCAATTGGTTTTGTTGTTGTTTATTAGTATTGCAACTACGTTGACGGTGGGGTCGGTATCGGTGTTTCAATTTGCCTTTAATATTCAGTCAGTCCCGTTGGCGATCATTGGTATGAGTTACTCAGTTGCAGCCTTTCCAACCTTATCTCATCTACATGCCGCAAAGAACCAATTGGGCTTTAATCAGCAACTAATGACAGCCTTGCGACATATAATGTTTTGGTCAATTCCGGTGATTGGGCTAGTTATTGTACTGCGGGCTCATATTGTGCGAGTATTGCTTGGAAGTGGGGAATTTAACTGGAATGATACCAGGTTGACAGCGGCGGTTCTGGCTCTTTTTGTGGTTTCGTTAGCGGCGCAAGCGGCTTTGCTGCTTATTATTCGGGCATTTTACGCCGGAGGACGGACACTGCTTCCATTGCTGTATACGTTGGCCAGTAGTGTGGTAGCTGTCATTGTTGCTTACGTTGGTTTGTGGTATTGGCAGCAATCACCAGCGCTACAATCATTTACCGCAGCTACATTTCGCCTCGAGGCTGTACCAGGGGCGGAGGTTCTGATTCTGGCAGCGGCGTTTGCCTGCGGACAATTGTTACAGATGCTGCTACTGCTGGTGCAAGCGCGGCGCACATTTGCTTTGTCTGTTCGGCCACTGGGTAGACTATTCTTGCACGCAGTAACCGCTTCTGCAGCCGGGGGCTTGGTATCGTATGCGGTTTTGCGATTTGTTGTGGAGGGTGTCAATCAAAATGTATTTATCGGAATTGCGCTGCAAGGGCTAACTGCTATGGTGGCTGGTGTGGCGGCTATTATTGCGGTGTATTATGTACTACAGACGCGCGAATTGACTGACACATTTCATTCGTTTAGTAACAAGATTAGAAAGTCGGATAAAGGATAAAGAAGTGTTGTAAAACAGTATCACTGTAGGGTGTCTGTGATTTTTGATCAAAGTAGGGTAAAGTACGCGTACAAATATGTCAAAAAATATACGTAACTTTAGTATTATCGCCCATATCGATCACGGTAAGTCGACGCTGTCTGATCGAATGCTCGAACTAACAAAAACTGTTGAGTCTCGTAAAATGCAAGACCAAGTGCTTGATAGTATGGAGCTGGAGCGTGAGCGGGGGATCACGATTAAAATGCAGCCAGCGCGCATGACATATGAAAAAGATGGTGTGTCGTATGTCCTGAACCTGATTGACACCCCTGGTCACATTGATTTTACCTATGAAGTGTCGCGGGCACTCAATGCTGTCGAAGGGGTTTTGCTACTGGTTGATAGTACGCAGGGGGTGCAAGCTCAAACCCTCAGTGTGTTGCAAATGGCTAAAGATCTGCAGTTAACGATTATACCGGTGCTGTCAAAGGTAGACGTTGCCCATGCTCGCATTGATGAAGTGTCGCAAGAAATCGTTACGCTCCTTGGTTGTAATAAGGATGATATTTTGCGTGCGTCTGGAAAAACAGGAGAGGGTGTAGAAGAGCTGCTGGCAGCGATTTGTCACACAATACCAGCTCCGAAACCAAGTGTTGTCGATACGTATCGAGGTTTGATTTTTGATTTTGAATACGACAACCATCGCGGCATTATTGTGTATCAACGAGTGTTCGATGGAACAGTCAAAAAGGGTGATCAACTGAAATTTGCGATTAGTGGCAAGACGTTTCAGGCGCTTGAGGTGGGTATTCTATCTCCGGCTGAAGTCCCAACTGGCGCATTACAAGAGGGTGAGATTGGCTACATAGTGACTGGTATTAAAGAACCTGGCGTGGCTTCGGTGGGGGATACGCTGGTGTTTGCCAAAGGAGGTGGGGTGCCATTGCCAGGGTACAAAGAAGCTAATCCAGTAGTGTGGGCCTCTATTTTTTCTGAAAGCCAGGACGATTTTACGACCTTGCGTCAATCACTCGACCGACTCAAGCTGTCTGACTCCTCATTATCGTTTGAAGAAGAGTCTTCCGGGGTCCTTGGTCGCGGTTTTCGGTGTGGCTTTTTGGGTATGTTACACATGGAGATTATCACTGAACGACTGCGTCGTGAGTTCAATATTGATATTATTATCACATCTCCGTCAATTGCGTACGAAGTGACATGGAGTGATGGAAAGATCGAGCATATTTATGCTGCTACGCGCTTTCCTGAGCACGGTGATAAGGTAACGATCAGAGAACCATGGATCCTGGGCCAAATTATATTGCCTGGTGAGTATATGGGTAACACGATGACATTGTTGTATGAACACGAAGGGGCAGTCATAGATACCGAGGTATTCAGCGATGGTCGGACATTATTGGTGATAGAGATGCCTTTGCGTGAGTTGATGCGTGGTTTCTTTGATAAGTTAAAAAATGCTACGAGTGGGTACGCTTCGCTGTCCTACGAGATCGCAGAAATGCGTCCGGCTACAGTTACACGGTTAGATATTCTGGTCGCCGAAGAAGTCGTGCCAGCCTTTTCTCGGGTAGTTGGAATTGGTCGAGCCGAAACTGACGCCAAAGCAATCACAGAAAAGCTGTACAAAACGCTCCCACGGCGCCAATTCGATACTAAGTTGCAGGGCAAGGTGATGGGCAAGATTATCGCAACTAAAAAGCTGTCAGCCATGCGTAAAGACGTAACTGGGCATCTGTATGGCGGTGACGTGTCGCGAAAGAATAAGTTGCTGGATAAACAAAAGAAAGGTAAAAAGAAGGCCTTGGCCAGAGGAACTGGTAATGTGCAAATCCCTCCAGACGTCTTTATGAAAATGATTAAAGATGATTAGTGAGAAGGTCTCGAATTGATAGCTTAATATAAACAAAATCCGCACGTGGTGCGGATTTTGTTTATATGACACTGAGTTTTAGACTGGCCCAGCGCCGCCTGAGTAGGCGAATACCATACTTAGAATAATAATGATAGCGAACGTTATCCAGACCCATTTGATGGCTTTTTGGCCGCGTTTGTCGAAGAGGAAGCTCATAGGAAAAATTTAGTTGTAAATGCTAAGATAGTACCACATGCTAGATTTTTACCAAAAGCGTAAACTGCGCACGATATATAATTCACGGATCACCCAAGGTGTGCTGGGCATTATTGCGCTTGTGTTGCTGTGGAATGCGTTTGAGCGGTATACAATTGCTGACGTTATGGCTGATAGAAGGGAATTAGTCGAACAAGAGGCGGCAGCTCTCGAGGCACGTAAAGCTTTACTTGAGGCAGAGGTTGAGTATTTGCGAGACGAGAGAGGTATTGAATCTGCTATGCGTCGACAGTTTGATATTGCTCTCCCGGGTGAAGAGGTGGTGGTGATTCTAGAAGATGAAACAGAGGTGGCCTTTGAACCTATGGCAACTTCGACCCCCGAAGTGTCTGGGTGGTGGCGATGGTAATCATTTTTAACTAGGCTCGTTTGCGGTATACTAGGGGTATAGCGATGTATAAAATATAATAATTATATATGGAAACAGCAGTAACAATTTACAGTACCCCAGTTTGTCACTTTTGTGAGTCGGCAAAAACCTTTTTTAAAGAACATAATGTCGAATACGTCGAGCATGACGTGGCCGCTGATGCTGATAAGCGACAAGAGATGATTGATATGACTGGTCAGATGGGGGTGCCGGTAATTCAAATAGGGAATGATGTGGTCATTGGTTTTGATGAAGATAAGGTGAAAGAGTTACTCAAGCTATAGTTAGGTAGCGTTAAGTCACTAAATAAAAACCTAGGTTTCTCTCAAACCTAGGTTTTTTCTATTCCTATTCAACAGTAATCTGGATTTAGTGGGCTACAGAGTCTGAAATATGCTTTATCGCAATAGTTTTATTACGCAACGATACTTACAAGTTGCTCGCTATATGTAGATAGTTATTGTGCCGGTGTTGATGAGGAGGTGGGTGGGATTGTTTCAGTTGTGTCGACCGGACTAGATGGACTTTGGTTGTCCGGTGGGGGAGTTGGATTGCTTGCTGCCGGTCCGGTGGGCTGATCAGTGTCTTTTACTGGATCCACACTATCATTTGGAGTTGCAGAGTCCGTTGATGAGGCGGTTGTTATTACTGGGTCAGTGGTAGGAACGGTTGTGGTTGAGGTGGTGCCTGAAGGAGTAGTGGTTGAGGTTGTACTTGCGGTCGGTGCGATTGGCTCAGTTGGCGCTGTTGTAGGCTGTGAAGATGGATTAGCGTTGGTAGTGGCTCCCGAAGTGTTGCCGGTGCCTGATGTCGATCGAGCGGCGGCTTGTGCGCCAAACACTTCAGCGAACTCAGCTTCAGTCACACACACATCACCGACACACAATTCATCAGTGCGGAGTCCGGTGACGCTAAGTACACCGTCCACAAACCCAGCCACCAAATCACTCATTTTCTTCCAGACACTATCACTCTCTGGTTCTAGTAAGTACGCAAAGCTTGATGAAGCTGAAGTACTCCCCGTCAGCAACAGCTCATCAAGGTCATACTTGAACTGCTGTGTCGCGGCGATGTTGAGGTAACTAAACAACCCATAATTCACCTCGTACAAACCATCTTCATTTAGTTCTACTAACTCTGGTGAAGTTTCCAGTAGTTCCTGCGCAACTACACCGTAACTAATATCACCCAAGTCTTCATTCCATTCGTAGCTACGCAAGCGCATACCTTGGATTTGCTCGAGTGGGTTACCGCCAAAAGTAAGGTCTTGTACGTTACTCTTAAGGCTCGCGTCAGACGTACAGGTACCGAGGTTCGTCGAATCGTAGTAAAGACAGCTCCAAGCCAATGAAGGGCTACCTAAGTTTTGCGTATCGTCCGCCCCCGGCACAACGACACCATTGTGTTGTATCGAAAGAGCTCTTGAGAGCGTACCATTTAGGGAAACATCGAAGTCGATGCCAGCGTCGTATCGAGATGTAATTCCGAACCAGCCAGTACCGTCAATGTTGTAGTTTCGCGTAGTGATCTTGGCAAACGTATAATCACCAACTTCATCATGAAAACCGATCGACTTGATGTCCGTACCGGCAGTAGCAAGTGAGCCACCGTCTTCACCAGTGTTCTCAGAACTGTTGATGATCCTCGGCCCAAGCACGCTAGCACCAGAGACAATATCAAGTATAGAGCCGGGAGCCGTGGTGCCGATTCCAACTTTTCCAGTGTGATCAATTGTCATTCTATCAACCGCACTACCTCCAAGCCCAGTTCCAAAAGCTAAGCTACCCTGAGTTAACTGAGTATTTTGCGCTTCTATGTAGGCGTTGATTCCTGGTGAATTAGCGTCACGTGTTTCAAATGATATTTTTCCAGTTAACTGTGTGGTAGCATCTGCCCCGCCATCTAAATCAGTAATACGTAGTTCATTATTGAGTGTCGAGCCGTTATTGTTGCCACGTATGTGAAATAAGGCTTCTGGGTCGGTTATGCCGATTCCGACTCTACCCGCATTATTGATGGTGAATCGCTGTGCAACAGAACCATTACCACCAGTGAAGAAGCCGAGATCGGTTTGCCCAGATGACCCGTTTCCAATTGCTACAATTTGCGCACTTACACCAGCACCTGAAGCATCACTTTGTACAAAATCGATTCTGCCTGATAATTCATTGTCGCTTAACGCTGTGTCTGTATCGGTAATAGTGAACGTAGCGCCATCTTGGCTGATGTCTAAAATACTACTTGGGTTGCCGCCACCGATACCAACATTACCAAAATTATTAATTCTCATCGCCTCTGTTGCTATTGCGCCAGCCCTGGTTGTTTCAAATGACAGATATCCGTCTTCACTACCGGCAGTGTCGTCAGTCACATAACCCAAAATTCTTGCATACTGCGTCTCGACACCACTACTGTTCTGGCCTCCAAAATTAACATTTCCCAGTCTAGTATCGGCAGCGGGTGTAGGTTCGTTATTGAATAAGTGTAATGCTCCCTGACCGTTTCCGCTCATTACTGATGCATATGTGTAACCAGATGCCGCGTACAGATCGAGTAAACCTACTGGGGTAGAGGTACCGATACCAACATTACCATTCTCCAACACCGTAAAGACTTCGTTTCCTCCGGCTTCAAAAAGGTTTAAGATATCAGCGGTACCAGATGTTTGTACTGTAAGTCGTGCATCCCCCGGATTAGTACTAATACCGATACTCATATCTCCAAGTACATACGATTGACGAGCAGCAGATGAAAGTCGCCAGTTAGCGCTACCATTTTCATGATACGTAATACCGTCTTGGGTGGCGTAACTTAGGTAGTCACCAGCGGTAAGAGCAGTCTGGAAGAAGATTTCGTCTCCTCGCACCAGCAAGTCACCATTTACATCAAGTTTAGTTAGTGGTGCTGCAACACCAATACCAACCCGGTCATTGACCGCGTCTGTGTTAATAAGGTTTTGATCGTTGTCTGACTCGACTCGGAAGGTTACCGCTCCATCACTATTTTCATTTACTACCACATGCTCAGTATTATTGAGGGTTAGTAGTAATTTATTATCAACTCGGAATTGTGTTGCGGCTGTAGACTCGATACTTAAGTGCCCATTTGCATCAACGTTCAACCGGCCGCTGCGAGTACTACGGTCATCAAAACCAACAATCTCAATCCCTCGGTCATCTGAGTCTTGCATTATAGTGAGGAACTGATTGCCGTCTGGCGCTCCTGCGACTGATGTGCCACCGATGATGAGTTGATCCGCACTGGCATCCACAAAGAACGTTGGATTACCAGAGGTGCCCGCTCGCAGATCTCCCCAAACGTCGAGTTTAGAGGCTGGTGAGGTGGTGCCGATACCCACATTACCAACAGTAGAAATACGCATTGCTTCACTATTTGCTGCATTAAACACTATTCCATTACTATTTGAGGTGAGTTCAAGTAACTTATCGGTTGCTGCAATTTCATACGAACCAGACGTGAGGTTGAATTCAATTCCTTCTGTTACTACACCACGTGTTAAGAAAAGTGGAGTAAGGTCGGTAAAGCCACCGGTTGTACGGAGTTGACTACCGTCAAACGTGAAGTTTGGTGAATAATCAAAGTCAGTGCCACCGCTATTGGAGAATGGGACTCGATTGTCAGAACCAATGGTTGCTAGATCAGAGCTTTGAACTTCTGCGTTTAGGGTATCACCACTAAATGAGAGGCCAGTGCCGGCACTGAGGTTCGTATCATCATTAATATCAATCACGGTCAGGGTGAGCTGTTGGCCGGAGAGGGTGATGTAGTTTGGGGTACCAGCGAGGGTCACGTTGGTTGAGTTGTCGGTACCGGCCGCGTCAACGCCGAGTGAGGTGCGCGCGGTCGCGGCACTTTCCCATGCTAGGGCGCCAGCGCCCGTTGAGACGAGGAACTCGTTGTTGCCGGTATTGGCACCAAGGGTGTTGAGGTCTTGAAGGACACCAGTTGTAGTGAGTCCGCCCGCAACTTGCGCTAAGCCTCCTGCCGCAGTCACGGTAAGGGTGTCACCTGTGAGGGTAATACCCGATCCGACAGCAAGGTTAGTTTCGCTTGAAATATCCCAAGGATTAGCGGTATTTACCCAATTGGCGGTTATTACCTCAGCTTCGTTAAGCATACCGGCATTGGTGGCGATGTCTTTCCCGTCAACAGTCCCCGTTACGACGAGATCACCAGTTACAGCGAGATCACCAGTTACATCAACTCCACTAAGAGTCACCGCTAGTCTTGTTGTGTTCGTATTCTTCAGTTCAAGATCACCACCACCAGTATTAAACAGAATTGAGTTTCCGCTACCAGGGTTTTCAATTTCGTAATCACCAGTAGTCGGATTACTAAAAACCAGACTCTCAGTATCACCTTGTAGCGTAAGAATGTTTCCACCACCAGCTGTATCAAGTGTGAGCGCACCTTCAATAGTATCACCAGTATTTAGTACATAATCATCATCAACGTTTAGTGTATCGCCAGCCAAGGTGAGTCCTGTCCCTGCAACGAGGTTAGTGTAGGAAGACACATCTATTGCAGTACCATTCCAAGTACCAGCTATCACCTGCCCGCTACTGTTTACTTGAAAGGCGTCTCCAGAACCAACGGTCAAAAGTGAAGCTGGACTAGTATCACCAATCCCTACATTTCCGTTCGTTGAAAGCTGCATGGCTTGCGTACCACCTGGGTTAAGACGAATCGCACTACTACTAGAGGTGAGGTCGAGGATTTTATCGGTTGCTGCAATTTCATACGAACCAGACGTGAGGTTGAATTCAATTCCTTCTGTTACTACACCACGTGTTAAGAAAAGTGGAGTAAGGTCGGTAAAGCCACCGGTTGTACGGAGTTGACTACCGTCAAACGTGAAGTTTGGTGAATAATCAAAGTCAGTGCCACCGCTATTGGAGAATGGGACTCGATTGTCAGAACCAATGGTTGCTAGATCAGAGCTTTGAACTTCTGCGTTTAGGGTATCACCACTAAATGAGAGGCCAGTGCCGGCACTGAGGTTCGTATCATCATTAATATCAATCACGGTCAGGGTGAGCTGTTGGCCGGAGAGGGTGATGTAGTTTGGGGTACCAGCGAGGGTCACGTTGGTTGAGTTGTCGGTACCGGCCGCGTCAACGCCGAGTGAGGTGCGCGCGGTCGCGGCACTTTCCCATGCTAGGGCGCCAGCGCCCGTTGAGACGAGGAACTCGTTGTTGCCGGTATTGGCACCAAGGGTGTTGAGGTCTTGAAGGACACCAGTTGTAGTGAGTCCGCCCGCAACTTGCGCTAAGCCTCCTGCCGCAGTCACGGTAAGGGTGTCACCACTTAAGGTGATACCGCTGCCAACGGCGAGGTTTGTCTCACCTGAGATATCGATTTCAGAACCAAGGAGTGAGACGTTCGCTGAGAGCGCAGTATCAGCCACCGTACCAGCGCCAGAAAGTTGGCCGTCGGCGAGGTCAGCTAATTGGGCGTCGAAGGCTTGGACATTACTGCCGATAGCTAGACCCAGATTAGTCCGCGCCGCACTTTCAGTAGATGCTCCCGTTCCGCCGTTGGCGACAGACAGATCAGCCCCACTCCAGTTGGAGTCATTGACACTGGTCAAAAAGCCGAGAGATGAAGTAGAGACCCAGGTCGGCAAACCACCACTCACCTGGAGCACCTGCCCAGTGGTACCGATCGCTCGCTCAGCGATCACCCCAGCACCACTACCATAAAGCAGGTCACCGGTCGCAACTGCACCACCAGCAAAGTTGTTGCCGTCAAACGTACCTGTCATAGCAGATGAAGTAAGGGCGATGGTGCCAGTAGTGTCCGGAAGTGTCCAGGTGCGATCGGCGGTTGGGTTTGAGGCTGCGAGCAATCCTTCAAAGGTGTTAGCGGTCGACCCTTCAAAGATCACACCAGTGGTACCAAAAAATGTTTCGTTCGCGCCTAAAGAGGGGTTGTTGGCGAGTGTTGCGGTGTATGCTAGGTCGGTAAATGCTAATGAGTCAGTCAGATTAAGCTTGCTATAGGCAATCGCCGCTGCGGCGTTGATGTCAGCATTCACAATCACTCCACTGGCGATAGCAGTTGTGAGTGAGCCAACTGAAGTAGTGATATCACCAGTGAGCGCCGGGAAACGAGTAGCAGCTAGTGTGCCAGAGACGTTGCTACCTGAGAGATCGATAGCGTTGGCGGTAATTTCCTGTCCTGATAATGAAAGATAGTTTTGTCCCGCCAACGTCACATTCGTCGAGTTATCCGTCCCCGCGGCGTCAACCCCCAGCGCCGTCCGCGCCGCCCCGGCGGTGGTAGCCCCCGTACCACCATTGGCGATACCCAAGGTACCACCAAGCGTCAAGGTGCCGGTGTTGGTGATTGGGCCACCAGTTAAAGTGAGGCCAGTGGTGCCGCCAGAGCCCGAAACAGAGTTCACTGATCCACCACCGGTACCAGCACCAATCGCTGTTCGGAAAGCGGCGGCATCTAAGCTAGAGACACTATTGTCAACGTTAATCCGCACAAAGCGCACTGCGTCTGGGTCGGTGAGGGTAAAGAAGTTGGAACCAACGGTGGTAGCGCCAAGGTTAGTCCGAGCCGCCCCAGCGTTTGATGCACCGGTACCACCGTTGGCGATGCTCAGGTCAGCGCCACTCCAGTTGCTGTTATTAATAGTAGTGAGGAAGCCACTGGTGGTGTTGTCATATTGTGATAGGTCGTCGTTCACGACAAAGTCAACCGTGTTATCACCGGTTTGGTAGGTGACGGTGATGAGGTTTTCGGTGTTGCCAGAGAGCGCATTTAAGAAGGCAAAGTCTTCGACTTGTGATTGCGAGAGTTGGGTGTTGGTGTCGACCACATCGTTATTTAGCGTATTGCCACTCCACGATAGACCCGTGCCGGCGGTGATCCGATCGCTTGGGGTGTCGTAGAAGACGTTCCAAGCGGTGGTGCTCGCGGTGAGTGGGATGGTGTATGCACCATCAAGGGAGAAGACTCCGGTACCGGCGGTGTAGGTTAGGCCGGTAATGGTTTCGCTGATGGCGTTGCGGGCTCGGGTGTTGGTGAAGTATTGGTTGGTTGATCCTTCAGCGAGATCGTCAGTATCGTTGTCTGAGAGGTCGTCGTCGTTGTCATTATTTTCACCACTGGTGATTATGTCGGTACCACCAAGCTGTGTTTCGAGATCACCAATTGTGGTTAATTCTTCTTCTAAGATTGGATCAAAAGAGACTTCACCGATGTCGATGGCTGATCCGAAGTCGTTAGTGAGTGATAATTGACCTGAGCCATTGAGGGTGATGCCGCCGGTTGCGGTGAGGTTGGTGTCATCGATAACGTCAAGTACATTGAGAGTGATTTCTTGCCCGCTAAGAGTGATGTAGTTAGGAGTACCAACGATAGTGACGTTGGTTGAGTTGTCAGTTCCTGCAGCGTCCACCCCTAGTGATGCGCGGGCGGTGGTGGCGTTTTCCCAGGCAAGAATACCAGCACCAGTTGATACCAAGAATTCGTTGTCGGCTGTGTTGGCGCCCAAGTTGTTAAAATCCTCAAGTATACCAGTGGTGGTCAAGCCACCGGCGGTTTGTAGTAGGCCTCCGGCTGCCGTCACTGAAAGTTCGTCACCGGTTAAAGTGATGCCGTCGCCAACTGTTAAGGTTTGGCTAGAGAAGCCTAGACTGCTGGTAGCTACCCAGGCAAATCCACCAATGGCAGATGAAGAGGCTTGCAAGAGATAGTTATCAGTTGCAAGACCAGCAATATTTAAATTACTTTCTGAGATATTGGTTGTCAGTGTCCCACCAGAGTTGATCAAACCTGAGCTTCCACCACTTAAGGTAGTGTATTCCTCACCATCGATCATGAAGGTAGTGACAGTGGTAGTTCCGGTGGTGAGTTCAGAAATTGTACTCGATGCACTGCTGATGAAACCACTGTTAAAAGATAATAGGGCACTAGCACTATTAGCGATGTCGCCACGTAGGAAACTGGAGGTAGCGATACCCCCAAGCGTCTGCGCATTCTCCGCCTCAAACGCTGCCGGCACGGCACCAAGTGCTTTGCGTGGACTCATCTCACCATCACTCTGTACTTCCACACTGAGGTAGAGCGGTTGGTTAAAGTCGACACTCGTGAGTGGATTAACGTCACCTAGCATCACACTAAAGAGACCATTGGTCACCGTGACTTGGTCGCCACCAGTACGGGATTCAGTCCACAGGAGCGTGCCACTAGAGCTGGCAGTATACAGACGAAACACAATGTCGTAGTCGGCGGTGGCGACGGTGGCTCCGGTGTCGTCTGCGAGTTTGGCTTGGTAGTTGATTTGGGGGTTAAATTGAGCGGTAGCGGTGGTGCTAAACAAGGCGAACAGGGTAAAAAGCATCACGAAAAACGCTACGAAAAAATACATCAACTTGTGGGCTGATTGACTCAAATTACAGTTATTTTTACTGTCTCAACACCGTCACCGAGACTTATGTATTATAGCTTAGTTAAGGTGGGTTTTGGGGTGTTTCTATACACAGTAAGTTGGTTGCAAATTTAGCAATATGCTGCGATTTGTTATTACTACAACGCAGTGTGGATGGGCTATATGCTATGGTTACTAGCTGAATAGCTGTTTATTTTTTGCGAATGATTGAACATCTCAATAAGCATAAAGGCTTGTATTCCACTCTCGCTATTTTGGCGGCATTTTCTGGACTGTTGTTTTGGTATCCTCCGGATGTCGTGGTAGCCAGTATTGGAGTAGAAAATAGCTATGTAGTGGTATTTCTGATTGCGGCTTTGGGCGGACTAAGTTCACTCACGAGCGGGGTGTTTTACGCTTCGGTGGCAACATTTAGTTCGGGTGGGGCAATTCCTTGGTTATTGGGTATTGTGGGCGGAATCGGTATTGCGATTGGCGATTCTATTATTTTTGGGTTGCTGTATTACGGTAGTATGGATGTGCATGTCTCTCAAAAATGGCAAAATCACATTGATCAAGCTCGTTTGTATATAGACCGGTACCCAAGCTGGGTAGTTTACGCTGTGTTGTTTATAATCCTAGGTGTTTCGCCGCTGCCGAATGATATCGTCATGTTGGCACTCGTTGCGTTAGGCTTTTCGTATAAAAAAATTGCCCCTATTTTAGTTTTGGCTGGAATTAGTATTACCACCATCACTGCTTATTTAGGGCAGTCAATTTCAGGGTATATTTTTTGACCAAGAGTTAAGCCTTACTCGCCTTAAAGCAGTCTAGACACTTAAGGTTGTCGGTAGTGCGTGGTTCAAAAGGGAGGGAGGTAATTGTGCCACCACAATGTGCGCACGACCAGTTACCCCCCACTTTTGCTTTTTCACCCGGTACTGTGGGGGCGGTTTCTTCTAGTCCGGCAAACGCATCATCAGCTGGCATGGGTTCGCCGGCTAGCTGCGCTTCGTCAAAGTCTGGTGCGTCATCCATCGGGGGTGCTTCGCTGGCAGTTTGCAATTCAGGGATTGGTTGTTCGGCTTTTTCTGTTTCGCGGCCTTTGGCATAACAAACTCGACAGGTAAGTCCAGATTCACTGCGTGGCTGAAAGGGGAGTTGGGTGATTGCTCCGCCACAACTGTTACATTTCCAATTTCCTTCGTACATTGCCATAGTTCATTTTTATTTAAGTAGTGAAGTATAGTATACACGAAAGCAAGACCCTTTCAGAGTGGTATTTATTTGGTATAGTGGAAGCAATGAAAAAACATTGTGACATGTGTCTAGTGGTAATTGAGGGGGCAGTAGAGACGCGAAATACCGCTCGCTATTGTTCATTTTGCTATCAGGATGGTCAACTTGTGTATAAAAAAGACGACATCCATGCGTTCCGTAAGCGATATTTTAATAAAATGCATGCTGAAGGGTCAAATGAATTCGTGGCTCGCTTCCACACGTTATTAATTGGCTCAGCACCGTACTGGAAGGCGCGCCGAGAATAGTATGCAAAAAGGACGAGCAATAGAAGTACAACGAGTTCATATTTCGGTCGCGTTACCAGACCGAGTGGTTTTGGCGACAGTGCGTGGTGAGTTTCACGAATCTGGCGAATATCCAAAAGTGGGCGATTTTGTGATGCTGTCAATGATTGACGATAAACAAGCGGTCATTGAGGAGATTTTACCCCGATCATCGGTGATTGAGCGACTCGACCAAGAAACGTTGCAAACCCAAGTACTGGTAGCAAACGTTGATATTATATTTATTGTGATGGGGTTGGATGGGGACTACAACATGAGTCGGCTAGAGCGATATTTGCTCCTTGCCAGACAAAGTAATATTACTCCGGTTGTCATACTCAATAAGTCTGATCTGGCGCCTGATCTTGAACGCCAAGTGGATGCAGTGAAACAAATTGCTGGTGAGATCCCGGTACACGTGGCAAATGCCAAGAATGGTGATGGTTTAATGGTAATGCGATCGTACTTTGAAGCGACTACCACCGCGGTTTTACTCGGATCTTCAGGAGCTGGTAAGTCAACGATCGCAAACTGGTTGTTAGGCGAAGCTGCCCAGGCTGTGCAGGAGGTTCGCGCTGACGATAGCAAAGGACGTCATACTACCACCACCCGACAGCTGTTTGCCTTGGCCGACGGGGGGTATCTTATTGATACGCCGGGGATGCGTGAACTTAGTGTTGTTGGTGCACAGGAGTCACAAGCGGAGGGGGTGATAGAGGAGGTGGAGTCTTTGTCACAACAGTGTCAATTTAGTAATTGCGACCATGATAAAAGTGCAGGGTGTGCAGTATTGGCAGCGGTTGAGGATGGTACCTTAGAGCCCCGTACGCTCGATAATTACCATAAACTAATGCGAGAACGAGCGTGGCAGCAAGATAAGACTGGCAGCAAAGATCGTTATACTCAACATAAAGAAAAGCGCCAATCCCAAGCTTATGCAGTCGCTAAAAAACGGCGGCTTATGCGCGGCGGATAGGTGTACTTAGAATCAAAGCGCGGTATACTGTGTAGATAATAGAGAAACACAATTTTATGCAAGAAACACAACAGATAGCGCAAGCGCCGTCGACACCGATTTGGAGAGATTTACTTATACCAGGGTCAATTATGGTTGCGGGAGCAGCGATTGGACTCGGATTATTTTTTGGGGGTGGTGGATCTGGGGTGGCACCGGTGGCGGTAGCACCAACGCCAGCTGCACAAGAGGCGGTCGATCGGACCGACCAAGTAGCGCCGGTAACTGAAAGTGACTATCGCAAAGGCCCAGCCGACGCAGCAGTGACGATTGTGGAATATTCGGATTTCGATTGCCCTTTTTGTAGTCGATTTCATGACTCTATGAATGAAATTGTGGCTGCCAATGACGATGTGGCTTGGGTCTATCGGCACTTCCCGCTCGAGCAGCTTCACCCACAAGCTGAAGGAGTAGCTATCGCTGCTGAGTGTGTTGGCGATATTGCTGGCACAGATGCATTTTGGTCATTTACAGATGGCTACTTTAGTGCTCGAGGTGCTGGTGATGGTACAGCGCACAGTGTGCTCGTTCCACAACTAGCAGCCGCAGCTGGGGTTTCCAATGCCGCGCTTGATGAGTGTGTTGCAAGTGGCCGAACTCAACCGCTTGTCCAGGAAGACATGGATAACGCAGTCGCTACTGGTGGGCGAGGGACGCCGTGGAGTATCTTAATCGGGCCAACTGGCAAAACATATCCAATTAACGGAGCTCTGCCGACTGCTTCGATTGAGCAACTCATCCAGATCGCAAAAGACGAAGCTTAGTATGGTTTGGGGTGTGTTGAAGCGTGTATTTGCCCGCCCTTGGTACGTGCTACTCGCTTTTTTGGTAGCAGCGCTGACTCTGTCAGCGCTGCTTTTGTTACCTAATCGAGAAGTGTTAGCTGACGTACTGTTTTCTTCGTCGCTTGGTTGGTTTACAAAAGTGTCTTTTGTATTGAGTTTATATGGCTATTTGGGTACAAATTTTACTGTATTTACCGCGATCTATACGGTGGTCATTTCATTGCTTTTAGGGATTAATGTGTCACTTTTGTGGTACTACGGCGCGCGGGCACGTCGATTGAGTCGAGCTGATCATACTTTATCGTTTGCCGGCATTGGGGGATTTATTAGTGGTCTATTTGGGATTGGGTGTGCTGCGTGTGGAACTATTTTGTTGGCTGGTGTATTTAAATTGCTTGGTATTACGTGGCTGATTACATATTTACCATTACACGGAGCTGAATTTGGGATTGTTGGAGCGGTGCTGCTTGGACTCACTTCTTACCTGCTAGCGAAACGAATCAATGATCCGCTGGTTTGTGAGCTTGGTGAACCAGCTGTACAAAGCTAGCCAGCGTTCTGCTCACGACAAGTGTGCTCTGCACTGTCCGTTATGGTAGTTATAGATGCGTTTAGCTACCAGTACCGTAGACTTCTTGTAGTTTGCGTACGTGTTCTTGGTAAGTGACTGAGCAATAGTATTCGCGCGTGCGGCTGTGGAAATAATAGACACACTCAGTGGTGTATGGGTTGAGCGCAGCGATGATTGCTTCTACCGACGGATTTGCGATCGGTTCTGGTGGTAAGCCTTTGTTTTGATAGGTGTTAAAGGGTGAGTCGATGAATTTGTCGGCTGGCCTGACAGCTGGCCACCAGTCCGACTCATATGGATTATTGGCTTTGGCGTACTGCAAGCTGGCGTCCAACTGGAGGGGCATATCGATAAATATCCGATTCCATATAACTCCAGATACTTCACGCATGTTTTCAAAATCTCTGGCTTCACGTTCGATCAGTGAAGCAATCACTAGCGTTTCGTCCAATGTTATATAGGCTGATACTTCTGGGGTGTAACGGTCAAGTACTGAATTATCAAACTCCTCTTTGAGTAGGGTGGCAATGTCTGTAGGGCTTGCATTACGGTGGGTCACGAACTTTCCGGGCGGAATGAAACCTTGCGAGAAGTTGAACTGATTACTCTCCATCAGCTGAGCGAACTCAGCCCGCTGCGCTGCATCCCAACGTAACACATCACCAATATTTTTAACCACTTCTTCGCTGCGTTCACCTGGCCACACCACGATGATTCTACTGACCGGAGACGCCAACTGTTGATAGATTTGATTTGTCTGTAGTACAGCGGCTATCTTGTCGAGCCACCCGCTGGTGTTGTTTGTGGCAATGTAAGCTTCATATAGTTCATCTGAAATTATTTGTTCATTGATCGTGGCATTGTATGGATCTACACTGACCGGAAACGGAGTGATGTCGATAGGAGGTTTGATGTGTTGACTCTGGTATACAACCTGCTTACTTTCAACAGCAATCAAGGTGCTGATTGCTGCGCCAAACACAGCCGCTACAAAACCATAGATAGCAACTCGCCTGACCACTGCATTTCCGTACGACATTACCTACTAGTATGCCATGAAATTGGTCTAAAAAATGGTATACTAACGATATGAAATATGTTGGAATTTTAAGCGTTGCTGCCATACTGTTAATCGGCTTTTCCTATTACACCTTATTTGCTCCAGCAACAGCTCCGACCATCCTTGATCGTCCCAGTGAAAATTCCATGACCGTCACTGAAGATCCGGTTGACCCACGAGATCAAGAACGTGAAGATTTTGCTGGAGCAGGCACTTTGGCTAGTTTGGTAGAACGAAATGAGTCATTAGAATGCCAAGTAACGTATATACCGAATCCTCTCGAAGAAGAAATAACCGGTAGTTTCTTCACTGCTAATGATAAAGTACGAGGAGATTTTTTGGTGCAAACTCCGGACCTCAATGGGCAAATGCTTACGTCGGTTATATTCGACGGAGATACTTTGTACTCATGGTCGGAAATAGACGGCGAATTATACGGCTTCAAAATACAAACTGATAGTTTTGTATCAGGGGAAATGAACGACACAGCACCAATTCCAGATGATATTGAAATTCAGTATAACTGCCTAACTTGGCCAGCAGTTGATTACACTATATTTGAGCCACCGAGCACAGTCTTGTTTACTGATATGACAAATGTCACCGGCCAAATGGAGACTGGCACAATTTACGAGGTGGAGGGTGAATTTTAGACGAATCCGGTGATCACAAAGTACGTGCAGACCACCCCAAATAGAGCTGCTAGTAGGACCGACGCAGCCGCTAAATCTTTACTTTTACCAATCTCATCGTGACGTTCGGGATGTATCCGGTCTAGCGCGGTTTCCACAGCAGAGTTTTGAAACTCGGTAATTAGTACCAAGAAAAAACAAAATATGAGCAATAAGGTGCCAATTCCGCTGAAGGGGCCAAATAGTAGATGGATTATTGTCAGGGCGACGGTTCCGCCGATTAACTCTACTTGAATTGCGGTGTCTGTACGGACTGCTCGTGCAATGCCTTTAATTGGGTGCGACATGCGCACAATCCAGTATTGGTAAACCTTTTTCATTGGTTTGATTATACCCTACCTTACAACCAGCCTAGGTAATTATGTTTTGTTGCCCTAATACTTGATAGACAGCAGGCTAGGTTTGTAATGGGGTGGATGTACTAACGGTAGTCTTTTTCTACGTAAATTGATATCGTGCGGCGCTTACCAGCGCCTTTTTTGGTTCGGTGACGATGTGAGCGGTAGACTTTTCTGATGATGAATTTTTCTCGAAGAAAAGCCACCAGTTCAGCTTCACTATAGACATATTCAGCCACCCCCATCACAGGGTGGATATAGGCCCCGTCTTCTGGGGCTGGAAAATCTTGTAGTAGCCGGCTAGTATGAAGATCACCGTCCTTTAGAAACGTTTTCATAAATAACCAACCTCCCGGCTGCAAAACGCGGTATAGCTCATCTCGTAGAGCGACCCGTTCTGATTGATTTAAGAAGTGTGACGTCATCATGTCGAGGGCGACGGATTGAGTCTCAGATTCGGCTGGCAGGGGAGTGCCAGCGCTACCGACGTGGTAATGAATATTGTAATCGTGACTGGCTGCTTTGGCTTGTGCAATCGCTGCGCTTGATATGTCTACTCCCACACCCTTCATTTTAAATGTTTCTGCCAGATAGATTAAGTTTCGTCCGTTTCCGCAGCCGGCATCAAGGGCACTGTTATTGATAGTAAAGATATCTCCTCGTTTTTGGCGGATCGCAAACCGAGTAAACTTAGTTAAGTCAGCACTTTCGACAGTTGAGAGTTTGAGGTGTTGTGGATTAGTGTATTCCAGATCCCAAAAAGCCGCACCGTGCACTTTGCGCTTCTTTTTCTTTACGAAATTAGGTTTTCGGGCCATATATTAGTTTGTGATTATAACACTATTTTTTGTCTTTAGCAATGTATGCTGCAAGAACTAGGTAAGGTAGGTGTACATTTTCTTGTGTTTTAGTACAGAATAGATCACAACCAAAACTGCGTTGACCAAGAGATCAACGCAGTTTTGGTTGTGTGGATAGTGGCTATTGTCTATCCCTCTTTTGCATCTTTGTACGACAGGGTCATTTTTTGTTCTCCTGGTTCAAATAAGGTAATTTTGAACTTCTGTACACCACCAAGTGATAGAGTGTTTTTCAGATTCTCTTCAGTTTCGAATTCTGAAACGTGAACTAATCCAGCAACACCTTCCTCAATTGATGCGAGGGCACCGTGTTTGTTGTACTTGATTACTACTCCGTTCACCATATCGCCCTTCTTGTATTTCTTAGAAGCAGAAACCCATGGGTTTTCCTTGAGCTGCTTGATAGATAGGGAGATTTTGTCATCTTTCACTTCAATGACTTTTACCTTAACCGGATCACCAACCTTATACAGTGCCTTGGTGTCCTCAACCAGACCCCAATCGAGCTCAGAAATGTGTACCAAACCTTCTAGTCCTGGCTCAAGTTTCACAAATACGCCGAAGTCAACTGCTCCTGTAACTTCACCTTCGACGATGTTTCCGACCTCGTACTTGTTGACCTTGTCTTCCTTGTCTTCTTTGTCCTGCAGACCCTTTTCAGAGAAGATGAGTTTGTGCTCTTTTTGATCGGCTGTGATCATCACAACTGATAGGTTTTTGCCAACTAGCTCGTTTAGGGCAGTGAGAATCTTGTCTTTATCGCCGTCGCTCACGCGTGGGTAGTTTTCGGTTGAGAGCTGTGAAGCTGGAAGGAAACCGTAGATACCTTGCCACTCAATGATCAAACCACCCTTGTTTGCTTCTTTGACCTCTAGGCTAAGGATGTTTCCGCTCTTGACAGCCGCTTCTGCATCAGCCCAGATAAGGGCTTGCCTGGCTTCTTTAAGTGAAAGTTCGATGTGGCCTTCTTCGTTTTCGCTCATCACTACTTTGGCTTCGATACTGTCGCCGACACCTACTTTTCGTAGAATGTCTCGTGCGTTCATGTATTCTTTACCGTAGATAATACCGGTTCCAATTTGTGGGATGTCGATATATACCCGGGCGCGGCCGATAGCTGATACGGTTCCGGCAACGACGTCACCAGCTTCTGGAAGGGTTTTTACCGCTTCGATGTAGCCACTCATGATCCCGGTAGGAACGGCAGTTGCAGCTGCTCCATTGGCATCGTTTGAAGTAGAAGAATCTTTTGATCCAAATCCAAACATATTTTTTATTGATTTAATCCGACGACACGCGTCCGCGCAACTGCTGCTCTGGCCATAGTTCGTGAGCGCGGGGTTTAACGTGTGTCGCTAGAATTGATAATTACCTAAAAGGTGCGACAAATATAGCACGGAATGGTGGTTTGTCGAGTAAAGTTTATATTGATAAATAAAGAAACGAATGTGCGTAGTAGTTATGAGTCCATGAGTAGATCTGATGCTGAGGATCATCAATATTTAAAATTTAAACAAAATTTAAACAAAAACATGAAAATCAAAAAACCACCGGCGTGGGGTGGTTGTGGAAAAGAGCAAGCGATGGTCGCCCGCTTGGTATCGCCGATGTAATTAGTGATCTAACCCATTATGTATTCAGGGCGTAACCCGATCACTCCTAATCACCTTTAAGTACCAAGCAGGACGACCATGCCGCCAGTGTGGACGATCTGGTCAATCAGGGAACGTGGAGAGCCGTTCGACCTGTGACGCTCACACTTTGTGCACAAAGCGCGGCATCCTCCACTAGCTCCTCTAGCCTTACTTCGGGGGCTGAGTAATTCATATTATATACGATAATAATATTTTGTCAATATAAAGCTGCGTTCTCTTGGCTAGTGGGGTATACTATCGGCACTATGGTTATTTCATACAATGGTGGGCAATCCTTTAAGGTAAGTTTTGGCGATACCACCCTCGCCTTTAATCCAGCTAGCAAACATTCAAAACTTGCCGATGCCGTCAAATATGGTGCTGATGCAGCCTTTGTGACGTTTTGGCATAAAGACTTTAACGGTACTGATCAAGTGGCTCATAGCTCCAAGCAGCCATTTGTCGCCGATACACCAGGCGAGTTCGAGATTGGTTCGGTGGTTGCGCGTGGTTTTGGAGTAAAGACTACGTACGACAAGGTTGAATCATTCAACACTATCTTCCAAGTGCGACTAGAGGACATGAATATCGTATTTTTAGGCGCTTTATCTGATCCAGAGATCGATCCAAAGATTCTCGGAGAATTGGGTGATATTGATATCTTATTTCTACCGATCGGTGGCGGTGATGTGCTCGAAGTTCCGCAAGCGGCTAAGCTAGCCAATAAGCTCGAAGCCAAACTGGTGATTCCGATGCATTATGACGATGTTGCTCTCAAGACATTCCTCAAAGAAGAAAGTAAAGATGGCTTAAAACCAATTGACAAACTGACGATTAAACGATCAGGAGTGGCTGCTATGGAAGGCGAGGTGGTGGTGCTGGGGGTGTAGCTGTAGTGGTGCCCACAACCTGACTTTGCATCTGTGATTAAGAAAATTTTACGCACAATAAGACAAAAACCCCGGGCTGTTCGCGAACAGTACGCGTTTTGGATTGCGTGCTCAGTTACTAGCATTGTGGCGGTTTGTTGGTTGTTGATTAAACTGGATCAGTTTGATGTACCAGCAGTGGCTGAAGACGTGACAGTTGATACCCCTAATAATACGCTATCGGATTTTCTTACTGACACGACAAATCAATTTTCAAACCTCACCTCTGAGGTGGAAAATCTATCACCAACTAATCAGCCCGCTGGAGCGTCGAGTACTGCCAGTGTGCAACCGGATAGTCAGTCAGTATTAGTCAGTACAACAACCGCTGCGGTGCGACAAGAGGTCAGAATCGCAACTACTAGTCCTTCAAGCACTGTTGATCAAGCTACTGATGAGCAGTAAAAATATTGTAGTTCAACCAGAATTGTTTTGTTAGGATTAAATAGTTCGCTCAGGTACCGCATGTTCGACGAGATGTGGTATCATTGCGGGCAATATTGAAAAGGTAAGTTAATAGTCAGTAAATCAATCTATGCCGAAAAAGACCGTCAAGGAAGAACCGATCCAGCCTGGGTCAGACAACATCATTCCGCAAGGGATCGTGAACGAAATGGAAACTGCGTACCTCGATTACGCCATGTCAGTGATCACGTCGCGAGCGCTTCCGGACGTGCGTGATGGCCTCAAGCCAGTGCATCGTCGAATTTTGTACAGTATGCGTCTCAATGGTCTAACTTCAACGGCTAAGTTCAAAAAATCTGCAACCGTGGTCGGAGACGTGTTGGGTAGTTTTCACCCCCATGGGGACACCGCTGTGTACGAGTCAATGGTGAACTTGACACAAGATTTTAAAACTCGCTATCCACTAGTGCTTGGGCAAGGAAACTTTGGTTCAATCGACGGTGACTCAGCAGCGGCCTATCGATATACCGAAGCTAAGATGTCTAAGCTCTCGGAAGAGTTGTTGCGTGACCTCGAAAAAGACACGGTTGATTGGCGGCCAAACTTTGACGGTACCAAAAAAGAACCAACTGTTCTGCCCGCCGCTGCACCTAATCTACTATTGATGGGTGGGCTCGGTATCGCTGTTGGAATGGCGACCAATATTCCCCCTCATAATCTGCGTGAGGTGATTGCAGCCTCAATTCATTTGGCGGATAATCCAGACGCTACCACTGATGATCTACTCAAGCATGTCCAGGGGCCAGATTTCCCGGTAGGAGGTATTGCTTTTGATAAAAAAGCCATTGCCCAAGCCTACGCTCATGGACGAGGTGGTGTGGTGGTGCGTGGTGAAGCTGAAATCGTTGAAGATAAACGTGGTGCGTTTGCGATTGTTATTACCTCGATTCCATTTAGAGTCAATAAGGCCGATATGCAAGAAAAAATTGCTAACCTGGTACGCGAGAAAAAGATTGAAGGAATTCGTGAAATGCGTGACGAATCTACTACCACTGATGATATGCGTGTGGTTATCGAACTCAAGGCTGGTGCCCAGCCACAAACGGTTTTAAATAAACTATACAAGCATACTCAACTTGAGGACACATTTCACTATAATATGGTGGCTTTGGTTGATGGTGTGCCGCAGACTCTGTCGCTCAAAGCAATTTTACAAGAGTATTTGAAGCACCGGGTAGAAGTGGTACGCAGGCGAGCTGAGTATGATCTGAAAAAAGCTAAGGATCGTGAGCACATTTTGCTTGGTCTGAAAAAAGCTCTTGATCATATTGATAAAATCATCAAGCTCATCCGGGCTGCTAAAGACGTCCCGACGGCGCACGCTGCTTTGATGAAAGAGTTTAAATTTTCAATCGTACAGGCTCAGGCGATCCTTGATATGCGGCTACAAAAGCTAGCTGGTCTAGAACGAAAGAAAATCGAAGACGAGCTAGCTGAAGTGCAAGCGCTGATCAAAAAGCTCGAAGCTATTCTCAAAAGTAAGGCCAAGATGCTCACCATCATCAAAGATGAATTGCAAGAGATTGCCGATAAATTTGGTGATGATCGTCGCACCAAGATCGTCAAAGGTGGTGTCAAGCAAATTAACCCAGAAGATCTAATTCCAGATGAAGAATCTGTGTTGGTGCTGACTAAAGGCGGGTACGTCAAACGGACCAACCCAGCTGAATATAAAGTTCAAAAGCGCGGTGGCGTTGGTGTGGTTGATCTCAATACCAAAGAAGAAGACATTGTCACTACATTGATCACAACGTCTAGTCACAGTGACTTGCTGTTTTTCACTAACACCGGAAAAGTCTACCAGTCAAAGATGTATGAAATCCCTGAGGGTCGCCGAGCAACCAAAGGGAAGTCAATCATGAACTTCTTGCCTCTCACTAGTGACGAACATGTTACGTCTGTGCTTGCAGTCCGCAAGGAAGACTGGGAGGGTGATTGGAGTTTGATGATGGTAACCAAAAACGGAATCGCAAAAAAATCAGACGCCAGTGTCTTTAAGGACGTTCGCCGGTCTGGCTTGATTGCGATTACATTGCGGGATGATGATTCATTAATTGCTGCGCAGTTTGTGGGTGTGGGTGACCAGGTGTCTTTGATCACCAAGCTTGGACAAGCGATTCGCTTTGAGGAGAGTGATATCAGAGAAATGGGGCGTACTGCAGCTGGGGTGACAGGTATGAAGTTGGCTAAGAACGATCGTATTATGTCCGCAGAGGTACTCAAAAAAGATGCAGTAGATCGTGAAATTTTGATCGTCACTGAAAATGGGTTTGGTAAAACCACTTCAGCCAAGGAATATAAAATCCAAAAACGGGGTGGTTCTGGTATCAAAACCGTCAAGGTGACAGCCAAGACTGGTCCAGTAGTGAGGGGGATCATTATCACCGGTGAAGAGCGGGTTGAGGGTGAGTTGGTGATTATGAGTAAGAAAGGACAGGTGATCAAATTGCCACTCAAACAGGTCCCAGCTCTCAAGCGCGATACACAAGGGGTTAAGGTGATGAAGATGCGGGCTGGGGATTCGATCGCTAGCGTGGTGTTTGTCTAGAAATAAATCTACATGTTCATTGAGCGCCACTACGTCACACGTAGTGGCGCTCAATGACCAAGTGTAAGCTTTCCTCAGGATCCTCATTTTATCCGCAGCTATACGGTATAATACAACTATGAAATTCGTCATTCCAGACGTTGTGGCCTCGCAGTTTCATTTGCGAGAAGGAGATAAGGTTGGCGATTTTGGTGCTGGCAGTGGCTTTTTTATAAAAATCCTCAGTCATTTGGTTGGACCTGAAGGTCGAGTATATGCCTGCGAAATCCAAAAAAACCTAGTTGAAAAACTGGGTGACCAGGCGCGCTTGCAGGGTTTGCAAAATGTTGAGCTGTTGTGGTGTGATCTTGAGGAAACTAATGGTAGTAAGATCGCGACCGATGTACTCGATGCTGGCATTATGGTTAATACCCTGTTTCAATTCGAAGAAAGAGAATTGGCAGCGGTAGAAATCAGACGTATTTTGCGCACCGGTGGGAAATTGCTGATTGTTGATTGGTCAGAAACTGTACCAGGTCTTGGTCCAGCTCCAGATAGACTGCTGACCAAAGACGACTGCATCGCTTTGTTTGAATCCAATGGTTTTATATTTGAACGGGACTTTCCGGCTGGGGAACATCATTATGGGCTAGCGTTTCGGGCAGTATGAAACTCCGCCCCTTTGAGCTAGCGTTGGTGATTATCTTTATCGTGCTTGGGTTGGTTGCTCTGGCATTGCTCGCTAGTTACAACGGACGACCCTCGAGCAATGATGACGGGGTGGCCGTGACGGGTCCAGTTCAGATTTGGGGTACGATGCCGGGTGATGGTATGCCGATAGTATTGCGCGATTTGGCAGAGCAATATGAAACGTACAGTGATGTGACGTATCGGTATGTGTCACCAGCTAATTTTGAGAGCACGCTGGTCCGAGCCCTGGCCGATGGTCGTGGGCCAGATATTATGCTGATCTCACATGAAGAATTAGTTGATCTTCGTGGTCGCATTGCACCGTATACCTACGAACAATTTCCTTTGCGTGATGTTAGGGATCGATATGTCGAGGGAGCGCAGATATTTGCCTTATCAGACGGCTTGTACAGTCTGCCAATTGCAGTTGATCCGATGATGTTATATTGGAATCGAGATATTTTGGCTACGGAAGGTTTTTTGTCGGCTCCACGTACCTGGGAAGAGTTAATCAATGTCCAATTTGATGATCTGATTCGTCGTGATTTTGATCGTACGATCAGCCGTGGGGTGGTAGCAATGGGGGAGTACAACAACGTGCGTAATGCCTTTGGTTTGGTGTCTATGCTCCTCATTCAGGGAGGATCTAGAGGAGTGATCGAAAGTACCAATGGGTATCAAATTAGCTTAAACCAAAGCATCAATAATTCTAGTAATCCAATTCGGACTGTAGCTGACTTTTATACTCGGTTTAGTAAGCCAGCCAATACGTTGTACTCCTGGAATCGATCGTTTGCCGAAGATCGGTCGGAATTTGTAGCCGAAGATCTGGTTTTCTACTTTGGATACGGTAGTGAAGGACGTACGATTGAACGCTTAAATCCTAATCTTAATTTTGACATTGCTGAAGTGCCACAAGGTGCAGCTGCCAGTGTTCGCCGAACCTACGGTAAGTTTTACGGATTGTCGTTGCTACGAACCACCGATAACGCAGCTGGTGCGTATGCCGTGATGAACCTATTGGGTGGGTCGGCTGTGGCTGATTCGATTGCGATTAATTCTGGAATGGCGCCCGCTACCCGGCAGACGGTTGCTGCCGGTAGTAATGACAACTATGGCCGGGTATATTTCCAATCAGCTGCAATTGCGTACGGATGGCTAAACCCTGACCCACAAGCGACTGATGAGATATTTGCCACCATGATGCAAGACATAAATGAGAATCGGGGTACCGTTGATCGCTCAACTAGTGATGCGCTTGAACGTTTAGGGTTTGAGTATTAATGTATACTAATGATATGAAACAGTTGTTTAACATCAGCCTCTACACTTTTTTGCTCCTACCGACTTTTTTGAATGCCAAAGAGCCTTGTGAAAATGAGGCGGGCAATGGTTTAAGTTACACTCTATGTAACCCTCTGAAATTCGGTAGTCTCGAAGCTCTCATTGTCGGTATTCTAAATGTACTCCTAATCATTGCCGTACCAATCATCGTTTTCTTTATTATTTTTGCTGGGTTTTCGTACGTTACGGCTCAGGGTAACCCGGAGAAAATCAAACAAGCTAGTCGTTCGCTCACGTATGCTGTTATCGGAGGTGTACTGATCTTGGGGTCAGTGGCAATTGCCGAGATTCTTAAAAATGTCGTCGAATCATTCTAGTATTTATTTATGAACCAAACACCAACCACATACTCTGGACTGATTTCTGAACTGGTCGGATTCATTAATGTGCTGATTCCGGCGATGTTTGCCTTGCTGTTTGCTTATTTTATTTGGAGAATGATCGATGCGTGGATCTTGCACGCCGGTGATCCTAATAAGGTACAAGAAGGTAAGACTTTTGCTCTGACGGCTGTGGCTGTGTTGGTAATAGCTATTAGTGTGTGGGGAATAGTAGCAATCATTAGAACATCTTTCTTGATGCCGGTGTAAAGTCGTCTGTGCAGTTGTGTGCTAAGTGCTCAACCTAATATTTAGCTCCAAATCACTATTTCCAGTATACTGGTACCACTATGTCAGACGCGGTACAGCAAATTAAAGATCGGTTGAATATCGTGGATATTATTTCGCCGTACGTTGAGCTGCAAAGAGCTGGTAAAAACTACAAAGGCCGGTCGCCATTTTCGGCCGAAAAAACCCCGTCTTTCTACGTGTCACCCGATCGGGGAATGTATTACTGCTTTTCGACCTCACAAGGGGGCGATATGTTCAACTTTATTCAGGCGATGGAAGGGGTTGATTTTAAGGAGGCGCTGCAACAGTTGGCTGATAAAGCCGGGGTAGAGTTGGTGAAAGAAGATCCGAAAAAACGCACCCAGCGTGAGCGGTGGTACGCTGCGCTTGAAGGAGCGGTTGACTTTTATCAGGCTGAGCTAGAGAAATCAACCGAAGCCTATCAGTACTTGAAAAATCGTGGTGTTACCGCTCAAACCGTGGCCGCGTGGCGGATTGGGTATGCCCCTGGTCCACCACAAGGCGGTTGGCGAGAAGTGAAAGACGCACTTGAAGCTAAACAGTATTCCACCGATGAGCTGCTGGCAGTTGGTTTGATCAAAAAAACCGAAGGCGGTAAAGAGCCGTTTGATGTGTTTAGAGATCGTATCGTATTTCCGATGAGTGATAGTGGAGGCAAGCCGGTAGCTTTTTCTGGTCGAATTTTACACCCAGACGAACGAGCTCCAAAGTACGTAAATTCACCAGAAACGGCTTTATATAAAAAATCCGAATTACTCTTTGGCTATGATAAAGCTAAAACGGGTATACGTAGTCTGGGATTCTCGCTCATAGTAGAGGGGCAATTTGACGTAGTGATGTGTCATCAGGCTGGATATCATAATACAGTGGCTGTGTCCGGAACCGCCTTAACCCTGCATCACGCACAATTACTTCAGCGTTTATCGGATAAAGTAGTGTTAGCTTTAGACGCCGATCGAGCCGGCATTGCGGCAATGAAAAAAGGGGCGCAGCTGATGTTGTCTCGTGGTATGGATGTAAAAGTAGTTGAGTTACCAGAAGGTCAAGACCCAGCTGATTTAATCCAGTCAAACCTCGCAGAATTTAAAAAGCTGGTTGGGAAGTCAGTACATATTATTGAATTTTTGCTGCATGTGTTAAAGCGCACAGAGTCAGATGCTCGGACACTCAAGCTCAAAGCTAGAGAAGATATACTTCCATTCATCTTGTTGCTGCCAAATCGGATCGACCAAGAACACTTTGTCACTATCGTAGCCAAGGAAATCGGTAGTACCAGCGAAGCTATTCGGTTTGAATTAGATCGGTTACGGGAAGAGAATAAGGTGCAGTCATTTGCAACTACTCATCCTAACACTACAGAGTCAGCCACGCCTATCAACCAAATTAAAAGTGATAGTGCCAGATCAGCCTTTTTATATTTAACTGCGATGAATTTAGTAGCGACTGAGTCGGTAGCCAAGGTTATACAAGACAAGCTGGTATCGTATGTACCAGAGCACGAATTTACCATTTCTGAGTCTGAAGCTGCCGAGTTAAGTTTTAGTCTAGAAAATCAGATTGAAAAAATGCCGCAGCTCGCTCAACAAGAAGATATTGTATCGAAACTGAATTTTTTACGTACCAAGTTACTGCAACAAAAACTCAATACTCTGCGAGTACAGATGCAGATTGCTGAGCAAAATGCCGATGACGCCGCATCGCTAGACCATATGACTAAAATTCAAGCGGTACAAGAACTGCTCCGCGAGCCGCTATTGACAGTTGATATCTTTGGTGAAACAGGCTAGACATTTGTCTGTAGTTCTGTATAGTACTGATCACATGGCAACCACCAAAAAGAAGGCCACAACAAAAAAAGACGTCAAACAAGCGGTCAAAAAAACTGCTCCCAAAAACCCTACAAAAGTCACGAAAGAAGCTCCAAACAAGACAGCTTCGACTATCAAGAAAGTAACCGCAGCCGAACCAGTTATTAAGAAAAAACCATCGGCAACCGACATCAAAAAAGCTGCGTCCAGAAAAGCAGCGAGTGATGCTGCCAAGGAAGTAGCTGCCAAGAAAGCCGGTCCCAAAAAGCCAGAAATACCGCAAGTTAAGCGCAGTAAATCTGAGCGGATTTTTGATGCAAAATCAAAAGAATTGATGCAGCTTGGTAAAGAGCGAGGTTATGTTACGTATGACGAATTAATGCGATCGTTTCCAGAGGTAGAAAATGATATTGAAATGCTCGATGGATTATACGAAAAGTTCGGCATTGCCGGAATTGATGTGTTGCAAAGTGGCGGTATGTTGGGGGATGATCCAAGTACTGAAGTGTTAGCGAAGAAAAATGCGTTCAAGCGTAGCGACAGTGGCTATGACTCAATTCAGATGTATTTGCGCGAGATTGGGCAATACCCACTCCTAAATGCGCATGAAGAAAAGGTTCTAGCAAAGCGTATCGAAGAAGGTGACGAAGAAGCACGCAATCTCTTGGCGCGGGCTAACCTACGTTTGGTAGTGTCGATTGCCAAAAAGTACGTGGGTCGATCACCAGATCTGACGCTGCTTGATCTTATTCAAGAAGGTAACCTGGGCTTGTTCAAGGCCGTAGACAAATTTGATTATCTCAAAGGCTTTAAGTTCTCTACCTATGCAACCTGGTGGATCAGGCAAGCGATTACTCGTGCCTTGGCTGATCAGTCACGGACGATCCGTATTCCAGTGCACATGGTCGAAACCATGGCGAAATATAAGCAAGTCTCAAGACGATTGTCGCAAGACCTTGGACGTGACCCAATGCCTGAAGAGATTGCGACGGAAATGCAGGTTGAAGTAGAAAAGATCTATCAGATCGAAAAAATTTCACAAGACACCATCTCGCTTGAACTACCAGTTGGGGACGACGATGATCGATCACGCCTCTCGGACTTTATTGCCGACGATAAAATTACTTCTCCAGACCAAGAAGTATCACACAGTATTTTGACCGATCAGATTACCGAAATCCTAGATACCCTGTCAGACAAAGAACGTAAGATCCTAGAGATGCGTCATGGTTTGCTTGATGGTACGTACCACACACTTGAAGAAGTCGGAAAAGAGTTTGGTGTGACGCGAGAGCGTATTCGTCAAATTGAAGCCAAGGCGCTCGAAAAGATCAGGCAGCATGAGAAAGCCCGTCGACTCAAATCATATTAATTGTACGATTTACTTGCGTAGGAGTCTGCAAGTTTGATACTAGAGCAAAACCTGAGTCTATCGACTCAGGTTTTGCTCGTCAGCATAAGAAATAATCATGTTTATAACATGACAGATCGTTCTCCAATGGAGGGTCGAACCTAGCGTCTATGGCCAATAGAAAGAGCCACCTTAGAAGGCGGTCAGGATTGACGTTATTTGTAGCTGAATACAAGCATCTAAGTGCGATTTTGTTATACTATCACTATGTCAGCATCCCTCACTTCAGCCGCTTTTACGGCGGCCTACAAACAGCTAAACAAAGCTCAAAAAAAAGCAGTCGATACCATTGATGGTCCGGTCATGGTGATTGCGGGTCCAGGGACCGGCAAGACCCAGATCCTTACCCTGAGGATTGCCAACATCTTGCTGCAGACTGACACCGCCCCAGAGAGCATCATCGCCCTGACTTTTACCGAGTCAGGAGCAAAAGCAATGCGCAAGCGACTGATTGGTTATATTGGATCGGCCGCGTATCGGGTAGAGATATCGACGTTTCATGCTTTTGCGCAAAAATTGATTGCAAGGTATCCAGATGCATACCCTCAGATTGTGGGTGGGCAACCAGCGACTGATATCGATAAAATTCAAATCATTGAAACTATTTTAGAAGATCGCTCCCTCAAAAGCCTGCGTCCAAGTGGAAACCCTGAATACTACGTCAAACCACTGATGGGTATGTTAAGCGAACTCAAGCGAGAATACATCACGCCAGATCGTCTACATAAATTAATCATAGAGCAGGAACAAGCCCTACTACAGATCGAGCAGTACCACGAAAAAGGTGCTCATAAAGGTAAAGAGCGCGGTGAATACAAAGACGCTATTAAATCGATTGATAAAAATCGAGCCCTACTCCAGGTGTACCGCTTGTATGAGACCTCGCTACGAGAGCGTCGCTTGTATGATTTTGATGACATGATTGTTGAAACGGTTGACGCCCTATCACAAAATGAAGATATGCTACGTGACCTGCAAGAACGTTTTCAGTACATCTTGGCTGATGAACATCAAGACGTAAACGGTTCACAAAACCGAATTTTAGAACTACTGGCGAACTATCACGAGTCGCCAAATATATTCGTAGTAGGGGACGAGAAACAGGCAATCTTTCGCTTTCAGGGGGCGTCACTAGAGAACTTTCTATACTTTGAAACCCACTTCAAAAACACCACGGTGATTTCTCTAACGGAAAACTATCGGTCTGGGCAAGCAATACTCGACGCCAGTCATGATTTAGTGGCGGTGAATGAGGGTCCACTTACTAAGCTGAGAATTCCTCTTACTTCAGCCGCCGTATCAGACTCGTCAGTTACCGTTCGAGAATTTAGCCACCAAGCAGTTGAAGATAGTTGGGTAGTATCGACAATCGCACAGGAGATAGGTAGAGGCATAGCTCCAGAAGATATCGCCGTGATTGTCCGAAGTAATCGTGAAGTCGAGGATCTCAGCGCTGCGCTGCGGGCCGCTGGTATTAGCGCTGTGGCATCTGCCGAGAGTGACATACTGCATCACCCAATTACGCACACCATCGAGCAATTACTGCGGGCAGTCTCCAGTAGCAATGAGGGAGCACTGTTTACCGTCTTGCATGGTTCGTATTGGGGAGTGTCACCAACCGATATTGCTAAAGTTTGTACAGCGCAAAATTATACCCAAAAACTAAGCGAGCTAGTGGCATCGAGCGATCGCTTGGAAGCTATTGGGGTAGAGGACGTGGCTGCAGTGCGGCGGATCGCTGAGGTACTACAGCAGGCACGAGATAAAAATGGCATTGAGGCTCCGCACCAGATACTAGCCCAACTGCTAGATGCCAGTGGTCTCAAAGACTATGCCTTACAAACAGATCCGTATGGAGCGGCGCGGATTATTCGTCGCCTGTATGACGAGGTAGAAGAGTTGGTTAAACGTGACAAGAAAGTACTCTTAGCAGAGATTACCGAGGTCTTGGCGCAACGACGATCATACAATCTCTCGCTATCTGCCCCCTTTGTTTCTACTGATATGAACGCAGTACAGGTTATGACGGCTCATAAGTCAAAAGGGCTGGAGTTTGAAGTCGTGGTTGCGCCGCATCTTATCGACTCGGTCTGGGGTGGCAAAGCTCGTCGCGAACTATTTAAGATTCCTAGGTCCGTACCAGTAGCGGCCGATGCTCAAGATGACGAAAAACGCTTGCTATATGTGCTTATGACGCGAGCAAAGCGTACGCTGTATCTCAGCTCAAGTGAGCTGAGTGCCGACGGTAAGCCTTTGTCGGTATCGCGACTACTATCTGAAATTGAGGATACGCTACTGGAAACAGTTGCCACCGACATTGAAACCAAGTCTTTTGATCCGCTAGCAGCCATTAAGACGCCACCAGTCAAAAACACCGTTGATCCAACGTTTATCTCTGAGCTTTTCAAAGTGCGCGGTTTTTCGGCGACGTCGCTCAATAACTATTTGCGTAGTCCGTGGGAATACTACTTTAAAAATTTATTACGAATCCCTCAAACCCAACCGACTCACTTACTGTTTGGTACAGCGGTACACGCTGTGCTGCAGCGCTCGACAGCTACACACACTAAAACGGGCACGTTGCCAACCGATCAGCAGGTGGTGACATGGCTTGAACAGTCTTTGGCAGCTATGCCGCTTAATACTCACGAATACACCGAACTCCATGCCAAAGGCTTAGAGATACTAGTTCCGTACATTGCCGCCCTGGCTGATCGCTTACCGACGAAGACTGAAGAGGAATTTTCTATTTCGGTTGAACTAAAAACTGGTGACCCTACAATTCCTGTTATTCCACTAAAAGGAAATCTGGACCGACTAGATTTTGATGCCAAAGGTAACCTACGGCAAGTGGTTGATTATAAAACTGGCAAACCTAAGTCACGAAATGTAATCGAAGGAAACACTCAATCATCTGACGGATCGTATAAGCGACAGCTGGTCTTTTATGCTTTATTGCTTGAGCTATATGATGATGAGCGGTACAGCTGCCGCACTGGTGTATTGTCGTTTGTAGAGTCGGCGGCCGTAGGGTCGCTCAAAGAAGAAATCTTCGAGGTTACGGCCGCCGAAATTGAAGATCTGAAGCAAGAAATCATTACTGCGGCCAAAGCGCTAGTAGACGGCAGCTGGCTCACACGTACGTGTGAGCCAGCTGAGTGCGATTATTGTCACCTGTTGTCTTAATTTGGTGTTTGACTTGGCGCCGCAGTTTCAGTAGATACCGCTGGGTCAAAGGTACCATCTAGTTGTTCAAACAAATTTTCAATAATTCCTTTGACGACATCGTATGGCTGGGCGCCGTTGATAACGGCTTGTTGATTACCGACCTTAATTACGGTGTATGGAGTACCTTGCGCTCCAGCCGTTAGGCCGTCAGCCATATCAGCCTTGAGATCATCTAGCATGCGATCACTTGCGACACAGTCATTAAATAACGCCTTGTCGACTCCAGCTGCAACAGCAAACTCTGGTAGCTTGGTGATGTTGGTAAACTCTGTATCTTGTCTACTTTCAAAAATAATGTCAGAGAAGGTCCAGAATGCTGTATTCCCACCGAGGTCACCAACACATAGGGCTGCTTCACTTAGTGACGTGGCATTGGGATGAAGATCAACTAGAGGAAACTGCCGGTACACCCACGCCAGACGACCGGTCACCCCATACTCATCAAGAATCTGGTGCATGGTGGTGTGGAACTGCTTACAAAACGGACAATCGTAATCAGAATACTCAATCATCACAATTGGAGCATTGGGATTACCCAAGATATAGTCATTTTCCGATACTGGTCGGATAGTGTTGGTAGCGACTGGGGTTCTGGTGTTGCTTTCTGTCACTGTTTCCGGCGAATTACTGCCGCTAGTAAAGAAAATTGCAACAGCAATCATGGCAAAGCCAATCACGATTGCTAGTGGAATTGCAGCTGATGATTCTGGTTGCGTATTAGGTTCCATAAAAAACGTTCTAATTAATTACGTGGTTACAAAATCAGTATATCATGCATTTCGTCGTGCTATACTCGCTGTAATGCAATTGTTAGATGCGATCATTTTGGGTTTAGTGCAAGGTATTACTGAGTTCTTACCGATTTCCTCAACTGGTCATTTGGTGCTAGTGCGTGAATTGCTGCTGATTGACGGCGTGAACGCACTGGCGTTTGATGCCATTTTACACTTTGCGACTACGGCGGCAGTGATGGTGTATTTTAGACATGATTTGCTACGCTTGGTCCAAGTAGCGATGCGTCGGTTAGGTCGACTGCCAGTAGATGAGCGTGACATGACTCTGTTGTACGCGCTATTGATCGGTACGATTCCGGCAGTGATTGTAGGTCTATTGTTAGAGCCCTTTATATCAGCGAATTTGCGTACAGCTGGCGTAGTAGCTGCTATATTATTTTGTGGTTCAGTATTTTTTATGTACGCAGAATGGAGGTATTCAGTCTCACCTCCACGCGGTCGCATTACGCTCAAGCGCGGGTTGCTGGTCGGTCTATTCCAAGTCCTGGCCCTTTTGCCAGGTATGTCACGATCGGGCGCTACCATTGCCGGAGGAATGTTGATTGGGCTGACTCGGATTGAAGCCACGAGGTTTTCTTTTTTATTAGCTATTCCAATTACTTTAGGAGTGGGGATTAAAATGACCCTGGATTTGCTAGGTGAAGAAGGTATTGTGTCTTGGGGCATGATTTCAATTGGGGCGGTGGTATCGTTTGTGACAGCTTTATTCGTTATCCATTTCTTCCTCGGGTTTATACGTCGCTATACATTGTGGCCGTTTGTGTGGTACGGGGTGATCTTGGCTGGGTTTGTCGGATATGTAGCGATGATTTCGTAGGATTGACTTTTTACATAAGTTTTGTATAGTATAAAATATTGTTCAAATTGGAGAAAGACCATGAACACGAGGTTGATCTTTGCAGTTGCTGCTGCCGCGCTACCTCTATCTGCTTTTGCTGATGAAGGGGGATTTAGCCAAGGTATTTATGGCACGCATCATTCGTGCCCGGTTACTCTAAATGAAGAGGGGACTAGGTTGGAGGTGCGTACGGGAAATTCTGTCCGGTTTTTGATTGTAGATGAAGAATTAGATATCATGGTTGATTATACTGGTCGTGAATGGACATACGAGCAGACAGAGTTTGAAATGCCTCAGCATAAAATAGTAAATCAATGGCTGATTGAGCAGGGTCTACCGACTTTGTGGGATTTGCAAGCAGATCCCTATGCTTGCCAACTTTCATTTTAGATAATCGTCGCGTAATCCAATTGGATTGCGCGGCGTTTTTATTATTTAGTTTAAAAAAGCAGACTATGGGTCATCGCACTTTCTTCTAATTCTTCCCAGTGAGCGGTATCAAGTGGAATTTCTTTTTTCCGGTGGCCGTCTTTGAATTTGACGTGACCATGTTTGCGAGCGTAGTCGAAAATATCTTTGGTGACTTTTACGTCTTGCTCGCAATATTTCATGATTTCTTTCACCTTACCTTCCCGCCACCAGCGAACAGCTTGTAGCCCGTCGGCCGATTTCTTGGCTCCTAGTGTTGCCTGAGCGATGCTGTCCAGTCGCAATCGACGCCCCAGTGAGGCTTTGATGTCTTCCAGCAGATCGATACTTTTAATCTGGGTTAGGTCACCGGGGTAATATTTGTTAAGTAGTGGAATATCAAAATGATTACTGTTGTAGCCTACCAACGCATCAGCCTTTTCAATAATTGGCCATAAAGTATCTAGATCATCAATCGCTACCGTCGTGTATTTCTCGGTCCCGTAGTCGTACACCGTACCAACCGATATATCTAAAGCAGTTGGGTCACTTGATCCAACTTCTTGAAAAATGTTCTGGGTTTCGAGATCAAAAACAACGTAACGCATACCTTAGCTTAGTTCGATCAGGTGGGTCATAAGTTGCTCTATTGTACCAGACACTTCACTGCCGGATTCAAGCTGTTTCATGGTGTAGGTGTTGGTGGCGACCTCATCTTCACCAACGGTAATAACATACATGACGTGTGCCTCTGCCGCAGCGCTGATTTTCTTGCCGATCTTGCGTCCGCTATTGTCGACACTGCATGATAGACCAGTGGCCCGAATGGCTTGCGCGATGCGTAGGCTGGCAACGTTTTGCTCGGCGCTCATCGGGAGTACAGAGATAACGGCTGATGTGTAGTCGACTCCCTCGGGAAGTAAATTGTGGGTTAGTAAGAAGTCTTTCATAGTGACGTCACCAAAGCCAAACCCAATCCCAGAAATCGGCTCACCACCAAACAGGCTAGTAAGATTGTCGTACCGTCCTCCACCCAAGAGCGATCGGTTGTTGTCTAGGTGGGTGTCTTTAATTTCAAAAATCGTCCCAGTGTAGTAATCAAACCCGCGGGCCAACGATCGATCGATTCTCACATTACTAATCCCTAATTCTCGCAAAGTGGCAACAACTTGGTTATCACCCGGGTCACTCGACTCGATCATAGCTTTAATTTCGGTGGCAAGTTCTTGATTTTCGGTAATTTCAGTTAGTTGCGTCAAATAGTCTGCCTCCTCAATTTTATCTTTACGGTCATTGAGGCGAGTGATAGCGGTAACGGTGTCTGCATCAGTGATGCCTAGAGCGGCGTAGGCGTGCTGCATGGTGGCGCGGTTGTTGATGAGAATTTCGAACATGTCTTCGGTTGCGCCAAAATCAAGAAATATCTGGTGGGCAAGCTGGATAATTTCGACGTCGGTGGTGTAATCATTTGAACCAAAAATATCGGCGTTGAGTTGCCAGTGTTCACGCAAGCGACCGCGCTGGGAGCGTTCGTAGCGAAATAGGTTGGGGATTGAGTACCAGCGCACCGGGTATGACAGTTCGCGACGTTTGCCGGCGACCATGCGCGCCACTGTTGGAGTCATTTCTGGGCGCAGGGTTACTTCACGACCGCCACGGTCGGTAAAGGTGTAGGTTTGATCATTGACCATTTCGGCGTTTTCAGCCCCTTTTGCTCGATAAAGTGCTGCTGGTTCGAGTACTGATGCGTCATAGCGTTCAAAACCAAACCGCTCTGCGGTTTCGCACCACTGATCAAAAATATACTGCTGTATAGCCATGTCCGCTGGATAAAAATCGCGTACACCTTTGTATGATTGGGTAGAAAGAGGTTCTGACATATGTAAGATTGTACGGGAAAAACGTTGTATATTCAACAAAGTAATGGGCTACAGTAAGCCCCGAGATTCTTTTGAGCTCTGGTTACTGATCTCACCGAGATTCATTTAGAGGATTACTCAGATTGATTGCCGGGAGCGTTTGGCGTGTTAATGGGTCAGGTTGTCTGGTGTGACGTGTAATGCTTCCATGCGGGCGTCCATGGCTTGCTGTATAAGTGCTTGCAGGCCGCGTGGGTCAGGGAGTCCGGTAGAATTGAAGTTGCTCTCGTGAGCGCCAGCTGTTTGGGCTTTGAGGGTGCCAAAATTAAGTAGGGTAGGGATAATGCCTTGCACTTTATACTCGATGTCCTGCATTCGCTCCAAACGAAATACGCTGACGTTTCGACTGAAAAAATGCACTTGATCTACCAAGATAATCCTTCGATCGGTGACTAGCCATAAGTCCAGATAGTAATGGGTCCAAATCGCAAAACCACCAAGTAAAGATAGTAGGAGCCAGGCGCAGATAAAAAATCCCACCAGATCTGCATACGTCATGAGATTTATTCCAATCAAGGGTAGTAAGTCAGGAAATAACGCTAAGCCAAATAAAACCAGAAAGGGGAATAAAACCAGCATGAATGTTCCAAATAATTCGGCCGTAATCACAAACCAATGCTTCCGTACGGTGGCTAAGACGGTTTCGTTTGGTTCAAGTTTTATTTTTTCAAATAGCATGGTGTATCTTTATCTAAATTGTGAAAGCCAGAATAGTCATCGCAAACAGCAGTGGAACAGTAGTGGTTAAATAGATAGCCCCGGTAATCCAGTTCATTTTAGGGTCGGTACTATACTGTTGCCAATGGTAATAGATGATAGCAGTGAAAATGAGATAGATAGCGGCGATCGCATAAAACACAAACAACACACCTTCCCCAAGTGTCAGCATGGACTCAATTGGTGGCGTGAATTGAACACTAGTAGGTGGCATAGGATTATTGTAGCACTAAGATTGAGTAACGCTCGATGGAATACTGGTCGACATGACTACTCGCTTTGAAATTACTGAGCTCAGCGATAGTCTGAACGGCAATTGATTGCTCGGGTTCATGTTCAATCCATAGTTGGCCACCTGTCGTCAGATGATTTGGTGCGGCTGTGATCAATTGCTCAATAATTTCCATCCCACCTACGCCTCCGTAGAGTGCCAGGTGGGGTTCATGACATTTCACAGATGCCTCGGCTCGGTCTACAACCGGGTCGATGTATGGCGGGTTGCTAAGTATAAAGTCGTACGTATTGTCTGCCGGGAGCTGGGCGAACAGATTGGAGTGGTACATATTGTAATGGTGAAGGTCGAGCCCGTTGACCTCACAATTTTTTTTGATAGTTAGCAGTAAGCGCTGATTAAGTTCGGCAAAATCGATGCGGGCTGCTGGCAATTGTTTGCCAACTGCGACACCAATACACCCACTGCCGGCGCACAGGTCGAGAATATGAACAGGCTCGCTATTCCGGCGGGAATTGCTCAGACACGAATCAAGTTCTCCACTCAGACTTTTTGGTGAAAAAGTCTTCCGCGAGGTCTGCTCAATTTCCGCCGGACTAGCTCTTGTAAACAGTCTCGGCTGCGATACACGATCACGAATCACTTCTATAGCTTGCTCAACCCAAAATTCAGTTTCAACCCGGGGAATAAGCGGGTGATTATCCAGATGGATGGTGCAGTCTAAAAAGGGGGCATGTCCAATCAGGTACCCAAGCGGTGTACCTAAGGCTAAGGCTTTGCAATCAGTATAAAATGCCTCGGTTTTTTCACCGTTATGTTTTTCCTTCAGCAACCAGTCGATCTCACGCTCGTCTTGACTTTTCACTTCTGTAGCCTACCAATCAAAGTCAAAATTTATACTTGACAATATATATATAAACTGTGTAAAAGTATTGGCGTACTAGTTCCATCCCCACCCGTCAGCAAAGGAGACACCATGACTGACAATGACCAGAAACTCGACATCGCCCAGCGTATTGCCGAAGCTCTCTCGCGCACTTCCGAGCCGAAGATGACCTCTGTCGGCGATTTTCAGCCTAACGAGGACACTGTGCTCGGCGAAGTCCCCGAGCATCTGCGGCATCTGCACAACTTGCTGCAAGAAATCGGCGACGAAGTTCGTGCCGCCGAAGAGCTTCTCCGTGAAGTCAAAAAGCATCACGGTGTAATTCACACCATCTTTTTTGCCGCCCTTGAACAGCACGTTCCTACCGACCGCGACAAGTTCGATGGCACCAAGCTCTGCACAGACTGGAAGGTTGTCGGTTTCAGAAGTAATGAGAGTGACGATGACATGGATGGTCTCGGCGCAATGCTCGCTATGATGATGGCCGATCATGACTGATCACATTCACTGAGACTGAGTCCCTCGGTCGGGGCGATCGCTAGATCGCCCCGACCACTAACGTTTTGACCCCGCGTTGTAAAATAACGGGGTCTTTTTTTATGCAAATTTTGGCCAAACCGTCGTTATGGGTGTACTCTAGTATTATGAGTACACCAATGCTAGAAATAAAAAATCTCACCAAATCGTATGGCACCGGAAAAGATGCTAAATTGGCAGTTGACAATATTTCCTTAACCGTCAAGCGAGGGGCATTTTATGGACTGCTGGGGCCAAATGGAGCGGGGAAGTCGACCACCATTCACTGCATTACCGGGATAGCTCAGCCAACCTCAGGCACTATTACTGTTGATGGAGTTGATGTAGTGAAAGACTACCGTATAGCTCGTACAAAGGTGGGTCTTAGTCCTCAGGAATTTAACGTTGATATTTTTGCTACCCCGGCTCAATTGATGGATTATATGGGTGGGTATTATAAAATTCCCGCTGCGGTGCGAGCAGAGCGGATTGAGCAATTGATAGAGCGGTTTGATCTGCAAGATCATCGGGATGTAAAGTTTCAAAAGTTGTCAGGGGGACTTAAAAGGCGGGCCATGCTTGGTCGGGCGCTGGTACATACACCAGATCTTTTGATCCTGGATGAACCAACGGCTGGAGTAGATGTAGAGCAGCGAAAAGACTTGTGGGCATATCTAAAAGAAATGAATGAACGCGGCAAGACCATCATCCTGACATCCCATTATCTGGAAGAAATTCAGTACTTGTGCAAAGAAATTGCCATCATAAATCACGGTAAAATAGTCGCAGAAGGCACCAAAGAAGAATTTATGAAGGACGGCAAGTCAGTTGAAGAGGCGTATTTAGAAATTACCCGCAATGATGATAAGAAAATTAGTTAATAATTTTTAGGGGCGCTCGAGGACCGCTAGACCAAGCTTTACCCCTATAAATAAATCATCAACTAACTTTCTTTGAGCAACTAAACAAAAATATGAACACAATTGGACTATATACTATGTTTCGCCGCGAGGTGCAGCGAACCATGCGGGTGGCAATTCAGACCTTGGTAGCACCGGTCGTTTCTGCAGCCCTTTACATATTTATTTTTGGAACCGTTATAGGGACTAAGATTGATGATTTTGCCGGGGTGCCGTACATTTCGTTTGTGTTTCCGGGGATCTTGATGTTGTCGATTATTAACGCCTCGTTTGCGAGTGCTTCGTCAAGCTTATATTTTATGCGGTTTACGCGTGGTATCGAAGAAATTCTCATTGCGCCATTTTCGTACTTAGAAATGCTACTGGGGTTTGTCGGTGGGGCAGTGGTGCGGGCACTGATGGTGGCTGGATTAGTGCTTGGGGTGGGGTTAGCTTTTGGTGCGGTACAGCTGCAGAATCCATTTGCGTTTGTCGGCTATGTCTCGGCCATCGCGGCAATTTTTGCGATGTTAGGAATAATTGTTGCTTTGTGGGCCGAAGGGTTTGAGCAACTGCAGTCACTCAACACATTCGTGATTACGCCGCTGACGTATCTGGGGGGAATTTTCTACAGTATTACCATGCTACCCGGGCTGGCTGCGCAAATCACTATGTTTAACCCGTTCTTTTATTTTGCTGACGGCATCCGTAGTAGCATGATTGGTTATAGTGAGGCTAATTCTTTGGTTGGGCTGCTCATTACTCTTGGCTTGGTTTTATTCTTGGGACTAGTTGTTACACAATTATTTCAGAAAGGTTGGAAGATTCGCGCTTGATCCTGATATAGCAATCACGGTATTCGGGGTGAGAGATCTGTGGTACTAAAGTAAATATAAGTCAATAGACCACTGTGATTAGATGTGATAAGACTGCTGCGTTATGATAGAAAAAACAGTAATAGCGGGCTTAATTGGAATGTTTACCACTATGGGCTACGCCTAGATCGCGGACCAGTCAGAAGTGATTTTGCAAGAAGCCACTTTGGTTGCTGGAGCTATGCAAGAGCGGTCGCTTACTAACGCACTAGAGTTGTACTGGCTAAATGAGGGTGCGTATCCGGACGTTGCTGATCAGGCTGTGGTTTCTGAGCTGTATGATGCTGGGTTACTTAAGAGTGAAGAGGTGGTGTACGACGTTGATTACATCGTTACACCTGACCGACAGCGCTACGAGCTGACAGTTTCCTAGGTAATACAAACAATTCAACATTGAGTTGCCCACAGAGCACTGCCGTATCTGGGCAGTGTTTTGTTACACTTAATACAGTATGAAAACAAACACCAAACTATACGAGACCGCAGCTGCGCTATTAGCGAGTGGAAAAGGGATCTTGGCTGCTGATGAGAGTGATGGGACGGCGGGAAAGCGGCTTGATATGGTGCGGCTGGAAAACACGCCAGAAAATCGCCAGATATTTCGAGAGATTCTGTTTACCGCGCCTGGAATCGAAGAGTATGTATCAGGTATCATTATGTACGATTCTTCTATTCGCAATGAAACCAGAGACGGAACCCCATTTACAGACGTAATGGTAGCCAAAGGTATCATTCCTGGTATCAAAGTAGATACCGGCACCAAAGATCACGAGCATTTCAAGGGTGAGGTAATCACACAAGGACTAGATGACCTGTCTGATCGGTTCACTGAGTACTACGCTATGGGGGCGCGGTTTGCGAAGTGGCGGATGGTAGTAAATATTAACGACGAATCAACCCCAACCTACGAAACCGTTAAAATGAACTGTATGCAGATGGCACGCTACGCCCAGATGGCGCAGGCGGCCGGTATTGTACCGATTGTCGAACCAGAAGTAATACACTCTGGTGATCATTCATTACAAAAAGCCGAAATTGAAACCACTAGAACCCTGCAGATTTTATTCCAAACACTACAAGAGTACCGAGTTGATTTGGCTGGTTTGATCCTCAAATCATCAATGGTCCTCGCTGGAGACAAGCACTCTGAGCAGACTTCAGCCCCAGAAGTTGCCCAAGCGACGCTGCGTACTTTTCACATGAGCGTACCGCATGAATGTGCTGGAATCGTCTTTCTTTCTGGAGGGCAATCACCCGAGCGATCGACCCAGAATCTCAATGAAATCGCCAAGATGGGTTCTCAACCGTGGCCGATTACATTCTCATTTTCTCGTGCGCTTGAGCAGCCAGTACTTGATGCCTGGGGTGGCAGATCAGAAAATGAAGAAGCAGCCAAAGCAGCACTACTCGAAGTCGCCAGAAATAACAGTGCAGCTAGTCTTGGCCGCGCGTAGAATAAACAGAAATAACCGGTGCCCTGGGGCACCGGTTATTATTTATATTTACAAAGCGACTCCTGAGTGACACCATCACTCTCTGCTGAACTTTTAAGTTTGAGTTCTAGGGGATTCTTCTTTGGTGGGTCGAATTCGAAACAAAGTAAACAATAGCCCCTGCGGGTCTTTGTTTTACTTCTTTTGTACGTAAACGCAGTGTGATTTTGCTACTGGGTTGAACTTAGTAGTTTCGTACTTCTTCCCTGGATCTTTTTTGTTTTTATTGTTGAATCTAGTGTAGTAGACATGACCTTTACCAACGCCGTTAGCGTCGCCTTTACTAACCAGCTTTACGAGTAAATCTTGTGACATAGTTGCGAAATAGTATCAAACGGTAAGAAATTGTCAAACGAATTTGATTTCTCTTACCAGCAGAATCTATCAACAGTATACAAGCGCTAACTGTTCGTATTAATTAACCGTCGCGTGTTACTATTAACATGTTAGGTGCAGTTATGCGGTCTAATTTTGTGCAATGAAAGTTTTAACCTTTAGTTGGGAATATCCACCAGCCAAAAATGGTGGCCTTGGGGTAGCATGTTTTGGTTTGACTCGAGAGTTACTCGCCAGCGGAGTAGCAGTGACTTTAGTGTTGCCAAAAACCCAAGAGACGCGCGGAGACGCGCGCTTTTTGTTTGCCGATACTGAACGGTTGGTGAAGACGGGTGAAAACGCTGATATTCTATATGGGCCATATAATCAGGCTGCCACAACGATCGAATCAATCATTGGTTACGACTCGACTGGTAAACCAATCTATTGTTCGCGATCTATTCTAGAAGAGGCACACCGATTTGCTCACCAAGCCGCGATCATTGCCCGGATGGAAGACTTTGATGTCATTCATGCTCATGATTGGACGTCTTATTTAGCCGGGGTGGCTGCTAAAATTGCCAGTGGCAAAAAGTTAGTTTTGCACGTACACGCTACGTCTTTTGATCAAGCGGCTGGCGATAACGTTGATCCGAGCATTTTTAAAATTGAAAAGGAAGCGTTTGATCTGGCAGACCAGGTCGTTACAGTCAGTAATTACACCCGGAATATACTGATACATAAGCACGGCGTGAAAGAAGATAAGGTCACCGTCGTACATAATGGCTGTGATGCAGAGGAGGTGAAAGAACTACCACCAACGCTGGTTGAGCTTAAGCGACAAGGCAAAAAAATTGTTTTGTACCACGGTCGGATTAGTATCCAAAAAGGAGTTGATTATTTTGTGCGGGCGGCGCGCCGGGTGGTCGATGTTAATCCTAATGTAGTATTTGTAATTTCTGGCTGGGGAGACATGATGACACAAGTGATAGATCAGGTTGGAGCGATGGGGTTGTCTGAGCACGTCCGGTTTGCCGGAGCATTGTGGGAAGACGATCGAGATCGAATGTATCAGTGCGCTGATTTGTTTGTGATGCCGTCTGTGTCAGAACCATTTGGCCTGGTGCCACTCGAGGCGCTGCAGCATGGCACTCCGTCAATCATTAGTAAGCAGTCAGGAGTAGCTGAAGTACTGACCCATGCTCTCAAGGTTGATTTTTGGGATATTGATGAGATGGCTAACCAAATCCTAGCGGCTCTGCAGTATCCAGTCATTGGTCAACAGATCGTAAAAGAAGGGAAGCTGCAATTACTACAAATGTCTTGGAATAAAGCTGCACAACGTATGAAAGAACTGTTCCAGAATCTGGTACAATATGCTACATCATAGCTTATGTTGACTATCTGCCCGTATTTCCATGTTCACCAACCATATCGGGTAAAGAAATTTAGTGTTTTTGATATCGGACAAGATACTGAGTATTTCAATGACGGGAGTGGTACCGATATGGACAACCGGTTTATTGTCGAAAAGGTAGCCAATAAATCGTACCGCCCGACTAATAAAATCCTGAAGGAACTACTCGACAATCATCCAGAGTTTCGTTTCAATCTATCCTTTTCTGGTACCGTCCTCGATCAATTTGAAACCTACGCGCCGGACGTACTTGAATCATTCCAAGAGCTGGTCGCGACTGGACGGGTAGAAATTTTGGCCGATACGTACCACCACTCGCTTGCGTTCTTTTATTCCATTCCTGAATTCAAACGTCAAGTCCAAAAACACGAACGACGCATCAAACAGCTCTTTGGGGTGAAGCCTAAAGTGTTTCGTAATACTGAGCTATCGTACCGTAATGACTTGGCCAAGTGGTGCGAAGATAATGGGTATATTGGCATTATGGCTGAGGGGTGGGAAAAGTATCTTGGTTGGCGGAGTCCGAATTACCTGTATCATCCACCAGGTTGTAAAAAGATAAAAGTCTTACTCAAGAACTACAAATTATCTGACGATGTTGCGTTCCGCTTTAGTAACCAAGCGTGGGCAGACTGGCCGCTTGATGCTGGTAAATATTCCAACTGGATTAATTCACACCACGGTAATGGTCAGACGGTGAATTTGTTCATGGATTACGAGAGTTTTGGTGAGCACCAGTGGGAGGATACGGGTATCTTTGATTTTTTGCGTCATTTCCCTGACATGGTGATGCGTCATCCGGATACTAGCTTTAAAACGGCTACCGAGACTATTGAAGCCTACGAAGCAGCTGGGGAGTACGATGTGCCAGATATTCTCACCTGGGCTGATACTGAGCGTGATTTGACCGCCTGGATCGGTAACGATATTCAACGAGATGCGATCGCTGCAACCTATCGCATGGAAAAAGATGTGATGAGTACCGGCAAGCGCGATCTGATCGAAATCTGGCGCAAGCTACAGACGTCTGATCATTATTATTTCATGTGTACTAAGTGGTCTAATGACGGAGATGTTCACGCCTATTTTTCTCCGTATAAGTCACCTTATGATGCGTACATTAACTTTATGAATGCGCTGTCTGATCTCAAGCTCAGAGTTGACTACATCGTCCAAGAAAAAGCTAAAGCAGAAGAAGCTGCAGCGGAGAAAGACACTGTTAAAAACGAGGAATCAAAGCAGCCACCGCCACAGAAGAGTCAAGAAAAAGACCCCGCTAAGCCGCCTGACCCGCAATCAAAGCCAGATGAAGACGTAACATCTGCACCTGAGCCAGAGGAGCTGATAGACGAACCGGAACCTTTATTCAAAAACATCTGGAATCGTTTAAAAAAGATTTTCCCACTGGTGTCGCCAGAAAGAAAATCGACATGATACACTAGTACTATTATCCATTTGTTTTTATCGTTCTTAATTTATGCCAACCAAAAAAGCCCCAGCTAAAAAAACTGCAGTTAAAAAAGTTGCTACTACAAAAGCAAAACCAAAAAAGAAAACCGCTACACCTACAAAAGTAGTAAGTAAGAAGGTTACTAAAAAAACTCCTGTAAAAAAAGCATCAGCTAAAAAAGCGGTAGCCAAAAAACCGACCGCAAAGAAAAAACCCGCTACTAAAAAAGAAAGTAAAGATCTCGTGTTTGCCGCTGATCAAGAGTCATTCTGGACAACTGATGGTCAGATTTTAAATAGCCTAGTGGCCTTATCTGACGCTTTTGATGCAATGGATACAGGGGTGTTTGAATTTCATAGTGCTGGAGACCAAAATGACTTCTCTGTCTGGGTAGAGATGGTGTTGTGTGATAGCGACTGTGCAGCAGAACTAGCCAAAGCTCCAACTCAGAAAAAAGCACATACAATTGTGAATAAGCACCTAAAGAACTACTCGTTATAAGACACGTATGGCCCGATCTGTCACAGTAGGTAACGGAAACTTGCTTGTTGGTTTAGATAACCGTGGACAGGTGCGTGATCTGTATTACCCGTTTGTCGGTGAGGCAAATCATGTTAGCGGTGCGAGCGGAAATTACGTTCATAGGATTGGGGTGTTTGTTGACGGGATGATGTCTTGGTTAGACGATCCAGCCTGGAAGGTGACTATTGGTGGTGAAGAGCATACGTGCGTTGGCTCGATGTTTGCTGAAAACACGCAGCTCGGTATTACTCTCGCTAGTCGTGACACAGTGCACAACGAGCATAATGTATTCTTGCGGCAATTTACAATTACGAACCTTGGTGACACCAAGCGTTCAGTCAAGCTTTTCTTGGCTCAACAATTTAGAATATTTGAATCTAGGCGTGGTGATACAGGTCTGTACGATCCGCGGGTGGGTGCAATTACGCACTACAAGGGAGATACGACATTACTCATCAATGCGTTTGCAAATGATAAACAGTTTAGTGAATACAACATTGGTTTGTTTGGGATTGAAGGTAGGCAGGGTACGTGGCTAGATGCAGAAGACGGTGTGCTCGAAAACAATCCAATCGAGCACGGGTCGGTTGATTCAGTCTTGGCATTGCCATTTGATTTGGCTGCCGGTGAATCAAGCTTGGCACATTACTGGATAGTGTGTGCGCCGTCAGTGGCTGAAGCCCACATGCTTGATGAGTTGGTCATCAACGAGACACCAGAGGCACTGATTGCATCTACCGACGCATATTGGACAGCCTGGCTCGAGAAAGAACAGCGCGATATGACCGTACTGCCGGCATCGCTACGGACATTATATCGACGGTCATTAATGATTATGCGCGTCCACACCGATAATCGTGGTGGAACTATCGCGAGTAGTGATACTGATATGTTGCATCATGGGCGGGACACGTACAGCTACGTGTGGCCGCGTGATGGGGCGATGGTTTGTTTGGCGTTTGACCGAGCCGGTTACCGGGATGTGACCAGGCGGTTTTTTGAATTTATGGCCCGCTGCCAAGAGCCGGGTGGGTACCTGATGCATAAGTATCGTAGTGATGGTGTACTTGGTAGCAGTTGGCATCCTTGGATTATTAATGGTGAAGCCCAGCTACCGATTCAAGAAGATGAAACTGCCTCAATCCTGTTTGCCTTGTGGAAGCACTACGAAAAATATCGTGATATCGAATTCATCGAAGAAATGTACAACAGCTTCATTGAGCCAGCAGCCGAGTTCATGTGTGATTACATCGAGCCAACCACCGGCTTGCCTAAGGCCTCGTTTGATCTATGGGAAGAAAAATACGGCACCTCGACGTACACGTGTGCCAGTACCTACGCTGGTTTGATGGCAGCCGCAAGATTTGCGCAATTGTTAGGAAAAGTTGGTCCAGCCCGCAGCTTTGAAGCGGTTGCAGAACGAATCAAGGTCGCCATTGGAGAGGTGTTGTTTGACCAAAAGACAGGGACATTTGTAAAGCAGGTACTACACAAAGATGGAGAGCTTGCGTACGACCCAGTGATTGATACTAGTAGTTTGTACGCCCTGCAGCTATTTGAAGTATTTGACCTAGATGACGAGCGGGTAGTGCGGATGTTGCAGGCGGTTGAAGAAAAATTGCAGGTGCATGGTAATAGTAAAGGTTTTATTCGCTATGAGCGCGATACCTACTACACCCAGCAATCAGCCGGTAGTCCAAATCCATGGGTGATCTGTACTTTATGGATCGCACGATATTATATTGCAATAGCCAAGAGCAAGGATGATCTACAATATCCACTCGAGCTGCTGGAGTGGACATCATCCCATGCTAGTAGCAGTGGTACTCTCTCAGAACAAATGCAGCCCGATACCCGTGAGCACTTAAGTGCGAGTCCGCTCGTGTGGAGTCACGCTGAGTTTGTATTAGCCGTGTTGGCGTATGTAGAGAAGGTTGAGGAGTTGGAGGGGTAGCGTTTATCGACTACAGCTTTATCTCAGTTCTATCAATACTCCAGGCTAAACTAGGTACAGCTGGATCTAATTGTTCTCCAATGATTTTGGCCAATGTGCGCATGTAGGTACCGCTGCTGCAGTGGCAGGTAAAATGTGCAATTACATATTGGTCTGGTTGAGAGTCGTCGTGTTTTAGGTTTTCCCAGTCTTGACGAATGTCGACGCGGCGGAAGTCGTTACCGAGTCGTTTGTGTTCGTCTGTTACCTCAGGAATGGTATCAATTTTGGTGCGAGCTTGGTCGCAGACTTCTGTTTTCAAGAGGGTTTCAGTTTTGTTTAATTCTAAGGAGTAGATGGTTGAGGCTTTGGTGGGAATCTCGATCTCATCGAGGCGATCTTCGAGTGCCCACTGAAATAATGGTTTGCCCGCAACAGTTTTGGATGAAAAGTGAGGGTAGGGGAGTTTGATGTCTCCTGCTAGGTTTTGACATATATCTTGCAATTGCTTGTATAGTTCAGAATCAGACCAGCTTCCTTCGGCGGCGCTCCGGGACGCTAGCCCAAGTCTAACCACCTCGCGAAGCTGGTCTAATTCTTCACCTGGTCCAGCCTCAATAACTGACGTGCTTTCTTGAAGGGTAAACCTTGGCCTAGCGGCCCCGAGCGCCCTGAGAGAAGGTGTGTCAGTTTGCAGAGGCGGATCGGTCTGTAACAGCCCTAACACATCATGCGTATCAGATCCGATGCCCAACAGTACAGAAAACTGGTACGTCTTGTCTAGTGCGAGGTACTTGTCCTTTTTCTTGCACTCCTCGCCGACCAGTACTAATAGTTGACCTGACGCCATAGGGTCAAGTCTGCCAGCGTACGTGAGCGGTACGTGAGCTGCGATACCTGCTTGAGTACGCCAAGCTTCCATACGTTGTAGAGGTGTTTCTCCAACGGCCTTTTCTAGTAGGATGTAGCGCGGTAATTCCATAGGGTTTTTATATCGCAAAACAATCCATACACCTAACCTAACGGGTCGCCACCCAAAAACGAGTTTATAATCAGAAGTAGCACAAACCCCCCTACCGCCAGCAAAATAAATTTCATATATTCTAATTATATCGTTTTAAACACAGGAAAGCAGCTAAAACTTATGCCAACTGTCAACTTGACTGTGCTTGTCAGAGGTGTAGTATGCAGTCGCAGAACCACTCTATATTTGTGTTACTCTGCGCAAAATACTTATTTTCAATACTATTTATGACTGTACTCGACCAAGTGCTAGAAGTAGAGCAGGCTAGCGAGGCTGCTATCAAACAAGCAAAGGATAACGCTGCTGCCGAACTGCAAGCTGCTATCGTTGCCGCGCAAGCCCAGATCACAGACGCGAGTGAACGTGCTGCTGCTACAGTCAAAGAGGCTACAGAAGCTGCACAAACTAAAGCCGAAACCGAAGCGTCAGCAATTGTAGCTGCCGCAGAAAAAGAAGCTGCTACAGTTAAGGCAGAAATCACGGCAAAAGCTGATGAGTTAACTAAAAGTGTGATTGATGCAGCCAACGCTGCGTAATAATATGATATGGCTGTAGTAGACATGCAAAAGGTGCGAGCGATTGTCTATCAACCAGAGGTTGATGATTTTTTGGGTGTCGTACAAAAGCGCGGTGCAATTGAGTTTACTGAAGTTGTAAACGGATCACTCGCGACGCTGACACAGGCTGCACCACACGCAGTACTGTTGCCGAGAGTGCAACATGCAGTTGGGTTCCTTAAGTCGTATGAAGCAAAGCGCGGATTGTGGCAAACTTTACGAGAAGGAAGTTTTGTTGAATACACTGAAGCGGCCGTCAAAAAACAACTAGCTGACACCGACGTAGTTAGTCAGGTGACGACTGACGTTGAAACAATCCAAGTTGAACTAGCTGAGAAAAATGCTCAAGTCGCACAGCTTAAACGACAACAAGAATTGCTTACTGCCTGGTCCCCAGTTGAAAACCGTCTAGATCAATTGCAAACCAAGCAAACATCGTCACTGTTGGTGGTCGAGAATGTGACGACCACATCCCCGGTGTCACAGCTAGTAGAGGCTGCATTGGCTAGTACTGACTGCGTGTTTGCAACACAACACTATAACAACGCTGTACTTGTGACTGTGCCTCAAGTTGATGTGGTTGCAGCACGGACGGCCATTGAGTCAGCTGGTGTAACTATTGTTGATCAGCCGCAAGGAGTAGAAACAGCCATGACTGAACTCACTGCGGTTGAAGAAGCTCTAGCTGGTGCGCAAGGAGAACTGGCTGTGATTCATGATCAGGCTGCCCATACTGCTCATACACACCTGCAACAATTGCGGATCGCTGGAGAGATTCTGCAGTGGGAATCTGACCGCTATGCGACGTTTGGGTCAGCTGCTAAAACTGCGTCGACGGTGGTGTTTGAAGGTTGGCTGCGGGCTGACAGGCGTGAGCTGGTCGAAGCTGATTTACAAGCTGGCAGCATCACAGCGATTATGAAGGATATCGAGCTGACGGATCAAGACGTCCCGCCAGTTGAAATTGCCAACAGCGGCTGGGTACGTCCGTTTGAGGCTGTGACGCGACTCTACGGCATGCCTGGACACACTGACCTGGATCCGACGGTATTCCTGGCTGGTTTCTTTTTCTTGTTCTTCGGGTTGTCGTTGACTGATGTTGGGTACGGTGCGACATTGGCGGTAATTAGTGGCGGGTTGCTCTTGTTTGCAAAATTGCGAGATGGGGTGCGTCTAATGATGAAGCTACTTCTGTTCATCGGGATCGCAACAATGCTGGTGGGTATGCTATTTGGTGGGTACTTTGGAATTGCTCCAGAATTACTACCAGCACCACTGCAAGCTCTGCAACAATTCGATCCGATTGGAAATCCGCTACCGGTATTTTACCTAGCGCTCGGTTTGGGAGTGTTCCAAGTTATGGTTGGTATGGTGCTCAAGATCTACAGCGATCATCGTAACGGGAAGCTTATCAATGGTATCTGGGAGCAAGGTCCATGGTTGTTACTGTTTACAACCGGCATCGTGTACGTACTATCAATGGTTGAGTACCTTAGTATTCCAACCGAGACGTTGGTCCGAGTAGCCTATGTAGGGCTAGCATTACTAGTATATGGAGCAATCCGTACTAGTGACGGGATCGCGAGTGCATTAATCAATGTTGGTGGTAGTCTGTACGGCAGTGTTGGGTATTTGTCTGACATCCTATCTTACTCGCGACTGTTGGCTCTTGGATTGGCAACTACAGCTCTAGCCTTTGCGGTCAATCTGATTGCCGGGATTGTCTACGACACCAACCCAATTCTTGGCCCAGTGTTTGCCATAATGATCTTGGTTATTGGTCATACCTTTACGTTGGCTGTGAACACTCTGGGAGCATTTATTCATAGTGCTCGGTTGCAGTTTGTCGAATTCTTTGGCAAATTTGTGGTCGGGACTGGTCGTAGCTTTGCGCCATTAGCTCGAACTGACGAACATATTACGGTTACAAAAGAATGACCGCAAGATGAATAGTGAGTAGGGAGTAAACAATTATTTAATTTATATAACATTATATTTATGGAAGCATCAATCATTGGTATCGCACTTATCTTCATCGGTGCAGCCGTTACAGCAATTTGTGGATTCGCCGGATCAGCTATCGGAATGGGCTACGCTGGACAAGCCGCTGCCGGAGTAGTGGGTGAAAAACCACACCTATTTGGTAAGTTGCTGCTTATGCAGGCACTACCAGGTTCACAGGGAATTTACGGACTAGTGGGAGCCTTCTTGATTCTTAGTTTTTCAGGCATCTTAGGGGCAGAAACATTGCCAACCATTACGCTTAACACTGGATTGCAGTACCTGGTTGCTGGACTACCAATTGGTATCGCCGGATTAGTATCAGGGGTGTATCAGGGGTTAGTAGCAGCCTCAGGTATTTCGCTCATTGCAAAAGATGAAGCCAACATGGGACGAGCAATCGTTTTCTCTGTAATGGTGGAAACGTGGGCAATCTTTGGAGTTCTCATTAGCTTTATCCTCCTTATCTCAATCGCTGGATAGTGTATGGAAACAAAAGTATTATTAGACAAAATAAAAGCCAGCCAAGCCGTCGCCGTAGCGGCAATTGAAGCCGACTCCAAAGCGGCAGTCGCAGCAATCAAAGCTGAGGCAGAAGTAAAAGTCGCAGCAATCAAGGCTGAGGCGGAAACAAAAGCGATCAAAGCGGCTGAGGCGATCACGCGCGCAACCCTGGCGCAAGCTCGTCAGTCGGGAAAATTAGTGGTGCAGACTGCCAGACGAGAAGCGTTTGACAGCATTATGACGGCTGCCAAGAACGCGGTCGCAACCGATGACGCAGCAGCGCAACGATTTGCTGATAAACAAGCTGATCTCGAATTGTACTTAGCTGGCCAATTGCCAGCCTAACGAGCTATGAATACATCGTATATCTACAGTGCTTCACGCGTGAATACACTCAGTCAAGAACTATTAACTCATGCCGATATTGAGCGGCTGTTAGTGGCAGTGCCTGGTGAATCGCTCGCGAATGCTTTGAAAGAAACGTATCTGGCACCTTACCTTTTACAGGCTGCAGACGAAGATGTAGCTATAGCAATTGAAGGGACGTTGGTGAGGGCGCGAGCTTTGATCGAGAGTATTGCACCAGATAGTGCACAGTTCAGAGCGTTGTGGGTGCAGTACGATGTACATAACCTACGAGTACTAGCTAAAGGAACAAAAGAAAGTTTAACGGTCGAGCAGCTAGCAGGATATATTTCAAAGCGCGGATCGTATGATGTAGAGATGCTGGCACAATACGCGAGTGAAGGGACACTCAATAATCTACAGCCAGGTTGGCAAGACGTATACGATACAGCTGTGCAACACGTTGCTGCCGGAGAAATCGATAAGGTCGACGCCGAGTTTGATGCTTTGGTGTTGCGAACAATGGTCGAAATAGCGAAGGTAGCGACCGATCCGTTCATCGCAGTGTACGTATCTGCAGTAATTGATATACATAACTGCAAAGCGGTACTACGAGCAAGTAAACTTCCAGAAACGGTTGCTCAGCCAGTATTAGCAGCTGGTGGTACGGTATCACCGAGTCAGTTGGTAGGTGTTGAAAGTGTGGTATCGACGCTAGAATACTTGTCTCCTGGCCACTTTACTACAGCGCTAGAGCAGTTTTTTGATGACGGACACACCACTACGCTTGATGCGCGATGTGAGGAATATATCATTGGACTAGCGGTTGCTGCCAGTATTGATATGTTTAGTGCGGCGTCACTCGTGGCGTACTACTTGCGGGTGCGACAATCTGCAACCAATATTCGCACAATCGTGGTCGGCATCGAAAGTGGTCAAACCACAGATATTATTCGCTCTAACATTCGCTTTGCTTATGTCTCAAACTAAACCAGCCACTAGTGCGTATAAAATTGCCATCATCGGCCCTACCGACATGGTGTCAGGCCTAAAAGCGTTAGGTGTTGAAGCGTTTGATGCGACAAATTCTAGTGAAGCCCTCGAGCAATTACAAAAAATCAAAAAGATAAGCAGTGATTCAGATGATGCACGAACCTACGCCGTTGTATGCATCATCGACGATGTGATACGGGGGGTTGATCAAGCTGATTATGCCAAAGCGATCGCCGGTGCATTGCCTGCAGTTGTCGTACTGCCTGGTCCAGCTGGGGCTAGTGGGGTAGCAATTGAGCGACTGAGATTGCTCGCGCAAAAAGCAGTAGGATCTAGCATTATTTAGATTCACATTGTCAGAAACTCTGGCAGCAGCCTAAAAATTATTTTAGATTGCTGCCAGAACTTCTGGGAAGAATTATTTACCAAGGAAAGTTTACACAATTATTATCATGACTGAAACACAAGATCAAAAAGCGGGAGAAATCATCCGCGTCACCGGACCACTTGTCCGCGCCACTGGCATGAGTACAGCCAAGCTGTATGAAGTTGTGCGTGTAGGGGAAGAAAAGCTCATGGGTGAAATAATCGAGCTGCACGGCGAAACTGCCGCAATCCAGGTCTATGAGGAAACGGCTGGTATTGCTCCAGGTGACCCAGTGTTCCTGACTGGGCGAACTATGTCGGTTGCACTTGCACCGGGACTACTTACTTCTATTTATGATGGGGTACAGCGCCCACTAGCTGCAATCGAAGAAGTAGCGCAAAGTCCGTACATCAAACGAGGGATCGAAGCTGATCCAATCGATATGGCGAAAGCGTGGGACTTTACACCGGTAGTCAAGGTTGGCGATGCTGTGAGTCAGGGTGATGTACTTGGAACTGTGGAGGAGACATCAGTCATCCAACACAAAGTCATGGTGCCTCCAGGCATGTCAGGAGTAATCGAGTTTATCGAGTCAGGTAGTAAAAATGTAACTGAAACTATCGCGGTCATCAAAACCGAAGATAGTTCAGAGTCTGTGTCCATGCTTCAGTACTGGCCAATTCGTAATCCTAGGCCAAAGGCAGCCAAAATCTTTCCTGACCAACCACTACGAACTGGTTGGCGTGTCCTAGACACCTTCTTCCCAATTGCAAAAGGTGGAGCCGGATCAATTCCGGGTCCATTTGGAGCTGGTAAAACAGTAACCCAGCAAGGTGTTTCTAAATATTGCGACGCTGAAATCATTGTGTATATCGGTTGTGGTGAGCGAGGAAACGAGATGACTGAGGTGTTGACCGAATTCCCAGAACTAAAAGACCCCAACACCGGAGAGCCACTTATGAAGCGAACGGTGATGGTTGCCAACACCTCAAACATGCCAGTAGCAGCGCGAGAAGCATCGGTATACACTGGAATCACGATTGCAGAGTACTACCGAGATATGGGCTATAACGTTGCGTTGATGGCAGACTCGACATCGCGTTGGGCCGAGGCAATGCGTGAAATTTCTGGACGACTAGAAGAAATGCCGGGTGAAGAAGGCTACCCAGCGTACCTATCGTCAAGGACAGCAGAGTTCTACGAACGAGCGGGTATGGTGACAGCACTAGGTAGCGATGGACGAAAAGGGTCTCTTACTATCATCGGAGCGGTATCGCCTCCAGGTGGAGATCTCTCAGAACCTGTGTCACAGGCGACACTACGTGTAACCAAGACATTCTGGTCACTTGATGCTGACTTGGCATACAAGAAGCACTTTCCAAGTGTGAACTGGCTCACATCATACTCACTGTACGCGCCTAACTTTGCAGAGTATTGGGCCAAAGAAATTGCCCCTGACTTTGGTGAAATCCGGGCAGCAGCGCTTGATCTATTAGGACAAGAAGCAAAATTACTCGAGATCGTGCGACTAGTTGGTATGGAGTCACTGTCTGCTAACGACCGTCTAATTCTTGAAGTATCACGTATGATCCGTGAAGATTTCTTGTACCAGAACTCATTTGACCCGATCGATGCCTACACACCACTCGATCGACAGTACGGAATCATCAAGTCAATCATGACGTTCTACCAAGCTGGGAAAGACGTTGTGTCGACTCCCGACTTTGATTTTACAACCTTTACCGCCATTGAGTCGTACCAAAAAACTGCGACCCTTAAAGACGAAGTGGACTGGAAACCAGCTGACTTTGAGGCGTACCAGGACAAGATCAAACGTGAGATTACTAGCCTAACTGCAGTTGCAGCCTAACTTCTAAAATATGAGTAAAGAATACAAAACAGTTTCTGACATCGCCGGACCACTGATGGTCGTAGAGGGTGTTGAGGGAGCGTCATACGAAGAGTTGGTAGAAGTAAACGTACCCGGCGAAAAAACCCCACGGTACGGAAAGGTGCTCGATACGAGTAAAGGTAGGGCGGTAGTGCAGATGTTTGCTCCTACAGCCGGAATGACAACCTCTAATACTTCAGTACGTTTCAAAGGTGAAACTCTCAAATTGGGCGTTAGTACTGACATGCTTGGTCGCGTCTTTAATGGGTCAGGTGAAGTAGCAGATGGCGGACCAGCAATTATTCCAGAAGAGAGACGAGATATTGCCGGTGACCCAATCAACCCGTACTCGCGTAAATTTCCTAACGATTTCATTCAAACTGGAATTGGGTCAATCGACGTCATGAATACACTGGTACGCGGACAAAAATTACCGATTTTCTCAGGAGCTGGTTTGCCACACGCACGCCTTGCTGCTCAGATTGCGCGGCAAGCGTCGGTGAAAGATGGGGCAGAATTTGCGATTGTGTTTGGAACGCTGGGAGTTTCGTTTGAAGAAGCGGAATATTTCCGCCGAGAATTCGAAGAAGCCGGAGCGCTCGAACGATCAGTGTTGTTTATCAACACTGCAGCCGACCCAGTGGTTGAGCGAATCTCAACTCCACGTATGGCATTGACTACGGCTGAGTATCTAGCGTTTGAAAAAGGTATGCACGTGCTCGTGATCCTGACTGACCTGACAAACTACTGTGAAGCCTTGCGCGAAGTGTCAGCCGCGCGAAAAGAAGTTCCAGGACGACGTGGCTACCCAGGGTACTTGTACACCGACCTTTCTACATTGTACGAACGAGCGGGAGCCGTAAAAGGTAAGAAGGGAACTATCACGCAAATTCCGATTCTCTCTATGCCGGATGATGATAAAACGCACCCAGTACCAGACCTTACCGGGTACATTACTGAGGGGCAGTTTGTTGTCTCGCGTGAACTGTTCAATAAGGGGATCTTCCCACCAGTAGACGTTCAAGGTTCTCTGTCGCGACTCTGGTCAGCGGGAGTAGGGGAAGGAAAAACTCGAGAGGATCACAAGAACCTCAAAGACCAGTTGTTTGCGTCGTACGCGACTGGACGAGAGGTTAAGGAGCTAGCCGTAGTGCTTGGTGAAGCGTCACTCGATGAATCTGATCTCGCCCACCTAAAATTTGCCGATGCCTTTGAGCGAGAGTTTGTGGGGCAGGGTGAATACGAAAATCGGTCAGTGGAAGAATCGCTCGACAAGGGCTGGGAGTTGCTCAAGATGCTGCCCCGGACGTCACTCAAGCGAGTCAAACCAGCTGAGATCGACAAGTACATCGGTACTGAAAAAAGCACTAATGCTCCAGAACCAACCACGCAGGCAGAAGCAGAAGCTGGACAACCAGATGAATCTAACACTGAAACTGCGTAGTCATGGCAATTCAAAAAGTTAGCCCCACCCGAATTGCGCTCCTAACGCTCAAAAAAGAGCTCAAAACAGCCAAGAAGGGTCACAAATTACTCAAAGATAAGCGTGATGGTCTTATTAAGACCTTCATGAAAGTGATTTACGAAGCTCGTGACGTGCGCATGAGTGTCGAAGAGCGACTTGGTTCGGCGTTTGATTCATATACTCGCGCAAGTGCAATGACTAATACTGCGTCACTCGATACGGCCTTTTTGACACCCAATGCTCAGATTAATTTGAATGTGAAGGTAAAAAACGTCATGTCGGTCAAGATACCTCAGTTCGAGATATCCAAGAGTGGTTCAGCGTTCTCATACGGTATGCTCGAGACCACCGGAGACCTCGACAATGCAATGATCAAGTTTGACGAGGTGTTTGTCGATATTCTCAAACTAGCTGAGCTCGAGAAAACCGCCGAAAACCTCGCCGAAGAAATCGAGAAAACCAGGCGGCGCGTATCGGCTCTTGAAAATGTCCGGATTCCGAACCTACAGGACACGATCAAGTTCATCACCATGCAGCTTGATGAACGCAACCGTGATGCGGTGGTGTCGACGATGCGGGTTAAGGCGATGATTGTGGCTAAAGAGGCTTTAAATTAAGGAACGGTAGTGACTATAATTTAAGGCCGTTCGCAATTTGCTCATTTCCGAGAGCAAATTGTTCGAACAGTCCAACGCAGACACGAGGTAATAGAAGTTGTTCAGTTCAACCAGCACATCTTCATCCAGCTGATACTGTTTCTAGATTTGTCAACAAAGCCCGCTAACGCGGGCTTTGTTGACTTTGGTTTGTACTAGTGACAATGATTAATTAGTCGTTGTCTCTAATTCAGCATCTGCGGATACATCTACGCCTACCATTGGTTCTTCATCGGTAACTTCTTCTTCTGTATTTGTGTCGGTTGATTCGTCAGTTGCTACTTCTTCTTCGGTTGATTCTTCACTGGTTGTCTCTGTTTCTGTTTCAACTTCTGTTTGGGTCTCATCCTCAGCTGCAATTTCAGCCTCTTCTACAATGGTCTCAATCTGAGCATCTAGCTCAACGTTCGATTCGTAATCTTGAACTGAGTCTTGTACGGTTTCTTCGACGTCGCTGATCGTATCAGCCACCACGACGTTCAATGGCTTGCTGCGTGTGTATGATCCACCACGACGATTTAGTTCTGCCCGTACTTCAGTTTCATCAGCGCTCGCTTCCACAGTTGCTAGCGTACCTTGGTAGGTAACGAGGATGACCTTTAGACGCTCAAGTCCTTCCATCAGCTGCGTTCGCTGAGCGGGGGTCAATTGAGCCCGTTCTGATTGGTCTGCTGCGGTATTGATCGCATCGAGTCGCGTTATGATTCGGACTTTTGCCGCTGTTGCTTGTTCTTCGGTTAGTGTGCCGGCTGCAACTTGAACTTCAATGTCTGCGAGCTCATTTTCTAGCTCGGTAATCTCTGAGTCTACGGTGACTACGTAGTCAAACGTATCGCCAGGATTGAGAATAAACCATCCAACTGCCACTGCAGCCAGGATAACTATCCCTAAAAATATTTTGTTCATGTTTGTGTGGGTTTTAAATTAAATAACCCCCATTTCTACTATATACCTGTTAATTACAATTAAATCGGTTGTTGTTGCGTGAAGTGACTATAGTTGTTGTATATGACGGTGGGGGACCATATAACTTACAAGTTAGCTAATCGAAATTTCTGGTTTTAGTCAGTAGGGAACCTAGAGTATTGAAACGAGCTACTGCGAGGTTCTCTTGCTGGGCAAGATTCTCGATTTGTTGTTTGTCCAGTTGCAAAATGGTAGTTGCAAAAGCGTCAGCGTCAGCGGCAGTGGCTGCCTTTATGTACGTACCGTCGGAGGTGACGGTGTCGCTGATGATATGGTGGTGCGTACCGGTAGAATTCTGCCAGACTCGTCGGTGCGGACTGGAGGCTGCAAAGCCTTGATTAAATAGCCTGGTCGGAGCGATTAGCTCTCCCTGATTGATCGGATGTTCGAGGTGGATTTCGACCGCTTCACCATTGTGGTGGGTAGCAAACATATCCCCACCACCACTGATTAAAAATTGCTCAAGTCTAAAGGTGGTCTTGAATTGTTTCGCTAGCAAATCGATCAGATACCCTTTACCGTACCCTCCTATATCAATGTTACCGTGATTGAGTTCTATCCGCTCTGGAGCGATTGTGAGGTCTGTGATCGGGTTTCCTGGGTGCAGTTTGGCTGTTCCGGTATCGATAAATGAATAGTTGGCGTCATAACCACGCGCTTCGATAATGTGTCCGGTAAGGAAGTTAAAAATCCCATCAGTTCGTAGGTATAGTTGTTTACCGTACGACAGTAATTGTTTTAATTCATCACTTGGGTTTTTTAAAACGCGTTCATGGTTAAGCTGTGATACAACCGAATCAGACTTAAATCTGGAATAGTTTTGTTCATATTCAGTCACAAAACTCGAGCAGAAATCGGTGATTTCTGCTCGAGTCGTGTCCGTTACCTCATCCCAGATTTCGATCCACCAGGTGGTCCCTAGTGCCTGAAATGAAAATTCCATTAAGTTAGATTTGAGCGCGTACTTCTGCCACAGCTTCGTTAAAGGCATCTGATGTCCATGAGGCGCCACCAACTCGTGATAGCTGGATGTTATCGATGTTTTTCCCAACCACTTCGGCTTGATAAGCTTCGTCGAAACTGCGCAAAATTGGTGTTGGCGGTTCGCCGCCGTCGTATGCAACTTCTGCGGCAATAACCACATCGTTTTCAATAGTGAGCGTTACATCAAGTTCATGAACCGCTCTTCCGGTACTGTATGAAGCTTCGCCGACATAGGTGCCATCCGCTCCTTGGTCGATCACTACAGGTTCTGCTGCAGCGGTTTCTGTTTCACTTTCCATCCCCATCTCTGCCTCTAGCGGCGTAGCGGCTTCATCTGGGTCAGACGTTGATGTTTGTCCGTTTTGTGAATTTGATTCTGCAGATGTATCATTTTCTAATCTGGCGTCTGCTACAAGGTTCTGTTGGGATGTGTCAACGGGAGCTCGAAACAACAGGATGGCTCCAGCTGCTACGATGATTATGACAAAAGCAATGATATACGGCATACAATGATGAAAATTGTTTATTTTGGTCTATACTAACATACAGCATGAAAAATACTTATTCCAATATATTGTCATTTATAACCGCTATTCCTAATCGACTCACTGACAAGATTGGTATGTATCGGGTGGTATCGCTCGCCCTGGGTGTCTTGGCGATATTCAGCATCATAGCGGGTGCTGTTGGCTGGATTGGCTTTACTCCAACTGCGCAAATCACGTCGCTGGTCATAGCTGTCAGTATTGCGCTTGGGCTTAATGTTGTTATCGCTAAGATCACCTCAATCCACGCCAATCACGAATCGGCACTCATTACAGCTCTCATTTTATTTTTCTTGGTGGTGCCAGACGCGGACCTGATTGACAATTGGATTTTGGCGTTAGCTACCGCGTTGGCCATTTTGTCAAAGTACTTCATTGTCTATCGCAAACAGCATATTTTCAATCCAGTCGCCACGGGTGCTGTGTTGGTTGCGTTTGGGGTGCTAATTTACAATTTATTTGTAACCAACGATGTCAGTAGTGATCTGTTTCAATGGTGGGTAGCAAATCCGACGTTGTTTTGGCCATTAGTTATTCTGGGGTCACTGGTTGTATTTAAAATCCGTCGTTGGCCAATGGTGTTAGCTTGTATTGGTAGCGGGCTAGTGCTATTTACCGTTGAGGGGTGGTTTCGCTTCGATGCGTCACCACTTGATTCAATAGAGCTATTTTTGATGTCTTTCCCGGTGCTGTTTTTGGCGTTTTTTATGCTCACAGAACCATTTACAACACCACCAACTCGCAATGTGCAGATTGTGTATGGTGTCATTGTGGGAGTGTTATCAAGTACTATTTTATTTGCCGGCTGGTTTCCGATGACTCCAGAATTAGCGTTGATCATTGGTAATACATTTGCTTATACGTACCGAATTCGCCGTAAATTATTCTTAAAACTACAATCAAAAAGAAACATTGCCACCGATACCTGGGAATTTACATTTTCAAAACCGGAGGGCTTCAGCTTTACAGCGGGACAATACGTTGAATGGATGTTGCCACACGAGAAGGTTGACAGTCGCGGTCCGCGTCGCTATTTCACGATTGCCTCGAGTCCAACTGAGTCAGTAGTCCGACTGGCTATGAAAATTGTCCCCAAAGATAGCGATATGCGTAGCAGTACGTATAAAAACGCTTTGATGGAAATGGATGAGGGTGAGCAAATAATTGTTAGTCAACTAGCCGGAGACTTTGTATTGCCAAAAGACACTAGTGCTAAGCTCGGTTTTATTGCCGGTGGTATCGGTGTAACGCCATTTTCTAGTCATCTGTCTTGGATGCAGGATAGTGGAAAAGAATACAACACCCGTCTGTATTACTGCTGTAATACGATGGCTGAACTGGCATTTTTTGATCAATTTACAAAGCTAGGTGAAACCATGCCAGTTGTCACGATTCCGGTGATTGCTCGCGAAGATGTACAACCACCTAACGAACGAGGGTTTGTAACAAAAGAAATGCTCGCGAGACGAACACCAGACTACAAAGAGCGCGTTTGGTACGTTTCTGGCCCTCCAGGGATGGTTAATGCTTATAAAAAATTACTCAAAGAAGCTGGTGTCCCACGTAAGCAAATCAAGACTGATTTCTTCCCAGGACTCGCCTAGTGATCACCATTCGATTTCAGTGCGACTATGACGATTTAAATATTCGTTAGTCTGTGAAAAATGCCTACAGCCGAAAAAGCCACGATGCGCTGATAGGGGGGAAGGGTGCGGTGCGGTGAGTATGAGGTGTTTAGTTTCATCGATCAGTTTTGATTTAGCTTGGGCATAATTACCCCAGAGTAGGAATACGAGGTGTTCCTGCGTATCTGAGATTGCTTCAATAATGTGATCGGTAAATTGCTCCCAACCCTTACCTTGATGTGACCCCGCACGCTCAGCTTCGACTGTCAGAGTAGCGTTTAGTAATAGTACTCCCTGGTTCGCCCAGTGTGAGAGGTTGCCACTCTCTGGGATTGGCATGCCGACATCAGTCCTGAGCTCTTTAAATATATTCATCAGTGAGGGAGGGATTTTGGTTCCGCCCAACACCGAAAAAGCCAGCCCTATAGCTTGGTCTTTGCCGTGGTACGGATCTTGACCTAGTATGATGACCTTGGTTTTTTTAGGTGGACAGAGTTCGAGCGCATTAAAAACTAACTCGGCTGGCGGATAGATTGGCGGATTATTAATTAAATAAGAAGCTTCAATATCCAATATGAGCTGTTTGAAGTAGTCTTTTTCTGTCTCTGCTCCAATCAGAGTTTTCCACGAGTTTGGTAAATCAGGAATCATTTACCTGAGTATACCGGTATTATGTACAAATGAAAGACATGCGCGAAGCCCGCAAGCGAAGTATCGTAAAAGCGCTGACTTGGCGAGCAATTGCAACGAGCACCACTATGTTGCTGGCCTACGCCGCTACGGGTGATCTAAAGGTCGCTGGTGCGATTGGGGCAGCTGACGTGGTCATCAAATTACTATTCTACTATTGTCACGAACGCGCTTGGGGTCGTATCCCGTGGGGGAGGAACGTACATTTTGGGGAGGGGTAGCTATTTCTGACACCCTGGGCAATAATGCGTCCCACGACCTGCACAGCGGGTTTTTTTGATTATTTCGCTACAGCGTTTGCATTGTTTCCCTTGTTGACCAAATACTTGTAGATAATCGGTGAAATTACCATCATCACCACCGGTGTCGACAAAGTGTTGGAAGGTGGTGCCTCCGACTTTGATTGATTCGTTCATGACGTCGCCAGCGGCTTTACATAGCACAGCTGCTTCCGCCTTGGTCATTCGGTCAGCGCGTCGCATAGGGCGAATTTTGGCCCGCCAGAGGGCCTCATCGACGTAAATGTTCCCCAGACCAGCGACGAATTTTTGATCCAGTAGCGCGGCTTTAATCGGAGTCTTGCGTTTTTTGAGTTTCGTGGCAAACCACTGGCAGTCGAATTCGGGATCGATCGGCTCTGGGCCAAAACCTGATCTGGCTACCGCAACTTCAGCAGCGTTCGCTAATTTCGTGTACCCAAACAATCGCATGTCGTTGAAATAGAGGGTGGTGTGATCGGTAAAATGAAACGCGACGCGCGAATGCTTGTGTGGAAAATCTCGTCCGTCTGATTCACTCATGCTGTGGCCACCACCGGTTATAGCGCCTGTGCTATCTACATAGAAAAATTGCCCCGTCATTTTCAGGTGTGCAAGGAGAAATAAATCATCCTGACCGACGAAAGAGAAAATCATCAGCTTGCCGATACGATCAATCGAGTCGATTGTCTGGCCGCGCAGTCGATCATCAATTGTTTCGTCATGGGCAACTATTTTACTATGGAATACTTCAACCGAATCGATTTCTTTTCCTTGCACTTTACGCATTAGCTGTAGTCGGACGGTTTCAACTTCTGGAAGTTCTGGCATGAGGGCATTGTAGCAAAGCTCGTCTGACAGCGACAGGGCTAAATTTAAACGTTTGCGATGTGTGTTTTACTGTGGAAAAGATCGGGGATAACTCAGTGATAACTATGTGGGTTGTGTACGTATAACTTGGGTATGTGTTAGGGGATTAGTGATGCTGAATCTCTTACATATGGGTTGTGGGTGACGGGTTATGCTCTGTAACGCTTGTTCCTCGTCAAGTCAGTTATACACAGATATATGGCTCAAAATAAAGCTATTTTAGCTAAAAGCAGGTTTTTTACTTATAATGTATAGACCAATGGCATCCTTGATGGGAAACAACGCCACAACTTGGCTGTATCGTACTTGTTCATTCACGCTCATGCTGACGCTTTTGTTAGCGGATGTGTTTGTATTTTTAGAGCGCGGATTTTTTGTGGCTGAACAAGCGCAAGCAGCCGCTGGGGATTTTTCGGTCTTTGCTGAGATAACCGGAACCGAAGTGATTGCTGGTACTGACAATAACGTGACTTGGGATAACCCAATCAGTGCCAGTGGCAACATAGCCCTGCAGGGAAATAGCAGCGATATTGATTTAGCTGATGGTGGCAAGTACCTGGTGCTCTACAACACCTGGACAGAGCAAGGGTCCACAGGTGGTAACAATCGTCGCTCGGTTGCTTCGTATCTTACTCTTAACGGTAGTTCACTCGAGTATGGCTGGGGAGGGGGATATATTCGAGACA
>Ga0306910_1000049_pt1 | contig 81842 bp, 87 predicted proteins | sample AntRauMFilla2698_FD_190438 | JGI IMG/M metagenome (GOLD analysis project Ga0306910, IMG submission 190438) | Saline lake microbial communities from Rauer Islands, Antarctica - Metagenome Filla 2 #698 (v2) (version 2) | ecosystem: Environmental > Aquatic > Non-marine Saline and Alkaline > Saline ... | reverse complement strand
AAGCCAGTGCGTGGTTGAAACACAATGGGTATGCACACGTTAAACACCTTAAGGGAGGAATCATTGATTATGCGCACCAGGTTAAGGCTCAAGGACTGGAAAATAAGTTTAGGGGTAAGAATTTCGTTTTCGATGCGCGGTTAGGTGAACGTGTGGGGACTGACGTTATTTCAACCTGTCACCTGTGCCACATGAATAAGAGCGACTCTCATTATCATTGCCATAATCAAATTTGTGCCACATTTTTTATTGGCTGTGACAACTGCATTAAAAACAGAGCTGGTTACTGTTCGCGGCGTTGTCAGTTAGTGGACAAGTTGCCAGCTAAGCAAAAGAAAAGTATTGCTCGTTTTTACAACCTAAGGATTAGACCGTTGCGGAAGTTTAAGAAGATGCGCCTGGGGTAGGTTTTTGCTTTTGATCCGCAAACACGGCTCTGGTATTGCTAAGAATTCTCTGATATACTCTCGGGCACAATCTCATATGCCCAGGTGGCGAAATTGGTAGACGCGCTAGACTTAGGATCTAGTAGAGCAATCTGTGGAGGTTCAAGTCCTCTCCTGGGCACAAAGCAAAAACTCCCGTGTGGGATTTTTTTTGTGTCCAGGAAGTAAAGCCTGGGAGGCTTTACGCGAGGACTTGAAGCCCGATTGAGACACGATTCGACCAAAGGGAGAATCTGTCCAATTGTGGATACTGAACTCGTAGAGTTCAAGTCCTCTCCTGGGCACAAAGCAAAAACTCCCGTGTGGGATTTTTTGTTTTGCGTAGGAAGAAAGTGCTGCGGACTTTTTTGTATACATCCTCAAGGGGTCTCTCTCGTTACACGAGCCGTATACCTTTTGGACAGATTGTTACGCTTTGCTCACAATCTGACTCAAAAGCTTTTCGAGCCCTTACGTAAAGCCTCCCAGGCTTTACTGAAGGCGCACAAATGAAAACTCCCCGATGGGGAGTTTTCATTTGTGCGCCTTCAAGGGCTCGAACCTTGGACCGTCTCCTTAAGAGGGAGCTGCTCTACCAACTGAGCTAAAGGCGCATCTATGTGGCAGAGAGTGTACAACAAAGTACTAGTCAGTACAAGAGCTTTATTAGATTACTGGATTATCATGGCAATTCGGTTTATACTGGGCACCGAGACAAGTCCTGGTGGCGAAGTGGTTAACGCTTCGGTTTGCAAAACCGACATGCGCGGGTTCGACTCCCGCCCAGGACTCACTTGCTATGCAAGTTCCTATACCTGCCCAGGTGGTGGAATTGGTAGACACGTGGGACTTAAACTCCCATGCCTTTAAAAGCGTGCGGGTTCGATTCCCGCCCTGGGCACAAACTATAGTATAATTTTCATACTATTATGAAATACGAGTTAATCAGAAAAAGTGCAGTCTATACCTTTATTGTAGTAACGGTGGTTATGACTTTGCTGGGTGTTGCTGCAATATGGCTTCCTGCTCTTGGAGCACTCATCAGTAAAGCGTTTGCGACTGTGTTGGTGGTTGGGTTTGGGTGTATTGTTATCGCATACGCATCTAGTTTGCTAGATGCCAAACCAGAAAAGCAAGAAGCCCTGCCGTCGTTTGCGCCATACCCCAAACCTATACCGCCTACTACAAGCCATTTAGTAGGCAAGTAATAGAAGTGTGTGTTATTTATATTTAATGTCTAGCTAGATTAGAGAACAGGATGAAGAAAAAGAAAAGAGCGCCTTAGGCGCTCTTTTCTTTTTCTTCCATGGCTGCAGCTTCTTTGTTTTCTTTTGCAATCTCCTTTACTAAATCATCCATATGTTGACGATGTTTCTCTCCGGCATCATACATGAACTCTAGATGCGGAATGTGCTTCATACGTCCGTGTTTCTTAAAATAGTTACGCATCTCGCTGGCGTTGCGCTTGAGAAATATCATTGCGTCACCTTCACGACCATCTGGAATAGTAGTGACAAATATGATTAGTCGTTTCCAGTCTTTGCTTAAGTCCACCCGAGTAACGGTGATCAAAGGGTTTGTATTGGCTTCGGTTTGAATAAAGCGAGCAGCGAGCTCAGTGAGTATGCCGGCGAATCGTACGTGCTTATCTGAGATTGCCATAGGCTTAGGTAACAACTAGGTCAAACGGCTTGAGGTAGTCACCAGCGGTGATCTCGGTTTTAGTTTCAAGTTGCATACCAAATTCACCTTCAGATACTTCCTTCACGTCTGATTTGGCTTGCTGCAGGTTTTTGATTGTACCTTTCCCGATTACAATGTCTCGGCGGAGGATTTGTACTCCCTGACCAAGTTTAATAACTCCTTCATCTACTCGGCCACCCATAACGTGGGTGTTCTTTTGCATACTAAAGTGCTTGAGGATTTTTACTGATCCAGTGATCACTTCTTCTTTTTGAGTCGGAGTACGCTTTTGTAGGGCTTCTGTTAACCAATCTGCTAGTTCATAGATGATATCAAAGGTCTTGATTTCAACGTTGATTCGCTCGGCCACGTCTTCAGCCGCTCGGTCCACCTTCACGTTAAATCCAACCACGATGGCATTAGGTGTAGCACCAACGTTCTGCACATCCTGGGTGGTGATGTTTCCAACGCCCGTTGCGACTACTTTGACGATGATTCGGTCTGTTTCAAATTTCTCAAGTTCATGTTCGATCGCTTCGATCGTACCTAGCGCGTCAGCTTTGATTAGTACTGGTACTACGGGAAGTTTCGGCTGTCGTTTGATTGATTGGTCGACTGGCAGGGCGTTGGCTGTATCAGTAATCATACTTTCGGCTTCTTTTTTAGTACTGACGGTGACAAAGTCAGCTCCAGCAATTGGGATGTCGTTGAATCCAACAATCCGAATTGGTGTTGATAGGCTCGCTTCACGAATATTCTTACCTTCGGCGTCTTCCATGATCCGTACTGGGGAATAGGCTGTGCCTGATACGACAAAGTCTCCACTTTTGAGGGTTCCTTCTGTCACGATGAGGGTGGCGGTGTTCCCACGCTTTGGGTCAGCCAGTCCCTCAATTACTTTACCAATTGCTGGTGCGGTAGTGTCTCCCTCAAGGTCTGCCAAGTCAGCGGTGAGGATCACCATGTCGAGCAGTTCGCTAATGCCGGTTCCGGCTTTGGCTGAGATACCTACCCAAGGAATATCGCCACCCATACCCTCGATATAGATTTCATTTTCGATCAAGCTCGATTGGGTTCGTTCGATGTTTGCTCCTGGTTTGTCGATTTTATTGATCGCAACTACATAGGGAATATCTGCAGCTTTGATTGATTCAAGCGCCTCGAGCGTTTGTGGTTTAACTCCGTCTTCAGCTGATACCATCAAAATTGCCACGTCAGCCACGTCAGCCCCACGTAGTCGCATTTTCTGGAACGCTGAGTGTCCAGGGGTATCAAGGAAGGTGATAGTTTCATCCGAACCTTCACTAGTGGTGTGGGGTACAACATACGCTGAAAGGTGCTGGGTGATACCACCAGCTTCACTGTCTACGACGCTAGTTTTTCTGATGGTGTCGAGCAAGGTTGATTTACCATGGTCAATATGACCCATGACTACCACTACTGGTGGTCGCTTGATAACATTTGGAGTTGTTGTTTTTGATTTCTTTGCCATATAAAGTCATGGGACTATAGCACAGAAAACTTTGTTTTTAAAGGGTTTTGTGACACAATCTGCGTAATGTTATTTCGAAGAAAAACAACCACCACCAAGCGGGTATATCTAGACTGGGCAGCAGCCACACCGTTATTACCCGCGGCGTACGAAGCGATGGTTCCGTATTTGACTGAGCATTACGGAAACCCAAGTGCCGTCCATCAAGAGGGGCAGGTGGCACGCCAGGCAGTTGAAGATGCTCGATCGACAGTCGCATCAGCGGTCCAGGTCCGCCCTGAATACGTTACATTCACTAGTGGTGGCACAGAAGGTAACAATCTGTCTATTTTTGGGGTGGTTGAGTCATTTCTACAAGCTGGCCGAGAGTACGCATCAATGACAGTCATTACGACCAAAATCGAGCATCCATCGGTTGGTGAGGCATTTACAGCCCTTGCCAAGCGGGGCGTGCGAGTAGAGTACGTTAACGTTACCCCTGCTGGAAAAGTCGACCTAGAACACTTGCGATCCATGATGGACGACTCAGTGGTGTTATTTTCGACCGCTCTAATTAATAGCGAGATTGGCACTATCCAGCCAACCCGGGCTATTCACAAAATTCTTCATACCGCTGATGCACGCTATGGAACAAATATCTTTTATCACCTAGATGCGGCACAAGCACCCTTGTGGGTGAATTGTCAGTTTGATTCTTTGGCGGCTGACCTGGTAACCCTTGATGCGGCCAAATGTTGTGGCCCAAAGGGGGTTGGGGTGCTGGTTCGCAGCCGCCGGTCGAGCCTAGTGCCAGTAATGCAAGGCGGAGGGCAAGAGAGTGGGTTGCGCCCGGGGACCGAGAACGTCGCCGGGATAGTCGGTGCGGCTGTAGCGATTAAGGAAGCTCAAGGGGATTGGCGCAAACGAGCTGAGCAGGTAACGTCGGTACGTGATCAAGCGATAGCGCATATGCAAACTGAGTTATCACAAGCCGTAATTAATGGTGCTGCGGGAGTTGATCGGGTAGCTAATAATATTAATATTTCCATCCCAGGGCTTGATACTGAATTTGCTGCAGTGGTGCTCGACAAACATGGCTTTGCCGTCAGCACCAAAAGTGCGTGCAGTGGTGCGGGTGGGGGAGCAAGTGCTGTGGTATTAGAAACTACAAAGGACCCCATCCGCGCTGCCTCAACACTACGGATTACACTTGGTTCAGACTCTACACTCGAGCAACTCAAAACACTGACCGCAGTGCTGAAGAAACATGTGAAGCAGATGAGTCAGTATTGACTATAGTTAAATTAACAAGTATAAAATATCTACAGAAGCACAACGGGAGATATATTAAATGACTTCATCGGTAATTCCACTCTTGGCTCCTACGGTCAAACCATATGGTCCAGGTCTTGCTACCCACGATATGCCTTGCTCAATCTGTACAGAAGCCACTGCGGTGCTGTTCACCAACGATGGCACTTTTCATCCTTGCAGGTCTTGTCAAGAAAAAGGCTGGACAACTGTACGGGCTAAAAGCCGACTACAAAGGTGGGTTCTACAAACGTTCTTCGACCCAATTTGAAAGTCTTAGGTCTTACAATCTAAGTTCACGAAAGCCTGGATCCGTCTGGGCTTTTTTTATTGTAACTGCAAAACAAAACGCGAGTTTCTGGAAATGACCAAGTTTCTAATGATTGCAAGGAATATAGAAATGGAAATACTCTTGTGGTGCGCCCTTGGTTAGTCGAATTCGGAACCATATTCGCCATAGTCGCTAAGTTCTTTTGCTTATTTATCTTTACTCAACCCACTTTTTATTGCAATATAGGCAGATACGCGGCGTAATACTATATATACTGCCATTTCCTTTATAACTGACCTGACTGATATGCCAAGCTGCCGTATAATGAGACTAATTCACTTGAAACATGCCTGATTTTCACAACTTCACCACCAAAGCCAAAGAAGCTATCCGTAAAGCCCACGAACTCGCGATTGAGCGGGGGCAAAACCACGTCAGTCCGATTCACTTACTGACGGCCCTTTCAATGCAAGATGAATCAGCTGTCGTGGCGATTCTTGATCGGCTTGATATTGATATTATTGCCTTTACTGACCTGCTACTTGAGGCGCTCGAGATGCCTGAAATGTCGAGTAATGTCTCGCAGGGCTATCAGCTGTACTTGACCCCAGAACTCGCCAAAGCCCTGGAATTCTCGGGTAAATTCGCTGAATCGCTTGGTGACAGTTATGTCGGAGTAGAGCACTTGTTTGTAGCTGCGCTAGACAACCCCGGGCCAGCCATCGAGATCATGCAGCGCACCGGCGTCAAGAAAAAGATGGTTGAAAGTGCCATTACTGATTTACGGGAAAATGATATCGGTGATGCAACTGCACCCAAAACCTACCGTTCGCTAGCTAAATACACTCGCAACCTCACCAAACTAGCGCAAGAAAACAAAATTGATCCCGTGATTGGGCGTGACGTTGAGATCCAGCGTGTGGTCCAGATCCTGTCTAGGCGGACCAAAAACAACCCGGTGCTAATTGGAAACGCCGGAACTGGGAAAACAGCTATTGCCGAAGGACTCGCGCAACAAATCGCGCTTGGGCAAGTGCCACAAAGTGTAAAAGAAAAGGAGATTCTCTCACTTGATTTAGGACTGCTGGTAGCCGGGACGAAATTCCGTGGTGAATTTGAAGAGCGCCTCAAGGCAGTCATGAAAGAAGTCGAGAGTGCAGCCGGGCGTATCATTCTCTTTATTGATGAGTTACATACGATCGTAGGTGCTGGCCAAGCGGATGGATCAATGGATGCCAGCAACATGATTAAGCCAGCTCTCGCTCGAGGCGAGATGCGGGTGATCGGGGCAACGACGCTCCAGGAGTACCAAAAGTACATCGAAAAGGATCCAGCGCTAACGCGTCGATTCCAGCCGGTTTATGTCAATGAACCAAATCACGAAGATGCAGTGGCGATTTTGCGCGGACTTGCTGAAAAGTACGAGCTATTTCACGGTGTACGTATCACCGACGATGCGATCCTGTCAGCGGTTGATCTATCCAGCCGATATATTACTGATCGATTTCTGCCTGATAAGGCCGTCGACCTGATCGACGAGGCTGCGTCAGCTCTCAAGATTTCACTCGAGAACAAACCAGATGAGCTTGTCGAGACCGATCGACAGATCCGACGTCTAGAAATCGAGCGTGAAGCATTGAATAAAGAGCTCGAAATAACCAGCAACAAAGCCAAGGTCAAGAAGCGTCTCAAAGAAATTGATGCCGAGATCGGTGAATTTAAAGAAACTACCGCTAATCTAGAAACCAAGTGGAATAACGAGCGAGAATCATTGGACGAGATCGGTGTGTTTAAAAAACAACTTGAAGAGCTCCGAATGGAAGCTGATAACGCTGAAGCGGCAGCTAATCTAGCCAAGGCCGCTGAGATTCGTTATGGCACCATTCCTGCTATTGAGAAAGATTTAAAAGCCAAGCAAAATCGTCTCAAGAAATTGCAACGCACCAGACAGCTACTGCGAGAAGAAGTGACCGAAGAAGACATCGCAAGTGTGGTAGCAAAGTGGACTGGTATTCCAGTTTCACGAATGCTTGAAGCCGAGGTGCAAAAACTTGCCCGGATGGATGAGGTGCTCAAAGAAAAAGTAGTTGGTCAAGATCACGCAGTCGAGCTCGTGACCAACGCAATCAAGCGAGCGCGAGCGGGGATCAGTGACCCTAATCGACCGATTGGTTCATTCCTATTCCTTGGTCCAACTGGGGTTGGAAAAACTGAATTAACCAAAGCTCTGGCTGAGTTCATGTTTAATGATCCTGATGCGTTACTTCGGATCGACATGTCTGAGTATATGGAAGGGCACAGTGTGTCTAAAATGATCGGTTCGCCGCCGGGATACATTGGTCATGATGACCATGGTGGTTTGACCGAACAGGTTCGCCGCCGGCCTTATTCGGTGATTCTGCTTGATGAGATCGAGAAGGCAAATTCAGAAGTCTTTAACATCTTGCTTCAGGTACTTGATTCTGGACACCTTACTGACGCCAAAGGACGCAAGGTGAACTTCAAAAACACGGTCATTATTATGACGTCAAACATCGGAGCTGAGCACATAGACCGGATGTCAAACTTTGGGTTTGCTGATGATCACGGAGACGCTGCTCAATTTGTGCAAGCCAAAGATAAGGTGATGGAAAGTCTCAAGTCTCATTTCCGTCCCGAGTTTCTGAATCGACTCGACGAGATCATTACCTTTGACCTACTTACGCCAGAAGTGATTGCCGACATCGTAAAGATTCAAGTCCAAGATGTGATCGAACGGCTCGAAAAGAAAGAGATCAAACTGTCACTAAGCAAAGAAGTCTACGCGTACCTGGCTACCGAAGGGTACGATGCCAGGTACGGAGCTAGGCCACTTAAGCGTCTGATCCAAAGCAAGATTCTAACCCCAGTTGCCAACAACATGGTGGGAGAGGGAATGGTTCAGGGTGGAACTGTTAAGGTGACCATAAAAAAAGCTAAGGCAAGTGCTACAAGCGATGCCACTGCTTCAATCCAAGAGCTGAGCTTCGATATCAAGAAAAAAGGTCGAACTAATCTAAAGAAGAAACTGATACCAAAAGTAGTAATTAAGAATAAACAAGCTGTAGCAGCCTAATTGCGTTACGAAACGTAATGACGCTGAAATATAAGTCATATTAAAACAGCTGCCGATAGGCAGCTGTTTTAATATAGTCCGCGTGTATCAATAGGTACTGACATACAATAATCGCGGAGATGGGTCCTTGATATGCTATATAATTACTATATGCCAGTTGAGTATGTTGTGCTGTTGTTTAGCTTAGTGCTAGTTGGATTTATACCGTTTTTGAGTCGGGCATATATACCACGACTCGAGACTATCGCTGGTCAACCAAATGAGATTCGTCCCAAGCGATCTAGTTTTTTTGATATGTTACGAGGGGTTGCGATTATTGGGGTGGTGGTGATCCACATAACATACTTTGCAACTCCCTATGTTTCGGATTTAGCTCCGATAAATAACCTGACAAATAACCTATTACGTTTCGCATTGCCAGTATTTTTTGTTAGTTCAGGAGTGTTGCTGGTGGCGCCAAAGTTACATCTTGGTTGGCTTTCATCTTTTTATTATCGGCGTTTTGTTGCGCTGGGCATACCTTACATACTAGTCACTATTGCGCTTGGCTTGTATTACAGCACTCCAATTAGCGAAATTTGGTACAACATACTAACTGGAAACGCTTCGGTGCCACTCTATTTTGTACCAGTTTTATTCCAGCTCTATCTACTGTATCCGTTTATTTATAATCTGGCGCAGCGACAGTGGTTTGTTTGGGTGACGCTCATAGTATCGATTTTTTCATACCTAGAACCTACACTTAGATTTTGGCAGGATCTTTCTTATGCGACACCATACGTATTCTTTTTTGCTTGGGGGATGTACATGCGGACTAATTTTCAACAACATCGTATTACTCAGCCAGTGTTACCTTGGCTTGCCATTATTGCTATGTTTGTTGCGCTCCAATTATATTTTGGTGTAGAGAGATTTTATAATGGTCAATATTTTTACGGTTTAGCTATGATTATGCTGCTGTGGTGGCTGTACACCAAAGAGCTCGTACCCACTTTGTTCAGTGCGTGTAGTCAGTATATCGGACGTCGTTCATTATGGATTTTCCTAACTCATTTTGTTTGGCTACAATTGTGCTTCTACTTGTTACATACCAGGGATGTTTTATTTACGGGGGCTGGGGCTGTGCTGTTTGTAGTGCTTGGTTTGGTGGGTAGTGTGACGCTCGGTATTGGTATGTATTACCTACAGTCACTTGTTATTAGCTATATTAGCAATAGTGAGCGCGCTGGTAGGTAAAGGTTGGGTCCATACTTGCACTTAGTATTCATAGTAGAGTACATCAAACAAATGTGTACTGTGGTTGTAATCGCTCACTCAAAGTTGGTCTTGTAGGTTTTCGACCGCATTAGTATCAACCACCTGAACACCAAGAACCTGCACAAAGAAAAATGATAATACCGATAGTAGTACAGTCGCTCCAATCACCGTTCCTAGGCCATAGACCGCGCCTTTGAGAAATATAAACTTCATCGACACCTGTCGCTTGGTCAGATCTTCGAGTGACCCGAGTACGTATATAAGTCGCTCTCGCTGATCTTGGTCTGATTTATCCATTGAAACTAGTATAGCAAAAGAAAATACTCTTGTGGTGTGAATCTTGTTTGAAACTATTAAATATCACAAAACCTAAGCATGAGCTTAGGTTTTGGTATTTTGTGCACTGGAATGGAAGAAGTTAGAACTGTTATTAACGAATCGGATTATTGTTTCTTGCCGAGTTGGATAAAAACATAGGTGCTATAATTCTTTAATGGAAAATGAAAATCTTGAAGAAGAAGTGGCACAGGTCGAAGTTGAACAAAAGAGCTCACTACACCAAGTGACGCCACTATCAAAATATTTAGCGATGGCTTTGTTCGTAATTCTGCCGTTTGTTGGGGGATATGTTGGGTACAACTACGCTCCCGAGAAGGTGGTTGAGAGTATTACATTTAAGTCACCAAATGAAGTGTTTGAGAGTAAAGGTATAAATGAGAATGAAAATACCGTTGCTTCGAATGAAAGTATCATATTTCCCAATTCGCAGGAATTATCAATTGAACTACCAGTTGACTGGGATTATATTCAGCCAAATGTATACGACGATGAAGGTAGAGTAGTGTTTTCAATAAACTATCCTATTCGTGAGGTTGGCTACGAACCGTTAGAGGCTGTAAATGTGCGCGATGTCATCACTACAAGCGGACTTGAGCTTAGAGTCGTTGATAGAGTAGAACGACAAGATCAATCAATCGGGTTTGCTCATTATATGGTCGGAGTCCAAAGAGATTGGGATGGGGATTTTCTTCAAGATTCATTCGAAATAATGGTTCGTTATAGTAGCAAAGGTCATTATGTCTCGTCGAATATGCAACCAGGTGAATATATCGAGACAAGGTACAAAACTTATGATGCATACTTAGTTGAGGAGGATTTTATTCAACAAATTATCGAGGGAATTTCAGAGGTGCCTATTCAGAGAGAGCAGATCAGTCAAGATAGTGAGCTATTTGATAATTTTGATTTGTCACAATCTGCAGACGGGTATGCTGTGTCTTGGTCAGTTTCTGATGATGTGACCGATATGTTTCCATCACTGGAAACAGTGTATGTAACATTTAATTTAGTACCAGAAGGAGAAGGTGTTGATTATAAAAATAAAAATGGTGTATCACAAAGTATTGGAGATGGGTTTAGTCTAGATAAAGGTTCTTATTCGTTTGAACCAAGGTACTATGATGATAATTTTTCCTGGGGTCTTGACTGGGGCGCATCATATCAAATTATTGCACAGCTAACGTACCAGCCATCTGAATTTATTTGTGATCCGCAAGTGAGAGGAGCGTGTTCACCCGTTTTGAGTCAAGATGATAGTCGACTTGCTAATGAAGCGAAGGATTATCTGTTTTTGAGTGAATCGTTCATTCTTAGATAGGTTCGAACCTTCAATCCGCCCTAACAAAAATACCTAGGAAAAACCTAGGTATTTTCGCTTGTGCGCCGGAGTTCGGTTGGTTAGAACGGCGATATTAGAGCTGGACTACTGTTTTATACCAGAACAATTCAGGCGAGAGAATAGTTTGGTATAAAAGAAAACCGCTCCACAAGTGGTGGAACGGCTTAGAGATACTTGGTTAGTTTTCAATTATTTCAACAACTGGGCTGAAATTCAAATCGACTAATGTTGTGTCCGTCGTGTATCGTGATTTTGCGTGGCTCTACAGTAAACCATGAGCTGTGTCCGCAATCTGGATAGCGTCTACCGCCACATCGAACAGAGGGATGAATATCCAAGAACTTAGCTTTTCCGCTAGGCAGTTGCAACGCAACACGGATTGTCGATTTTCTGTTACGTTCGTCCTGTCTCACAACCCAAGAAAAAATAGGATTGTCTCCAAACAGCACACACTGTTCAAACTCCTTTTTGGTTGAGCCATCATCGTTGCCGTTCTTTCTCATGCTATGGTAAGAAAAATTAAATGGTGTGTCGCCCAAAAGTAGTTCGAGAGCGCTTGCTAATTGATGCAAGTTATCTCGCTTTAATCTGATTTCTTCCACAATCTTACTCCTTTGTGCGGGTGATAAACATCCACTGTTTCTATGTTTGACAATATACTAAAATACTTTTTTGTCTATAGTTTGTTACCCAGGTAACAAAAAACCGCTCGTATTGAGCGGTACTTTGTTATGCCTGACTTCAGCTTACAGAATCTGTCGGCTGAACAAGGCTTTCGCCCACAGGCATATCTACACAATATGCCCAGCTAAGGTTTTAGTCAAGCTTATACTTGGTGTAGCTGCTAATAATTACGCTTCACGTACCCATCACGTGAGGTGTCGAACAGTAGTCGTTCTGTCGTGATTGCTTTCTTCACCTTAATGTTGATGGCTGCTAGTTTGTCATAGACTGACTTGAGCGTCTTACTTTCGTCATTCATCTCGGTAATAACCCAGTCAGTCACTCGGTCTCTGTCTACCCATTCTCCAACAGTGCAGTGGTTGAACATGTAATTCAGTACCACATCTTCCAACGTCCAGGCACGAACAGGAATCTCTTTTGGTCCAATCTTGAGCGTGCAGTTTTCATACGCTAGTAAGTCCAAGGACAGGTTGACAGTAGCTAGTTCTGAAACAGACTGACTGCGCTTGATGCGGGTTGCTAGCAAGGTTCGTCCCGTATGTACTAATTCTCGTACTTCTTCAGGAACAGGTGTTTTGTACGCTTCTACAACGTTTGAGTAGTATTTTAGGTCACCCTTAATGAGGGCTAGCTGATGTTCAGTTTCTCCCACTACATCGGCGACTGTTTTGCGGGGCAACATCCTTTTATAGTGTATTGTCAAGTCTTGTGCGTTGCAATGCAAGAAGTTAGAACCTGTATTATAGAATCAGATTACAACTTTCTGCCAAGTTGGGTACGTACAGAAACTGTGTAGTGATATACTCTTGATATGGAGAATGAAACTCAGGAAGAGGTACAAGTTGAACAAACAAGCTTGCTACATCAAGTTTAGCATTAGCTCTATTTATCATCTTGCCGTTTCTCGGTGGGTGGATTGGATATACGTATGCTCCTGAGAAGGTGGTTGAGGTTGAGAGACTGATTACTCAGGGAGTGGTGAAGACGAATGTAATTGAGGTATATGATACCACTGAGTATCCTGCCGTTAGATACGGAAGTTTTGCAGAGGTAAACCCAGAAGCTTATAATATTGAAAATTTTGAATTTAAACCAGCTCAAAATCGAGCAGTCGCAGATTCAGTTTTTTTGATTCCACTTAGTGCACGAAAAGTCAGTGACAATAGATTTTTGCTCACCATAGATGATGTGCGAGCTCTTGAGCTAGGTGGGGGAATCAGGGCCCCGTATGCAACAGTAATCTATGATATCGTTGAAAATAGAATTATCAGTCAAGTAGACTACCCTTGGTTTGCAAGCGAAGTATGGTTAGGTTTGGGCACTCAAGTAGTTATTGAAAAAAATGATCAGGATAAAGACCAGATTGTCTTACGTGATTATGTGAATGATCGTACAGAGGTTTTGTATACAGAAACTGAAGAGAAAGTTAGCTTGTATGATGTGTGCGAGATTGGATGCAAAGCGTCGTTGTACGTAACAACAGATGCAAGTCTTATTTTTAGTAGGCATAAGCAAATAAAAAGTACCACCGCCACGCAGTTGCTGGAAGTGAAATCACTCAAGATCCCTGATGGATATTTGGATGAAAACCAACGTATGTATCGTGATGGTGTCTTTGAGTTCTAACCTGCAGTTCGGTCTACAGAAAAAAGCTATGTAAACATAGCTTTTTTTTGTGTGTGCGCCGGACAAGATTCGAACCTTACAGGTTCAGTAGACCTTTTGGACAGATTGAATCGCTGCGCTCACAATCTGACTCAAAAGCTTTTCGAATCTCGCCGTGAGTGACATTGAGTCACTCACTTCCGGCGCGCAAACAAAAAGGCATCCACTAGCGTGAATGCTGATTTTTGTATTTGTGCGCCGGACAAGATTCGAACTTGTGAAGGCTGAGCCAGCAGATTTACAGTCTGCCCCGTTTGACCGCTTCGGTACCGACGCATTATTTGGTGGTTGAGTAAAGATGTTGCTCCCCACTGATACTCATTACTGAGTGCGAACAAAATACCACATAGCAGCCGTTTTACCAAGTGCACTATGCTACTATTTTAGTAATGAATGCTCGAAGTTGGTTTTTTTCTGGAGTGGCAGTCTGCCTCAATATTCCCACGTTTGTGTATGCACAAGCCGGATTGGTGCCGTGTGGTCGAGCTGGTCAAGGGGATTGTCAGACCTGTCACGTGGTTCAACTAGTGAGCGGGGTAAATGCTTGGCTCGTTGGAATTCTCAGTATCGTGGCTACGATTATGTTTGTAATCGCTGGATTTCGCCTGGTCACTTCAAATGGCAATCCGAGCGTACTTCAGGATGCTAAAAGTATGATAATTAATGTCGCAATTGGTTTTGTGATTGTACTTTCTGCTTGGCTGCTACTTGATCTATTTATGAAGAGCTTACTTAGTGATAGTGAGCAAGGGTTAGGGCCCTGGAACGAAATCGAGTGTGTAGACCAGCCGGTGGCGAGGACTGATCCAGGTAGACTCGAAATAACAATAACAACAGAAATTGAAACAACAGAAAGTTGCACCACAGCAGCCAGCTGCGCTGCTCTACAGAGTCAATGTGAAGCTCGCCCGGGTGGTACTGTGAACCTAACAGGGAATCCAGGTAACTTCCAAGTAGGTTGTACTTTCTCTAGTAGTGATTCGGCGAGTAATCCCCCAGATTTATCGGCGGCTGGCGCGTGCGACTCTGACTTGGTTGGTCAATATTTTCCAGAACAGGTGGGGAATGCCCAATGTGTTATTGGTGGAGAGAGTACTTGTGGAGCTGGTATGGTTAGTGTAACAGACACTTTAAGAAATGATGGTGGTCGAGCATTTTCTTTTGGGCCCACACAAGTGAATATTACAGTTCACCCCGTTATAGGTTGTGGGCCAAGACTTGACTGTCCAAGTGCATTTAGAGGTCGCGATTATTCTGCAGTAGTTGTAAATGAAGCTCTATATCAGGAGTGTGCACGTGCGCTACAGGATGTCGACTGCGGTCTAACAAATAGTCGACGTATTTACGACGATGCAGCGGCTAATCCTAGGACTGGTTATAATGGTTGGCAGCCTTGGTCAGCTGCTACTGGCTGTGGACTTAGACCTTAAGGTGTATAATTCAAATATGCGCGCATTTCTAACACTTATCATACTTGTCTTAATTGTCGGTTTATCGTACTTCATTGTTTCATTGTTATTTACTCAATCTTTAGAAGATCAGGTGCAAAGCTCTGATGACCCAAACTCCAGCAACTCAGCTGGTAATGTTAATGTAACTCCCATAAACCCAGGTTCTGAGCCAGCAAAGATACAATTAGAAACGCTATATGGACAGACACTTACAGTAAATAATTTTAAGAACATAGAGAAGGTCCTTTCGGTTGGAGCAGGTATGTACACTCTTGATCCCGGTCTTGGATATCAGATCATTTTTAATGAAAATAATAGCTCGTTTGCAGTCAATATTACTAAAAAGCCAGTATTGAACACTAGAGATCAAGCTGTGTTTGCACTCGCAGATGCATTAGATGTCCCAGTTACTGATTTGTGCTTACTTAATATATACGTTAGTACAACTTATGATTTCGACCCAGCAACTTCAGGTACCAATTTAGGAATAGATATTTGCGTAAATTAATGTATGAAATATATACTGCTTATAGCCACGCTCGTTATCTTACTGCCTGACACAGCGCGAGCGCAGTTGGGTTTGACCGAAGCTTTGTGTGATGGAACCATTTGTTCTGCTTGTCATCTAACCGAGCTGGCAAACCGGCTGATTCAGTGGCTGATTGGAGTGGTGGTCATGTTGTTTGCAGTACTGGCTGTTTGGGCTGGATTTGGACTCGTGACCTCTGGCGGTAATCCAAGTGCATTGCAAGACGCAAAAAGTCGCTTTACCAACGCTTTTATTGGTCTGCTGATCGTACTTTCAGCCTGGATTCTCGTCGATACACTGATGCGGGGGATTGTAAATGGAACCGACGGCGATATTACTGGATATGGACCTTGGTCAGAAATCCAGTGTGCAACACAGTCTGCGGCCACCACTACTCCTGGTACATTAGATATCGAAATTATTGAAGAAGAAACTGCTTTAATTGATGCAGGTCTTCAATCAGCAGATTTATTGCCAGTTGTAGGTGCTCCGGCGTCAAATTGCGGGGTTGATGAAAGCGCTCTGGTTTCTATACCTGGAGAGGGAGGGCAGAGAGCGGTAGCTAGTGTTGCTAATCGTTATGTAAGTATGCGTAATGCAGCCTCGGCGCGTGGTATCAACATAAGTATCAACAGTTCGTATCGGACTGATGCGTATCAGGCTACGCTTTGGGATCGCTGCGCCCCTAACTGTGGTGGTAGAGTTGCGCGACCATGTAGTCGTGGTGGTGGTGGATCTCGACACAGTTCTGGGGTAGCCCTTGATATAGGTAACTCGCGCGGGGCAGCTGGACGTTGTGAGGTAGTACAAATTTGCCGGAATGCTGGGGCTAATTTCATAATGATGTACGGAGCACGTACGGCTCATGTTCATTGTGACTGGGGTTCGACAACTGGTGAGAAAAATGTCTCGTGTTAATGGCGAGAGTATATTTGTTACCTTATTCATGGTCTGATTAGGGTACGTAAGTATGTAAGTGAACGTCGTCTCAATCAAACGTAAATGCAGTTCACTTTTTAGGGGACTAATAAAACCGTAAAGTAGAGGTATTAATCAAATAAACTTAGGTGGGAATCCATTTGTGTGTGAAATTATGAGACGGACCAGAAATAGCGGTTAAGTAATTTTTTGACACCAACACATAAACCCGTAGTATGTATATATTGCTAGTAATACATACAAACTATGAAAACTAATGATACTTATGATGTTGCAACAGTGAATGCTTTGGTGGTGGTGTCTGCCAAAGAACACGGCAAAGTATACAAACTTGAAAATGGAAAGCTCGAGATCCTGAATTACACCGCCGAGCATCCTCCAGAGTACAGTGACGATGAGGGATTCTTCATGCGTAGTGGTGGTGACGGACAGATGTTTGGTAGCGGATACGCTAAGGAAACTGATGATGAGCGAAATCTCGAACGTTACTTCAAAGCGATCAGTGGAGAACTCTCAGATCTACTCAAAGCACATAATCCAGCGGTGGTATTTCTGATTGAACCAGAGCACTTAAAAGGCCACGTTGCAGAGCGGCTGGTCAACCCAACGCATATTCCCGTAGAAGTAGTTACTTATGGAAACCATGTGGAAGCTGAGCCAAATGAAATTCTAGACTTGATCAACTCCGCTAATGATCAAGCGCTTGATCCGTCTGACCCAGCTTCAGTTGCTGGCGAAGAGAATGCTGAGGAAAAGCGAAAGATTCTGGAGGTAGGGAAGGAGGTGTCAGGGTAATCTTGAAAGAAACACAAAAAACCGATGCCTTGCTTCGGTTTTTTGTTTGTGGTCAGGAGTCAATTAAAAATATATTCGCTAGCTCATTATTTTTGTATCGCTCACGACCCTGACTCAGCTATCGTACGAGCTAACGCTCCGTGCGATATGCTTGCGTCTCCCACTCGAGCACGAAAGCAAAATTGTTTGCTTTCTAAAACAAAGACACTTTGACTATTGCCAAAGTGTCTTTGTTTTACTTGAGCGGGCCCACGAGGAATCGATTGTTACACAATCAGTATACCTTTTGGCTACTTTGGTTCGCTCCGCTCCAAAGTAACTCAAAAGCTTTTCGATTCCCTTAGGACCTCGAAAATATATCATCTAAAACTCCGTTTTATTCCTCTTATTTTTGCGGGCCCACGAGGAATCGAACATTACATGTTCAGTACAGGTTGTCAGTATTTTTACTCCTTCGTCACAAAATACTAGGCAACCTTTTCGATTCCCTTAGGACCTCGAAAATATATCATCTAAAACTCCGTTTTATTCTTCTTATTTTTGCGGGCCCACGAGGAATCGAACCTCGGCCAACGGTTTTGGAAACCGGCATTCTACCGCTAAACTATAGGCCCTTCGACAGTCTGGGAGACTGTCGAAGTTGAGTGGAATACTCAGCTTTGACAATCTCCAAGGATATTTACTTATCTCACTCAAACGCTGTGCGGGGCACATTTTAAGTTGAGTGCAATACGCACTCCAACGATTGATTATAGCGTCTACTCGCTACCGTCAAATGCTGTCCGCATATACTAGACGAAACCAAACCGATTATCAACCTGTTAATTGTCTAAAAATGCATCTACCATTGCTAATACTTTTTCAGTATCAGTCGGATCAACCCAGACAACCTCTGGATCCTTCTTCAACCAAGTTAGTTGCTGCTTGGCAAACTGACGGGTTTTGGTATCGAGTTGCTCGATCATGGCTTCGCGGGTGAGTTCACCTTGTAGGTGCTTTGCGATGTAGCGGTACTCTAATCCAAATGCATCGAGTCGATCGAAGGTAACGCCTTCGTAGTGTAGTCGCTCAACTTCTTCGATCATGCCATCTTCGATTCTATCAATGATTCGTTTGTGGATATTGGCGTGTAACTGGTCTTTGTCGATATCAATTCCCAGCACCAACCACTCGTAGGGTGATTCTTTGGGTTTGGTTGGGGGGACAACGCCCAAGGTGTGAATGATTTCCAGTGCTCGCTCTAGTCGACGGCGGTTAAACTGATCAATGTCGGCAGCTCGCCTGGGGTCTTTTTGTTCTAGTAATTCAAATAATAGTGGAGTTGAATATTCAGCGAGCGTATCTCGGTAGGTTGCGTCTGGTTCAACCGGGGCGGCCTGCATTTTGTTGCGTAGTAAGTCAACGTAGAAAAACGTCCCACCGGCCACTATCGGGCAGTGATTGCGTTTCAAGATGCTTTCTAACGCCGCCGAGGCGTCAGTAGCAAACCTTGATCCGGTGTAGATTTCCATCGGGTCAGCGACATCAAGTAGGTGGTGGGGAATACCTCGCATTTCATCTCGGGTGACTTTACCGCTACCGATATCCATACCGCGATACACTTGGCGTGAGTCAGCAGAAATTACTTCACCAGTAACGTGGTGTGCGATTTCAATAGAGAGTGATGTTTTACCAGCCGCAGTAGGGCCGACTATAGCAATAACTTTTGGTTTTGCTTTCATGGTGTGCCTCGGGCGGGAATGACCAATTTTTAATGACTGCATAGGAATATAAAAATGGAAATGCTCTAGTGGTGCGAACCCGCACTCCTTTCGAAATTGTATTAAATAGTTTGAAACCACTGTGCCGGAGGCGGGAATTGAACCCGCACCCCTTTCGAGACACGATTTTGAGTCGTGCGCGTCTACCGATTCCGCCACTCCGGCACACTAGTTTCAAATTTCGTCGTAGTAAAATGAAACCCCATTTCATTTTACCTACCAATTCCGCCACCGAGGCCTGTGTTCTTCTGGTAATCAACAAGAGTTTAGCAGTTTGGGAAGTTATGCACAACCACTAAATACAGCTCATGTTATACTGAAAATAACGAAGACGTAGAGCGTCTTTGAGGTAATTCTTCAATTATATGGCTTTTCAAGGTGACTCAATTTTCTGGGTCGATACTGAAAAGGTGGTTCCAAACCCCTTTCAGCCCAGGCGGGAATTCGATCAAAACAAACTCCAAGAACTATCGGAGTCTATTCGTATGTACGGTGTGCTGCAGCCACTTACGGTCACCCGTAGTGAGGTGCAACGTGATGACGGAACTTTTTATACTGAGTACGAGTTGATTGCTGGTGAACGGCGTTTGCGAGCTAGTCGTTTGGCCGGAGTAGCCCAGGTCCCGGTCATAATTCGTGAAGGCGAACAAAACGAACAAGAAAAGCTTGAGCTAGCCATCATTGAAAACCTCCAGCGAGAAGATCTAAACGCCATTGATCGAGCGTTGGCTTTTCAACAGCTGGCCGAGCAATTTGAATTGTCTCATACCCAGGTAGCGCAAAAAGTTGGGCGTAGTCGGGAGTATGTTTCAAACTCGATTAGACTGCTGGCGCTGCCAGAACACATGAGGCTGGCGCTCCAGCGCGGTGAGCTTGGTGAAGGGCACGCTCGAACGCTGTTGATGCTCACTGATCGCCCGCAAGAGCAAGAGACTATCTTCCGTGAAATCCTCTTAAAAAAGATGTCGGTGCGCGAAGTTGAACGGATTGTGCGCAAGATCGCCACTGATAAAGTGCGCAAGAAGCAGCACTCTGATATCGGTGATCATTTGATTGAAATTGAAAAAGAATTTACTGAAACACTTGGTACTCGGGTGCAGATTCAAAAAACTGAATTTGGGGGCAAGTTGACCATTGATTATTTTTCTGAGGATGACCTCTCGGCTATTTTGAAGCGTATGCAAGCCGAAGCCCCTAATGGGCAAGTTCCTATCGCTGCTGCGGCTATGGCCGTTATGGCAGCAGCTACGCCATTGATGGATGTTGCCGACAAGGTAGCCACATCGCCAGAACGACAGTTTAAACAGACATCGGCCGACAAATCAGACGAGCCGGACAATGACACAGTTGCACAACACTGGAATGCTGAACCTGTCGATCAATCAGAGTCACCTAATATTTCAGAGGTGACTGATCCGGTTCCACCAAACGCACCCGCACCGTCACCAATTGTTACTGAGTCTTTAGGTACACCGGCTGAGCAGACAGAGTCGCACCCGCAACCAGAGCCAGAACGTGAACCAGACCCGATACGAGAAGCACACCACTCTCCTTCAGCCCCAACTCAGGCACAAACTGATGTGTACCAAGCAGCACAACCAGTTAACGGTGTTAAGCCTGTGTCGACGCCAATTACTGGTAATCCTTCAGGCGAGTCTGAATCACCTTCACCATCAGTACAGCCAAATCCAGTGGTTCAACCACAATCACCACCAATCACACAACAGGAGTCATTCACTCCTGTACCGACACCTGACGAGCCGTCTGATACAACAGAACCAACTACCGATATGCCTGTCCAGCGATTCTTTCACAACGCCTTTGGATTTAGTCGACCAGCGCCAGACACGACCGTGTCACCTGAGTCAGCTTCTGCTGTGTCTGAGCAGCCAAGCATTGAGTCACAAACTAACACTTTAGCAGACGATGAACCGGCTGAGCGGATGTCATCGCAGCCAAGTGTTGCAGAACCAGAGAAACCTAAAGATGAGTCAGAAGATATCTACTCAGTTCGTAATTTCTCTATCTAGTTTCTTTTTTAATGCGCTCTAGGGTGCTGCGAATTTTTCGCTTGGCGACGGAAGTTTTAACGCTTAGTAGCCATTTTTCTGTTGGCTTGGCTGACTTGCGAGTTTCGATGGAGACAATGTCACCGTTATTGAGCTCAGCATCAAGCTGAGCCATTTTGCGGTTGATCATAACGCTCGCTGTATGGTCACCAATGTCCGAGTGGATGGCGTAGGCAAAATCAATCGGGGTAGCACCAGCGGGAAGGTCTACTACGTCGCCGGTTGGGGTAAAGACAAAGATGCGATTGGTAAAAAAATCGGTTTCAGCGTCTTCGATAAATTGCGAGGTCGAGCTGTCGTCTAGCTTATACGTCTGACCGATTTGTGATATCCATCCGGGAATTTTATGTTCATGGGGAATACTTCTGGTTTCGTCTACATCTGCAACAGCAGGCGCTTGCTGGCGGCTAAATGGGCGAAACAAATTGGGGATCAGACTTGAAAAACCACTAGTTTGCTTGAGGTTACTTTCCAAATCGTCTTGCGTATTTTTATATAAAATATGTGACGCAACACCAAACTCAGCTTCTTGGTGCATCTGCTGCGTTCTAATTTGTACCTCAAGAATAATCCCGTTGGGTGTAGTGGCGGTAGTGTGGAGTGATTGGTAGCCGTTTGGTTTTGGGAAAGCGATGTAGTCTTTTACTCGACCTGGCAGTGGTCGCCAAAGTTTGTGTACCACTCCAAGTGTGCTGTAGCAATCTTCAATTGTAGGAACGGTTATGCGCATTGCCATAAGGTCGTAGATGGCGGTATCATCCCAGCTCTTACGCTTGAGTTTGTGATACATGCTGTATAGACCCTTGACCCGATATGAGGTATGAAAATCAACAAAACCAGTTTCAGCCAGACGACGTTGTAAGATTTTTCGTTCCTTTTCAAGCAGATGTTCAGCTTTTCCGTACTTGTCAGCTAAAATTTCTCGGACTCTAGCCGCTTCAGTTGGGTACACATAGGGAAATGCTAGATCCTCTAGCTCTTTACGAATCTTCCTCATTCCTAGTCTGTGGGCGACGGGGACATAGATCTCGAGCGTTTCGCGGGCGATCCGGACCTGTTTTGCTTCTGGTACATGGTCGAGGGTTTCCATGTTGTGTAGTCGGTCGTTTAGTTTGATTATCAGCACCCGGATGTCTTGGCTGGTGGCTACAAACAGTTTACGAAGACTTTCGTTGTGGCGATCAGTACCACGGTATCTGACTGACGAGAGCTTGGTCACACCCTCAACCAGAAAAATAATCTCGTCTCCGAATTCCGCAGCAATATCTTGTGAGGTTACCTCAGTGTCCTCGACGGTGTCATGAAGTAGTCCAGCTGAGATGGTTTTTGGCCCCATACCCATAGAGGCTAGTTTGTAACCGACTGCAGATAAATGCGTCATGTATGGCTCACCAGAATAGCGCTTGTGTTCAGCATGCGCTTTGCTGGCGTATTTATACGCTTGACTCACTAAATTTCGATCAGCTTCGCTGCGTGAGTTGAGTTTACCTAAAATATCTTGCTCAGTATACATTCACTCATGCTACACCCGTGAGTAAATTTTGACAAATCGCAGGTCTATGTTGCAAATAGTTTTAGGTTTGGTAGGGTATGCAAATCGTTCGGGACAGGCCCAAATGTGTAACAAAGTACAGGAACTAAACAGATGACTAAAGTACCAACAGTAATTGAGCATGCAAACTCGAAGCCAGATTCAACTGGTAAATCAAAACCTCAACGCCCTATCCCAAGTGGCGCGCAAGCTTTCTTGGACAGCCATACCACGGAAGGCTCGACATCACAGTCGACGTCTGTGCAACCAATAACAAATGCACCTGGAAGCGTCGAGTGTTACGTACCCAAAAATGGGGAAGGTATACACCGCTGGAGTTTCTGACCTGAGGCAGATCAAATACAGGTTTGGGCGAACATCGCCCAAACTGCTAGTTCATTCAAAACTCCGCACTATGGCGGAGTTTATCGCGTATGGGTATCTGGTTTATCTCTATCGCTGTTTCAATAACTCAATCGCTAGATCAATTGTGATGTCTTTGGTCTTTATGTCTTCTGGAATACTGATTCGTTTGAAGCCTTTACGCAGATATCGTCCAGATTTACTTTCATAGACGTTCACGAGCTTTTTGGTCTTTGGGTTGAGACCAAGCTCTTTACATAGTGTTTCACCCTTACGCATTTGCTTAGGTTCAGAAAATATTTCCATCGCTCGATCGTAGGTAATGTCATAGGGGTTATCGGCCTTAGGGTCTTTGAGCGATCGGAAGTCTCCCGCGTGGGCAATGTATGGACCATATTGACCAGTGTTGGCCATGATTGGTTCACCGGTGTCAGGATGATCACCTAGTTCGCGCGGTAGTAGTAAGTAGCGGACCGCTTCGTCTAATGTGACATCATCGGCTTTGACTTCTGGTGGCAGACTAGCGCGCCTTGGTTTTTCTTGCTTTTTACCTTTTACCTTTTCAGGGATTTCACCCAGCTGCACATACGGGCCAAATTTTCCGGTCATCACAAATACTGGTTCACCGGTTTCGGGGTGGGTACCAATTGGCGCGTCTGGTTTAGGGATGGTGCCGTCGATTAGGCGCGCACCGGTACAATCAGGGAAGCGACTACACGACAAGAACGTCCCGTTTTTGCCAAGCTTACGATCCATGGTGGCCTTACAGTCAGGGCAGGGGAATTCTTTGGGTCCGGGTCCAAGGGTGGTTAGTTTTTCGATGTCTTCTTTGTCTTCGACAGCTTTGTGGAATGGTTTATAGAAATCAGATAAAGTTTTTACGTACTCCCGGTCACCGTTAGCGATATCATCGAGTTGGTCCTCCATACCAGAGGTAAAGTCATCACCGATGTAATCCATGAAATGCTTTTCAAGGAAGCTTGATACTACGTCACCGGTGTCGGTTGGGATCAGGGTTCGCCCTTCTTTTTCGACGTAGCCGCGCGCAACGATGGTGTTGATGATTGATGCAAACGTAGATGGTCGGCCAATACCGCGTTTTTCTAGTTCTTTAATCAAACCAGCTTCGCTGTATCGTCCGATTGGTTGGGTTTGTTTGGCTTCAACTTCGACCCCTTTACACTTGAGGGTGTCACCTTCGCTTAGTTTGGGTACTTCGGTGTCAGCTCCACGCGCTTGTGGGTCGGCTTTCAGCCAGCCATCAAATATCACTCGTGAACCATTAACCGCAAAGTCAGGAATGGTTTCGCTGCTACCAGACACATTGGTCGATAGTTTGGTACGTAGCAGTTGGGCGTCGGTCATCTGGGACGCAGTTGTACGCTGCCAGATTAGCTCGTAGAGCGCTTTTTGGTCACCAGTGGCACCTGCACTTAGTTTCTTGAAATTCGATGGTCGGACGGCTTCGTGGGCTTCTTGGGCGTTTTTACTTTTACTCTTGTATGAGCGGGGAGTGAGGTATTTGTCGCCGTAATTTTTCTTTACGTATGCCACGATTTGCCCTTGGGCTTGGCTGGAGAGGTTGGTGCTATCGGTACGCATATAGGTAATGTGCCCACCTTCGTACAGTTTCTGGGCGGCGCCCATAGTCCGTGACGGTGAAAACCCAAGACGAGTAGACGCGGTCTGCTGCAAGGTCGACGTTGTAAATGGTGGTTTGGGGCTACGTTTAGCCTCACTTTCTTTGAGTTTAGTTATCACCCAATCGTGTTTTTCACCAACCTTTTTGATCCGGTCCGCTTCTTTTTCCTCACCCGGTTCCTCTACACAGGTAAAGGGAATGTTTAGCTTGGCGGCGTTTAGATTTGCGGTTAATACAAAGTAATCTTCGGGGACAAATTTCCGAATTTCACGCTCGCGTTCCATCACGATCCGCAAGGCTGGTGATTGTACTCGGCCAGCAGACAAGCCATAGCGTACCTTTTTCCAGATTAAGCCAGACAGATCGTACCCGACTAAACGGTCTAGCACGCGTCTAGCCTCTTGAGCTTCTTTTAAGTTCATGTCGATTTGGCGCGGCTTCTTGATCGCTTCGGTGACGGCTTCTTCAGTGATTTCGTTAAAGGCCACGCGTTTAAGGACGACGTCCGGTTTTGATTCTTTGAGTAGCTCTGCCACGTGCCAGGCGATCGCTTCTCCTTCGCGGTCGGGGTCGGCCGCGAGTATGACTTCGTCAGATTTAGCCGAAGCCGCTTGCAGGCTTTCGATTACTTTACCTTTACCAGGACTGACGATATAACGGGGGATAAAGCCACCCTCAACATCGACGGCGTCTTTGTTGGTCTTGGGTAGATCACGAACATGCCCAATACTAGACATGACCTTAAAGCCTTTTCCAAGGTATTTCTCAATAGTCTTGGCTTTAGCCGGTGACTCAACGATGACAAGGGTTTGTTTTGCAGTTTTGCTCATATTGAATAAAGAAAGGAGTGTAACGACTATTCTGAATTTAGTTCCGAATTCGACCTAACCAAGGGAGAATTCCTGGAACGGGAACATCAGTATGTCACACAAGCTACATTACACTAATAAAATTTGTTAAATGAATACTAGCATAGCGAAAAGAAGTCAAGTTTGTTTGACTTATCATGTAAAAGTCGTATCGTATCAGTCTGGTACATTGAGGAGAGAAAAGTGACCAATCAAGTAGAAAAAATTACCAATGGTTCAAAGGTTCGGACCCAGATTTGTGCAGAAGTAAATCGGGAAGAATGGACTGAGCGTGGATGGGAACGTAAGCAGTGGGGAGTCGAAGGTGTGGTGACTGGGGAGCACAACTCACATGGTTTGTGCTACGAAGTTACACATGAAGACGGCACAAAAGCCTGCTATGATCCATTGGAACTCGAAGTCCTTGAGCTGGCTGAAGGCTAGCTTCTAGCGCGATACATACCACCACCAAGCCGCTCAGCTCCATCATCATGATGAGCTGGGTGGCTTTTTCTATTGACAAATAGGGATTTAAGTGATTCACTATTATTTGCAGCAAAACAGAGGAAGTAAAATGTTCTATCAAATGAAGCGAATTAAGGCCGCCATCACTGTGATTCTTTTGTGCGGAGCTGGTGTTCCAGCAACTGCTGGGGAAACAACGTTTTCTAAAGTGGGTGACGCATTACAGATTATCTCACCGATCGGTGCAATGTACGTATCGTACCGCAACCATGGTTCGGCCGGTGTTCGCGCTTGTGGAACCGCTATCGGGACCAACTTTTTGGCCACTCATGCCCTCAAGCGTGCTATCAACGAACCGCGGCCAAATGGAGGCGAGCACGGTATGCCTTCAGGGCATACCTCGAGTGCTGCTGTCGGATTCGGCTGCGTCTTGGGTCAAGAAGGTCTGACGCCGCGCGCGATGGCCTTTGGTGCTATGGCTGTTGTAACAGGTGCGTCAAGGGTGTCAAATGATGCACACTCGCGCAAGCAGGTATTGGCAGGGTTCATACTTGGGACAGCAATCGGTACTTTTCAAACCAAGCACCTGCGTGAACAGGGTATCAACTACTATGCGTCCAGTAGCAGTGGTGGTATCCACGTCGGAGCACAGATCAGCTTTCAGAAAAGTCCGTCGATAACTGCACGGCATGTTCCTAAATCTGAGCGCGTCGATCTTATCAAGTTTAGTCACTCACTAAGGGGTGAGCGCTAGCTTGATAGATAATCACGCTTTGTTGGTTCAGATAACCCCGCAACTTTGGTTGCGGGGTTGGTTTTTATCCACGACAAATCACCTAGCGCGATACATACCACCACCAAGCACCACCAAGCCGCGCAGCTCAATAGAATCACTATATTCCACCAAATTACCCCGCATGCTTGCATCGGGGTTGTTCATTTAGCGCGATATACATTGTTGTCACAGTGAACATGTCCTCTGAGCTCCATCATCATGATGAGCTGGGTGGCTTTTTCTGTGCTCATGTTGAGTTGACGAATTAGATCGTCACGTGGAAGCGGTTCATTGAGTGCGTTTATAACAGCCGCTTCATCTGGAGATAGGTTCGGAATAGTCATCGTCTTTGGTCCTTTGCCTGGATCAATCTTTAATTCCTGCAGTATATCAGCGGCACAGGTTACCGGCGTGGCACCTAATTTTAAGAACTGGTGGATGCCAGCGTGCTGTTTAGAGAATATGCTGCCTGGCACAACCAGTAGTTCGCGGTTGTAGTCGGTGGCGAGGCGGGCAGTGATGAGGGTCCCTGATTTCTCAGCCGCTTCGATTAGAAGCGTGGCGTGGCTGATGCCAGCTTGTAGGCGGTTCCGCTTTGGGAACGACCAGAGTTGTGCTTTAAAGGTTGGTTCAAATTCAGATAGTAAACAGCCTCCAGCCTCGAGGATCCGGTGGGCTAGCTTTTTGTGGCTGGCGGGGTACAAAACCGAATCATCAATCCCGCCACCTGGTATCACAAGGGTATACAAATCATTCTTCAGCGCGGCTTCGTGCGCGAGGGAATCTATACCGAGCGCTAATCCAGATACAATCCCGACATTGTAGCCCTGCAGCCCAGCGACCAGCTCGTCCACTACTTGTTTGCCATAACTTGTGTACTTACGGCTACCAACGATTGTTAGTAGTTTCATGTCAGCCGGCGGCAGCACTCCACGATAGTTGAGCGTTTTTGGTGGCTCGGGAATCTCTGCGAAAAGTGGCGGGAATTGCCCGGGCTGCACATCATGAATGGGAAAGTTCATTGCTTCTATTTTATCATGGCCGATTTCGTGTATACTTCTACGTAACTTACTAGAAACCAAAGTAGTGATGCTTCGGCTAGTCGCCCTAGGGCATGGGCGACTATCGAAGTAAGTAAAATATAATCGCTACGCTCATTATTTTCACTTAATGCTCGACATTAAATTTATTCGCGAAAATTTGGACATCGTAAAGATGGCTGCGCAAAAGAAAAAAATTACCATTGACCTTGATCGTTTGATTACCGTTGATGACTCTAGACGCGCCGTAATGCAGGCGATGGAAGAAAAAAAGGCCGAGCAAAACCGGGTGGGGACAGAGATTGCCCAGTCCAAAGATGACACACAAAGGACAATTATGCTGGGCGACATGCAGGTCCTCAAGGCCGACATTCAAAAAGACGAAGAAACCCTCAAGCCAATCATGAAAGAGTGGCAGTCGCTGATGCTACAGGTCCCGCAAGTGCCAGATATGACGGTACCGGATGGTGCTAGTGACGAAGAAAATGAGGAGGTAAAAGTGTGGGGCGAAAAAACCAGATTTTCTTTTGAGGCTAAGGACCATGTTGAGTTGATGCTTAGGCACAATATGGTTGATTTTGAGCGCGGTACTAAGGTGCATGGGTTTCGCGGGTACTACTTGCTTGGCGACGGGGCAAAGTTATCGTGGGCGATCTGGAACTATGCTAATCAATTTTTCGGTGACAAAGGCTTTATCCCGATGATCCCGCCGACGATTGTACGCAAAGCCAACTTGTACGGTACCGGCCATCTCCCAAACGAGGCTGAAGACGTCTATAATACCCAAGATGAAGACTATCTGATTGGTACTAGTGAAGTATCAATCATGGGATATTACAGCGACGAAGTGCTCGAAGAAAGTGTCTTCCCGGTCAAATTCCTTGGGTTTTCTCCGTGTTACCGGCGTGAGGCGGGCAGTCACGGCAAAGACACCAAGGGTCTGATTCGGGTACATGAGTTTTATAAGCTCGAACAAGTGGTCTTGTGTGAAGCGTCACACCAAAAGAGCGTTGAGCTGCACGAAGAAATCAATCGTAATACCGAAGAATTCATTGAATCACTTGGGATCCCGTACCACACAGTCCTTAACTGTGGTGGTGACCTTGGTCAAGGTCAGGTGAAGAAATACGATGTTGAGCTATGGGTGCCGGGAGAAGAAACCTATCGCGAGATCAGTTCAGCGTCATACTTCCATGACTTCCAAACTCGCCGCTTTAACATCCGCTACAAGGACGCAGATGGCAAAATGCGCTATGCCCACTCACTGAACTGTACCGCCATCCCAACCCCACGGATTTTGGTGTCGCTGGTAGAGAACTTTCAGCAAGCCGATGGCTCAATCAAAATCCCTGAAGCCTTGCAGCCGTTCTTTGGCAAGGCGCAGATAGGGTAGGTTTCAAGCAGCAGAACCGGCTAGACTTTCTTTGCCTCGCTAATTCTCTTGGTTCGTTTTGCTCTCTCGCGGTGTCAGCTTTTAGGGTAGAAGAAGCTAACTGCTCGCCGGCATAAAGTCTAGCTGGTTCTGCTACAATGGGCGCAATGAGACACGAAACCAAACAGTTACTGATAAATCTCTCGATCGGGTTGGGGGTGTTTTCGTTGTTAGCGCTTATTTTAAGTGGTGTTTGGTTTGGTAGTCGAGCGGATGCTGTCACCCTTGATCAAGTGATTGTTACTGGCGGGGAAACTATCTCTCATACGCAAGTGCAGGTCGCGGTTGAAGCTGAATTAGAAGGTACGTATTTAAACTTTATTCCCAGACGGTTTGCCTGGCTGTACCCGCACGACGATATAGTGGCTATAGTGTCAGCCACACCAAGGGTCAAAGATCCGGTGGTAGAGCGAAGAAAAAAAGCTCTGGTGGTTACCTTTGCTGAATTTGAACCGGTGGCATTGTGGTGTAACGATGATCAGTCTCCATCGTGTGTGTTTCTAGATCAAAATGGCTACGGCTTTGCAGCCGCACCCGAGCTGGCCGGCGGCGCTTACACCCGCTACGTACAGATCGGTCAGCCAGCCAGCACTAGTGCCGTATTTACCGATGCGACTGACTTTGCTTTATTGCAAGAGCTAGTGCAACAACTTGAATCCACAGGGTGGCCAGTTGCAAGAATCGAGCTTGATCAGGCTCGTGATGCATTTGTGTATCTAGTTGGCGGTAGTGAGCTCAAGGTATCACTTACTCTGACCCCAGCTGAAACAATTGATAATCTCCAGACCATTAGGGCGGCCGAGCAGTACGCTGATCTTGTGCCAGGAAACTTTGCTTACATTGACTTGCGGTTTGGCAATAAAGTATTCGTTAGTCGGGAAGGTGACCCAGCTGATATTTTGCTCCCAGAGGTGACACTTGATTCAGACGTAGACCTGGATGCAGAAGTTGAATTGGAAGCAGAGCTAGAGCCAGCAATAGAAATAGAAAACGCCACCTCGAGTGAGGTGGCGGGGTAGGTCAGGCGTTTATTCGCGAAAATGCTGAGCTAGAAAGTACATGCCTATAATGATGACAACGGTCGCCATTCCCGCATAGACCAAATTTATAAACTGCTGAATAGTAAGCTGCGGTTCGATAAAGGTGAAGTAGGCGATAATGCCAAAACAGCCACCGGCTATCAGAAGTAGTACAACTTTTGCAAGATCTTTCATCAATTCTCTCCCCGTTATTAATTGATAAAAGTACAATGCCACAAATATTGTCATTTAGCAATGAAATTCACCTCTGTCGAGATGAATGACGGTGCCGCGGCTCTACTCTGATCGGGTCGTGTCCAGATAGTTCATCGATATGCAAATCAACTGTGTAATGACCGACCAACCGGTGGCAAATCAAAAACGCAGTCTCTAAGTCAATATTCTCTGTGTGCACTGTTAGTGTTTCTGTCGCTCTAGGTTGAGGATTCTCGATACAATGTAGATTACACAGTTTGCAGTGTGCCAGTATGTCTTCGATTAGTGCAGCCGCTTTGGCCCATTGGCTGCGTGGTAGTGTCAGGGTGATTTTATGGTTGTACATGAGCAAAACCCTTGCAATTACTGTGTCTACTTGTAAAATGCCACAACTATGAACTTCTGGCAACAGATCCCAAAACCAATGATGGTAGTGGCGCCGATGGCTGATGTCACTGATGCGCCTTTCAGGCGGATGATTGCCAAGTATTCGGTTCACACTAGGGCTGATGGTACCGTTGGTGGTCCTGACGTGATGTGGACTGAATTTGTAGCAGCTGATGGTCTAATGCGAGCTACTCCAGAGGGTCGAGCCAAACTAATGGCTGACTTGATCTACGTAGAAGAAGAGCGACCGATTGTCGCGCAGCTATTTTCGAGTAATGCAGAATACATGGAAGCTGCTGCAAAATTAGCGGTAGAACTGGGCTTTGATGGAATTGATCTCAATATGGGTTGCCCAGCGCAGGCCATCATGAAGCAGGGTTGTGGGAGTGCGATGATCAAAGACCCAGCCCAAGCCAGGGCTGTGATCCGGGCCGCCAAACGTGGAGCTGGTGATGTGCCGGTATCGGTCAAAACCCGCCTAGGGTACAACGTCGACGAGGTTGAAACTTGGATCCCAGAGCTGCTGGCAGAAAACCCAGCGGTACTAACCGTGCACGCCCGCACCCGCAAGGAGCTCAGTAAAGTCCCAGCCAAATGGGATCGGCTAGCACGCGTGGTTGAGATCCGTGATTCGCTTAAGAGCGATACCCTGATTATTGGTAATGGTGATGTGTTGTCGCTTGAAGATGCCAAGATTAAAGTAGCTCAAAGCGGGGTAGACGGGGCGATGATCGGTCGAGCTTTATTTGGGAACCCGTGGTTATTCCATCCAACCAAGCGACTGCCACACGAACTGCTGGCACTCCCGACTCATGGGGTCAACCGTGAAGAACTGGTCAAAGAGTCAGACCAAAGCAACACTACAATTGACTACATCACGCTTAAGGAGCGACTAGCGGTATTAGTCGAACACACACATCTGTTTGTAGAAATCCTCCCGTTTAAAAATTTTAATACCATGAAGAAGCACTACAAAGGCTATATAAACGGCTTTCCGGGAGCAGCCCAGTTGCGATCACAGCTGATGGAGCAAAATACACCGACCGAAGTTGAGCGAGTTGTACACAATTTTCTAGCTTCTAAAACCTAGCCTCGCCAAAGGTTGCTACACTGTAGATATGAATGAAATTCTGCACGCGAATGTGTTCTTTATTATCGCCAGTGTGGCGACGGTTGTGTTTTCGATTATTGTCAGTCTGGTTTTGTACCATGTACTCAAAATGGTACAGAGTTTGCGTAAGATCATTGAGCGGTTGGAAGCCGCGAGCGAACAGGTGGCTGACGATGTGGCGCATGCCAGATCCCTGTTGTATAATGGAGGAATGATCGCCAGAGTAATGGGTTTTATGGCTGGTACGAAAAAGAAAACCCGCCGAAGTCGAGACGATGATTAATTGAGTGAGCAAAGGAGGCTGGTAAGACAACTATTGCAAATTTAGTCAGTCGCTTTGCTATAATTCGACCTATCGAGGGAGAATCTAGCTCTAGCGAGCTGCAGAAACTTTAACTTTTAAACAAATATCATGGCTAAGAAATCAACCAAGAAAACTGAACTATCAACCGAGCAAAAGATTGGCGTAGGGGTCGGCCTAACAGCTGCTGCTGTGGCAGCGGCTGGAGCTTATTTCCTATACGGAAGCGACAGTGCAGCTAAGAACCGTAAAGCAGTTAAGAGCTGGACCCTTAAAGCCAAGGCTGAAGTCCTTGAACGATTAGAAGACGCTAAAGAAATGACTGCTGACGAGTACGAAGAACTAATCGCAGCGGTGGCGGGAACTTATGCTGGTGTGAAAGGGGCAACAAAAAAAGATCTCAAAGAATTTGCTACCGAGATGCAGGACCATTGGAAAGTAATAGAAAAAGTTGGAAAGACCAAAAAAACTGCCGTTAAGAAGGCGGTAAAGAAAGTCACCAAGACAGCAAAAGCCGCTCCCAAAAAAGTAGTAAAGAAAACCACTAATAAGAAATAGAACAAAGAAAAAGAGCGGCAGCCATCGGCTGCCGCTCTTTTTCTTATCTGATATACTGTCATTGTTATGTCTACCACCAGTGCGCTGTACCGCAAATACCGACCAGAAACGTTTGCCGATGTCCGCGATCAGGACCATATTGTCAGTGTGCTTGAAGGTGCAATCAAGAAAGGTGAGATCCCTCACGCGTTGCTATTTTCTGGCACCAGAGGAACTGGCAAAACTACCTTAGCTAGGATTTTTGCTAGTGCGATTGGAACTAAGTCAATGGACTTGTACGAAATAGATGCGGCGAGTAACCGGGGGATCGATGACATTCGTGAACTAAAGGAAGCTGTCCACACTCTCCCGTATGAATCAGAGCAAAAGGTTTACATCATCGACGAGGTCCACATGCTCACCAAAGAAGCTTTCAATGCGCTCTTAAAGACGCTTGAGGAGCCGCCTGCACACGTGGTGTTTATCTTAGCTACTACTGAGGTAGAAAAGCTGCTTGATACAATTTTGTCACGCTGCCAAGTGTTTACCATGCGTTCGCCGTCCCGGTCGGTGTTAGCTACAACCGTGACCGACGTGGCAAAGAAAGAAGGATTCGAGTTAAGCCCAGACGCGGCTGATCTAATCGCTGTGGCCGCCAACGGGTCATTTCGAGACGCGCTAGGAGTAACCCAAAAGGTGATCATGGCCTCAGGTGATAAGATCGGTGATTCAGACGAGGTCGCAGCCATCATAGGCGCGCCCAAAGTCGCTACCATGCAGGCGCTCTTGAGTGCCTTACACGAAAAGAATGCCGATGCCGCCCTGACAGCAATCGCGACTGCCGTTGAGACCCAGGTCGATATGAAGCTGTTCGCTCGGGTGCTGCTCGAACATATCCGGGCTGTCATGCTGGTGCGCAACCAGCCAGCCAAAAAAGAGCAGATCTTGGCACATTTCGGTACAGACACAGCAGATCTAATCGGCACTATTGCAACTGGCGATACCGCGATTAATTCACACTTACTCCTACGCTTTTTACAAGCCGCCGATCAGATCAGCCGCTCCCCAGTCCCACATCTACCACTAGAGATTGCGGTAATGGAATTAGGAGAGAAATAATATGAAGTTGTATCTCGTTCGACATGGGGAAACTGATGCTAATAAGCAGCGCTATGTTCCTGGCAAATCAGAAGAGCTGAATGATGCAGGCATGTCTCAGGCTCAGGTTCTTGTGCAGCGTTTTTCTGACATTACAATTGATTCAATTGTAACCAGTGATTATATTCGAGCAAAGCAGACAGCCCAGCCGATTGCAGATTCAAAAAGTATCACGATTGAGACCAGTCCAGATTTTGGGGAGTTCTTTGAACCATCTTCATTATCTAACCTTGCATACAGTGATGCAAAAGTAGTCTCCTATCGTACGCAACGAGATGGTATGCATGACACGAATCCAGATTGGAAATTTGAGGACGGTGAAACTTTTGCTGATTTTGCAGTTAGAATAGAACGTAGTAAAACTCTTCTAGAAAACCGCGATGAAAAGTCCTTGCTGGTGATATCTCACGCATTTTTCATTAAAGCCTTTGTTACCGCCTTGATTAGGCAAACATATACTCCTAGCTCAGACTGGCTTCAGGCGATGATGATGACTAAAACTACCAACACAGGTATCTCTGTTTTTACTGTAGAAGGAGACAAGTGGAAAATTGAGACTATTAATGATGAACTACATTTCGCCGAATAACCTATGAAAATTATTTTTGTACGTCATGGGCAAACGGCCGAGAATCTGGCTCATCGCCACCAACCCGAGCATACACCGCTAACGATTGTTGGTCGCAAGCAAGCTGTGGTAGCTGGTGAACGATTGTCTAATTTAGGTGTGTCTCACATTATTTCTAGTCCGCTGGTACGGACGCTACAGACTGCTAGTCTCATTGCCGATCAGTTAGATTTAATTCCTAGTATCGATCGTGACGCGACTGAGCTTATTCGTCCGCTTGGTCTAACTGGACACGGTCACCGGACATTTAGATCACTGGTATTCTATCAACTTTGGTATCTTGGCTTGATTGGCACCGGTGAGTCGTACCGTGATCTGCGTACGCGCATCGATACTGTCAAAGCAAACATTCACAAGCTACCACCGGATGCCACCGTGGTGGTGGTCTCGCACGCCGTATTTATCAATATGTTTCTAGCGCACATGTGCCGAGGCGGGGCCATGAACCCAGTCCAAGCCGTGACAACCTTTATGGCCTTATTTAAGCTCAAAAATACCGACATGATAGAACTAACGTACACCCCAATCGAGCAAGGTTGTGGTTGGGTGCGGACTACCGACTTGAATCTATCCTAATTTCTGGCACTATAGTCCCACGATCACATTGCCCGATCGTCTAATGGAAAGAAATCGTAGATTTCTTTCTGAACCGTCGCTCGCAACCAATGAGTAAACTAGTTTCCTCATGTTGCTCGCTCGGTCCAGGAGGCCTACGCCCCACCATTAGACCCGAGTATGATCCAGATCATTGCCCGATCGTCTAATGGTAGGACTGCGGTTTCTGGTACCGTCAACCGGGGTTCGAATCCCTGTCGGGCAGCATGAGAGTTAAGCGCCTTTTGGCGCTTTTCTCGTGCTGCCCGACAAGCAACAGTCCGGGGGACTGTTGTGGGGGATTCGAAAAGCTTTTGAGACAGATTGGGAGCGCAGCGAATCAATCTGTCCAAAAGGTGTACTGAACTTGTAGAGTTCGAATCCCTGTCGGGCAGCATTTGCGAAAAAGTACCGTTTTTAGGTGCATTTGCCATAGTTTCAATAGCTGGTTTAAACTTAGTTTGCACCACATTCTTATCTTGAATAGAAAGGTTCCAAAGTAGTTTTTCAACGATTACTCGCTTTTCTGCATCTGGTGCTTTTAGGAAGTCATTTTTGGCTTTATTAGCCATTAAAAATGTCTCTTTGATCGGTTCCAAAGTAAGTAAGTCAGAATCGTGTTTAGCTTCACTTAATTGGCGTAAAAGATCGATCCTTTCTTTTTTAATGTCGTTTACTTTTTCTTGATACAGGTCTTTGGATATTTGTTCAGCTAGCAGGGTGTCAAGCAAAAGAGATTCTTTGTGACTTAAGGAATCAAGTAGGCGTTCGAGATTGGTGGTTACAAATTGTTTATCGGTGGCATTACCTTGCGCTTTTTCTTTTGCTGCGCGATACATGATCTCGATCTTACGTTCGCTAAAAGAAATATAGTCGAGCTGCCTAGCTACAAGTTGGTAGATATCCTTTTCACGTATGTAGTGCTTATGCTGGTCGCAGTGACCTTTACCGTTGGTGCAGTAATAGTAGTGGTGACCTTTCTTGAGCGATGCGGTTAAGGCGCACTCGCACTTATGACAGGTTAGGTATCCTCGAATAGGGAAAAAGTGCTTGTGAGGCCTTGGACGTGAGTTGCTGTGCATGACAGACTGCGCGGTATCATAGAGTTTCTTGGTGATGATCGGCGTATGGTTACCTCGATACACTTTTCCGTTACGTTCCATTATTCCGTAATAGAAATGGCGGTTGAGTATTTTCTGAACTTGGCTTTTAAATACCTTGTTGCCTTGCTTAGTTCGTAGACCTTTGTCATAGAGAACTGTGGAAATATCTTTGAAGCTATAGCTACCTGTAGCGTATAGGTTAAATATCTCTTTTACATAGGGTGCTAAAATCCGATCAATTACTACTGTTTTAGTTACCTTATCATTTAGATAGCCATAAGGTGCAGGTCCCGGCCAGTCACCCTTTTCTAGTTTTGCTCGATTGCCACGCTTAACGTTCATACTTAATTCGCGAATGTACTGACTAGCCATTGCTTGCTCAATACTCATGATTAGCACGTTGTCGTGCGGTAGGTAGGTTTTCTCGAATGTTTGTACTAGTTGGATATTTCCCTTTTGTAGAAGCCACTGAATTTGTCCACCATCGATCGGATTCCGAGTGAGTCGGTCAATTTTCCAACAGAGAATAGCATCAGCTTGATCTGTAATGATCATAGACATCATTTGGTTGAAAATAGGTCGCCCAGGCTCTTTGGCTGACATACTTTCTTGAAAAATTTTTACTATATTGAGACCTTGTGCTTGAGCAATTTGGAGGAGTTCATGCTCTTGAGATTCCAAAGAAAGGAGCTGTTTGTCTTCGGTGTCGGTAGATTTTCGACAGTAGATAATGAATCGCATAGACTAACTATAATGATTAGGGGCTGGTAAATCAAATTTTGCGTCTGGTGAGGGAATAATGAACTTCTCGAGTATCTGGGTGTCTTGCTCAATTAATTCAGTAGATAGGCCAATTCCAGCCAATTCAAGGTCCTTTTTGTAGCGGTAGATAGTGCTTCTATTAAGTCCACCGCGGAGATACATTTGTTTGATTTCAGGGTTGTAGTAGAAGTTTTGGTAGAAGTCATAGAGTCGAGTCGCTTTTTGGTTGGTGAAGTGGGCAAAGAGGGTTTCTTTGATGGCTTCGTTACTCATGGTTTTCTGGTTTAGATATTTGAATAGTATCCCTAGATAGTGCTGGAGTATTTCCTCAATAGTTTGGTGGTCGGTGATGTGTTGGAGTAGAACAGGTCTTCGGCCAAGGAAATCTTGGAGGTGATTTTTTCTTATCCCTATTTCAAATCGTAGTATTTTGTTAGCCCATTGCTGGAGAATATGTGCTTTATTTTGATCTTTTACTTTCTTGAAAGCATTTTTTAGGAATTCTGGACCTTTGAGATAGAACTTGACGGTGTAGGCTGAACCTTTGTACATAACTGAAGTATCCCAGATATATTTTTTCTTTCGAGGGTAGTCTATTAGTTTTATAAAGTCGATAGCTCTGGTGGCAATTTGCTGATCTTCAAATATCCAGTTGTAGCAGGTGTCGAGTTTGTAGACTGGCCACGTTGAATAATGGGGAAGTTCGTAGTTCATGTGGTCACACAACTCTTTATATAGTTTTGGTATAGCTGTGGTGAGTTCTTTTGGCTCTATCATTTCTACATTGTTGTCCTTAAGGTATTTGGGTACTGAGAATTCAACAAAGAAGCCTTGCGGGGTATTAGAAGACATGATGTTTACGTTCCTGTCGTATGATCCAAGTTTGACTTGAGAAGAGTAGAATTCAAAGTTAACCTCGTTTGTTTTGAGGTTTTCTTTTCTGAAACGAGAAAGAGTACCTTTTAGTCTAAGTAACAGGTTAGTATTTTCGATAGGAATGAGGAATTTAACTGTGTCTATCATGGTGCAAATTACAACGTTCCCGAGGTGTTACTAACACCTCGGTCACTACTTTCTGGCGGTGCGGCGCGGCCACCAGGCGCGCAAGCGCTGCACTGGCTGTCCGCTCTTGCATACGCGAGATATAAGTCAGCGAATGAGGAGAGGTACTCTTGGGCTACTTCTTGAGATATTGAAAGACCATGTTCCTCTTGCAAACAAAGCTGTATATCTTTAATTAGTTGTGGTGAAAACACAAAATCCTGCATTAGCTGCAGGATGTCAGAAGTCACTTGTGGTTGGTATGGTTTTAATCTGAGTTTATTCTGGTGTGTTTGGTTGGATCAGGGAAAATAAGGCTGTATCCAACATTCTTTGTATTTTGAAAACAGTCCAAATGTTTATTAAGCCACCAAAAACTCCAGACTCCGTCTGGAGATGAACCGGCTTGTCCAGACAGCTCCAACCGATACAATAGAAGCAATGAGATACCGCAAAGGAGCACACTGCGTATACAAAACCGAATACCACATTGTCTGGACACCTCGCTATCGGCGTAAACTCTTTGTACACAACATTAAAGCTGAGTGTGAGTCCTATTTCAAAACCATGCCCGACCTCCAGACCGATATCGAGGTTATCGCCGTCAATGTACAACTTGATCATATCCATATGGTACTCGTCATTCCACCTAGAATTGCAGTTGCCGACGTTGTTAAGTATATAAAGACCCAAAGTGCCAAAACCTTCAAAGCCAAGTATGGTTTTATGCAGAAAGCCATCTGGGGCAGAGGTGGTATCTGGTCACGAGGGTACTTTGTCTCCACTGTGGGTGTGGATGAGAAAACCATCTTGGCGTATGTGGCTAACCAAGAGAAAGAAGACAGAGGGCAACTACAATTCGAACTCTGACCGGAGGCAGGAAACCGCCGACTCTGTCGGCGGAGGGTTCACTTGTTTGGCAGGATTTCCAGCTTTTCTTTAGCAGTTTTTATAACTTGGTGCAATTCAGACTTGAGTGAAGTCGAAGCGGCAATCTTGTATTTACTATAAGTGTTGATCAGATCTGGATATTCAGCAAAATAATCTTCTGATTCTAGTAGATGATTGATTACTTTATACGCCTTTTCTTTTAGGTTGAATGATCCTTTGACATTGAAATAAACAAATTCACCAGTGCGCGGATTGATGTCGAGTGGAATTGTGGGAATAGGAGTAGTTGTCGTGTCAGTATTTAGAGTATACGCAGTTAATAAGCTGATATGTAGCTGTCGTAGACTACGCTCAAGGTGTGGACGTGTCAGCATAGATCGAGCGTAACTTTTAATCATCTGCATACCGTAGCGATATGTTGGTCCATTGTGTATATACTTTGCCCAACCTTTAACTTGAGAACTGTCGGCACCATAAAACATGATCAGGGCATTGGGATCTTGGCGGTCATCTGGGTCGTCCGTATTTTTATAATCTTCAAGTGGGTAGTAGACTGGAATATATAGATCAACCCAGTGAGCCGTGTAGAAATTTAGTCGCTCAATTTTAGTAGAGTTACGACCTACATGATTCAATTTTGCATAATACCTAGCTTTTTCTATTTCAACTAGTGCTATTAATTCTGGAGTCCTGATTATCAAATCGATATAGCCATGTATGTTCATATAAAAATCACGCAGATTTGAACTGCTGAGGGCGATTTCGTATCGAGCCGTTAGGACTTCTATTGTTTGCTTGATATTAGCAAAGCATAAATTTTATGCTGTTACCACTAAAATTGGTTAGTTGCTGGACAGATTGTTATTAATGTGCTATTGTATTTCATGAAAATAGACGCTAAACAGGAGAAAACCCATGCGCCTTGATCTGCTCTTTACAATTCTTACTATCCCCGTCGCCATCTGTGCTGTTATGCTCGGAGATTCAATGAATATTGCATTCAAAGCTCATATTGAAGCTGAATCTGGAGGATCTGTATTCTTCATCTTTGTCTGTGGATTCCTTGCTGTTTTTACAGCACTTGCCATCTACACGTACATTGATGAATATTTCGATTCCTCGGAAGACTACCGTGAGCAAATCGAAAAAGGTCTGACGATTGCTGCCTCAGCTTTCTTCGGGCTGATTCTTTTTGGCATGTTTGTAGGGCCGATTAACAATGGTCAATATGCTTGGTTTAACGGTTGGTCCTTCATGGCGCTGGTCGCAGTTCTTCCTGCACTCTTGAATCTGAATACATTGATCAAAGAGGCGTTGGAAGATCGCCGTGCGCGCAATTCCGCCACACAGCTGAACGACGGTGTGACGCCAATCAAGCGGAACAAGTAAGAGGTAACATGCCCACAAGAACAGCTCATTGGCTTTCTAGTGGGCTGTTTTTATATCTACATGAGTTCCAACTTCAAACCACATGGCCAGCTCGTAAGAAAAATCTCCGCAAGGAGATTTTTCTGTCCACGAGCTGCCCGACAAGCAACAGTCCGGGGGACTGTTGTGGGGGATTCGAAAAGCTTTTGAGGCAGATTGGGAACAAAGTGAACCAATCTGTCTAAAAGGTCTACTGAAGCTGTAAGCTTCGAATCCCTGTCGGGCAGCTATAAACATAATCCATTTTTGTATAATCTTAGAAGCTGTAATACCCTGGCGGGGTGGGAATTTGGTATACTTATATTAATGAATAAATTTTTTGATTATAACCGATATCTATTTGTACTCACACATCCAGATGATGAGATATATTCTTGTGCTTTTATGCAACAACTTATTATGGACGGCAAGCAAGTCTATGTTTTGTATGTAACTAGTGGTGATTACAGAGGAAAAGAGCAAGGTCCTATCAGAGAAGTTGAGGCCTTATCTTCCATGGAAATTATAGGAGTAGATAAAGAGAAGACACATTTTTTGCGTATTCCAGAGCGACAACTTATGAATATAGTTTCTGAGATGTCAGACGCTATTTTAGAAGTGAGCGAGATGGTTTCTCCGGATTGTATTATTACCCATGATTTTGAAGGTGGTCATAATGGACATGACGCAGTAAGTTTTGCGACCTCTAAAGTATCATCAAAGTATAATATTTCCCTATATGTTTTCCCGTCATACCATAATTGGCCAGAAAACAGATTATGGAATCAGTTTACACCTGGAAAGGATGCAACTGACACCCTTTTACTAACTAAAGAAATGAAGGCTCTGCAAGAGCGAGTTATAAAATGCCATAAAACACAAGAAAGTTTCTTTCAACTTGCAACAGAAGGCACTAGTTCTGAGCTATTCAAGAGCAGAGAAGTACTTAAGGCTGTTAAGGAGCCAATAGACTATTTTCAGCCACCGACAACGCCTTTAGGATATGAATATCCAGGAAGTTCAATTACGTATGAAGATTTTAAGGACTCGATTACGAAGGGAAACAATGATGTAACTTAAAATCGGTTAACATAGCTCTACACATCCATCAACGAATCTAGTAATCTATAGCAACATAAAAGTTGTTATTTAAATAGGGTTCAGTTTTGCTATACTAAAACGATGTACGAAGCGAGAACTATTTATAATAAGCGGTTTTCTATTGCTGATGTAGAGATTGTGTGTTTGAGCGAAGGGGAGTGGAAGGCGACCTCTGAATATGATGATTTAGTTAATAGGGTCTGGAAACAGAAAGAGAGTGTAGCTAAAAAAGATGGAGTTGCCATTTGGGACGGGATGTACTATCGAGTTGCTAATCTGCATGAAATTGAGGAGTCGGGCAAGCTTGGTTTTAAGTTAGGGACTGTTCCATACCGATATATTGCAACAGCTTCAGATTTAGAAGATGCTTTTATAGACAACAAGTTTGAGCCGCTATTTCATCTTTCAACTGCTGCGATGATACGAACCGCTGATGGTGTATATATTTTTGGCAAAAGAAGTAGAAATGGGGTATTTGATGTAATTGGTTGTGGAGCACAAAAGGACGAGATGGAAATAAATTCAGGAATAGATCTGGAAAGAAATCTGCGTAAAGAGATGCATGAGGAAACTGGTATTAAGGATTCTCAAATTGAATCAATACAAGCTATCGGTATTGTTCACTCGGTAACTTCAAATATAATTTTTATTTCGCTAGTACAACTCAAAGTCTCTCAATCTGATATGAGTGATATTTTCAGCAGTAGACTGGAAAATGAGATGTCGGACTTGGTGTATGTGCCAGAAGCTGAAATAAAAACTTTTTTAAAGGAGATGCCGAGTTACCGTCCCTTAATAGTGGATCTCCTTTAGAACATATACAAAGTCGTCCCATCCAGCCAACCAACCCTTCACACCCACACCGCTAATGCTACTATGTACTACATATACGTTTATTTATTTTTATGCAGCAATACATTATTGGAGGAATTATTGGACTATTTATTGGCGTAGTAGGAACTAATCTTATGGACCAAGCACGGCAGGGTGGACACGACGATCATAAAGATCATGGATATGAAGATCACTCGCATGACGATGATATGATGCTTACTAATGCAGAAGCAGTCGTGATCGCTCCAGGGGTGTCTATTACACCGATTTCACATGCATCAGCGGTTGTGCAATGGAATGAGACCCTGATCTTTGCCGACCCGGTTGGAGAGGCTGATATGTATACCGAGTTTGGTACGCCTGACATCGTGTTTATTACCCACCGGCACGGCGATCACTTTGATCAAGATAATCTCCCGGCGATGCTTAGTGAATCGACTACTTTGATCGCGCCCCAAGACGTAGTTGATCAACTGCCGGAAGGAATCGTGGCAAATGTGGTGGTGATGGCTCCAGGCGAGACAGCGACTGTTAATCCATTGACGCTCGAAGCGGTAGCGGCGTATAACACCCGGCCTGAAGCACAAGACTTCCACCCACAGTCACGGGGCGACATTGGTGTGGTGCTAGACGACGGCACTTCGCGCGTGTACTTCTCGGGTGATACTGAAGGCACACCAGAAATGTTGGCACTACAAAACATCGACGTAGCGTTTGTATCAATGAACCTGCCGTACACGATGGATGTTGAGGCGGCCGCGGAAGCGGTGCTCGGATTTGCACCAAAAGCGGTCTACCCGTATCACTTCCGGACGCCAGATGGATTTAGTGATGTAGAACGATTCAAAGAGTTGGTTGAAGCTGGCAGTGAGAATATCGAAGTCAAGATGCTCGACTGGTACACAGAGTAATCAGCCAGATACACGTAGCCATAATTACAAAGACCCAACGACTTGCGTTGGGTCTTTTGTTTATACCAAAAACGTCAGGTAGCCAATGTACATTGACAGACAAAAATATATGCTCGACCAACCTTTAGTTAGCGGCAGGTAACGTTTGATTAGTATGTTTTGCTCGATAGTGTGATCGCCTAGCTTGGTAAAGGCAATGAGAACGGCTAGTGCACTATCGATGAGCAATAGGATACTAATAATTTCGTATATCATATTAATACTTTAGCACGCAAACTTCGGTATCAGATTAGGTGGGCATGCAAGTTTGACGTAGGGCTAAACTAACTGCTGGTGAGTGATTAAAAAAGCTGGACAGTGATGCTGTCCAGCTTTGGGTTGCCGCCTATGGCTTATTGTGGGCGATATGCATCTGCGAACCTAATGTCGCAATGAGAGCAGTAGCCGTGCTCGCAATTGCACGTTTTGACCAAGTGTCTCCGGAGTTGGGTAGGAGTTATACCGGTCGAATTTTGGGTGGAATATTTCTCCTTTGGCTGCATCCGTGAGGTAACTGCGCGCAGCAGTTTGGCAAGCCGGTTTTTGAAGCTTGCACTGGTATCGACTGCTCGAATTAAAGGCGTATCGCCCGAAAGATCTGACATTTATTCTTGTGCTTTCCTAGTTTTTTCATTATTTCCGCCTCGTGCGGACTGCAGACAATACGTTGGCGCAAGCAGGGTGTCAACGACAGACCTGTGGGTAGGTTGCAATTTGTGTGTTTAAACAAAAAACATCCCGTGGGATGTATTTGCTTACGCCTTACTAGCTTTGAAACAATCGAGGCACTTGAGGTTGGCATTGCCACGAGGTTCAAACGGGAGGGAAGTGATGGCGGCGCCACAGCCCGAGCAAGACCATTTGCCTTCGACTTTTGGTTTGGATCCACTGGCCGACGAGTTTGATTCTGCTGGGGCTGAATCCTCTAGTCCGGCAAAGGCTCCATCATCTGGCATTGGTTCGCCAGCTATGCTGAATTCATCAAAATCTGGGGCGTCGTCCATTGGTGGAGCTTCGCTGGCGGTCTGCATTTCTGGGACTGGTTGTTCGGCTTTTTCAGCGTCCTTATTTTTGCCATAACAGTCACGGCAGGTTAGTCCAGACTCGCTGCGTGGCTGAAAAGGGAGTTGGGTGATTGCTCCACCACACCCGCTACATTTCCAATTTCCTTCGTACATTGCCATATTATTCCGATTATTTTATCAAGTGGCCTACAGTATAACAGATAGAAAAATTCATTACATAAGCCCAGATAGCATTGACTTTACAATAAAAGATTGCTAAATTTTTAACAGCTTGCACCAAGCACTATAGAATCAATCAAAGGACTATCAACATGCCTACAGGAACAGTTAAGTGGTTTAACACCACAAAAGGCTTCGGCTTCATTGAACAGCCTGGCGACGCTAAGGATGTTTTCGTCCACATCACTGCTGTTGAAGAAGCTGGGATGAATGGTTTGGCTGATGGACTCAAGGTCAGCTTTGACTTGGTAAAAGGTCGTGATGGCCGCCAGCTGGCGGGTAATCTGAAGACGGTCTAATCTGTTTGCTCTAATCCACTAAGAAAAGATAATCAAAGCGCTCACATGGGCGCTTTTTTACTACCCGAAATCTATTTTTTTGATATAGTGATACCAATGAACGGATACTGCGACATGTGTCTGGTCGTTATCGATCACACCGTAGCAAAGGTGAACAATACTAAGTATTGCTCTTTTTGCTATCAGGATGGTCGGTTGGTATACGCGGAGGATGATATTCACACGTTTCGTAAACGATACTTTGATAAACTACACGCCGAAGGTGCAAATGAATTTGTGGCTCGGTTTCATACCTTATTAATTGGCTCAGCGCCGTATTGGAAAGTTCGCCGTGGCTAAATTACTTACGGGTAGAGTAGTTGAAGTGCAGCGGGTGCATATTTCTGTCGCCCTTGAGGACCAGGTTGTTCTAGCGACCGTGCGCGGAGAATTTCACGAAACCGGTGCCTACCCAAAGGTTGGTGACTGGGTGCAAGTTACCTTAGTAGAGCAAAGTGAAGAAGCTCAAGCCGTGATTGAGACTATTCTGCCCCGAACCAGTGTCATTGAACGACTCGATCAAGAAACGTTGCAACCGCAAGTATTGGTAGCAAACGTAGATGTGCTGTTTATCGTGATGGGTCTCGATGGTGACTTTAATGTCAGTCGACTGGAGCGATACCTGCTATTAGCCAGGCAAAGCAATATTGACCCAGTGGTGATCTTAAATAAGTCAGATGTGGCGCCTGAATTAGCGAAGCAAGTGGCCGCCATAGAGCAAGTAGTAGGTGAAACACCGGTGCATATCACCAATGCCGTCACTGGTGATGGGCTTGAGGTAATGCGGACATATTTTGAGACTAGCACCACTGCTGTGCTGCTGGGCTCGTCGGGCGCAGGTAAGTCCACTATTACTAATTGGTTGCTAGGTGAAGCAGCTCAGGCCGTAAATGATGTCCGCGCTGACGACAGCCGGGGACGCCATACAACCACCACTAGACAGCTGTTTAACTTGCCTGGCGGTGGGTATTTGATCGATACGCCCGGGATGCGTGAATTAAGCGTAGTTGAGAGTGAATCAGCCCAAGAAGAAATGTTAATTGAAGAGATCGAGTCACTTGCACAGCAGTGTCAATTTAGTAACTGCGATCACGAAAAAAGCGCTGGTTGTGCCGTGTTGGCGGCTATCGACAGTGGAGACCTAGATCCTCGCACGTTAGATAATTACTATAAGCTGATGCGTGAGCGGGAATGGCAGCAGGATAAAACTGGTAGTAAGGATCGGTTTACCAAACACAAAGAAAAACGGCAGTCTCAAGCCTATGCAGCCGCTAATAAACGACGTCTTATGCGGGGAGGCTAGGTGTATTTAGAAATAAAGCGCGGTATACTGCGTAAGTAAATAGAATTAGTGAATTAGATATATATGCAAGAAACACAGCAAACAACTCAGTCCCAAGTTATGGCCACACCTATCTGGCGAGATCTACTTATTCCTGGATCAATCATGATTGCTGGTGCAGCCATTGGACTTGGATTATTTTTTAGTGGTGGCGGTGGCGGAGGAGCTGCTCCACTAGCGGTTGGTACAGCTCCAGCTGCTCAGCCACAAGAAGTAGACCGAACTGATCAGGTGGCGCCAGTGACAGATGCTGATTACCGTAAAGGTCCAGCTGACGCAGCGGTTACGATTGTAGAGTACTCGGACTTTGACTGCCCGTTTTGTAGTCGTTTCCATGACTCAATGAATCAAATCGTTGCCAATAATGCCGACGTAGCTTGGGTGTATCGTCATTTTCCACTTGAGCAGCTACATCCCCAAGCCGAGAGCGTAGCTATTGCAGCCGAATGTGTTGGTGAGCTGGCCGGATCAGACGCTTTCTGGTCATTTACTGATGGGTACTTTGCTGCCCGAGGAGCGGGTGATGCTACCGCGCACAGTGTGCTGGTGCCACAATTGGCAGTAGCAGCTGGCGCTCCAAGTGCTGCGTTTGAAGAATGTGTCACTAGTGGTCGGACTCAGACTTTAGTCCAAGAAGATATGGATAACGCCATTGCGACCGGAGGACGAGGAACGCCATGGAGTATCTTGATCGGTCCAACCGGCAAGACGTACCCAATCAACGGAGCGCTACCAGATAATGCAGTAGAGCAACTAATCCAGATTGCAAAAGACGAGGCGTAATATGTTTTGGGGCGTGATTAAACGCGTATTCCTGCGCCCTTTCTATATATTACTGGCACTACTAGTTGCAGCACTGACTTTGTCAGTGTTGCTTTTGTTACCCAACAAAGCAGTTTTGCTTGATGTACTATCATCGTCAGTGATAAGCTTTGCTGCTAAGTTCTCATTCTTGGTTAGTTTGTACGGTTCACTGGGATCAAATTTTACGTTTTTTACCGCTAGTTATACCGTACTAATTTCGTTGCTGATGGGTATTAACGTATCGCTATTGTGGTATTACGGTGCCAGAGCGCGCAGACTGAGTAAGATAGATCGAACCGTAACGTTTACTGGCATTGGAGGCTTTGTCAGTGGTTTGTTTGGGATCGGGTGCGCGGCGTGTGGAACTATCCTTATGATTGGTGTACTTAATCTTCTTGGTGTAGCTTGGCTGATTACCTATTTACCATTGCACGGAGCTGAGTTTGGTGTCGTCGGAGTTGGTTTACTGATGTTTACTTCTTATTTACTAACAAAGCGCATAAATGATCCATTGCTTTGCAAGATTTGATGGAACTAATTTTATACTCTGTATAAACTGGCTGCAAACCGCCTGGTAGCCAATGCAGTTTCGCTAGCTGCGATAGGCCTAACTACCAGTGCCGTAGACTTCTTGTAGTTTGCGAACGTGTTCTTCGTAGGTGACTGAGCAGTAATATTCACGAGTACGGCTGTGGAAGTAGTATACGCATTCAGTTGTGTATGGATTGAGGGCGGCTACGATCGCGTCAACCGATGGATTAGCAATTGGCTCTGGGGGTAGTCCCTTATTTTGATAGGTATTAAAAGGTGAGTCGATAAATTTATCCGCCGGTCTCACCGCCGGCCACCAGTTTGGCTCATAGGGGTTGTTCGCCTTTGCATACTGCAAACTAGCATCGAGCTGTAATGGCATATCTATAAAAATTCGGTTCCAGATAACTCCAGATACCTCGCGCATATTTTCAAAATCTCTAGCCTCGCGCTCGATTAGCGAAGCAATAACCAAGGCCTCATCCAAAGTAATATACGCTGACACTCCGCTTGTGTATCGGTCGGTTACAGATGATACAAACTCTTCTTGCAAAAGTGTTGCAATGTCTGCGGGACTAGCATTGCGGTGGGTGACAAATTTCCCTGGTGGAATAAAACCTTGGGAAAAATTAAATGTATTGTCTTCCATCAAGGTGACAAATTCAGCTCGCTGGCTTGCGTCCCAGCGCAATACATCACCGATATTCTTGGTGACTTCTTCACTTCGTTCACCTGGCCAAACAACGATGATTCTACTCACTGGCGAAGCTAGCTGCTGGTAGATTTGATTAGTTTGCAGGACGGCAGCTAGTTTGCTTAGCCAGCCATCATTGCTCTCTGACTCTGATGCAATGTATTGATTATAAAATTCATCAACGATGACTTGTTCAGTAATAGTAGCGTTACTTGGATCGACACTGACTGGAAACGGGGTGACGTCGTTTGTAAGGACGTTTGGTATTTGCTGGCTTTGGTACACCACCTGCTTGCTTTCAATCGCGATCAGAGCACTTATCGACACACCTAAAAACACAGCTACAAATCCATAGAGTGCAACGCGTCTAACGATTACTGTTCCATACGACATTATCTATAGTATGCCATGAAACTGTCATTAAAAATGATATACTAACGGTATGAAATATGTTGGAATTTTAGGAGTGGGTGCCGTGTTATTGGTTGGCTTTGCTTACTACACTCTGTTTGCTACGCCAAATGTCCCGGCGGCACCAGAGCGCTCTAACGACTCTAGTATGATTGCTGAGGTTTTGCCAGTAGATCCTCTTGATCAGGAGCGAGAAACGTTTGCTGGTGCTGGCACATTGGCTAGTCTGGTGGCTCGAAATGAGTCACTTGAGTGTCAGTTAACTTATATTCCAAACCCTCTAGAAGACGAGATCACCGGCAGTTTTTTTACAGCAAATGGTAATGTTCGTGGAGACTTTCTGGTGCCAACACCTGATCTTAACGGTCAGATGCTTTCGTCAGTCATATTCGATGGCGATACTTTGTACTCGTGGTCTGAGATTGATGGCGAGTTGTATGGATTTAAACTAGCAACCAATAGTTTTGTTTCAGATGAAGAGAGTGACACTGCACCCATCCCGGACGATACTGAGATCCAGTATAACTGCCTAACCTGGCCAGCAGTCGATTACACTATATTTGAACCACCAACATCAGTCCTGTTTACTGATATGACAGATTTCTCCGGGGTGATGGAGACTGGGACAATCTATGAAGCAGAGGGTGAATTCTAGATTAACCCCGTAACAACAAAAGCAGTACATACTACTCCAAATAAAGCTGCTAGCAGGACTGAAGCCGCTGCCAGATCTTTACTTTTGCCAATTTCATCGTGACGCCCCGGATGGATTCGGTCCAAGGCTGTTTCTACGGCCGAGTTTTGGAACTCAGTAATAAGTACTAAAAAGAAACAGAAAATTAGTAATAAGCTACCAATTGCGCTAAATGGTCCAAATAGTAAGTATAAAATACTAAGTGCAATAGTGCCGCAAATCAGCTCCACTTGGATTGCTGCATCAGTTCTTACTGCAGTGATAACGCCTCTTATGGGGTGTGACATCCGGACTACCCAGTAGGTGTAGAGTTTTTTCATATATGAAGTATAGCAAACAGGTTGGCTGCCCTGCCACGATTTGGTTGGTTACCGGTAGTCTTTTTCGGCGTAGATCGAGATGGTGCGGCGTTTGCCGGCGCCTTTTTTGGTGCGGTGTCGGTGAGACCGGTATACTTTGCGGATGATGAACTTTTCTTTTAGGAACTTCACTAGTTCTTCTTCACTATAGACATATTCAGCCACACCCATAACCGGGTGGATATAAGCCCCTTCTTCAGTTGCTGGGAATTCGTGCAATAGGCGAGAGGTGTGGAGGTCACCGTCTTTCAAGAATGTTTTCATGAACAACCAACCACCTGGTTGTAGCACGCGGTGTAGCTCATCACGCAGAGCTACCCGTTCTGGCTGGGTGAGGAAGTGAGAGGTCATCATATCAAGTGCCACCGACTGGCTCTCGTCAGGGGCTGGTAGGGGAGCACCGGCGCTACCGACATGGTAGTGGATGTTGTAATCGTGGCTGGCAGCCTTGGCTTGAGCAATGGCAGCGCTCGAGATATCCACCCCGACACCCTTCATTCTAAATGCCTCGGCCAAGTAGATTAAGTTTCGTCCGTTCCCGCAACCAGCATCAAAGGCACTATTACCAACGGTAAAAATGTCTCCGCGCTTCTGGCGGATAGCAAAGCGGGTGAATTTGGTGAGGTCAGCACTCTCGACGGTAGAGAGCTTCAGGTGCTGTGGGTTGGTGTACTCGCGATCCCAAAAAGCCGCGCCGTGCACTTTGCGCTTTTTCTTTTTAACAAAATTAGGTTTACGGGCCATAAGGTATGCATTAGAGCACCATTTTAGGGTTTTAGCAAGATAGAGGCCGAACCTCACCGCTGGTTTGCTATGACTCGCCCTGGTCCTCACTAAAACACAGCACCACCAGAGTACTCCCATTTTATAGTCGCTGGCGCTCGTTAAAATTAGGTCGCGCTGCGGAGTTCCCCCTATAGCAAACCAGCGGCGAGGTTCTGGGTGGGTAAATAAAAATCGCCACCGTGGATCGTGGTGGCGATCTTCGGTGGCGATACAAATTATTTCTTTCTGTAATGGTAGGACATCTTACGTCCTGATGGGCGGCTTTCGCGTATGATTTGGCCGTCAGCAACCATTGTCGCTAGCAAGACTTGGTAGTCCACCTCACTTGCGTTAAAAAAACGCTTTAGGGATTCAACCAGCGCACGATGTTCGGTCCAGCTTGCACTGTACAGCTGGTTTAGCGCAACTTCTTCAGTAGGTGACTGTTTCAAACGTCCCTTCCAAGTATTGTGTTCTGTCAGCTCAGTGACTTCTTCACATGGGTCAATATTTCGTGCAGCGTTAATTCGTACATAGACACCACCAAGAGTATTCTTATAAACCCACTGAAATTGCTGAGTTTCGTTTTCTTTGCTGTGAAATGAATGAGGGTCGTCTTCTGTACGCTTGTATCTTGACATTGTACTAAGTTCGCCAATGGCAGGCATGGTTTTTCTCCTCTGTGTCCGTTCAGATAATACTACTTATTTATAATCCATCAATACTTCACCAGAATTACATTTGCGAACGCTTTGAGCAGTTCTACGATAATCACTTGTAGGATCAGCCAGGCTCCAACGAATAGTAGCCATGGTAACGGTAGCGAGACGATCTCGAACTGGGCTTGGAAGAACGGTAGATAGAGCGTGATCAGCATGAGGGTCGATCCGACAAAGAAGCCTAGGTTCATGATTTTGTTTTGCCAGAATTTGTACCGCCAGATTGGCCGTGAGAGATCGAGGAATGAGTAGGCAATCAATAGGGTGTAGAAACCAAATGATGCGAATAGAACTGTTCTGGCGATTTCAATGGTCACACCGCTCTTGAGCATGACTAGGTACAGTGCGAGCAGTAGTCCTGAAATTATGGTTCCAACGCCGATGGTGAGAAACATAACCCGTGGATCAAACAGCGTCCTGCTGGTGGCTTCAGTCTCGCGCATGAGGAGGCGGTCAAAGGCGAAGGCAATGGCGGGGATACTACCAGTAAACAAGTTAACCCATATGATCTGCACGGCGGTCAGTGGCAAGGCTACCCCGGCGATGATGGCCCCACCAACTAGTACCAGTTCATCAAGCGCGTTACTCATTAGGTAGACAAAGACTTTTTTGATATTAGACAAGATCTGTTTTCCTTCTTCGATGGTGGCGACAATCGTGCCGAAATTGTTATCGAGCAGCACCAGGTCGGCGACACTTTTGGCAACGTCGGTCCCGCTCCCGACAGCGATGCCGATGTTGGCGGCCTTGAGGCTAGGTGCGTCGTTGACCCCGTCACCGGTCATGGCGACGATTTCACCGCGTGACTGGTGGAGTCTGGTGATGCGTAGTTTATCTTTGGGGGTGACGCGGGCAAAGATAGAGATTCGATCAAGGAGCGGTAACAGTTCTTCGTCACTAAGCTGTGCAACTTGAGCACCGGTCAAGACATTTTTTTCAGTTACATCCCACCCAATCTCGCGCGCAATAGCCAAGGCAGTGCCAGGTAAATCGCCAGTGGCCATAATGACCCGCGTACCGTAGCCTTCTATGCGCTTGAGGGCCTTTGGCACGCCGGCTCGAATCGGGTCATAAAAGCTAAAGACACCCAGGAATGTTAGTTGCTGTACATCCGCTACGGTAATGGGTTCACCGTCGGTTTGTGGCGTCAAAAGGCCAATTCCAAGAATCCGCCTACCGGCATTACCGTGAGCATTGACGGCTTTGTGCGCCAGATCCTTGTCGTGTTCAGACATCGTTGATAGGTTGATCAGAATATCTGGTGCACCCATGACTACGTGCGGGTTGGCATACTCTGATAGATGACTAGGAAGGTAGCGGCTAGGGATGCGAGCAACCGAGAACTTGTATTTAGAGCTAAATGGAATCCTGATCTGAATGTCGCTTTTGTCAGATGCGCTTAGTGCAATTCCAAGCGCACCAGCGGTCCGTACAATATTTGCTTCAAGGTCGTCGTCGGGAATAATCCAGTCTTTGGGGTCGGCTTCAGGATTTTCGATCAACACATCACAGGCACAACGAGCCAAGGTCAAGTAGGCGCGTTGCTCATCATTGTATGGCTCAGTTTGTGCTTTGGGGACGAAATTATCTTCCATCAGCTGAGCGGTGGTGTCGATGTCTTTGAGTTGGAGTTTAGCTTCGGTCAGGGTGCCAGTTTTGTCGGTAATGATCAGAGTGGTTGAACCTAGTGTTTCAGAGGCGGTTAAGTTACGGATGATTCCTTTGCGCTTAGCGATCCGTTCGACGCCAATAGCGAGGATAGCAGTCAGTCCAATTGGGAGAGCTTCTGGGACTGATCCCACGAGCACAGCAATCGAGAGTAGCAGCATCTCGTGGAAGTCTTGACCATTATTAATACCGATAAAAAACACTGCTGCAACCAGTACTGTAGTTACCACAATAATTACCCAAGTCAGCTTGCCTAAAGCTTTTTGTAGTGGGGTTTTTTCTGATTGGGTGTCTTGCACTAGCTGGGCCAGTCGGCCAATTTCGGTCTGTCCACCGGTGCCAGTGACAATTGCATAGGCCGAACCACCTACCGCCATAGTTCCAGCAAACACCATGTTCGTCCGGTCAGCCAGGGTGGTGGTGGTTGGGAGCACTGCGGGATCCTTTTCGACCGACAGTGATTCACCTGTCAGAATGGACTCATCAACTGAAAAGTTAATCTCACGGATGATTCTTGCGTCAGCCGTGATGCGAACACCATTGGTGATATGTAGCAAGTCACCTGGAACAAGGTTAGCCGCGTCGATTTCAGTTTCGGCCCCGTTACGGATCACGCGGGCACGTTCTGTGATATATGAACGTAAGTTAGCGATCGCTTGTTCAGCTTTGTATTCTTGGACAAAGCCTAGGACAGCATTAACCAGTACCGCAAATCCAATAATAGCCGTATCGAGCCACTCGCCAAGTGAAGCGGTCAACACAATCGCTGCACACAAAATGAGTATTAGTGGACTAACAAACTGTTTACCGAGCAAATATAAAGCCGAGGGTCCTTCGTTTTCCTCGAAAACATTGTCACCGACTTCCTGGCGGCGTTTGGTCGCAGTGGTCTGCGTCAGCCCACCCGTTAGTGAGCTGGTAAATTGGGTGGCTAATTCACTGGGTTCTTGTGCCCAGGGATCTTGGATAGTTTGTTTCATACTAGATTTATTGTATCAAACCACTTACCGTGGCCGGTCATTTATCCGTATGATATAATCGCCACATATGAAAAATCCATGGACTATTGTAGCGATCGTGACAGTCGCATTATTTGCAGCCGCGTTTTATTTTGCCGGGGGAGCAGATGAACGTAATAATGAAGGAGTACAAGAACTTACACACGTCAAAGGAAATCCGGACGCCACTGTCGTATTAGAAGAATTCAGTGACTTCCAATGTCCAGCTTGTGGTGCCATGTACCCGGTAATCCAGGGTCTGATGGAGGAATATGGAGACGAGATTCGATTTGAATACAAACATTTCCCGATCGAACGAGCGCATCCATTTGCCGTCCAGGCAGCGATGGCAGTCGAAGCGGCCGGTCAGCAGGGTAAATTCTATGAGTTTCATGATCTGGTCTTTGAAAATCAGCAAACGTGGTCACGCAGTGCAACCCCAAATGCACAGTTCCAGCAGTACGCAGCTGAACTAGAGCTTGATATGGATTTATTTCGACGACATTCAAATGCCTCACTACTACGAGATAAGGTGCAGACACAACAAGCGGAAGGTAGTGATCGAGGTGTAACGGGTACACCAACCATGTTCCTGAACGGAGAACGGATGCAATACAGTACCTATCCAGAATTCCTTGAACAAGTAGTTAGAGCGCTTGACCCAAATGCTGCACCAGTAGTTGAGCAAAACCCAGATGAAGCGGTCGTAGGTGAAGAAACTGGTGAGGCCGTCCGATTTGGAATCTAGTCAATAGCTGTCAAGTGTTGCATTTTATAACTTTTGTCCCAGAATGCCCCTGCCGGGGTTTTTTGGCGTATGATAGTGCATTGTATACGCGTAAAACAAATTCGTATGAATGAATCTTTAGATCAAAAATGGTTCGAGCAACTACGCGTGCTTTCTAGTAAAACTGAAGAAGGGGAGTGGATGCAGCGTAGTATGCAGATAGAAGCTGATGAAAAAGAGCAGTTTTTAGCTGATGATATCGAAAACCCACAGTTCGCATACGAGGTTGGCGTGCCAACTAAATTGATAGACGAAGAAATCACGGCTTTTATGAGTGATTTAGCGACTTCAGAAAGGGACGCGATCGTTCTCGATCTATACAACCGTAAACTAACTCACCAGCTAACCCGGAGTCATCTCTTGGCAGCTTCTTACGCTGGTAACGACCAGCAATTTTATCAGCTGAGCACTGATTTGTACGGCAAGCCACGCAAAAAGTACTTTTCTTATATCGCTAAAAAATTACAAAGGTTATGTAAAGAGACCATGAGTGAAGATCCTGCGACTCGTCGATTGTGTCGGATGGTGTCAAAAATCGACACCAAGGCAGTTGATATCGACGCTGCTATGTTGCCTCCTTTGGTCGAAGATAGTTCGCCTATCACTACTATTGCTCAAGTTGAGGGTATTTTTACTACTGCTCTGGCTCAATATGGCCTCAAGGGTTGGGTGTTAGTAGTAGACAAGACCGGTAAACGATCTCGTTTTTCAGTTAATAACCAACAAAAGGTAATCAATATCCCAGCTGAGAGTCAGCTGTTGGCTCGGGCTACAAAGTTAACCGAGGTAAATATCGAAGCGCTAGCTGCACACGAAATCGGAGTTCATGCACGTCGGTCGGCAGCAGGTGAGGAGAGTAAGTTGCAGCTTTTAAGGATCGGGCTTGACTCTTATTTACCAGGGGAGGAAGGTGTTGCCGGCTATGTGCAGCAGCAGGTCGAGGGGGCAACAGAATTTTATGGTTTTGATCGCTATATGGCTGCGTCGTTCGCGATTGGTCTTGATGGGACAAAAAGAGACTTCCGTGGCGTCTTTAGTATTATGGTTGACTACTATATTATGAGGTATGCCACCGGTGATGGAGTGACAACTAAAAAACTCAAACAACGTGCCCAGCAGGCAGCTTGGGAAGTCTGTGTGCGAATTTTTCGAGGTACGACGGGAAAAACTCCGGGTTGCATTTATACCAAGGATATTGTCTACTTAGAAGGTAACATCAGTATTTGGAACTTACTCACTGAAAAACCGCATGTTTTTCCAGAACTTTTCGTCGGAAAGTACAATCCATTACTAAGTCGACACATTAAATCACTGCAAACTTTGGGTATTATTAAAGACTGGTAACATCTACGTATGAATTATTTCTCAATTATCCTTTTGCTCATTAGCTTACTCGTTCCCCAGCTGACGCTGGCACAAGAGCCTGGTGAATTTAACTTTCAACAAGCGACACTAAGCGCCACAACCACTGAGGCACCTGCTGCCACCTCGTCTGCCTCATCGACGGCAAGTTCGTTGATTACTCGACAAGATTCAGTGGCAGATAAGAACATCACGCAACCTGAAGAGTTAAACGAAAAAGCCGCGATCATCACACTGTTTGAGTCGCGGTTAGTGACTGAGCCAAATGGCTTCAATATATTTGCCTATTGGGTGCAAGAGGCGGTGCGGATGGGGATTCCGGCTAACACTATATTCCTGATTCTACTTACCCCCATATTAGCTTTTTTGGTTAGCTTTACTCGGGTGGTGGTGGGGTTGCCGACACTTGATATGTTAGTCCCGATTGCATTAGCTTTTGCCTTTGTCTCTGTTGGAGTGACGATTGGTATGTTTGTCCTGTTAGCGATTATCTTAGCTTCGTTTATTGCAAAAAGAAGTCTGTCGTCGCTTAAAATCATGTTCTATCCCAAGCGATCACTATCGATGCTGTTCCTCGCGATCGCTGTATTTGCGGCGCTGACAATCGGGGTGGTGCTAGAGCTTGATCGTGTACTGAGTGTATCAATCTTCCCGATCCTGATCCTTATGCTGCTTGGCGACTTGATTGTGTCGGTGCAGTTACATAAAAGTTCGAGCGAGACCTTGCTGATTACTGGAACAACTGTAGCGCTTGGTTTGGTTGGATACATTGCTGCGACGAGCCTTTGGATTCAAGATGCCCTCATTTTGTACCCAGAATTAGTGCTCCTGGTTATCCCACTTAACATATTAGTTGGTCGCTACTTTGGTCTACGTATTCTTGAGCTACTACGCTTCAACAGTGTTGAACTAGAGAAGTAATTATAAGTATAAATTCATTATATGGCTGTCAGTCAAGCGTTACTCGGGATGAATGCCCGCAACTACCTATATATCAGAAAATATAACCGTCGTAGTCAAAAGCTGATTGCTGATGACAAATTGCTGACCAAAAAACGATTACTCGAGCATGAAGTGGCGACTAATTCGATTTTAGCTCACTTCAAAAAACTGCAAGATGTTCGTTCTTTTGACTGGACAACGCTGCCAAAAGCATTTGTAATCAAGCCAGCTCACGGATATGGTGGTCGTGGGATTACGGTGGTGCGTAAGTGGGATGGAGCTACTGGTGTGATAGATAAGGGGAACAAATTATCCATTAGCGATCTAGAGCGAATAATATTTGGTGGTCTTGATGGAGAGCACTCGTTGAATAACCTGCCAGATACAGTATTTATCGAAGATATTATTATTTCGCACTACTTCTTCAAGAAATACGTTGACTCGGGTGTGCCTGATGTGCGTGTAATTGTGTGTAATAAGGTGCCGATAATGGCCATGATGCGTTTACCGACGGTCTATTCAGACGGTAAGGCTAACCTGCACTTGGGCGCGCTTGGGGTGGGGATTGATATTAGAACCGGCATCACTACGTTTGGGACAATTGGCAATAAGTTGGTTGATTATATTCCAAAGACCAAAATCAAAGTCCGGGGGATCAAAATCCCAGATTGGGATACGGTGCTTGATGTTGCCGTTAGGGCGCAGGAAAGTTCAAAGCTAGGATTCGCTGGGATCGATATCGTAATAGATAATAATGTTGGTCCACTGGTGCTCGAAATTAACGCCCGCCCAGGGCTAAGTATTCAGGTGGCTAACCAGGCATCGCTACGGACCCGGCTTGAGCGGATTGCTGATGTTAAGGTTCCAACTGCCAAACGTGGTGTTGAGCTAGCCAAACAGCTGTTTGCAGAGGATTCACTTGATAACGTAGAAGCCGCAGATTCTATTCTGTCAGTGATAGAGAAAATTACTATTTATGGTTCCAAGAAAAAACGAACCGTGCGCGCAAAGGTCGACACGGGAGCGTATCGCACATCAATCGATAGTGACCTGGTAGAGGATTTGGGGCTCGACCCGCATAAAACCTTTGTAAAGGTTAGGTCAGGCAGTGGGAGGCAGAAACGTAGAACTGTAAAGGTGAAGTTTAAAATGAAAGGCAAGGAGATCAATACAATCGCCACGTATACCCCGCGCGACCATCTCCGTTTCCCGGTGATTATTGGTCGAAAAGATATGGACGGCTTTTTAGTAGATCCTAACAGTATCCCAGAAGGAGTTACGGTCAAATAGCGTTGCATGGTAGTATACAGAAGATGTTTCGTACTCGAGATTTTATTCTACTGTTTACCGCCATTACTTTTTTAGTGAGTGCTATTGGTGCCACTCTAATTGTTCAGAGTTCAACTGTTGGGTCGGTGGCAGAGGTGGCGCTTGATCAGCAACTAGCTGCACTTGGCACCTCAGAATATACTGCAGTGGTTGCGACCCGTGAGGGTCTGGACCGAGCAGCCAGGATAGAGCAAATGCGCGAGAAAATTGCTGCTGCGGGTTTCTTGAGTGCACCTGATCAGATGTCAGAAGATATTGAGCAGGATGAACTGGATATAGCGAGTACTACAGAGGACACGACAGTGTTGGTTGGTGCGCCAGAACAGTGTCCAGGGTACGCACCGTATCTTGGCTTTTGGGACGCCAGAAACTTATCTGTGGTAGAGGGAGAGGGTGCGACTTTAGTGGTTCGCGCGCAGCAGCTATCTTCTGGCTCTTCGACAGAAACTACGTTGCTACAGTTACCTAAACGCCTATCCCCAGGGGCTGATCAAAGCTGTATTTCGTCAGATGTTATTGGTATAGCTAATGACGGATCTCTGATCAGAAATGATGAGCTGTCGTTGTACAGTGTATTTAGCTCTGGAACTCGGATCGGGTACGCACTCGACGGATTCCCGATCTATGGTACGGGAAGTGCGCCAGTTGATCAGTGTGGCGGTACCGTACAAAACGGTCAATATCGCTATGAATTACAAGCCGGCGGAGAATCTATTGTCAACTGTTTTTCTGCCGCCCCGATAAGACTTCCTTAGTGTATGGCTACCCTAATTTTTGATATTGAAACGATTGGAAAAGACTGGGACAGTATCTCAGAATCAACCCAATATTCGCTAACTAAGTGGATCGGACAGCAGCCGATTAGCGACCAAGAAAAAGATCGTCTGAGTGAAGCTGCTAAAGAAAAACTCGGCCTATCTCCGTTTACCGGTGAGGTAGCGGCTTTGGCTATGTATGATCTAGAGCGTCAGCAAGGAGCTGTCTATTTTACGGCCGACGATTCAGTTAATGATTACAAGGTAGGGGATTGGAAATACAAAGTCCGCACTGAGCAGCAATTACTGGAGGATTTTTGGGAAACTGCAAAGAGCTATGATGTGTTTGTGACTTTTAATGGTCGAACCTTTGATATACCGTTTTTGTTGCATAGATCGCTCATGCACAAAGTTCGTCCAACCAAGGAGCTTACGGGACAGCGGTATATCAATCGACAAACTCCGCCGTATCACGTCGATTTACTCGATGAATTCTCGTTCTATGGTGCTATGCAACGCCGACCATCATTACAGTTGTTATGTGAGGCCTACAAGATACCGTATGAAAAAGAAGGCTTTGGTGGTGAAGACATCACCGAGCTGTTTACACAAAAGCGGTATCGTGACATCGCTGAGAAAAATGCCGCTGACGTTGTGGCAACAACTGAGCTATTTGAAACCTGGAAAACTAACCTGGCACCAGCCAGTTTCATCAATGCTGTTGAGTTTTAGTTTGTTATACTTTCAGTATGAAAAAATACTTTACGCTACTTTTAATTCTATTCGTTCTACCGGCCCTCAGCTTGCTGTATTACACAGTTGAAATTGCTGAGCCAGTTGATAGGGTATTTCTTTCTATTTCAACTTTTCTATATTCAATTTTTACTGGTTTCTTTGTCTCCCGCCAGGCTAGTCGATTCAACAAGGTTCGTGAAACTGTGACTAGGTACGATGGTTTGATGTCAAACATATATAGAACCAGTGGTCATATCTCTAGCCGGTTACAACAAGAGATAGGCGATGTCATTACTGCTCACTACGAAAAGATTTTCTCTAGCAAGCGGTGGAATTATCACTTTACGAAAAAATCAACAACCCTATCTTCCATACACGACCTACTAGAGGAGCATGTAAAAGAAGATGAGGTAACCAAGTTGTCCAATCAGTCAATCGGCGCAATCGTAAAGGGCTTGGGTGCAGCTCAAGACGTACGAAAGTCCATGCTAGCGCCCAGTCGCGACGGGTCCCGTTTGAGCAGTGGGTACTGATAATATTCTTCGTAGCTATGCTAATTGGTACCGTTAGCACGATGGCTTCAGTAGGGATGCTTTGGCCATCGGTGCTTAAGGCTGCATTTGTGATGTCTGTATTGTCTGTCATGTTCATTTTGTACCGACTGAACAATCTCGCTTTCACCGAAGACTTGATGGGAGCCGAGTCAGCGCAAGATGTGTTGGATATCATTAAAGGGTCGAAATAAATTCTTTACAGATTGATATTAGGTACTTTTACTGTATAGTCAAATCAGACAAGTGAAAGGAAAATCGAATGTTTGGAGCTCCGAATCAACCGGTCAGACGAACCTTAAATTATTTAAAAGATAGAAAGTTTAAAGATAAGCGCTGGAAGTCAGCGCAATTCCTGCGGAGAGATAGTCTCGGTTTAACTTTGCCGCGTGACCAAGATCTACTGTCAAAACATGATGAACCAGACTGGCGTATTAATTGGAATAGGTTTGCTTTGCTGCGATACCCTTTGGATGATGAGCCGTATTATGTATTTATACTTGAGAACGGTAAGACGATGCGAACATGGCATCCGATAACCACTGCGTGCGTCGCTATGCGAGCCGGTCCTGATGTAGTTAAGGTGATGATGAAAAGTGTCACTGGCAAAACCATGCAGCCAGAGCTGTGTCTGGTCCCGTATCTTCCAACATCCAGAATATTTCGTCGAGAGTATATTGCACTACTGGTGGCGCAAATGAAGGTCGACGTAACCCACATCTAATGCGCAATCTGCGCATTTTCTTTTTGCTATACTATTTGCAATGAAACAAGATTTTCCAAACGGGTTTTACTGGGGCGCCGCTACTGCGTCGTATCAGGTTGAGGGGGGGATAGATAACTGTGACTGGGCGAAGGCAGCTCGTGAAGGTCGGGTGCCGGTAGCAGGGCGTTTGTCAGATCACTATAATTTGTATGATTCCGACTTTGCTATCGCTCAAGAATTGGGACATAATGCCCACCGTTTTTCAGTTGAGTGGGCTCGAATAGAGCCCACTGAAGGGGAATTTGATGAGAATGAGCTCGAACATTATCGTCAGGTATTGCAAGCTCTCCGGAATCGAGGGATTGAACCATTTGTGACTTTGTGGCACTTTACGCTGCCGCAGTGGCTGGCTGATAAAGGTGGATTTCAAGATGATCGAACACCAGAGTTATTTGCACGTTACGCGGCTAAGGTGGTTAAATCTTTTGGTGATCTTTGTACATTTTATTCGACTTTGAATGAACCAAACGTCTATGCAACCCATGGCTATCTCTATGGGGCCTGGCCACCATTTAAACGAGCAAAGATAGGTTGGAAGAAAATTGGCAAAGAGGACGGCTCCAGCGAAAAAACCAAAGCAGTAGCAAAATTCAGACATTTCTTTGCGTATCGTCAGGTTGAGCGTAATTTAGTGCAAGCCCACATTGCTGCATACAGGACAATAAAGGCTGTTAATTCGCAGGCGCAAGTGAGTGTTGTAAAGCACGTGCATGTGTTTGACTCAAATGGAGGTTGGATTAATAAACAGCTAGCCGCTATTTCTAGTTATTTTCAAACCGACAGATATGTGGGCCGGGTTGTTGAGTACTGTGATCTTATTGGTCTCAATTATTACCGTAATACTCGGTTTGGAGAGTCGCGAGACTATCTGCGAACGGACATGGATTGGAAAGTGTATCCAAGTGGTATTTTTGACGCTCTCATGCAGCTAAAAAAATTCAATAAACCTATTTTTGTGGCAGAAGCTGGGATTGCCGATGCTGATGATGATATGAGGGGGCAATATATCGCTGTGCAGATTGAGGCTGTCGCCAGAGCAATAGCAGCAGGCGTTGATGTGCGTGGTCATATGTACTGGTCACTGCTTGATAATTACGAGTGGGCACTTGGAACTACCAAACGATTTGGTCTAGTTGCTATAAATTACGATACCTTGGAGCGAACTATTCGACCGAGCGCCTTGGTGTATAAAGATCTGATCGAGCAGCATAGCAAGGTAGAATAAAACCTAATGAGTTGGATACTACTTGCTACCCTCGGACAATTCTTAAATGCAATTGTCGCGATTCTCGATAAATACATTGTTTCAGATGAAAATGCCTTGCCGCGACCATTTGTGTACGCATTTTATTCGTGTTTACTTACTGGCGGCTGGGCCCTGATCTATTTGATTGGTGTGGTTCCTGGGTTGCACGACTTAGGTTTTCCGTCTTACAAAGAAATCATTGCGCCCACGTTGACAGTAGTTGCGTTGTCTTTTTTGGCAGCTTACACATTCTTTATGGCATTGGTGTCGATGTTTGATGCACTCAAACATGCTGATGCTAGTAACGTGATGCCAATTATTGGTACCGTTTCTGCCTTATCAGCGTTTGGGATGAGCTACTTGTTCCTTGATGCGTCATTGCCGTCAAATTTGATCTGGGGCATCACAATTTTAGCCGCTGGTACGCTTTTGGTTGCCCAGACACTGCCAAAAATAGACGTTATTTTACACGTCGCTCACTCGGGTCTATTTTTTGGGCTACACGCCATTACCATGAAAGGACTGTTCATCGAAACTAGTTTCGATGATGGCTTTTTCTGGTCAAGGCTGGGGTTTGTGCTGTTTGCGTTATCACTCCTGCTGGTTCCAGAATACTACAAAAAAATTACTGCCCAAACTAAGGACACCAGTAGGAAAACTGGCATTATCGTTCTAGCTACCAAGGTGTTGGCTGGGGTGGCAGCGTTCTTGTTACTTAAAGCTACTGACATGGGCGAGGTCTCAGTTGTCCAGGCCCTTGATGGTCTTAAGTTTGTGTTTATTTTAATTATTAGTATTGTCTTTGCTCAATGGCTACCTGATAGTGCAACTGATCGTGATACTAGGCCAGAGACATTCTTCCGTAAGCTACTGTTCGTAATTGTCATTATGGTCGGGTTTATCATGTTGTTTGCGTGATAATATAATTTTATGGTAAAGAAAATACTGATTGGGTTTGCGATCGTACTATTTTTTATAGCGTTTATTGTGCTGCTGTTGGCACAGAAAGATGTGCCGGATGAAATTATCTACGGTATGTCTTTTAATACTCCCTATGCCCGAGAACTCGGGCTTGATTGGAAAGAAACCTATGATGCTATCCTCGATGAGCTGGGAGTGCGACATCTGCGGCTGGCAGCCCACTGGCCGATGGTTGAACCAAGTCCGAATATTTATAATTTTACTGAGCTGGACTATCAAATAGAACGTGCCGAAGAGGTCGGGGCCGAGGTGATCCTTGGTGTGGGCCGTAGGCTACCACGCTGGCCAGAGTGTCATACTCCAGACTGGGTCGATACAATCACTCGCGGCGAGCGGCAGTCAGCTCAACTACGGTACATGGAGGTGGTCGTTAATCGATATAAAGACAGTCCGGCTGTAACGGTGTGGCAGGTTGAAAATGAACCGTTTTTGGCTGCGTTTGCGTTTGAACACTGTGGCGAGCTTGATGCAGAGTTTTTAGACAAAGAGATCGCGTTAGTGCGTGCCCTGGATCCTACCAGGCCGGTTCTGGTGACAGACAGCGGTAATTTAGGTCTGTGGTACGGGGCGTACGCGCGTGGCGATCAGTTTGGAACGAGCGTGTATGTGCACTTTTGGAATCCAGAGCTGGGGCAGTTTCGAACCTGGCTACCACCTTGGGTATATCGTGTAAAAGATAATTTGATGGCCGTGTTGTATGGTGAAAAGCAAACCTATTTAATCGAATTGTCAGCTGAACCTTGGTTACTAGAACCAATTGTAGACGTGCCAATCGAGACGCAGTTTACTCGGATGAACCTAGAGAAATTTGAAGATATTCTCGACTATGCCAAGGCTACACGGTATGAAAAGCAGTATCTTTGGGGTGCTGAATGGTGGTACTGGCTACATTTGCAAGATCGCTCCGAAATGTGGGAGCGTGGTAAAGGGTTGTTTCCAAATTCTACCACTACAGTTGCTATTGAACTATGAAAAAGACCACTTCAACTCTGATAGAGGTTCCTTTAGAAGCTGTTGATGCAGTGCAAAAGTTGCTAGACGAAGTTGCCGCTGATGTCGAGAAACAGATTGCTCCAGTACGTAGGAGTATTATAAAACGGTTTCCAAATTTGTTCTTGTTAGCAGTCACGTTTGGCTTTTCAATCGTACTGTATTCAATTGAAGTTATTTTAATGCAAAATGGATTTGTTTTGGATTACCCTTGGGTTTCATTGGGGATTGGAGTCGGTGTGCTTACTATCACTGGTACACTGTATAGAAAGTTATCTTAAGTATGAAAAGTTTTATTACATTTACATTCAGCTTCCTGTACACGCGTAATTGGCATACGGGCAAGCGTGAGCTATCCCGGTCGCGAATGGCAATTTTTTGTGGTGGCCTATTTTTGCTTGTCGTATCACTTTTTGTCGTCACTGTATTGCAAGCTCCTTTTGAAGTAGAAAACGAGCAGCAGGCATTGCGTTGAGTGTGCTATTATATCGCCTATGACAGTATTGGCTCGATTCCGCGCAATTCCAGATAAAGATAAGGCTGGGCTAGTACGCAAGCTGGTTGAAAATGGAACAGCTGATTTTGATTATTTCTATTTAGTCGGTTTGGCTACTTTGATGGCCACCTTTGGTTTATTGCTCGATAGTGGATCAATTGTAATTGGTAGTATGTTACTTGCGCCTTTGATGTATCCGATTCTTGGTGTGGCGCTCGGACTGGTGATGATGCGGGATAGAATCTCAGTGTTTCAGCGTGCGCTTGGAACACTAGCCAAGTCTCTTGCTAGTGGACTAGCTCTCTCAACAGCGGCTGCGTTTCTTTTTGGTAGTGCAGAGATGTACGAAACAGCACAAGTAATGACCAGGACAGAGCCAGATTTACTACATCTACTAGTTGCAATAGTGGCTGGTGCTGCCGTTGCATACATGCTCGCTAGACCAGAATGGAGTGAGACACTGCCGGGTGTTGCGATTGCGGTGGCTTTGATCCCACCACTTGCAACTATGGGGATTGGAATTGCCGCTCTTAACATGGTTATTTTTAAGGGGGCGTTTATGATTCTGTTTCTAAACTTGATCGGTATCATTGGAGTGGCAACGTTTCTATTTTTAGTCATGAATCTTGGCGATAAAGATAAGGTGGCCGAAGCAACTATAATAAAAGAACAAGAGAAGCACGATCAAGAAAACAAGGTGATTGCTGAAGTTAACGAACAAATCACAATCAAGAAGGGGGCAAAAGTGGTAGTAAAAGAAGATATTATTGCATGAGACACAATCTATTAATTACAGTCGCACTATTTCTTATGCTAGCGGCACCTGCGGCTGCAAGCACTGTTGTTCGAACTGGTGATCAGGTGTCGATGACTAATGAACAAAACGTAGAAGGTAACTTTTACGCGGTTGGCAACTCGGTGGTTATATCGGGTGAGAGCAGTCAGGATGTCACCATGATCGGTGGTAAAACCAGACTGGACGGTAGTGTCTCGCAAGATGTACTAGCCATTGGTGTGTCTGTGCTAATTGACGGACCGGTTGCTGGCGATGTGCGAGTGCTCGGTGGAGACGTTACAATCTCGAGCGCTATTGCTGGAGATTTAGTTGTTGTAGGTGGAGTGGTTGAGGTGTTGTCTTCTGGGAGTGTGGGTGGAGACATTCTCACCTATGCCGGTAGTGTGACCGTGGGCGGTCCAGTCACCGGTGATGTGTTGGGGCAAGTGGATCAGCTAAACATAAATGCAACCATCTCTGGCAATATTGACGTCGGGGTAAGCGAATTTTTCCTTGGCGAGACTGCGGTAGTAGCGGGATCAGTCACTTACACCAGTTCTAATCTCGTGACGCAGGCATTTAATGCCAGTGTTGCTGGTGATACGTTGCGTAACGATCCGGTATATATGGGTAGTGAGAATCAACTGATGACAACCGGTCTGCTGTTTTTGGTGGTCTTATTGTCTTCATTTGTGTGGTATTTCTTATCCCGATCAACGCTCGCTCGCTCGACCGAGCGCACACTACAAAATCTTCCACGTAGCGCCATTACTGGCGTGGTCGCATTTCTGGTACTGCCACTTATAATTGCCGTTTTGGCCATTAGTTATCTAGGTCTGTTTATCGCAGTGATTTGTTTCTTTGGTTATGTGACACTGCTACTGCTAGCTTGTGCTGCGGTGCCGGCCGTTGTGGGGCAATTAGGATTACGATTGTTTAGTCAACCGCATAGTAAGCTCTCCCCGCTATCTTTGGTGGTCGGATCAGTGGTTTGTAGTGGGGTCATTCTCTTTCCGGTTGTAGGAATTTTCATTGTATTTTTTGCCATTATCACGGTCTTTGGTGGTTTGGTAGAATCAATCATTAGGGCTAGCCGTTAGCTATGTGGGCTCCATCTTTCTGGTCAGTATTGCACGATTTGTGGTGTTTCTTTTGGCGCTTGGAACCCAAACAAAATTCATTACAGCTTCAAGCTCTAGTGGCAGTTGAGCAGCCTGCAAAATCTAGTGGGCAACTCATTACACTCGATACGCAAGTGCAGACCAAAATACGACTGCAGGTAGATAGTCTATACACTGATGAATCAGTCGAAACAATAATGATTCGAAAAAAGCTCAGTGATCACAATGAGCTTTTAATCCAGTCGGGAAATTTGAATTTGATTGAATGGTTGTTGTATATGATAAATATACAAAACAGTCAGGTGGTATTACTTGCTCTACGAATGTCACCAATTGGTATGTGGCATCAAACGCTTAAGGGCGTAGCGAGTGTGAAAATTGAGGTTCAGCCAAGTACTGGTGCTTTAATGGAATGGTTTGATAGGCGAGGAGTGGGTAATGCTGGGATTGTGGAGCGTGTCTCACCGGCCAGCGCAATTACTGTGCGATCAATCTCTCAGGCACCAAGTGGTACCCATATTGAGCACGAATTCACTGAGCCAGCCTGGAAGGGATTAGGTCCAGCGTTTACTCGCTTCCGGCACTAGTTTTACTGTACTTGTATTATGTATTGATTTGCATGATTATCAACTTTTGGATTAGAAGTCGTGTTGCTATACTATTTATATGAAACAACCAGTCGCATTTTTTGATATAGACGGCACTCTCTTTAGATCTAGCTTATTAATTGAATTGGTTGAAGAAATGGTGCAAGAGGGGGTGTTTCCAGCCGATGTGCGAAAAGGGTATGCCAATACTGGTGCAGCTTGGCTAGCACGAGAGGGTGCATATGATGATTATCTGGCATCGATCATAGCGACGTTTTTGCAGCATATCAAAGGTGTCCATTACGGTGTGTTGGCTGATGTTGGTCGCCGGGTGGTTGCGCTTGAGAGTAAGCATGTCTATCGGTACACCCGAGACTATCTGCAGGAACTTAAAAAAGAAGGATATATGCTGATCGCCATATCGCAGTCACCCAAGACTGTTTTGGATGAGTTCTGTCGCCAGTATGGCTTTGATAAAGTGTACGGCCGGATGTATGAAATTGGCCCCAGCGATTGTTTTACCGGAGAAGTGATTGATGAGTATCTAATTTCTAACAAAGCCAACATCGTTGAGCGAGTATTTGAGCGTCATCCCGAGTTAACTCGTTTGGGTTCAGTCGCGATTGGTGATACTGCTGGCGATATCTCGCTACTTGAAAGTGTCGACACCCCAATTTGTTTCAACCCAAACAAAGAGTTATACAACCATGCCAAGAAACAGGGCTGGAAAGTGGTGGTGGAGCGGAAAGACGTCGTCTACCACTTGTAGTATCTAAAATTATGTCGTATGGTTGTAATCACCACTCATGCAAAACCAAGGAAAGAGAGTATAGTGATGCCACATAAAGTTGATGTGCACGTAGGGAAGAAGTTAAAACAACTAAGAAATGAGCGTCGTCTATCACAGACCGACGTCGCCAAAAAGCTTGGTCTGTCCTTTCAGCAGGTCCAAAAGTACGAGATTGGGTCCAATCGAATCTCCGCATCTCGGTTGTTCGAATTGTCGCAAATTCTAGAAGTCAAACCCAATGATTTTTTTTATGGGCTGCCAGGCTTTAAAAAGGAACCTGCGCCCGTTGCAATTGGTGCTGACTACTCTTTGCTGACCCAGTAAGCGCACGTGAGCTTAGTTCCTAATAAAACCAGTTCGTGATTTGAGCTGGTTTTTTTGTTATTATAGTGATATGAAAAAGAAACTAAGAAGAGATGAAGAGCAGGCTATTGTTAGTGGTGTGCTGGCAGGTCTAGCAAATTACTGGAATCAGGACCCTGTGTTATTCCGGGTAATGGCGGTGGTTTTTTTGATTGTAACTGGCTTTTTCCCAGGCATATTGCTGTATATCGGGGCGTGGATCGTGATGCCTAAACAAAACTCTAATCCCCGAAAAGCCGACTACGAAGTTTCAGAGTAGGTATGGAGGTTGATTTAAATCGATGTCGAGAGCTCAATCAGCAGCTAACCGGTAGTGGCCCTGTAGTGTATTGGATGCAGCGAGACCAAAGAGCTGAAGATAACTGGGCTTTATTGTATGCGCAGCAACAAGCTGAAGCTCGTGGAGTGCAACTAGCGGTAGTATTTAGCCTCACTAAGAGTTTTGGAGACGCTAGCTTACGTCACTATGATTTTATGTTGCGAGGATTGGAAGAAACCGCTTTGGATTTAGCTAAGCGTAATATCCCGTTTGTTTTAGTTCATGGATCACCGGAAGAAACCATTCCTGCTTTTGTTACGCAACACAACGTTGGTGAGTTGGTCTGTGATTTTAATACTCTACGCTTTACCCGAGCGTGGCGAGACGATATCGCAGCTTCAGTTGGTTGCAAAATGACCGAGGTTGACACCCGTAATATTATTCCGTGTTGGGTGGCAAGTGATAAGCAAGAGTACGCTGCGTATACGTTTCGCCCAAAGGTGCACCGGCAGTTAAAAGATTATCTTACCCAGTTTCCTTCGCTGTCAAAGCAGGATTCAGACGGAGCTATCGAGCCGTCAGCTATTAACTGGGAGGAATTGCTGGAACAGGTTGATACCGATCGTAGTGTACCAGTTGTCAACTGGCTAACACCGGGTACTCAGGCGGCCAAATTGCGCCTCAGGACGTTTATTGATGAGCAGCTAGACCAGTACAGCGAAAACCGAAATGACCCCAATTTGCAGGCCCTTTCCAATCTATCTCCGTATCTGCACTTTGGACAAATTTCGGCTCAGTGGATAGCGTACGCCGTTAACAATGCGTCCGACAGAGATAAAGATAGTCGAGATGCGTACCTAGAAGAGTTGATTGTCAGGCGGGAGCTGACCGATAATTATTGCTATCACAATCCAGACTACGACAAGGTTGAAGGCGCACATGCTTGGGCTCAAAAAACTATCGCCGAGCACGCAGATGATGAGCGAGAGTATCTGTATGAACGTAAAGAGTTAGAGGAAGGGAAGACTCATGACGAGCTCTGGAATGCGATGCAGACCCAGATGGTGAGCGAAGGTAAGATGCATGGCTGGTGTCGAATGTACTGGGCCAAAAAGATCCTAGAGTGGTCACCCAACACTCAGACCGCGATTGACCGAGCTTTGTACCTCAACGACAAGTACGAACTCGATGGTAATGACCCCAATGGTGTAGTTGGTGTCATGTGGTCGATTTGTGGGGTGCATGATCGCGCCTGGAACGAGCGGCATATTTTTGGCAAGGTTCGCTACATGAACTTTAACGGCGCCAAGCGTAAGTTTGATGTGCAAGCGTACGTTGATAAGTATACGACTGACCAAGAGTCTTTATTTAATGACTAAAAAAGAGCGAGAGTTTCAGGCCTTCTTGCTTGACTGGTATGCCAAGTCCGGTCGCCATGATTTGCCGTGGCGGCTAGACCATGATCCTTATAAAATTTTGGTGTCAGAGCTGATGCTGCAGCAGACACAAGTGCAGCGAGTGGTTCCAAAATACGAGGCTTTTATTGCTGAATATCCGACTGTGCAAAAACTAGCCAAAGCTTCTCTTGGTGATGTGCTGCGTTTATGGCAAGGATTGGGTTATAACCGTAGGGCGAAGTTTCTTTTAGAGTGCGCTCAGGCGGTTGTAAATGACCACAGGGGCGTGTTTCCTGATGAATACACTGAGTTGCTCAAGTTGCCAGGTATCGGGCCGTACACGGCTTCGGCCATTTGTGCGTTTGCCTATAATCAACCAGTTACACTGATCGAGACCAATGTCCGGCAGGTGTATATTCATCATTTTTTCAAAACTAAAGAAGAAGTCACTGACGCCGAACTACTAGAGAAAGTGCGCCGTACATTACCAGTAACTCAATCACGTCAGTGGTACGCCGCCATTATGGATTACGGTACTCAGCTCAAATCCCTCCACGGAAACAACACCAGAAAGGTCAAAGGATATAAAAAGCAGTCAAAATTCAAAGGGAGTAATAGGGAAGTTCGCGGTGCGATTATTCGTCTACTCACTGACAATCCACTTTCCAAACAAGCAATGCAAGCCATGGTGACAGCTGATCAACGGAAATTAGTCGCAGAACAATTGTCCGTGCTAGAAGAAGATAATATGATTATGTTGGTCGAAGGTATTTACCGGTTACCATAAAGAAAACCCTCATTCGCATTTGCGAATGAGGGTCTAGTAAATGCTTTGCAGAAGAATTACTTCCAAAACACTCTTAGGGTTTTGTAACCCATGTGAACCAAATAAGGTTCGCCACCAATCTCAGGAGCTGATTGTCGCATCGCTTCCCAAAAAGCAATGCTGACACGTTTATAAAACGTCAGTTCATCCGCGAGTCTCGTAAGAACATTCAGGTACTCCTCGTACTCTGTGTCCTCCATGCTAAATCCAGATGATGATGAGTGAACCAAAGGTAGTTTTTCGTGCCCAGTATCAACCGAGGAACCGAGGTTCAGCATGGCGCTAGCGTGCCCGTATAGTACTTCTGGCACAAGAACACTTTTGGTGAGCTCTGGTGTCGTGGTGCAGAATATTTCCCATTCATCGTATAGATCAGGAAATTCTTCATCGGCGTACTGAGCTATCAGTGTTTCAATTGAAAATGTGCTCATGATTAATTTCTCCAAATGTCATGTAATCTTTTTATAACACACTTAATCAAGTTTATCAAATTATTTGGTATCTTCGATATATAGGGTGCAAAACATGGCGGGGATCATAAGGAACGCAAATACTATGAACAGCAGGTTGAACGGGACGTATAGCAGTGACAAACTGGCTACCACTGCGCCTAGTACATACGCTAGTGGTCTGGTTACTCGAAAGAAACTTATGATCTGTGCATCAGACGATTTGGTTTGTTTGAAGAAATAGCTTTCGGTTGTGACTTCAACTAATGCTGCTCCAACTCTGGTGGTAAACATAATGACTGACCAGACCAATACACTGGCCACGGTTACAAAAGACATCCAGGCGGTCGCAATAACTATGATTAAAAATCCAGCGGCCATCATTTCTTTTTCACCGATGTAGCGATCAGCGATGATGCCAATTGGGTATTCGAATATAACGTAGGCCAACTGTGCAAAGAACATGATGATACCAAACTCTGCCCAGGTTAGGCCAATAGTACTGGTCAGATACAGTGGTGTGTACACCACCATCATCATAAAGAACATTTGTAAGAGAAAGTGTGCGATGAATACGCTGCGGATATTTACGTTGATCCAAAACGAGTGGATAGCTGAAAACACGTCAATTTCACCGTAAGCTGGATCTGAAAAAGTCCGGAAGTATACCAGCAGTACACCGAGCACAGGAATCAAAGTTAGGGCACTTACAACGTATGCATTGGTAAAATCTGTTCCGGTTGTACCAATAAGTAGACCACTAATTAATGGTGAAACCGCCCCCATCAAACTAGCTAGGGTTAGCAATAAACCTCGACTGGATCCTGTACCACTTTCATCATTACCAATCCTTTCTTCCATGAAGACATCGAGGTTAAAAATGATGAGCGGTACTGTAATGAGGTGCACAATAAATAGTGGAATAGCTACTTCAAGTATAGTAGCTTGTGACATCCCCAGTACGGCAATAAAGTTTGTCAGCAATAACCCAATGGTTAGTTTAAAGTTACCAACTACCTGTAGCACGCGAGAGATAAACAGAAATATCAAGACACTGAGGGCTGACCCTACGGTGTAGATGGTTCCGACGCTCTTAGCGTCGATAAATTGCTCTAGAAATGAGGAGTTTATGTACGCCACCAAAAACGTATGGAATACCAGCAATAATATGGCGGCATAGATTGGGATCAGCCGCCGTTTGGCAGAGCGGTGCATGATGCGACTATGAGAAGCTCTCGGCATATATCTATAGTATACGTTGTATGAGTGCGTGGTTTACGTAGCTATAAACAAAACAACACCGGGTGGTGTTGTTTTGGTTTCGGTAAGCGTTAGGTAGTTCCAAGAATTTCTGCCTGGCTTAAGTCAGAAATTCGGAATAAAATAATCTAGTAATAACAACCTTAGTGAAACTTTAGAGTTTCAGTTCCAGCGATGCTCCCTTGATGGGTCGCATCGGGAACGAGATTCACAGTACACCCTTTGGGTGTTTGTTCATTTCTATATACCGATTAGAACCGGGATCACCATTGGGTTCTTACTGGTTTTTTGTAGTAAAAAGCCAGAAAGTTGATTCATCACTTCCTCTTTAGCCATTTCTAAATCAATTGGGTGTTGGCCACTAGTGTTTTGCTCGATAGTTCGCTTGACGAGCACTCGGGCTTCGCTCAGTAGCTGCTGGTTCTCTCGCAGATAGACAAATCCTCGTGAGATGATGTCTGGTGACTTGCGTAGCTTTCCGGTCTTGCTGTTGACGGTTGCAATCACGACAAACATACCGTCTTCAGATAAGCTTTTACGATCACGCAAGACTACCTCTTGGCGAGTTCCGACAGTAAAGCCATCCACCATTAACTGTTCGTTCGGGATAGTCATTGGTAGAACCTTAATGTCTTCACCGTTTTTAATTTCTATGATTGATCCGGTGTCTGGTACAACAATGTTTTCTTTCGGGAAGCCATTTTCAACTGCATTGAACATGTGGCTCTTGAGCATAAAGTGGTGGCCATGCACTGGGATGAGGAATTTTGGTTTTACTGTTTGACGTATCCAGTTCAGCTCTCCGGCGTAGCCGTGCCCAGTCGAGTGAATGGCAGCTGACTGCACAGTCACGACTTTTACATTTCTTCGGTACAGATTGTCTTTAAGGATTTGAACTGAAATCTCGTTCCCTGGGATAACTGATGAAGATAGCAAAATAGTGTCTCGCTCGGTCAGAGTAATAAACTTGTGTTTGTTGGTTGACATTCGCATCAAAGCTGCGAATTCTTCACCTTGGGCGCCAGTAGATAGAATAACAATTTTATCTACTGGATAATCCTTAATATCGTGTCCTTGGATGAAAGTACCAGGTTTTACTTCAAGTAGTTTGGCTGCAATGGCTATCTCGACGTTGGTCTTCATACTGCGACCCTCAAGCACTACTTTCTTGCCATATTTTTCACACGACTCGATGAGCGCAAACAACCGTTCAAAGTTGGATGCAAAGGTACCAATAATCAGTCGTCCGGTGGCATACTTGACCAGCTCATCAAAGGTATCGAGCACGATACTTTCTGGTGAAGAAAAGCCAGACTGCCATGCGTTAGTGGAGTCACATAGGAGGGCTAAGTTGTTGTTTTTACCAACGTTGATCCAGTCTTGCGCCTCTAGCTTATCTACCTCTCCATTGAGGTGGGTAAGCTTTACGTCACCGGTGACAGTTACGTCACCATGTTTGGTTTCAATACTAACTCCCATCGCGTCTGGGATAGAGTGAGTAACGGCAAATGTCTTGATGCGCGTTGTTCCAACGGTAAATGCTTCACCTTCCTTTACCACGTTCATTTTAAATGGTTCCATGTGGGGGAATTCTTCTTGTCGTTTGAGGATCATCAAAGAAGACAAGTTTTGGGTGTAGATTGGTGGGTTACCAATTCGCTCCATGATAAATGGCAGTCCTCCGATGTGATCAAGGTGACCGTGAGTGATAACCATGGCCCTGATTTTGTCTTTTCGTTCCTCTAAATACTGCGTGTTTGGCAGGATGTAGTTGATACCAGGAGCATTAGCTGCTTCTGAAACAAATTGAAATCCCGCATCAATTACAATGATGTCATCCTTGGTTTCGATGATGTTCATGTTTCGACCAATTTCCTCAACTCCAGATACAGTAATGATTCGAACAGTATCTTCGTCGGTGATGTCTGGGATTTTGGTGTGTTGCTGCGCTTCATTTGCACCTAGGCGGTGCGTTAGGGCAGGGGCTTTGTCAGGCCGTCGACGCTGTTGTGGACGACGTCCACCCGCTCGTTTTGGGCGGCCACCTGGCTTGCCTGGTCCGCCAGCTTGTGGGCCACGTCCTTGTGGACGGGTTCGTGGGCCGCTGTTTGGGCGGCCTCCACCTGGGCGTTGGGTAGTACCACGCGGTCCGTTGTTACGTGGTGGACGAGCGCTTGGAGTGGCTGGTGTTCTAGTGTCAGCGTTTGGGTTAGCTGCATCTTTGTTACCAAATGGTCGACGAGTTCGCTTGCGAGCTGGTCGAGCTTCTTTATTAGTAGGTTGGTTATTGTTTGTTTCGTTCATGTTTAATTTCTTAGTTTAAGTCTTGCGTTGTATTTGCAATATGAAAAATGCTACAGATTGTTTGCTTCATTGCGAAAAATTGGCCAAAGTGAACTGACGTCCGTGTGCCAGCTCGAAATTGAGCTGAAACGGTCAGCATCACGTCCGATCTGGCGCACTTGAGTGATGTTGAGGTCGTTTCTAGTTACGTACAGTCCACTTGGTTGGAATAACAAAATGGCAGGTCGCTCAGCAGTGATTATCTCACTGGCTGCCGTTTGAGCTTCTAGCCGTTCAGCTGCGTCTTGACTTGTGCGGGCTGTTTCTAAAAGCTCGTCAACCGAAATATTTGCGTACTGAGCGATATTCAGCCCTGGATCATTTTGCTGTGAAGAGTGCCAGAACGGATACAGGTCTTGTGAACGGCTCATATCAATTCCAAATAATAGAACTGAAAAATCTCGTGGCCTGATCACAGATTGCACTAGATCAGTTTGTTCGTATTGTTCAGTTTCTATGGCCACACCCAGTGCTCGCCACGCAGCTATAATTTCTTGCAAAACTGCATCAAGCTGTGGTGTATTTGCGGTTCGCACCGTCACCTCGAGGGGGATAGTTGAATCATCAATCTCTTTCTCCCAGAATCCTTGCTCAGTTAGTGTCCAGTCAGCGGCTTCGAGGATTAGACGAGCTTCTGCAACGCGCGCATCTGTATCCAGTTGAGTGGTGGCTTCTCTAGATTCTATCGCAGTTTTGCTCAGGGCGATAGCGGTCGGGTTGGGGATTCCAGCACCGCCAAGAGCATTGTCGATTAAGGCAGTACGATCAATAGCTATTTCAAGTGCTTCACGCACTGCCGCATCGCGTAGTACGGTTGAGCGATTTTGGTTAAAGAACAAACCAAACATGCGTGGTAAGGGTTGCTCGGTAATATTCCATTGCTCCGCGTCTAGTAGACTGGTTCGGCTCGCGCCTAGGTAGGCGGTTGCATCAACATCGCCAGCATTCATCGCGGCGAGCAGCTCAGCTTCGTTACTATAAAATGTAACATCCACACCATTGATGAGTACCTCATGGTAATTATTGGCTGAAATTAAGTTGTATTCATTAACCGTACCACTACGTGAAAAGGTGGCGTTCTCTACTAAGAAAGGGCCAGTCCCAATTGGAGTAGTATTGAATTCGCTAAACGGTACTTGTTCAATTGGGATCTCGCGCCAGATGTGTGCTGGTAGGATGCCAACGGCAAAGTTTTCAATAAACGGGGCATATGGTTCAGAGATAGTTACCAAAAGATTGAAGTCATCAACGGCTTCGACCACAACGTCAGACCAATTTGCCCGCAACGGACTCTTGAGCTCATCGTTTTTAATCAGATTAATTGTAAACAATACGTCTTCGCTCGTGAGCGGTTCTCCGTCGTGAAAGGTGACATTTTCTCGCAGCGCAATGGTATAGGTGGTGCCGTCTTCTGAAACATCGACTGTGGTTGCGAGATCTGGTACCAGTTCACCATCGTTGTTGATCTTCATCAGTCCGCTATAGGTCAAGGCTGTCATGTCTTGATCAGCTCGTGTCAGAGCCAGTGCCGGATTGACAAACCGCGGAGTGCCGATTATGCCTTCGGTAAAATCACCACCAGCGGAAATACCAGGAACTGAAATGGTTTGATTGAGGGTGAGCAAAAACCAAACCAGTACTGCAAAAACAGATAGCAGTAGAAGCCGCAATAACCAGCGATCGCTGGTTTTGGCGGTTTCAATAACCTTAATTAAAGAAGAAATAGAGAAAAAGCGGTTCATAGTCGGGATCTAAGCGGTAGCTACTAGCCACCGTTTACTCATCCTAAAACTCGTATAAACTTAGAGCAGTACGTTCAGGAAAGCTGAAAATACAAAGAGAATGGCCAGTATGATCGAAAGTCGAAATAGGAATTCTTCTGCACCACGTCGCTTGTTAAACGCTGAGCTATAGTTGTCTCCACCAAACGCACCACCAAGGCTTGAGCCTCTTTGTTGCAATAAGATAACTGCGATAAGCAGAATGGAGAGAGTGATCTGAATGTAGGGTAGTACATTAAGTACCGTATCAATAAGATTCATGCCGACAAAGTGTATCAGAAGGGAATGTGTATGGCAATAGAAAAGCCGCCGATTATAGTACATCAGCGGCTTTTTGATTAACGCACTAATTCCAGTTCTAGTTGTAGGAAAAGCGCGTTGTTGATTTTCCTTCAGCGGAATGCATGACCAGAAAACTGAGTTCCCCGGTTGCGTTCATGAAAAATACCTCCATTTCGCCGTCTGAGTCTGTGAACCTCAGCATGGTGTATGTCCGATCTGCATCAGTTCCGGATGCTTTGGCGTATCCAGCGAAGGATGGTTGTTGGCTGAAGATCGCACCCAGCCTGTTGTCAGAGTGGCTCTGATTGTTTTGAGGATAATTGATATCTTCAATCAAAACGCCTTTGGAGTGCATCGTTACGCGAGCGTTGTTGCTCGGGTAAGTCATTACCAGCGCTTTGGTGGGTGAGAGGGTAAAAGTACCCTGATCCACGGATCCATCGCCGTACTGGACAGCAAAGCTCCCGCTTGAGTCGCTCTGCTGTGCCCAAAGACGTTGGATCTGCGCTGGGGTGAGTTCGCTTGCGCTGACAAAAGTAGTCGGCACGAATGTCCACAGGAAGAAAGAGATTGTAAGGCAGAAGAACATTTTGAACATGAAGGTTCCTTTTTTGATGTGTTCGCTATCTAGATTATTACATATTTATAAGTAAAAGTCAATACTATAATTGCAAACGCTGCTACCTGTTATATACTGTGTTTGCGACGGAGGTAATCGGCGGTTTTTTCACTCGCAACCGGAATTTGTAGTTAATTAATTAATTTTTCTAAGTATTATACCTATGTCAGACAAAAGTCCGATCAAGCCACTGGGTGACCGAGTTATCGTGCGCCCGCTTACAGACGAAGAATTAGGCACTGTATCAGCCTCAGGTATTATCATTCCTGATACTGCCAAGAAAGAAAAACCAGAACAGGGAATTGTAATTGCGGCCGGCCCAGGCAAGTGGAACGAAGACGGTGACGCCCGGATCGCTATGGATGTAAAAGAAGGCGACCGAGTCGTGTTTTCAAAGTATGGATTTGACGAACTTAAGTTCGACGGAAACGAATACTACATCGTGGCAGAAACCAGTATTTTGGGAATCCTGTCTGCAGAGAAAGCTAAGTAGTAATTACTCACTAACTGAAATCATAACTTATGTCAAAAGAAGTGCTATTTGGAGAAGAACTTAAAAAGAAATTAAAGAAAGGTATCGATACGGTGGCCGATGCTGTGAAAGTCACACTTGGACCCCGCGGACGTAACGTGATTCTTGATAAAGGCTACGGTGGCCCAATGATCACCAACGACGGAGTGAGTATCGCCAAAGACATCACCCTCAAAGACAAGTTTGAAAACATGGGGGCTGAAATCATCAAGGAAGTCGCCAGTAAGACCAATGAGCTTGCCGGAGATGGAACTACGACTGCAACCGTACTTACGCAAGCATTGGTGCACGAAGGGCTACGCCAGACAACTATGGGTATCAACGCCATGGCGGTTCGCAACGGTATGGAGCACGCGTCGGTTGATGTGGTGGCTGCGCTAAAAGCGATGGCAACACCAATTAATGGTCTAGAAGAAATTAGACAAGTTGCCACCATTTCAGCCGAAAACGCTGAACTGGGTGAAAAGATTGCCGAAACAATCGATAAGGTGGGTAAAGATGGCGTGGTAACCGTTGAAGAGTCACAGTCATTTGGAATCGAAACCGAGTTTACCGAAGGAATGCAGTTTGATAAGGGTTACGTCTCACCATATATGGTTACTAATTCTGAACGAATGGAGTCAGAATACAAAGACGCACACATCTTGATAACGGATAAAAAGATCGCATCAGTCCAAGAAATTCTTCCGCTGCTAGAAAAAGTAGCGCAGACAGGGAAGAAGGAGCTGGTGATTATTGCCGATGATGTCGAAGGTGAAGCGCTAGCAACATTGGTGGTTAACAAGCTCAAGGGTGGGTTCTCGGTCTTGGCGGTGAAAGCTCCAGGATACGGTGATCGTAAGAAAGAAATTCTCGACGACCTGGCTATCACAACTGGTGGAACAGTGATTTCAGAAGATATGGGTCTCAAGCTTGAAACGGTCGAGCTAGAACAGCTCGGGAAAGCTGATCGTGTGGTTGCAACAAAGGACAACACAACGATTGTTGGTGGTGGAGGTACCAAAGCAGCTATCACTGATCGAGTGGCGGCACTTAAGGGGCAGCTTGACCAAGCATCAAGCAAGTTTGATAAGGAGAAGTTAAGTGAAAGAATTGCGAAGCTGTCTGGTGGAGTGGCGGTAATCCGAGTAGGAGCTGCGACCGAAACCGAAATGAAATACCTCAAGCTCAAGATTGAAGACGCGGTGAACGCCACGCGGGCTGCAATTGAAGAGGGGATCGTGCCTGGTGGTGGAACGTCACTTGCGCGTGCTGCAGCTGTAGTTGAAAAGGGAATGGATAAAAAGAAGAATCTGTCTCGCGAAGAATTGATCGGGTACAGTATTGTGCTCAAGGCACTTGAAGCGCCACTCAAGCAAATCGCAGACAACACCGGCAAGCTCGATGGTGCAGTTGTTGTCCAAAAGGTTAAAGAAGCTGGAGGGAATGCCGGATATGACGCCGCTAAGGGTGAAATGATCGAAGACATGATCAAAGCCGGAATCATTGACCCGGTCAAGGTAGAGCGAGCTGGAGTGCAGCACGCTGTGTCAGCCGCTGCGATCCTGCTCACAACCGAAGCAGCTATCGCCGATGAACCTGAGGAAGCTGGTGGAGGCGGTATGCCCGACATGTCCGGTATGGGCGGCATGGGCGGAGGTATGGGAGGTATGATGTAATCAAACAGGCTAAACTTAAGTTGAAGCAAAAAACTGGCGCTTTGCCGGTTTTTTGTTGTATAATAGTAGTACTACTTAAATAAATACAATTATGTTTGGATTAGGAATTGGAGCGGTGATATTGATTGTGGTGGCTGCGATAGCGGTATTTTACGGTGTATACCTGTACAATAACTTTGTAAAGCTTACTCAACGAGGAAAGGAAGCGTGGGCAGATATTGATGTGCAGCTCAAGCGGCGGTATGACTTGATCCCTAACCTGATCGAAACCGTTAAGGGTTACGCAGCGCACGAACAAGAAACCTTTAACGCCGTGACCGCAGCGCGAGCAAATGCTACAGCAACTCACGTGGATCCAAGTAATGTAACCCCGGAACAAATCAAAGCTATGGCTGGGGCCGAAGCTGCCCTTGGTGGAGCGATTGGTAACTTGCTAGCCATTGCAGAAGCCTATCCTGACCTCAAGGCTAGTCAGAACTTTAGTGAACTACAAGCTGAACTGGCGGATACGGAAAACAAGATCCAGGCTGCTCGCCGGTTCTACAACACCAACGTTCGCGACCTCATGATTGCGTTACAGTCATTTCCGTCAAACGTGGTTGGAAAGATGTTCGGCTTTACTGACCTCGATTACTTTGAATTGGAAGAAAACAGTGTCGAACGAGAAGTAGTCAAGGTTGATTTCTAGCACTGTGAGTGACAAGAAAGTCTTCTACAACAAACTAGTCCGGGATGCTATCAAAGACAAAATTGAAGGGAAAGGTGAAGCGTGCGAGGTGCGCGTGATCGCAGATGACTCTGAATATCAGCAAGAGTTGCTTAAGAAAATCACCGAAGAAGCAGCAGCGCTTGCTATGGTGCGCTCTCGGGCAGAGTTCCTTGATGAATATGCTGACTTGATGGTGGTGCTTGATGCCCTTACAGCACAGCTCGAGGTATCCGAAGCCGATATTCAAGTTGCAATAAAAGAAAACGTCGAGCGTAAAGGACTGTATAAAAACCGTCATTACTTGCATTGGTCAGCTGATACTGATTATAAAAGTAATGAAACACCGCAAGGGATCAACCAATAATCATAAAACACATGTCAGCCAGTAATCTATATACCCATCAGTCTGCCAATATATTTAAAACCTATGTTTTGATGGGGGCTTTTCTAATCATGGTAATTGCCATTGGGTACGCGGCTGCTTGGTACATCGGTAACCCGGTGATCTTGTACGTAGCGGTGGCCTTTGCCTTAGGGATGAATATCTACAGTTATTGGGCGAGCGATAAATTAGTATTGCGCATGACTAATGCTGTCGAGGCCGACCGGGTACAGCACCGTGAACTTATTCAAATTGTCGAGAATCTATCGATTACTGCCGGGCTACCGATGCCAAAGGTGTACGTGGTAAACGACCCGGCTCCAAATGCCTTTGCAACTGGACGTAATCCAGAACATGCCGTGGTGGCTGCTACTACTGGCTTGCTGACCATGCTCGACCGATCAGAAATCGAAGGAGTAATGGCGCACGAGCTGGCGCACGTGGGGAACCGCGATATGTTGGTGATGACGGTCGCTGTGGTGCTGGCTGGGTTTATTGCGATTTTGGCTGATTTTTTGATGCGCTCACTCATGTTTGGTGGTAACCGTGACCGACATCCAGCCTTTCTGGTGATTGGTATCGCGGGTATCATTCTTGCCCCATTGGCGGCGCAGCTGATGCAAATGGCGGTCTCACGCCGGCGGGAATATTTGGCCGATGCCACCGGAGCGCTATTGACCCGGTATCCAGAAGGTCTCGCTTCAGCCCTCGAGAAGATCAGCGGCGCCAAGATCCCCATGAAAAAAGCTTCGCACGCTACTGCACACCTATTCATCTCTGACCCATTTGGTGGAGAAAAACCAGGTTTTATGCAAAAGATTGGCGGTATGTTTCAAACCCACCCACCAGCCGCCGAACGAGTGGCAAGGTTGCGCGGTATGAATATGTAGTATGAAATTTTACATCGCTGGTAAATTTGAAGAAGTAGACCAAATACATCAGCTATTTATACGAGTTCAATCGGCCGGCCATGAAATATCTTAT
>Ga0306910_1000048_pt1 | contig 83915 bp, 104 predicted proteins | sample AntRauMFilla2698_FD_190438 | JGI IMG/M metagenome (GOLD analysis project Ga0306910, IMG submission 190438) | Saline lake microbial communities from Rauer Islands, Antarctica - Metagenome Filla 2 #698 (v2) (version 2) | ecosystem: Environmental > Aquatic > Non-marine Saline and Alkaline > Saline... | reverse complement strand
CAAAAACAGCATTCACCTCGCACATGCCATTTGTACCGGTCCATCCCAGTCACTCCTCAAAGTCTTAGGCGGAGCAGCTACCCCGCCGCACCGCTGATTTCGTTTCAAAATTTACCCCCTGCGCGCGCAAATGAATTTCCATGAAATTTGGGTAGTGCGCGCACCCCGGGGTATCCCCCTCACCACCTAATGAAAATAGATCATTGAGTGCCAAGACGGTTGTGATATGCAGTGTGCCGTATTACGGGCGAGCGAAACTTTCCTCCGGCCATTGAACCGGCGTGAGTTTTGTTCTTGATTGTGATTTATGGACCAGGACGCTCCCCGGGGGATAAACGGATCAACTACCGTCTCGTTGCCTGGATGCTGCCGCAGCAGTCTCACTTTCGGTTTCGCTCTAAACCTCTCTCTGCGGATTGCTCCGCCGGTTACCCAACCGAGTGTTCGTTGACTCGGGTTTTATTTTTTTACAGAACGGTCTTTTTGTGTTTCCACCGGGATTGGACGTACTGACTCATAACCCGTGGCCACTGCGATTGTACGAACCGCGATAGGCAATGAAAAAACCCGTGACCTTGCGATCACGGGTTTAGTCGCCAGTGGCTATTTGGAGTCGACTGCCCACCAAGAAGCAATCGCCCAAAATTGGCGTTGGATTTTCCTTGATGGGTAGTCGATCCGGAAGCTAGCCACAGCTCTACCGATCGCGTTGCAGCCAAGATCACTTACACCCGGTCGGATCTCAATCCTTCGGGCTAGCAAACTTGGCCGCGTACCTAGACGCGAAGAATTTTGCTTTCGCCCGTAATTCCGCCAATTTTGTAAAAATAGCTGAAGCGAGGGCGTGTCAGTGACTGTGGTCGGAATGCCCCAAACCAACTCCCCCATTTGGTGAACTGTCTGTCCGGACGGCTATGACAAGTTGTCCAGCGTCGGACAAGTTGTCCAGTCGCCATGCCAAAAACGTTGGTTTTTTGATCCGTCACTATGACAATTTGTCCGACTCCAGCTTGTCGGCCAGCCCCCTCCGTTGGAATGACGGACCTCGTTTTCGGATGACAAGTTGTCCAAATGGCGTGTCTGGTCGCACACTTTTGCGGCTGAAAAAAACTTTGCGGTAGTGGCCAACTTTCGGAAGATTGGGCAGAAATTGGCCACCAAAGTATTTTTGGCCACCTGAATCTGCTCGCATGTTTCCGTGACAAGTTGTCTTGGTCGATGCGATTAGGGGCGTGGAAATGCGTCTAGGTATGCATGGAAACCATGACCCGAAAGACAACTTGTCCGGATAAGGCGAATCACACGCCGTGTCCGGATTCGTATCACGATTGGTGGCGATGGTCCGAACGTATGCAACGGACCCATCGTCAGACGCGATGCCGTTGTTGCGGGCTCTGGGTGGTGTGGGTTCCGGGACGATCTCAGACAACTTGTCAAAAGTGAAACAAATGAACTTGAACGATTACGCGGCGGAAGTCCACGATGCCAACGCCAAATGGTGGCATGACATAGAGACCGGCGAACGTATTGAGCGAAACAAGGGCGAGATGCTTTGCCTGATTCATAGCGAGGTCAGTGAATGCCTAGAGGGTGTCCGAAAGGATCTCATGGATGACCATCTGCCTCACCGAAAAATGGAGGAAGTCGAATTGGCTGATGCTTTGATTCGGATACTCGACTACGCAGCCGGGCATGGTTTGGATATCCAAGGGGCGTACGACGACAAGATGGCTTACAACGCGAAACGGGTAGACCACAAGGCTGAGAATCGCCAGATGAAGGGAGGCAAGAAGTTTTGATTGGATTAGCTGACGGCAATGAAGGCGGTGGAGTCCAAACCTGCGAGATGTGCGATGGAGCGAAAGTCATCCACACTATCAAGGTCCTGAATATCACCTGCCCGCTGTGTGATGGCTCTGGTTCGCTGTCTGACGAACGTCGACGACGGCTGGCCATCGGGCTGAAATACCGATCCTACCGTGAGAATAGCGGTCTTGGGCTGCGAGAAGCTGCCCTGCGATGGGGGATGAAACCTAGCGAACTGAGTCAAATAGAGCAGGGGAAGTCAGAAAACTTGTCATGGCGTCCACCCGGGTACGCGGAATACAACGCTTGAATTGGAGCATCGGTCATGGGGATAAGACTCACTACCTACATCGGCCCCTACCTGGATGCCCCGCGTGAATTCGATTACATGCCGTGGGATCACCTCGTGCAAGATGGCCGATGCGAGGCGGATCCAAATGGTGATCGCTGGATACTCATTCCGAATACCCCAGTCGCCGGCATCACCCGTGACATGGTCATTGATCGACATGGTGGCCAAGAGATGGCCCAAATCACACCGGCATTGATCGCACGTGAATGCGGTGCGTTTACCAGGCACTGCAAACCAATGCTTGACTACTGCGAAGAGCACGTGGTGGCTATCCATGGCCATTGGGGAGTGGTTCCATGTTGGTCGTGATCCCCTGTGTGACGCGGTCACCATCTCGCAGCAAAGGATGACAATTGAGCGATCCGCAATGAAAGTAGCTATCCGCAAGACCGATGGAGCCCTATTCGCGGCATCCTACCCCATGACCCAAGATGAGTGCTCGCAGATGCTTGTTAAGTCGCGTGGTATCTTTGGTTTCTTTTTCCGTCGCATCAAATGGCAGCCTCGCAAGTGGTGCAACTGCGCGGACAGTGGGTTGTCTATGAGCAACCATGGGTTCCAGAGTGGGGAGATTTTTGGATAACCGATTTGCCCGGCCAAGTATCTAGCGAGCTGTCGCCAGTCGCGACAATTGAGACTCAAACAGTCTGGCAACATCGCGCATCATCGCCCCGCGTTGCTGGACCGGCACGTTGACGTAGTGGACCATCCACGCGGAGTCCAGTTTCTGCTTGAAGTCATCGAACCAGAATTCCCAATTCCAACGGTCCTCTAGTTCAAATAGCTCGAACGGCTCACACTGACGCTCAATCCAAAACTGCTCATCGCAGTGGGTACACGGTAGCCGCTTTTGCGGGGGCCTCCATATTCCTGCATGCTCTCGCGAACAAACCACGACACCCGTATTCAGCATGTAGGGGTAGTTCTTCTCGGGTAGCCCCTGAGAGTCGGCTACGTTCTTACGCTCAATCCAGTATTTCCAAGTCGTCGGCAACAACCGCTTTAGGTCATCGTGCATCGCGATCATGTTACGTGGAACTGCTTTGAAGATGTTGGGGGCCCGTGGCGAGACCATCACATCCGCATCGAGAAATAGCGTCCGATCGTACATCGAAACCAGGGGCTGGAGTCGAAACTTTTCGATCCCCCACCAATACTGACTCGTGCCAGTCAGCTGGACGTAGTCCGCACCGCACTTGTCTGCATAGCGTTTCATCCACGGACCGCATATTTCCAACAACGGCTCATGCTGTGGACCGGTGGCTATCGTGACCACCAACCGCTTGCGTCTCTTACGGGGTAATTGTTTGAGATCTTCCGGCACGCGAACAAACTTGCCCTGCGCAAGATCCATCGCGTGGGGATGCACCACCATGCGGCCATCACGCGTCCTAGACGTTCTTGCCAGCTGCATCATCGCGTACTGCGTCAGAGGCTTGGGTAGATCGATCTCGCCCCGCTTATGTGCCTGAAACAATGCCTTTGTTAGATCAACCAATGAGAGTCCCTCCACCGCTGAATAACTCGCCCGGCATTAGGACCGGAAAGTATTTGACCGAAACGATGCCACCCATCGTGAGCTGCAAGTCCCCTATCCGAGAGTATTCGATAGCCAGTGTTCCAAGGTTCTGCCCTTCGGGCGGCAACTGACCAATCCCGCGTTCCTTATCGCCTCCGACTGCTACCACGAACCGCATATCAAACCGGCCTCGATTCTCAATTCGGTTCTCTCCCGATGATCCAGGCTCGTAAATGGCTGCTCGATTGAATTGATGGATGTACCGCGATGAACTCTTTAGATCCAAACCCGGCGTGGGCCTGAACTGGCAATCAAAACCAAACGCGGCTTCGGTGCCGACCTGCTTGGGTTCTTCGTAGTAGATCGACGCCGTGACTTCGTAGAACCCATATTGCTTGATCTGCCAACCGCCATCATCAAGCGTTTCCAACACGTCAGTATGCGATTCAGTGACGGTATTGGAATCACCTGCGTAGATGTGGTTCAAATCCGCAAGCACTATGTCATCGGGCACGAACTGCACGGAGTAGGTTGCATCAAGACTTCCAATCACCGGCCTACGATGGGGAGCAACCCAGCAAAGCAATTCCGATCGGCCGTCTCTCCTCTCGTCGTTCGAATCGCTAGCGGGTGCCAACAATTTTTCGACCCTCATCACCTGCATCGCCGTCTGGTACATACGCTGCGAAAACCAATAGCTGTAGTCGATGTCGTAGTTGTTCCAACGATCTGGCTGGAACTCATTGAATGCCCCATTGATGACGTTTGCTAAGCCAGACCAATAGTCAGTACCAAAGCCAGACGGGTATCGCCATAATCCATCAGCAGCCTCGTCAGTGAACCTCCGCCCTACCGCTGGAAAGAATGTCTCTAGAAAGATATTTGTCTCTTCCGGCTTGGCCCATACTCGAGCAAGAACCGGCCAATCCATGGTCACCTCCCCATCGGGTACATCCTCAGTCAACGGGACTGGGCCATTGAACGCCAGACGCCAATAAGTGGTTGCGTTCCCTGATGTGATGGACCTCGCATCGTAGTGATCCGTTACAAGCGACTCGACTGAATCGGCCCCTGAGGCAGAAACACCAATCAGGCAGGGTGCAAACTCACGGATAAGACCATCGCTCTTGACGATTAGTCGACGGCTTTCCTCAACGTATGTCTTTGCTGCGGGCATTCGGGTTATTCCTTTGCATCTGATCTCGCTGAAGGGTTCGCAGCAACGCAAGCTTCTCGCTTCGACGTTCGTACGACATGACGTTCACAAACCCCTCTATGTTTCGATGCACTTCGGTCGAACAATACCCACTGCCATCGATCGAAAATACAACTTGGGCAATCACGCCATCGGGGGAGAATGGCAGGATCATCGGATAGCCACCACTACCGGGATTCTTGACCGCGTACTTTTGTCTCGCATAGCCGATGTAGTAGTCGAGCCTCTGACCAACGTCAAACAAGTTGTCTATGTCCTGACCGTCTGCGGACTGTCGCCACGTTGGGATGACATCGTTGCGGGATTCCCATGCGATCGTCCCGCCTTTGGATCGATCGATTTCAACATCTTTTTCGAGACGGTAGGCCGCATTGGTCTTGCTCGACAGGTACTCAACGGATGTCCTCAAGTAGATGTTAGGAAACCTATAGCCTTGCGGGACCCGATCGCGATACCCGATGTAGTAAACGGGGTCTTGGAAATGCACGAGGCCGCGTTCTTGGTCAATCGAAAAGCTCTTGCTGTAGATCTCCTCGGGGTGCTCATCGAAGTCCTTGGTGATCTCATTCGTGCTGTTCGTTCCCGAACCAGCCTCATCATAGAACTGGCCAAAGACCTGCGCATCCTTTCGCCTAACCGGTTGGTTCTCACTGGCATAGCCGGAAGCCTTCACCACCGCTGTATCAACTTGCTTGTCCAAGAACCGCAATTGACTTTCGGCCACCAGCGGAAGATTCGTTAGCGGCATCTCGTCGTAATCCGGCCGCCTGATTCGAAACACGCGATAAACCGATTGGGCATAACGCTTGACCGTTTCCAGATCCAATTCGGTTGTGACCACCCTGCGAACTGCCCGCCCCCTGCGCCGTACCTTGATCTCACGTTTGATGTTGAGCGTGAAGTTTTGCAGGTTGGTTGGTGAACCTGCTTTGATCCAACCGCCTTTGGGACGGTAGCTCAATTCATCGATGGGCACATAGGACCCGTCTAGCTCTCGTCCATAGGGTTCGAGATACATATCGAATTCCCATTGCATCGGTGCCGTGGCTACTCCCACGCGGGCAGGACGGACCCCAAAGTCGAATGCCTCACCTACCGAGCTGCTTGGAATCTTGGGCAGGTCACCACCCACGCCATCGGGATAGACGACAGCCCGGTCATCTTCCAACACAGGGATGCACTGGGCTGTTTTGCATAGCTCATCAAGTGCCTGATCGGGACGCGTCATATCCCAATTCACATACGGCAATACATCAGCGGGGACTCGCGATAGATCGTAGTTTGTTTCACCGCAAGCATCCAAAGCCAAGGCCATTAACTCAGGCAGAGTCTTTCTCGCAAAGAGAGAACCATCTAGGTCAATGTTGTATTCCCCACTGACCTGACCAAACTGCCAACGCCACCTGCGATCCAGGATGTTGACGTTAAGGATCTTTTCATTATCGGCCCGCACTTGCACATCTGATATGACGGACCCTGAGAATCGAACGGTACGAAAACCATCTGAGAAGATCATCGTGTGGGGATTCCGGTCAAGCTGATACAGCCCGATCGGAATCGATAGCGAGCAGACCGATGGCGTAACCCCACGCGAGAGAGGGAAGTTCACGTTGCGGACGCCCTGAATGGGCCCGAATTCAAAAATTGGTTTTAGCGTCATTGGTTCTCCGCTGGGATCCCCTTGGCTTCAGCCATGGGGATCTTTACTAAACCGAAGTTATATTGGGATCAGGACCGCCACCGTTGCCCCCAGTCCCGGGATCGTTACTGCCAGACTCGACAACACCCCCAGTAGTCGAAAGCGATGCACCTCGATAGACAATCGCTCGGGAACCAAACTCGGATTCCAACCAACCAGGGCTATTGAGTAGCAACAGATGGGGAACGGTCTTGAGTGGGTCTAGCACGCGAGCCGTTACCGACTGTAGACGCACAGGAGAGACGATCGACCGAGTCTCTTCCACTGATCCGAAATCAAGAACGCCATCGACGCCCATGACGACAGAATCGGCTAGCCCCCACTGCGCAGAATCGGGTTCATAGTAGGTGTTGATCCCCGACACCGCCCCAGCGACACCATAGGGCAGCGCCGCGGTGGTAGCGATCAGGACGAACGTGTCGTCATCCGATCGTTCCACCGAGTAGAAACCATCGGAAATACTGAAGCGGCCAAGCCTTGCGACGTAGACGCGATCACCGGTCACCAATCCATGGTCTACATCGGTGATCTCCAATCGGGCACCGTCCACACCGAGTGAGTCAATGACACCCTGACGGCCGACAAAGCCCTTTGCTTCGTAATTCAGAACCGCATCTTGAATCGTCAGACCGCCACAATTTCCGACGCCACCAATACGCCCCGACCCACCGTTGATCGAAGCATACCAGGGCACCGAATCACCACTCACGTTGCTGCTCACGGATTCGATATTCTTGATCGTCGCAAACTCCGTCCAATCCAATTCGGGCTCCACCGCATTACCTGACGATGGCTGGATGCTCACGTCATCAACGATCGCTGTATGGTCCGCACCTTCACCAATCTGGACCGAAGCATCTGTGATCTGTAACGAGCGAATGAGACCCGCCAGGACGACTGTACGACTTACGCTATCGGCCTGCGGTGTGGTCGAACTCAATACCTTGATGTCAGCGGGCTGAACAATGGTGTCCAGCTTCACCAGCTCCGGACCGATGCCGGTGGATTCCGAACCGATCCCAATGCGGGCCGGAAAGAAACCCGATGAGCTTGAAAGGACCAGGAACGTCGGAATCGTTCGGGGTGTCCCATCATCATCGAGTGCCGACAACCCGATCGAACCGGTGTAACTGCGGTAAACATCCAGACCATCGAATGCCCCCACGCCTTCGATACCGTAGATGCAATCAATGTCGCTATTCTCAAAGACCGCGGTGTCGCCCGTTGTCGGCACCCGATTCTGAGACCAGTTATCTTTATCGGTCCACCAATTGGGACCGGTGGGCGTCTGCACCGTTTCAGAATCAACAGCCGCAACCGACGGGATGGTAAGCGAACTGCCATCGCCAACGAGAGTCGGCATATCGGTCAATGCCTTGCCGCTTCCGTATTTGATCGTCCAAGGACCACCGTTGTTACCGCTGACTGTCGCATTCCCGCCACCGATGCTCGCCAGTCCGGTCAAAGCTGTCTGTATCGTGGCAGCACTCGCGTTATATGCCAATGCGCTAGTTGTGTTCGCGCCGCTAGTCAGCGTGAACGTCCCACCGGTAGGGGCCGATTCGAGAACCAATTGTTGGATCTCATTGCGGGCCACAATCGCAAACTGAACAATCTGACAATCGATTGCATCGGTGCCAATCACATCGACTAGCGAAACATCAAGAATGCCGCCATCCGAGGGTGCAGAAAGCTGCAGAGTCATCGTGTAAACGGAATCGACATACTCAGCCGATGTGCATTGCCAAAACGCGTCGGCAAATGTCTGGATCTCGGCTGAAATTTCAGCCGCCGAAGGTGGAAGCCCACCGACAGCGTAGTCGACTGTCTTCGTCACACCCTGATACGTGAATTGGATCTGGCCATCGACTGACCGGTCTGGGCTGTTGATGATTTTGACCACCAACTCAGTAAGCTTCTCACTCTGATCTGAATTGGTGAGCGTCAGTTCCGCCCCTTCCATCTCAAGCTCACCGAACGTATCGGATGAGTAGATGCTAAGCGTGTAGTTGTTCGTGTCGTCCTTGCCGACCGATACCGATGCAGCTTCCAGATCCGTGATCGAACGCAAGGCAGATTCGATTTCATCCTCACTCGATGCACCGGTGATGTAGTGTGAATAGTTGTTTCCAATGAAGAACCGATATTGCGTAGCGGCATTACCGGCAAACACAGTCGGCCCAATCGAATAGGTCTTGCTCGACCGGCCACCGTAGACGGTCTTGGTCGTCAGCACATCGGCTACGCCCACGAAGTCATCTGATTTGGCAGCCAATCGAAGCAGGTTCGTTGCTGCTTTGGTACTTTGGAATTCAATCTGAAAACCATCTGCGACCGAACCGCTTACCGCTACATCACCGCTCGTGAATTGGTCTAGTGCGAGCATCGCGGTCTGAACAGCCGATGCACTCGCGTTGTAGGCCAAATTTGTGACCTCAGATCCCACTTGAAGATCCCATGTCCCAGCGGTGGGAGTCTTGGGAAAGGTGATCGATTGGATCTGATTGCGGCCCGCAGAACCCTTTTGCAACTCCGTAGCACGGATGGTCGCCGATGCCGGATCCTCGACCGTCAATGAGACATCCAATGGCGAGCCCGTCGAATCCCCCGTTGCTTGAATGGCCCACGTGTCATCATCAAGGATAGCAATGAGGCTAACGCCGTTGTTCCCGTTGTTGGTGAAGAGACTACCGCCTTGCAGACTCAGAAGGTTGTCAACCACATCCTGGGCTCGCGAGAGTGAGCTAATCACATCCCCCACCACCGATGCCGGGTAGGTGTATGAATAGACCAGCGAACCGACACGAAGACGCCAGACCGTTCCGGCCTTCACGTTCTGAACCCGAAAAACATCCTGGGCCACTTTCGGTTGTGCCTTACCTATCCATCTATTGCTTACCATCTTGCATTACCTGAGTGAGTGGGGTGACCCGAACAAGCGGGTAGGAAACTCGTAGTTGTAGGTCCATGAAATACTGGACCCCAGATAGTCGGTTGTGTTGCCGTGGTTGAATGGCACCAGCCCACCCTCATCGATAGTCGGCAACTGATCGACCAACGCTTGGGGCCATATCGGCGGCGGGATGTTTGGGGTTCCGAACTGGACTGATGCGGACCCGCTTTGACTGGCAACGCATTTCGAGTGCGTTCTCAGCAATTGCCGAACACCCGGGCCTCGGTTGACTTCGATGACTCCATATCGGGCGCCACCGCCACTAATCGAGATCCGCTCATCGAACGTCAGGTAGATGTCGCGTCCTACCTTGGCTGGTATCAACCCCTCGACAGCCACCGAGTAAGATCGATAGTTGACGTACTCGCCACGGCTGCCGGTCGGGAACTGCGGGGGCTGGGTTATTTTGGTCCCACCGATGCAATCACGGGTTCTCAGCTGGTGGTAAGAGGGCAGACCGTTCTCCTGCTCAAGAATCACATCCTGCCCGCCCCGGGAATACGCGACTTCGAAGGCTGCGATTGTGGCCCGCATGGTTGCTTGGGTTTTGCCCAAGTTGTAGAGCTTGCCGTTGATCTGCCATGTGTGGCGGACGGCTATGGTCTCACCACGTGCATCTTCGACAGCGAACTTGCTGATCGAGACATTAGCTTCGGCAATGCGGTGCCTGTAGTTGCCGATTCGTAGGTGCACTACCTAGGGCCTTGTAGAAAGTTCCGGTCTAGCTTGATGAGCTAGTGGACTCATATAGGGCGACAACAGCAAGATATTGCAGGGTTGGGAATGCCTGGGCGTAATGCAAGCTTCGGGCGGCCTATTCCCCCGCAGGCATTCGCAGGTGGTCTGGTGTAACTTGAGTTCCGCGAGACTCAGAATGCGGGCGTTGGTTCCATAACTTTCGGCATTCGGGGAACCTTCGACTGTGTCGGGTCGTCAATCCACAATCGCCGCACGCGATCGCAACAGATTGGAAAGGATGCCCTGTATTTAGAAACACAGGACCAACGTTACCGGAGCTACAGCACGGGCAAGGTTTCAATTCGTCACTCATTTACTCAACTCCAGACCCGTGACAGTACGGGTAGATTGGATCATCGAAAAAGATCGCCCGCACGACATCTAACCGCCATGCGGGCGATCTTAGGGGCACGTTTTGCACAGACTCCCCATCCAAACTGCTTTGGGTTGCTAAAGTTTCATGTCGATTCTCCTTACGTGACGTGCGGCCAAAAACACTCGGAACTAATCGCCCGCAATGGGTGTCGCAACTTCCGGCATATCCATTAGCCATCGTGTTGCGATCCGCCTGTTGGCTACTTGTCGAGCCCATGACGAGGCGTTGAAATGGATCGGGCCGGATTTGCACCGGCTTGCCCTATCAGTTCCGAATACTTCGGGCGACGGTTCGGACTTCGCAACCCCGCCACGCTTTCCTACAGCGTTCGCCGATCCTGCCACTTGGTTGACTTCATCGGTTCCCTCGCGGGATACCCCTGCCTTTAGGCATGGGGAGGGATAGCGAGTTGGTTGGAGCGACTCGATGTCGCGAACAAACAAACAACTCACTTGACTTATGAGCGGATTGATCTATAGTTCCGGCATGCAACTCACAGTCAAAATCAAACTGCTTACCGACGCCGCCCAGAAAGACGCATTGCTGCGTACTTTTAAGGCGTTCAATTTGGCGGCTAGCCACGCAGCCAAGATTGGCTTTGATGCCAAAGTGTTTTCGCAGCCCAGTATCCACCGCCTTTGTTACAACGATTTGCGAGCGGAATACGGACTTGGAGCACAACTGGCGGTCCGGGCAATCGGCAAAGCTGTTGAGTGCTTCAAGCGGGACAAAAAGGAATGTCCCGTTTTCCGTGAACGATCCGCAATCGTGTACGACGAGCGGATTATGCGGTTCAAGGGTTTGACACACGTGTCGCTTGGGTCGCTCGCCGGTCGCTTGGTTGTCCCAATGGTGATTGCTGGCTATCAGGAATCCAGGTTGCAAGAAGCGATTAAGGTCGGACAGGCCGATCTTATTTACATCAAGGGCACGTTTTACCTTCTGGTCTCGATCAAGCTGCAAGACGTACCGGAAACTGTCGCGACCGAGATGCTCGGTGTCGATTTCGGCGTTGCCAAAATCGCAGTGGACTCCGAGGGGAACGCCTATTCGGGTGCCGAACTTGAGGCCAAGCGTGTCTGGTTCCACGAACGCAGGCGAATCCTGCAAGCTGTCGGAACCAAGTCGGCTAAGCGTCGGCTTAAATCCATGTCCCAAGATGAATCTAATTACAGGAGAACTAATAACCACCAAATCGCACGACGCATCGTTGACCAAGCCAAAGGCACGAACGCCGCTATCGCCATTGAAGATCTCAAGGGGATACGCGACCGGAAACGGTTCAGGAAAAAGCAACGAGCACGCATGAGCGGATGGGCCTTTCACCAACTTCGGTTTTTCTTGGAATACAAGGCTGCATTGGTCGGCGTCCGCGTAATTAAGATTGATCCTCGCAACACTTCTCGCACCTGCAACGTTTGCAAGCACTGCGAAAAGGCAAATCGCAAGAGTCAGTCGGAGTTTGTGTGTAAGTCGTGTGGACATAGTGATAATGCTGATCGAAACGCTGCGAAGAATATTCGCAACAAGGGGTGTGTAGACCATCCTATAGTAGGAACTGTTGACGGCACTGCCTTCGGGAATTGTGCTTGAGGTTACTTACAAAAGCCCCCGGATTTATCCGTGGGGATGTTTACAACCTCCGCATCCGCTGTGACCTCGGATGGTTCGATGATTTGCCGCTGAGCGGTCAGGGATCTTGGGAGGCAACCTCGCTCCCCACAACGGTTCATGCTGGCTCTTGCCCGTTGCCGACGATCTATGCCCGATGTTGCCACCGGATTGTCACGACATGCGTGACGCCAGACCTAGATGCTTCCACTGTCTTTACGCATTCACTTCAGCCAAAGCCACGTACCAACCAAACCGCAGCTCCTTGCCTTCAGGCACCTTGTCAGCAATCACCCGATCACCGAGCTGCAACGCATAAGGCGAGCCACCCACCTGGAATAATCGGCCACATTGACGACGAACTACCGAATTGGGTGCTGCCGTCCCGTAGTTGCCCTCAGCATGGTCATCGAGCCCGTGTAGGTCATCGATACCTAGACAAGCATCGCAGTGATCTTCGTGCCGTTTGCCATCGACTGAGGTGCTGAATTTCTCGCCACAATTGGTGATGTAGATGTCGCGGTACTGGTTTTGGTGCATCTTGGAATCTCCGTTGAATGATTGCTGTTCAATGGAGTAGACGCAGGGAAGTGAGGACGATTGCGCACCGGCGACGATTCTATCTTTCGCCGAGTTACCCAATGCTTATCGGGGTGCAGGAAACAAAGCCAGTATTCACCGTCCATCTTGCGCACGCGAAAAGGCTTGCTGTGGTTATCGATAAAAACGAAATCCAGGTCGGTAGCATTGTCTGGCATCTCTTGGTCTTTTACCAAATGCGAGCGTAAATCCCCCGGATTTATCCGTGGGGAGTACGTCAATTGATGATGTTCGTTAATCTATTCAGCAACAGCGGCTCAGGGCGAGCAGTAAGACCGCGATCACGAGAGCAAACCCAATAGCGTTCGCAATCTCGCCAGCCCGATCGGTAGGGTCGTTGTCTGGGGGGCTCATTTGTCGTTCTTTAATTCTTTGCGGATTTGGTCAACCTCATACCAAACCCTGCGGACCTGGGAAACTGTCTCGCGAGCCAATCGGAGGTCGCTGCTGTACGACCGAAAGTCCCGCTCCATGGCGTTGTGTCGTAAGACGGTTTGGTCGTGGTAATACTTCGTCGCCACTAAGCATCCGAAGCTCGTGGCGAACACTAGGGCAAACATGACCCCGGCCCAAAAGTAGGTTTTCAAAGCGACTTGTAACCATTGCTGCTGTATCGCAGGGTCCTGCTCGGGTGAGCTATCGGAGGTGTCTTTTGGTCCGCTCATTCCGATTGGTCAGTTGATTCGTAAGTTGTCACTTCCGCATCGAACTGCCCGTCAACAAATCGCAAGGCTTCGAATTTGACCAAATCCGATAAGCCGGTTTTGCAGACCTCTGCTGTCTCGAATAGTAAATCATATAAGTAATACTTGGTTAGGGATGACGCTTGGAAGTTTTCCCCAATGAATGCCTCCAACTCGTCTCGTGTTTCAAAAACCCTCAGTGGGATACCGCGTGAAGACTTCACTACTCGTAACAAATACCCGTTCATTTGTTTCTTCCTTTTAGCTTTCGTGTCGAAATGATTGTCAGTTAGTCCGTGAGATCCAATTCTGATGCGTACCGCAGAAACTGTGCTTCGGCCTCTGTTGGACTCCAAAAGCCAAGAACGATTTCGCGGTCACCAAGATCTCCGAACCCTTCCCACTTCTCGCGATCCTCAGGCCACATCGTCTGCTTCTCAGCTTTGAGCATCGCCCGGTCATATTGCTTGACGACATCGATACAGCTGTCGAAATCAATATCAAACCGCAGGCTGATCGCGATCTCCATCCTTCCCTCGACTACCGAATAGGCAGGCAGGTTGTTCTTGAGTGGCTTGACCACATCGCCTAGGTAAGCCTCAGCCGCATCGTGCATCAGCACGGCCGCATACGTTTCCCAGCAATCAAGATCATCTTGTACAGCCAAATCCAACGCGTGGCAGCAATGCTCAGCGACGGAATAAAACCTCGGGCACTGACCACCGAACCTGCATATCTTCGATAGACCAGCTGCGATGCTGCGAATATCGATGGTTGCTGGATCCGGATTCAGCAGGTCGACGTAATGGCCAGCGGATACCTTGATCGTGTTGTCGCAACACCCGAACGTGTCTGGGACTTGGCTCATTGAATTGTCTCCTTGACCCGCGGTTCGTTTTCGATCTGATGATAAAATACGTTTGATGCATCGAAAATTTCGTGTTCGATAGCCATCTTTGCGATGGCACTAACTGGCGTTCCGTGTTGATTTCGACTCGCGCACAGTTTGATCTGGTCAACAGTCTCAGCCCGAAACGCATGAACCTCGACAGCCCACCCAGCGACGTAGGCTGCCGTTCCGTAATTCTGCCTCTCCCATGAGTGGATATTGGTGTTGTCAACCACCAATAGACGATCAGAGTCGCTCGTTTCTCCCATCATGGAAAGAAACCTGTTCATGCAGTATGAGTGCGCGATCGGCAGGTTGGATGGGTCGAAGTTGTACTCCCCCGTGATTCGATCGATGAAGTAATCATCTGCCGAAACACGAACGAATCGGACGTTATCTGACTCCGCTTCCTTCTTCCACTTCTCGCAAAGCGTTGACTTACCACAGCCCGATGGACCGCTCAAAATTCTTACTGTCCTCATGCTTACCTCAGCTTTCACAACTAATTTCTTTGCTTCGAATCCCCAGCACCGTCCAACTTGGAATCAAACACGTCGATTGCTGAATCGTATGCCTTGCTACCCCGCCGACCATGAGCTTTTCCATACACATCCTGCATGACCGAAAGCATTTTGTCCGTAAACTCATGCTCGCCAAATGGACGCTCTAGCAATCGATCACACATCGAATCGCAGAAGTTACCGGGCTGATTTTGCAGCACGTCGATCAGCCATCCATTCTGTTCCATCATCGCTTCACGGAGCACCAATCGTTCTTGCTCTGCCTCGTGCCGACCTAGCTCGTAGTCGGTTATCCACAGACCGTGCTGTTCGAAATTTGCTTTCCGCTCTAGGTCCAACCGAGCATCTCGCTCTACGCTATCGGCACGTCTTTTCGCTTCCCGACGTTCACGGGCTAACTCCTGCTTGCGTTGCTTCTCAGCCTTCCCAATCGCTGAAACAAGTTTGTGATCACCAATCTTTCCAACGCAGTCACATCCGACAACAAAACGCTTCTCGTCAGCGTTCTCGCACACATAGTTGTGTACCAACTCAGTCCCACAAACATCGCAATCACCGAATGTCACGCCATTAGACCGGGCGATCTCAGCAAGCTCCCGCATTCTTGATTCGTAGGCCATTGGATTCTTCTCAGCCACTTGCGAAGACGGCAGCGACTCGCAGAAAAGAAACCGATAGGGGGCCGCCCCAACTTGCTGCTCAAATTTGTGCTCCAATACCATCGTCGACATCACATCTATCCCGCGTTTCGTATAACCATTGCCATCATCGCCGCATCGTCCCAATCGAACGACGAACTCTCGTCTTGAGCCATCCGGCCAAGAGCACGAAGCATCTGGGTCTTGTACCTGCGTCGATACCGAATCAGAAACGTCTCGCCATCACTGCAAACCAACGCCCCAATGCACTCACGCTCATCCGAAAAGTGCATCACTACAGAATCGCTAGGTTGCACTTCGTTGAAGCTAATTCGTCCGTCCATCGCTGCTTATCCTTTTGGGTTCACACATATAGACGCACAGGCAAGCTCACGATTGCGCGTTTTTCGACCGACGGTACATGTTGGACTTCGCCAGAGCCTGCCCTGCTTGCAAAGCCCGCTTAATGATGGCCATGTTGTCGGCCCATACCGGACAGCTGCTTAGATGCTCCGGCACCTTGTACGCCCCACGTGTGGCCTGGATGCGGTCGTACATCTGCCACGCCTCATAGTTCCGCTCTGTCAGTCGATAGAACCGCTCGTTCTCCGGTCCCTTCCGCGGACAATCATCACACGGAGGCGGAACCTGACGGACGATCGGTAGATTCTCACCGTCGACCTCGTACGTCTGAGGCTCACCGTCTGGGATCGTGTAAACGTGCTTCTGGCACTCAGCACAAGTCAACTGAGAAAGCGTTGGATAGGCCGCAAGATGCTCCAACGCCGTGGCTAGTTTTTTTGCGAGTCCTCAACGAATTCAACCGGTGTGTTGAAGAACCCGTCATCGTCGTCGCGATCATCAGCTCGCTTAGGATTCACCACTCCCGCGTAGGTCCCGAATATGACCATCAACGAAAGTGCTTGCTGAATCCTCTGGTGAAGGATCAACGCATTCTGATAGGTGACTGCCATCTTTCCACCCTTGTGGTCTTTGGCATTCCAAGACACCACCTGCTTGGCCAGAACCGCACAAGCAGACTCAAGCATCTCAACTTCATCGTGGTCTTTAGTTCGTCGCCGATACTCCGCCACCCGTCGTGGTGGCAATGGCCGGAAGCTGACTTCAATGCCGGGATATAGACCCTCTTCACCGGGGATATACCGTTCAAGGGTGTATCCATCATCGTCACTCGGGATTGTATGGCCTACTGGCGTCTCTACAGTCATCACTTACCTTTGGTTTTATTCTCAGCCTTGGGTTTCACCGTACAGGCTTTCAACAGGTTCGAACTTACCGAACCATCTACCTCGATAGACTCAGTCGAGGTAAAGACGACCATCGAGAAAACGCCGTCTTTGTTCTCAAACTCAACGTGCGAGTTACGGCCTTGAAGCTTCAGGATCTCCATCGCATCCTTGACCACCGCAACTGCTTGGAGTTGATTGGCTGCATCACCGTTTGGGGCTTCGATCTTACGCATTGACGACCTCGATCTGAACTGGGTAAGGAATGGCGTTATCTGGATCCATCTTGGCCATACACGAATAGGTGTTGTTGATTCGTGACCGACCCGACAACTCTGGCTTGTCGATCACGAATTCCAGATTTGGAAACGTTAAATTGAATTCACTTGTGCCTGCCACGAATTCAACCGTAGCCGCGACGGTCTGAATCGATCCAATCTTGGCAACCTCAGCAGCAACGTCCCACGGCAGCTCGACACTCAGCTCATGGGTCTGACCACCGCTAGGCATCTCCTCTCGGGTCAACGAGTTGTAGAAGCCTGATAGATCCAGATTGTGATTCACCGTGTAGTTGAAGGATTTCATTCGGGTGACAGTCCCCCCGAACGTCAATGTCGCTTGCCGGAACACAAATGGCTGTTCCGATGATGCAACAATCGCACTGGGGAAGGCAGCAACACCACCGGTTGTGGTCAGCGTCTCAGTCTGGCCTTCGACGTTCCAATTGAGCAGCAACAACGGTGAGCTATCGGAAGCCGACCATGTCGCAGAGGATGTGACGCAATTGTCATAGCGGTAGATCACATCGAGCTTGGGGTCTAGCTCGCCCCAATGGTGATAACCGCACATCTCGCCCGGGTTCAGGATCCCCGCAGTGAATCCCGGCCCGCCAAAGATCGCATGGCATACCGCCTCGAGATCCTCAGGACGCGGATTCATGGTCACCGCCCCGCTGACGGCCTTGGTTGAAACAACGTCCTCACCCTTCACATCAAAGATCGTCCCTTTGATGCCGTCATCGGTGACTTTGTTGGTGATGCCCTTCAGTCCGAAACTGTTGACTGAAAAGAGCTTCGTGAATGCCGAAGCCTTGGCAGTGTTGTAGAGTGCGAACCCAATCTTGTGGCCGCGTGGGATATTAGCGTTGCAGTTTTCGTTTGCCATCTATCTTAGACCTACAGTATGCCGCTGGGTTGTTCTGATACACACCGGAAGACCAAGCTTGAACAGTCATAGGACTTGAGCCACCTATCGGGCAGGATGATTGATCCCGGTTGGATGTAAACAGAATGCACGGCCTCGACATCTGGTAGCGGACAGTGGGCAAAACTCAGAGCCATCTTCTGACGGATGCTCAATAATTGCTCCAAACCATCGCTGTTTTTCCTGCCTGCCTTGCGGATCAAAAGCACCTGGACGAAGTAACTAGCTGACTCCTCCATGTTGTTCGCGGTCGTGTATTGCTCGGGCTTCGGGAAGTAAAAGACCCCATATTCCCTGTCGCCATTGTCGATCGCCAACTCTTCATCGGGGTTGTATGGCAGCTTCACCACGTAATGCGAATCCGGATCACTCATCACGCCGGGTAGATCAAGCGATAGCACGAACTCCCTGACCCCGTTGAGGCACTGCCAATGAATGTCTTCCCCTACGTCTGTGATCCGGCAATGAATGGGCGCGATTAGCCCCGCATCGTTCACCCCAGCAATGAGATGAGGACCTAACCCACCAGCAAAGTCTAGCGTGCCATTGCCATCGATCTCGCCAATCTCCACCGCCATACGTCTGGCATTCGAACCTAGAAACGCACTCGCGTAGATCTTGGCCACTCCAGTGTTAGCAGCTAGCGATACGACCGCCCCTGTTCCATCACCATTGTCTGACACACTTATTACAGCCATTAGGGCATCACCTCTTCTTCGATCACCGATATGCAATTGATTTCCAACTCAGCCCCTAGCAACCCCTGCGAGTCTTCATTCAGGTAGAAGAACTCACGCGCGGGGATATTTCCACCGCCATCGTTTTGGGTCGCAGCGTATGGAATCTCGTTCCCGTCGATTCCTATCGTGATTTGGTTGTTCTCCAAGACCATACTAGCCCCTGGATTCCCGTAGTCCGTTGCGGCAGTCATCATCACATAGCTGAGTCTCAACAACGGGTGGGGGCCGTAGATCGCAACCGTCACCGGTGAATGCTCCGGCCATGCACTACCGCTCTCACTTTCCTCTCGCAGGAAGTTCTTGCCTACCTCGTCACCGAATGTCTTGCCAGCGATTTTCAGCGGCTCACGATAGTCCGATGACTCGACCCGTTCTGCCGTCTCTAGTAGTTCCTTAGCGAAGTCCTCAAGCAACATCTGGGGCCACCGTGGTATTGCAATAGGCTCTGATACGAGAGTTGAGCATCTCACATCGGGTAGATTCCACGACGTGATAGGCGGGGCTTATCTCGCGATCGTAGATAACTGCCTCGTTCTTGATCTCAACCCCAACTCGCTCTAGCTCAGCGGTAAAGAATACGTACTCATGATCTGAGGCATCTGCGTCAGCCTCTCCACGTGCCTGCTTCTTATTCGATGGTCTACGCTCACATTTCACCGGAACGCCTGACGTGTGCAAATCACGGCCTGCATAGGCGTAGACCACAACTTCGATCCTTCCTGGAATCATGCCAGCTTTTCTGGCTAGCATCCTGCGATTGATGCTCACAGCTTGTACCTCCGTAAGACAGCCATCGCAGAATGGGGGACCATCGATAGTTGATCCTTACCAATTCGGGTGTAGCTGTAGTAATCAAGGCTCTCTGATGCGTAGACCCCACCGGATTCGTTTGCATCTCTGACCATGGATGCGATCTCAATAGCGGCTGTCATCAAGTCCTGTGGTACGGAATAGATGCCCGCTACGTAGGTGACCTGGAAGCAATCGAGCGGTTCATACAACCGACGCTTGATTAGATGCCGACCGCCCTCCATAGCCTTTGGGATCGCATGCAATTGGACTTCCACACCCACCGATAGATTCCGCTTGCGTGTCAGCTCCCATTCGGTCGTTTCAATCGTCTGGCTTTCACTCCATAACTGATCGGGAGTCTTGGCCTGAACGGTAATCACCCGAAAGACAGGACATGGACGGCAATCAAAGAACCGTCCATTGGGCGTCCCTTGCTGAACAACTACCGGGAATAGTCGTGCCGGTGCCAATGCATCGTCAGAACTAATCTCTAGCCAATGGTCTAGATCATCCATTCCCACCGCAGTGATCTCAAACACCTCAGCATTCAGGCCACCACCAATCAATGCAATCGAATCGCCCGGCTGGTAAAGACCACCGTCGTAGGTGATCCGGTAGATCGAACCATCAACTGTGACGCTCCGGACTTCGGAACCGAATACTAGACCGGTGACGCCCTCCACTATCGCCTGCGTGGCAGACAGCAAGAATCGTCTCGTTTCTTCGCCCAAAGTGACATCGGGGACCAACGCACAATGGACTGCTACGGGTATCAGTCCGGACACGGTTTACTCGCTTGCCTTGGCCTTAGCGATCGCTTCTTGGATCTTGGTCACAGTCGAAGGACCGATGCCACTGATTTCCTTGCCAAGCGACTTGGCTTCGATCTTGTCCTCGATCTTGTCGGAATCAACCAACCCGGCTTCGATCAACAATCCCTTGACGCTCTCAGGCAAGTCGAGTGCCTCGGTTGCGACCGGGGCCGATTCCTCCGCAACTACTGCCGACTCATCGGCCTCATTTTCGATATCTGCAAACGCAGCGACCAAACCCTTGGCGAGCTTGATCTGGTAGACGCAGTATTCTTCGTTCCAGACCCGCTGTTGTTCAAGCAACCCACCGTAAGCACTCAAGATCGATTTGAATTCGCGAGAATCAACCCCTTCGGTCTCACGACAGAGAATGGAAGCCGCCATGTGGAGCTGTGTAGCAACCCACTTCGGATTCAATTTGAGGCTTCGCGAGAGGACACGGAATGCAGGCAGTCCGATCAACTCAGCTGCAACACTACGAACTTTTTCGGACGACATACAACGGACCTTCTGTTTTGTGAATGACTGGCTTAGGTTTAACTGCCTTTCGAGCCCCCACATACTGCGATTAGCCAACGCCAACCCCAACGCTTGGCGCATGAAAAAAGCCGCCTGAGAATCATCCCAGGCGGCTTCTAGATCATCGAGCGAAAGGCAAAAAACTCTCGAGGATCGTATTGATTACGCCAAAGAACTATTGGCTTTGACGCCCTTATATTGACGCCCAGTCGGCACGAAGAACACTTGCGATACAACCGCTGTTGAAGCAGATACCAACTTGACCCGAACGTGAGAGAAACCGTTTGCGACATCCAAGTCCTGAGGCAGGACAAAGATATTCACCACCGCAGCTTGATCCGTATCGGCGATCACAAAGTCATTCGCCGGTGTTTCACGGCTTATCGCCGTAGCATCCGCCCAAATATCAGTCGCTGGACTGAACGCGCCGTCAGCAGCGATCTTGCTCTCAACACTCTTGATCTGCAAAGCCTTCGCACCTGTACCTGCAGCGTCTTGGCATTGCTCAAGAGTGATCGTGGTCGCGGTAGCAGCTGCACCACTAGCGTCTGTGACAACGATGGCGTTTAGACCCTCATTGCCAATGAAATTGAACTCCTGAGAAGTTCGCGTTGCTCCCGCGCCTGCTCCAATTCCGACCACAAAGTCGGACAGCTGGGCAATCGAGCCATTATCACTTGCACCCATTTCTAAAATCTCCAGTAACTAAAAATCGTTTTGGTAAACACCTAGAGACTAGATGCGGTCTTCGACAGTGATGATCGATGAGCGAAGCTTGGCACTTTGCTCCATCTTGATCGGCTCGTCATACATCGGACGACCATTGACTCGGAACGTGAACTTCAAGCAGTTCATGTCTTCCAGGAATTTGACGTGTGGCGAAGCGTAGGTGTTGATGCCACCCTTGTTGATCGACACGTAATCCTTGGCGTTCCAGAAAATGATGTCACCCTCTTTGCCAGCCGTGCTGCAATGCTCGCTGGCCATGCAAGGATAGCCACCGAGTGTGGCGTACTTGTTGCCAGCCAATCCACCGGCTGGCATGTAAACCAACTCGCCCGAATTCGGCCCGGTCGGCAAGAACATCGAAGTCAGGAACGGCTCGAGATCCTGGTTGTACAGGATGATCCAGTTGTCACCCGGTGAGGACGAACAACGACGGGAAAGCATGTTGATGACGTTTTCAGCCACCAATGCCGCGGACTGACCGCTTTCTTTATCGATCGTGACACGGTGCGAACTTTTGAGCAGCCCCATTGGTTTCTTGACCGCATCACCGCGAATCAATGCCCGATCGAGCTGGTAATCGAATTCAGCTTGCACGACTTCATTGGTGAAACCAACGATGTCATATCCGCTGTCATCGATCTGCTCTTCGGTCAAGAACACGGCCACGCCAAGCTTTTGGAGTGAGACGTCGAGTTCATCAAACTTCAGATTCGAAGTCTGAATCGGATCGCCTTCACCCGTCCAGTACCCGAGTGCTCCACCATGTCGGACGCCATCGGCCTGATCGACATTGCGAAGGATCGTGAACTTCATCGAGTTCCCACCAACGGTATTGCTTCGGGTTCGACCCCAAAGCGACTCCTCTTGGTAGATCATGGCCTCAATGGCGTCGGCATACTCAGGCAGGACAAGAGCACCGCCCTCATCAAACTGAGTCGTGTTGATCGAACCAGCCTTGGCCAGCGAAAGCGATTCAAATGCTTTCGTGTGCGAGGCCTTGAACTTATCGCCTTCCCGCATCAACGTGCGGAGAAACGATCCGTAATCGCCAAGTTGACCTGCTTCGTACTTCTTAGGCAGCATCGGGCGGCTACTACGACGAAACGGAGTCCCGTATCGCGAAGGGCCGGACTTTGCGGGCGTGTCCTCAAAGAACGACGTCGCTTGGTTTTCACCGTTGAATCGGAACGAATCGATCGAGTTATGATTCTTCGATAACGAATTCGTTAATGCTTCGACCTTCTTTTCAAGGTCTTTTAGTTCCGCGCTCATGTGGTTTACTCCTAAACTCTGTTAGCCGGATTACGAAAAGGGAAATTCCGTCCCCGCTTTAAAGCGCGGCAGGTTGCGTCTGAATTGCTTCTTGAAGTTGGGTGACCATCTTAGTGAGTGAAGCAATCTTGGCCTCAGTCTCAGGGTTGGTGACCGACTTGGGTTTGTAGTTGCGGGCCGCCATTTCAAGGGCCAACAAATCGCGTCGAGTGTTTTCGACCATCGTCTTTGCCTTGGGCGAAGACGGATTGGCAAGAACGATGTCGAGTCGACGTGCAAGGCCGGTCAACTGGTAGCTGCCGGTTGCTCCTTTATCTGCCAGCCATGACTTCATCATCTCGGCAGATTCTTCGACAGCCTCACCGACAAGCGAAGGTGCATCGGCGTAGATCGTGGCCGAACCACCCTCAATAGCCGCAACCGTCTCTTGGACGGTCGAAGCCAATTCGCCAGCCAATTCCTTGACCTTTGGCTCTTCGGTGTACTTGCTGACAGCTTCCAACTTGCTGAGGAAGTCGGCAGCGTCGGCATGGAGAGCTGCAAGATATTGAGCACCGGGCGGAAGATCCGAAGTCGGCTCCGCCTGCGGTTCATCGACGTTCTCGCTACCCATTTCCTTGGGTTCGATCTCGTCGTCGCTCATCTTCGTCATCGTCTCGTCGTCATCTTCCATCTTCGGAAGACCATCAAGAGACTTGGCCCGTGCGGTCAAAAGCTTTTGAGTTGAGTCATCGTATTGAACGCGATCACCCAAGGCTTTTGCCAAAGCTAGAGTCTCGAGTTTGTCGACCTCCGCCTTGCTCAATGTTTTCTTATCCATCTCATCCTCATCAACGTAAGTGACCCCAGGGCTAGTTGCCTTGGACTTGGGGCGGAATGCCTGCAAGCACTTGGCCAGCGATGCGTTGATCGGATCACCTCCAAGCTTGTGGGTATCCAAAATTCGGTCTGCGCTTTCCAACTGCAACGCCATCAACTCCGAAAATCGCTCTCCTTTTGGATTTGTCTTGGCAAAAGCGTTCTGGTTCGCGCCCACCGTGCATATCGAATACTCAAGCATCGATGAGCCATAGACGTGACTTCCACCATGCTGCAACTCTCGCATCATTCCCATCAACGGCATGACGTGGATCGAAGCGGCCCGCATGAATCCCTCTTTGACGAGGAAGAAAGTCTGACGACTCAACTCGAATCGCTCGTCGAAGAATGTCCGCGAGTAGATCGCGTCCTCTTCCGGGTCGTATGACAGATGCAGCACACCGTCTTTGTCGATGCTCTTACCCACAGGCAGGCTGATATCGCCAAAGCCGTGATTGAACAGGACCGTTGGATTGTTGGCGTAGTCCGACCAATCGACCCCAGACGGTTCGATGATGTCGCCTTCGCGGTCCAAGTCCGAGGTGCAGATTCGGAATCGGATGGACATGTTGGCATCATCGATCATCGGATCGGTGCCAAAGTCATCCACGATAATGCCCGTAGAATTAGGCATTGGCTCGCTCCTTGGATTTAGCTTGTCCGATCCAGTATCGAACTTGGCGAGCACTGACCCCGATGAACTTCTCGGCGATTTGAGGTGCCGTCAGATCGGGATTACCTTTGTGGACCTTCAGCACCGCAGCTTTGGTTTCGGTCGATGCGATGGTCTTGCGACCCGTTCGGTTACCCATGTGGACGATTTGCCTCCAGAAAGTTGGTTGAACTTAATGGCGGCAAGTGTCGGACGAGCGATTACCAACCTCAACACAAGGCGACCAACCAACTAACCGGCTGTTCCGATCTCACCGGCGCTCATTTCTCGCCATTCGAGATAGCATCTACAGTTCGGGTGCGGTGCGGGTGGCCCCTCCGGAAACCGTCTGCGCCACAATTGGACGGTCCCATGCAGTGGGCTACAGACTGGGCAAGCACCGGGTTCTGTGAACCACACCGCTACGATTTGCTTGCCCGTTTGGTCATTCACATCGCCAGCTCCGTCCATCTCCCCTTCGGTGTGAGATCGGGTGACCACATCTGTTGCAGTCCGATCCGCTTCGTAGTCCTTGAATTCGGGCTTGTCTTCCTCACCGCGAATCCACGGTTCGATGCGGGCCCAAAACGAGTCAAAGACCCGTCTAGCAAGTTCAGTCATTCGAGCACCTAACCCGCGTAGCGAGATCGGCGGTGCAGTTGCATCGACTGTTCCGACACCGGAAGCACTGGAGTTGATCGGTGTCTGGTAGTTCACCCCGAAAGACTGACCTAGATCGACCCTGGCATTGCCGTAGATGCGAGAGACCACGGGCTTGGCCCGTTCATTGAACAGCGTGTTGAACCGCTGCCATGCTGCTTGTCGCGATTGATAACGAGTCTGCGAGAAGTCCATCCACAATAGAATGATGATGGCAGCAATTTGGTTTTCGAGTTCTTCGCGGTCTGGCACGTCCATGGGAAGATGATTGATGGCCCGATTCCGAAGATCAATATCGGGGGCTATCAAAGCCGAGGCGGCGGGCACTGATCGATCTGAAGCTTGCGAAGTCGATGAGTGCCCGCCGCCGCCATAAATACTGCTGTAGCACCATGCCTACGCCCGAGCTAGCGAGTAGTTGGTATGGTGCGGAAGTCATCAAATGTGCGATGCCGGCTCTTTCGATCCCGTCGCAGGGTTGATGCCCCTACGCGGGCGTTTTGATCTCGCTGTCAAATCCCTAGACGCATCTAGTGATTTGACTCCACTTCACCTACCGTATAACGCGAACTTCCTGACCTTGCGATTCAGAGCAAGCCGTCGCCCGAATACGCACTGCACATCTGATCGCGCGATCATCCGATCCACCTTCAGCGATACGGCGTGATAACCGTGACTGCGAAGGATTCTAAATTCTTCGACATTGAACCACAGCTTGAGCTGATCTACGGTCTCGCAGCCGCATCCAAAGTGATACCCGGACGGGAATACCAGATCAGGGAACTGCTCAGCAATCGGGGCCAATGCGGCAAACTCGTCATCGGTCCGGTCCTGGACCCACACTTTAGAGAATCCCGGCTTCCACGGGCCCCTGCCGTCCGCGTCTTGAACCCGGTAGGCCGGCACTCGCTTATTGAGATCCACGTTCGGTGACTTGCTCATTTCTGCATCCTTCTATTGGCGTATTCCAAAAGTACGTCTGCATGGCAGCAAGAAACAACTGGACACCAGCACGCTAGATTGAAGCCACGTAGCTCCCTGATCTCTTGGGCAATCCGCAGCATGTGCCGGTGATTTACCGCACTGCATCTGATGGCTAGATCCCCTTCGATCAAAGGCGCGAGGATCTCGCGAAACTGCTTGCCGGTATCAAAAGGGTTGCCCCATTTGCCCGGTCTTGTCACACACGAAGTATTGGGAGGCATTCGCCAACCCTTGATTCGTTTTCGTTGGATTCTTTTCGGGGAACTCATTGACCACCTTCACCTAAGAGCCATCGCAACATCGATGCAAAACACATCAACTGGTTCGGGTCCAAATTCCTCATGCAAGACGGTGGCCACACTGACCAGCCGCCACTTTCGCACCAACAACTTGGACGTGTCCGACTTGGGCGGATAACCTCGCCACAGGTGGATTTCATCGTATTCGCGACCAATCAATCGCTTCCGCCAATAGTCGGTTCTCAATCGCAGCTCGGTAGTCTTGGTCCCGTCTTTGATCTGATCCCAGTACTTGCCCTTCATTCGAAGGGTCAGAATCCGCTTGGGCTGCCCCCGCCGTGCGTTGTATATCCACCCATTGGGCTGACGTATCGCAGGCAACTTCTTCGTGGCAAATTTCTGCATGAATGGCCGGTCGTAATATGCGGGGTCAAACTTGCGTTTTATCCACAGCATCTCCGCCAGTGAAAGCCCGCAACCGCTATCGAATTGGGTGTGGCACTTTGGGCAGAGCAGGACGCAAACCCGTCTGTCTTCTACGCGGGGCTTGTTGACCAAGTGAGCACGGTGGAGCAGCCAAGGGGCATTCCATTGCGTAGGTCGGTCACCCGGTGGCATTCGCCCACATTGCCAACACCATGGGTAGTTGGTGTCGAGCAGCATGGTTGCGAATGATTCGGTGTCTATGTCTTGATTGCCCATACAGAGCTAGACGCACGGGCAGGGCCGGGATTGCGCGAGGTTTCTAGTCGGGCCAGCAAGTTGACGTCATTGAATGCCGCTGCAAATTGGTTGTCAGCCTTGCGATGGAACGCTTGGATCGCCCGAAAGAATCATTGAGACTACCCCCAAAAGCTATCTGCTCTCACTACTTCAGAACTCTTGATCCGAAATAAAAGCAGCAGACTCGCAATATTTCCTCAGACCGTCTCTTGAGCATTATCGGTTTTCCGATAGAACTCAATTCCTCAAATCAGACGTTCTTGAGGTAATCGATGCTTGCTGAAATTCTCCGACGATACATCTTGGAAGATGATTCAATCTCTGCTGTCGCCCGCGGAAGCGGAGTGCCACAGGCTACATTGCAGGAGTTTGTTGTCGGAAAGCGGGACGGGACATACGCTGATTTGCGACTCAGTTCAGCACAGCTCTTAATCGACTATTACAGACTGTTTGACTCAATTGACTTCGGTAAGCCAAACCCAAAAAGGAAGAAGAGAATGTTACTAAAGAATGAACTTGCAGCTTGTGGATGCACCGATTCGCCAGATGAATTCCGCGAGCGTTTGATCGACGCGATGCTGGTTCATTGCCCTGGAATGACCATTGATACACTGGTTTGCGATCCAGCAATGGCATTGAGTTACTTTGAATACGTTCGTGATGGCGTAGGGTCCGAAGCGCTGCACGAAGTCATCGTTCTGAAGACTCTTATGAATATTCGCAGACAGAAGGGTTGTCCGACTGGTTTGCGATCGACCGGAAGACGCCGCAATCTAAAGAAAGAGATTGAGAACGTCGAATGTGATATCGATCCATCTCGGTTCAAAGAACTTACCTGCGATTGTCACGCAGATATGTACAAGAGTGTGACGATCGATGAAATCGTCTGTCATCCTCGTGAAGCAATGGCACTCTGTGCGCAGGTCAGAAATAGAACTGGCTGCCAAGCTTTAAGCGATGAATTGATTTTGTCAACGTTGATGAACGTTCGTAAGGCGGCAGGAGCCGTATGATTAGAAATTCGACCAGACTGATTCAATTTTGATTGGCTTAGTTTTCGACGAACTCGCCTTGTTGTCGATTTTGGTATCCGTTCGTCGCCAGCCATACCGTTCTGCTGCTGCGTCATATACGGGGTGACGATAACCGCTCAGAAGCATCTTCCCGCGAATCTCGCCCAACGTCGTCAGCAACTCGCAATGTTGCTCGTCCGTCATTTCGAAGAGGTAAGCATCGCTCACAACGCGAGTTTGGGAAATGTAAGGCGGGTCACAATAGAATAGAGTTTGGGCGTCGTCCTCTCGTCTGATCAATTTGTATGCGTCATCACAGTAGATGACAACACGTTGAAGCCTTGCGTGTGCCTCGGGCAGGCCATCTACGGCCGATAGCCAAGATGACACCTGCTCATTCATGCCGCGTCGCGTCCGTTTTCGAGACATTGTTGCAAAGTCTTTTCCAAGGCCCTGCCTAGACTGTCGATATCGAACAAAGAACGCAAGAGCTTTGGCGATTGGATCGGTTGACGATTCGGTCATCGCCAGATCCCAAACTGGCTTGGCAAATGGTGTTTGTAATGCCTGCCGCTGAAATTCACTGAAGCTCGTTCGACACTTTAGCACTTGCCAAAAATTGATCAGTTCGGAGTAGACATCGTTGATCACTTCCGAATGCCCTTCAATCAATTCGTTCGTCTTGCGGAAAAAAACAGCACCACCGCCAAAGAATGGCTCAACGTAATGAATGTGTTCCGGCATCATTTCGATAATGCCAGCAGCTAGGTAGGTCTTGCCGCCATGCCACTTGATTGGCGCAGATTGCCGCCGATTTCTAGTTTTCGCGATCATAGCTTGCTTTCTTCCTTTGCGAGACGATTGCGCATTTTGACACTATCGAAATAGAAAATGGCTTCTCTTTTCAATCTCTATCGGCATTCTCGAAGATGATGATTAGGTCTAACGTGCCGGCTCTGGTTTGAGAGTAAGTCGCGACAGAATGGAATCGCCAAGCTACATCAGCCTGGAATTGCCGTGGACAAATCAGGTCAACCCGGCATAGAACGGTACTTTTGCAGAATGCTAGGTAGCTAATTGATCTGCTCCGGTTTCTGCCTCCTTCCGGCTTTTGGCTACGAATTGCCGCCTTTAATGCTGGCAATGGTGGGGGATTTGCCATCACGCGCTAGGTGATAACATCGCTCTGCTATCTCGTCTGCCCTCAAAGCCGGGTATTCAGCGCCCGTCAGCCGTCGAAAGAATCTGTATCGCAACTTCATGAATCTCACTGAGCGTGGCATGGGTGATCATCCTATCTAGGGGTTGTCGTGACAATCTGGCATTCTTGACCGGCGATATAGGAGCCGCAAGGTCGCAGCCGTATCCACTGCACAGCATGCATGGCAAACAGTTCTTTCGTCTACAAGTTGCCATCCATCACCGGACATATTGCGAGTCATCGGTGAGTCGTGCCTGCCCCAATTCGACTAGCGTGTCGAGTATCTGGTTCACATTGGTCTTCGCCGCCCGAGTGAACCGCTTGGCCATGTCGTCGGACGATATTGGAGTCCGCAGTTCTAGAAGTGAATCGCGAACGACTTTCACTCGCTCTGGCAAGGTCGCGGGCCAAGGTTGCTTCTTGACCTTCGTAGCGGCTTTCTTGGCGGGAATCTTTTTCTCTTGGCCAGAAAAGGCGGTTTGTGTCGCACCGTCGGGGTTTTGGAAGTCCGGACGCAACCACCGAACGATTCCACGACTTTCCTCTTCGGCTCGTTCGTGATTCAAATCGACTAGGCGTTGTAAGATCTCTTCGTCTTCCATATCGTGGGGCCATCCGTAGGCGTCGAACACGGCGGCATCGAGGTCGTCGTGAATCTGTTTCAGTACCGAGACGAGTCCTTGCTGGTGGATGGTTTGATCCTTGGCCGTCAGTGTTTCACCGGATCGCAACTTCTCCAGCACGTTGTACATGCCGGTCATCGTCAGCGTTGCGTGTTGATCTTGCTGCCGCTTGCGATGGGCGTCGAGTTGCTCAGCCAAGTCGCCAATGCGTTTCTTGCTGGCTGCGTCAGTGATGGGGAATGGGAAGGTCTCGAAGCAGCGGGTTTTGTTGTAACGCGGATCATTACCTACCCCGAGTCGACCACCAGCGGCGAGTGCCCAGCAAACGTGAATTTTGCTCGAAAGCACGCCATGGATGGAAACATCATCTACCGCGAAAGCAATTAATGCATTGTCGGGATGGATCGCATCGTCAAGTAACACAAAGAAGCGATGCTTTGACGTCTCCGCGGTTGCGATATAGCGATGCAACCCGACAAGCTGTTTTCGGAGCTTTGGATTTGGCTCACCGTACACCCACCAATTATCTCGGCGACTCTTACGGTTATTTTGATCACGTTCGGGTTTGACGAAATCTAGCAGATGCTGGTAGACGGCAGGGAAACGTTGACGTACGTCTTCTGACTTCAACTCGCAGACGTCGATTACAAAAACACCGCGAGCCTGCTGCGTAACATCTCGCCCGTTCAGGTACGGATGGATAGTCGCTCCGCATCCTTTTGCAATTAGGTCGGCAGCAATTTTTGCCTCAAGGACAAACCCCTGGCCGAAAAGGCAATAGCCTCGATTGCTGAGATCCTCATTCGCTTGAAGAGTGATTGCCGAACCAACGTCCGCGCCAATTCGCAAGTCAGCTTGGATGATCCCGCTCGAAGTCTTGAACTCGATTGCTGCCGCTTCCTCTCCGCGTTCTTCTTCCGATGCCACGCGGTTCAACACGCCAGCCGATTCGCCCGGAACGCCAACCGTCATCGCGATCCGCACCGCAGCGCACATCGCCGTATCCACCCACGGGTGATCTGGGATCGCGAAGTCGATCGAAAGCGGATTCTTGGCTTGCAAGTGCGGTGTGACGACTCGGCGATTGAACGTTTGACGAAGACTGTTTGTCGTGATCAAACCGAAGCGGTTGGCTTGTTCGGCCCGCACTCTTTCGGCCGCCGTGTGCCACCAGTACATCACGTAATCACACGACTCGGGCAGTTCGCTGTACGTCGATCGGATCACCTTGGTGTAGCCGTCGCCCAGTGCGTCTCGCATCCGCGACGTGCCAATGAACGGCGGATTGCCGACGATGTAATCCGTTTCGGGCCACGCGGCTTTTCTTGAATTGATGTAACGCTGCTCGTGAACGCGTGCATCTTCATCGGGCACCTCTTCGCCCGTGACCGGGTGCGGCTTCGTTGTTCGCCCATCCCAGCGAGTGACGGGATTGCCGTCATCATCGACAACCGGCTCGATTCTGTCCCAATCCAACACTGCGTCGCGGCACTCGATGTTGCCGTAATCTCGCAGGATTGGCTCGGGAGGCGTCGTTTCTGTTCGCGTTCGTTTGTGCCACTGTACGTACCCGATCCACAAGACTAACTCCGCCAGCGCTGCAGCCCTCGGATTGATCTCGATCCCCAAGAATTGATGCGGGTCGATCGTGATTCCCGGCAGAACGTTGTCCCCGAAACTTGCCAGAGTCGCTACGACTTCCCCCTCTAGCCGTTTCATCAACTCCATCGCGACATAAAGAAAGTTTCCGCTTCCACATGCCGGGTCCAAGACCCTGACTTCACATAGCTCACCGTGAAACTCACGCAAAAGATTGACCGCATCTTTTCGCTTGCCTTCGTCATCCAGTCGTGTGGCAGCCGCGTAGGTCGCATCCCACTGCTCACGCAATGGTTCGATGATCGTTGGCATCACCAACCGCTCAACGTAAGCACGTGGCGTGTAGTGTGCTCCTAGCTTGTGACGTTCCACCGGATCCAACGCTCTTTCGAGCAGGGTTCCAAATATCGCTGGTTCGACATCTTTCCAGTCGTAGTCGCCCGCTGCCTCGATCAGGAGTTGCAACTGGTCTAGCGTTACCGGCAAAGCGGTCTTGTCCTTGAAGAACTTGCCGTTAAATCGACGGACCTTCTCGCGCAAGAACTGGGAGAACTCACCGCAGTCCATCGCAGTCCAAAGACCCTCCACCATTGGCACGAAGTTGTCCGGCTCTGTGCGAAGACTCAACAGCAATTCGGTGAATCCATCTCGCTTGATTAGGTCGACATCTTCGGCAAACATCGTAAACAAACATCGCATCAGAAAACCCGCTACAACCTCCGGGTCGTGTTGGGCCTCCAAGCTCTTGGCCAGCTTTGCCAGTCGAGTCGCAATCTCCCGCGTAACCTCTGCCGATCGTTTGCTAGGGTCGAGTTGGTGCGGACCTGTGAATAGCAACCGAAGGTCACCACGTACATTCTCGTCACTGAGTCGAGTGATTTCGATTCGATAGCTACGTGGGTCGGGAAACGGCTGGTAGTTCTTCCCTGTGCCGCTAAAGTCCGCGTACAAATCAAAGCAATAGCCGATGTCGGCAACAACCAAGAAAGGTGGCCACTCCGGGAGGGCTTCCGCGTAACGTTTCGCCTGACCTCTCGCCCGAAACATCGACTTTTCCCATTCACGGGAGCCTCGTTTGCCAGTCCCGCTTCGTTGTCTGGCATTGCGGGTAACCGTAGCCAGTCGTTCATCTGCCGATGCGTTTTTCTTCTCAACGCCCTGCTTCGACTCAAAAACGAAGCTGCCTTGCTTATACAGGTCGACTCGTCCGTCGCTGAAGGTTCCGTCCCCATTGTTGAATTTTATTGCCTTTTCGAAGACGTACGTGTTTTGGTCCTCGCCAGAGTCAATCGTCGGGTCTGGATGATCGACACCTAATAGGTCACACAGCTCCACTATGAACGCCTGCGAATTTGCTAGCTCCGCTCCGCCGGACTTCGTCCAGCGCTCAATGAATTCTGCTGCCTGCATTCGCTCTGCCCCATGCCTTTGTTGATGATGGGGAGCATCTTAGCAGTTTGCGCACGAACGACAGCACCTAGTCGAATCCGCCAATTCGGTGACCGGACAACTGCTTCCAACTCTCAATTACTCTGACATCGCGGAAAGCCCCCTGCTTTAGCTATGGGGATGGATAGCGATTCGGATCGACGCCGTTCGATATGGCGTCGATCCGACCAAATACGTGTTGCCCTGCAAGTAGGTATCGCTATAATAACTCGTGACACACAACTTTTGATACGCTCCAAACCGGTAACGATTCTTGCGGATTCTTCTGCGCGAGTTGTGTGTCAGCCGGTGCGGGGCACCTTTCACAGACAACCGATGCGACGAACGTACAAATACCGACTGTTCGAAACACGCAGGAATGTGCGATTGCATCGCATGATTTCTACGTACGGTCGTATTTGGAATCACGCGGTGGCATTTCAACGGACGTACTTCCGTCTGTTCGGCAAGTATTGTTCGAAGGCGAAACTCCAGAAACACATTGCGAAACTCCGCAAACGTCATGAAGATTGGATGCTGGTTGGATCGCAGTCCGTCCAAAAAGTCGTTGAGCGTTTGGACAATGCCTACCAGCGTTTTTTCAAGTGGTTGAAGACTCGCAAGGGAGTCAAAGCAGGTCGCCCCGGATTTCAAAAGTCGCGAGAGTATTCGTCGTTCACGATGACGCAAGCAGGATGGAAGCTGCTCGGTGGCAACAGGATTAGGATCGGACGACACAACTACAAGTTTGTGAACTCCAGAGAGATCGAAGGAACGATAAAGACGGTCACGGTGAAACGTGACCGCATGAATCGATTGTGGTTGTGCTTCTCAACATTGAACGAAGAATTTAAGCCATCCACGCCAGTAACGAGTAATGTCGGCGGCGCGGATTTCGGTTTGAAAGACTTTCTCACGTTTAATGATGGAAGTACGATCACCAGCCCGGAGTTTTTTAAGCAAGGTAGTGCTCAATTGGCGAAAGCGAATCGTGAACTTGCGACGAAAACCAAGGGAAGCAACAACCGACGCAAAGCGAAGAATCGACTTTCGAGAGTCCACGAACGAATTGCAAACCGCCGTCGTGACTGGTTCTTCAAACTGGCCCATAACCTTTGCGACCGGTACGCGGTGATGTGTTTTGAGGATTTGAACTTAGATGGCATGAAACGACTTTGGGGCCGTAAGGTCTCCGACTTGGCGTTTGATTCGTTCTTGTCGATACTCAAGCACGTTGCAGCAAAGCGAGGGTGTCGCGTCGTTCAAGTTGGACGATTCGAGCCGACCACAAAGACGTGCAGCGATTGCGGACATGTCCAAGACATGCCGCTTTCGGTTCGTACGTTTGAGTGCGGTGGTTGCGGTCATTCAATTGGCCGAGACCACAACGCTGCGATAAACATTCAAGAGCTGGGTCGTCAGCTCGATAGGCGAGGAAATGTCAGTCAGGCTCAGCCTGCTGTTTCTGTTTGAACCTAAGAATCCCCCGGATTTATCCGTGGGGAGTACGTCAAGTCTATTAATTCAAAGCCAGCCCTGGCAAATTCACGTCACTCGAACAATACAGCCTAGTAGCCATGTGCCACGATCTAGCGGGCATTGATTACAATCGGTGTTCGTTGCCCCCTAATCCCTCGAAAGGCTCTCTCAGATGAAATATCTATCGGTTCTCGTTCTCGCTTTGGTTGTGTTTACCGGGTGTGGCGAGTCAGTTGCAGACAAGATCGCTAGGGCGGAAGCGGAATACAAGCTTGCCGAGAAGAATGTCGAGCTAGCCGAAAGCATGATCGGAAACAGCGAGAACATCATTAAGTCCGCATTGGATACCGGAGACCGGGATGAAGTAGATAAGTGGACCGCCGCATTGGCAGAAGATCAAGACCGTTTAGAGTCAGCAAGGGAGAGACTGAACCAAGCAAGTAAACGACTAGCCGATCTAGCGAACGACTAGTTAAGTGCTGGATTGCTTTGGTTGAATTGAGATTGCGATGCTTCCATCTCTCGATCATTATTCAGCCTGAATTCCCTAGCATCCGTCCGTCTTCTCAGGTCCGCCAATCGATCCCGCTCCGCGATGGCCGCAAGTACCTGACGCGTCACCTTGTCCGTAATCGCCTGCTCATTGGATTGGATCTTCAAGTCCACCGCCACCTGATTCGCGATCTGAACCTGCACTTGCTGACTCTCGCTCATCGCCTGCTGACGTGCTCGCTGGGCATCCGCTATCCGTTGCTGCTCATCGCCACCAAAGCTCCGGAAGAAGCCACTGTTCTGGGCATCCGCTAGGTTTGCTCCGCGCACCGCAGTTGATGCATCTCGCGTTCCAATCGAATCAAGCAAATCACGCTGCGACCGCGATAGTTCTGACGCCCTACCTGCATCCGCCAATCTCTTTGCCGAAAGTGCTTCCAGCTTGTCGACCTCGGACAACTTGACGAACCGAATAGCCGCGTTCTCGAGTCGCTCTTTCTCGGTCGAGTAGATGTCCCGTTGCTTCCGCTCCTCCTCGTCAAGCAAAGATAATCGATCTCGCAAACCCTTAGTGACTTCCTCATTGGCTTTCCTCCGTTCGTCCGTCTCTTGCTGGATGGCCTTCAACTGATCCTTCTGGACTGCCACAAGCCGACCGGCTAGATCAATCCCGTCATCCAAAGCCGCATTGCTCTCCACCAAACTCACCCCAGTACCGGTGATCGATTTCTGATAAATGTCTGCCTGTACGGTCAAGCGTCCTGCAAGGGCAGCCGCCTTTTGGGTCTCTGCCGCCAAGTCGCTCATCAGTCCGGATTGGACTTCTAGGTCGAGCCTTTCGAAACTGCTCCCCAATGCCGCATCGTCGGCTTCACGGCTGAGGCTCAAGTCGGCTGCCTCTTGCTTGTCATCGAACTGCTTGTTGATCGCATCGATTTGAGCTTGGTTCTGTTTCGCAAAAGCCCGCATCGATTCAGCTGCTTCCAACCCCGATGAATCAATCAGGTCGAATAGGCCCGTCATGTCCCCGACGTAGTCCGCCCACTCGGCTGCCGAAGAACCGATCTTGGCCGTGTTGGAATCGATGTCGCTCGCACTGCCATCAAGAGTGTCAGCAAGGCCTATCAACCCGACGGTTAGTGCTCCGGCTGTCAGACCTACGCCAGCGATAGCCGCAGCGGGTATTGCAGCTGCTCCAATGGATGCTCCACCTATCGATGCGCCAATAGAACCGCCCGCTTGCGAAGCAACGGTACTCACCAACCCTCCACCGCCGACTGAACCCCCAAGCGATGAACCGATCAGGCCTGCGATGCCGCTACCACGTCCGCCCCCACCCTTGAACCCACCGGAACTCGCTGAGGTGTTGAAATCACGCTCCGCAATAGCCGCCCGTCTTGCTTCGGTGGCTACCTGCCTCAATGCAGCCGCATGGGCACGGTTGCCATTGGTGGCCTTCAATAATGAGATGCCTTGCCGGTCAAGCATCGTCACGTACTGCAATGCCGCTTGCCTAGCTACTTGTGTTCGCTGGTTGTCTATCTGCTGTGCCTGGGATCGCAATGCCGTCCTGTCTTTCACCAGCGAGGTCACTTGAACCAAGCCAGATAGAGACTTAAACAACCCAAGCCCTACGTCAGTCGCTCCCTTGATTTTGAGAAGCGTGTTGATGAATTCCTTTGCATCCTCATTCCCCGCAGTCAGAAAGGCTAAGCCAGAAGCAAGCTGGCCAATTCCAGATGCACTCTCTTCCGCCTTAGACGCGATTTCTCGGAACGATGATGAAAGCTCTTTACCTACGCCACCCCCAGCTCTCTCAAGATCCTCCAACTGCCGCAAGGAATCACCAAGCTGGTCACTCAGCACATCGTCATCAAGCGACACGCCCACCGCGACAGCATCCGCAGCGAGCTTCGAATCCAACAACCGCTTCAACTCATCCGCTTCCGCACTGATCTCAGCCGGGTCGAAACCGACCGACGGGTTCACGTCGATGGGATTCGAATCAAACGCCGTCCCAAGATCCGACATGAAATCGGAGGACACACCCGCCACATCCGGCATTTCCACCATGAATCTAGGCGGGTTTAGATTCTGCTCGCGCTCGAAGTCCCGATTGAACCCGGCTGCTGCATCCACACCAGATGGGCCGACTGGATCAACCGAACCAATAGGAGCAGCCGGGGCTACCGGACCGACCGAAGATTCTCGCAGCGAACCGCTATTGCGAGACAAACCACCAAGGCTTTGACTCGCTGAAACCACAGAACGCTCGATCGCACTGAGTTGAGCAACTGCCGATTCACCCACCGACTGGATGGATAAATCCGCACCCCGCATCGCCTTACTAATCGAGTCGCTGAGACTCTTTAGCGATCCCGCATTGTCAGGATGGTTGGTTAGTTTAATCGGGTATTCAAGTGGTTTAGCCATAGCGGCTAGTTATCACCGGTCTTGGCCCAAGTTCAAGCTTACTGATCTTTGGACATCGGCATGATGACGTACTCGCTACCATTGCCAGAGGTGAGCAACACAGTCTGATGGCTGCTCACCATCGAGATCCCTACAACGTCAAGGGGGTCCAACGCCTGCAAGTAATCCAAGGCGTATCGATGGTCCAACACCACATCAATTTCAGCACCCTCGTATGCAATCGGAATCTCTGACTTTGAGGCACCAACATCCGCTGTCTTGGAGGCCATGGTTAGCAACCCACTGCTGATCGTCATATTCACGCCACGCGATTCCTTCTCGGTCGTGATCGAAGCCTGCCTGACGCAGCTCAATAAAGACCCGACATGAACCTCAAACGTCGAACCATCACGATCTGGGATAACCTGACGCCACGAAGGATACCGACCCTCTACTAGTCGGGTCCACAAGCAACCCCGTTCGGTTGTCACCTGCAGATGATTATGGGTCATCCGGATCTCAGCATCACCCTCGCTCACCAGTGTCCGGGCCAACAACTGACAAGCTCGCGTCGGGACAATTCCGCGCATGTCCTTGCCTGCGATGTCATCGATGTGAAACCTCGACAGCCTACGGCCATCGGTGCCGATGAAGTTCAACACCCCGCCATCCAGCTCGATATTGACGCCCCCCAACGCATACCGGCTGCTCTCCGAGTCGGTCGCAAAGGACGTGAATTTGAGCCCCTGACAAATAGCCCGCTTATCGAGAGTGATGGTTTCCCCGTCCTTGATCAACTCCACACCTGGATGCTCATAAGGGTTGGCCGTCGAGAGCTTAAAGTCGGCTTTGCCCGCAGCGATGCGAAGATCCGTTCCGTTCAGCTCGAATTCAATGTCGTCTGCGTCCGTCTCTTTCAAGATCCGCAACATCCGTTCTGCGTGAAACAAGCAGCTTCCATCTTGTTCCGCCGCTCCGGTGAGTTCCAGTTTTACCCCGTGGTCCATATCCGTGGCAGAGAGCGAGATACGGCCCTCACTTGCGATGCACTTCACGTACTTGAGGATATCCTTCGGGGATTTGTTCGGGGCGACCGATGCTGCTACCTGGAACGAGGTGAGGAATCGGTCTCTTGCGATTTGGAACTTCATGCTATGCCTTTCTTGGTTTCGAAACGAGTACCAGTGTTAGACGCATTGCATGGCCTTCGACTGCACGACGGGCAACAAAAAAAGCCAACCTGAATAGGCTGGCTTTGGGTGGTTGCTAAGAGGTTGGGACTAGTCGGCTCTACCCATCACGTGAAACCTCTTCACGCAAACCGTGTAGCTTCCGCATGACTCGATCGATGTCGGCAACCATCTCATCAAGTTCGACAACTTGCTGGCCAGATGCGGTCTTGATCGCTTCCCGCAAACTACCCACAGCAAAATCCAAGCTGTGAGCGGCCTTCGTCATGTCTTCTGCCAACACTTCTTGATCGTCCATCGGGTCAGACCTCGCTTTCGACGCACAGATCGCAATCACCGACCTCGCCCGATACCAGCCAGACCTTTGCATCACAGCACTGATCCCGCACCGCCTCACGGGTGGCCGTATCGAGTGACTGCCAAACCTCTTGCTCTAGCACCAGGACGCCGCCTGCGCCAAGGGCCTGGATTGCGATCGCAATTGCAATCCGGCATCGCTCTCCCTCGCTCAGCTCATCGAAGGCCACCCACTTACCGCGGCGGGCGTGTTCGCTCATCAGCACACTGTCAACTAGCTTGAGGCCCTCAACATCGAGCTTGCTGGTTACGACATCGGAAGTCCCCTTTGCGATCGCCCGAAACTTCTTGGCTCGGTCTTGGTCGCTCTTGATCTGATCCGACAGTTCCTTCGCTCGCGTGGCTGCCTCCCATTGCTGCTTTGCCGCTTCCGCATTGTGGAGGGCTTCCAAAGCATGACGCTCATCGGATTCGAGTGAATCCACATCGACCACGCTCAAACTGACGGGCTTGCGCATCGATGCCAGCTCATCACGACGGGCCGTCCATGCGTCAATCTGATTGACTCGCTTTTCATACTCCGCTTTGGATGCTTCAGCGGCTTCTAACTTCTTTCGAAGTACCTCAACCGTTTCTATGGTCCTGGCCAGCCCTTCGCGGGTCTCTTCCACATCGTAATCGGGCTCAAACGACAGATGCTGTTCGAGCTTAGCATCAATCGATTCGTTGTCCCTACGTGCTGTCTCATTGGCTTCGTTTTGCGCCCGACCTTGCTCCAAAGCTGACTTGGATGCCGAGTACGCGTCTGCCAACTCCGCGACCCCCTTAGGCGGTTGATCTGGCTTAGCACCCTTGGATTGTTCTACCGCCACTTGCCAACGTGCCTCAGAATCTTCGACACTGACTTCGTAGCCTTTCGCTACCGCATCGGTTGCCCGCTTGACCTTGCCTGCCAACTCCAAAAGATCAGATGCCCCTTCGAGCGATTCGGCATCGACGGTATCCCAGAACTTATCTTCGCCGCCAAACAGACCGTAGAAGTCTTCGGGGCCGTAATCGTTTGACGTGAGGGAAACCAGAGCCTTGACCCGTGCCTTGTTTCGAGCAGCCGCATCCTTCAAGCGTGGATCAACCAAATCCGAGATATTGAATCGACCGGTCAGCGATTTCGTGTCGGTCTTGCCCTTGGTTCGGATCTTGTCGGTTACAACCTTCTCGACCCCCATGCCTTTGATCGAACCGCGATCATGGCCGTCGCTGACCCCGAGTGTGACTTTCTCACCCAAGAGGGCAGAGACACAAAGCAGGGCCGTGGTTTTGCCAGCTCCGTTTCTGCCCTTGATGATTCGGATGCCACCCTGACCGGGCGGCATATCGAATTCCACGTGCTCGATGGCCTGGACGTGATTGATGGATACTTCAGTGGCGGTTGCCATGCTTATTTGCCTTTGCGTCAGAGAATGAAAATGGATTCATTCCGGTAGACGCAAGGGCGGGAAGGCGATTGCAATTAAAAAAATTGGCCACCAGTCCAGATCCGCGAGAAAGTGGAAATACTGTGATCCTGATCACGCACACAGCTCTAACTGTAGATTCCATCGCAAGATCGTCAATTTCCCCAATTATCAGGCTTTTCCCATTCCGTGAACTTGACCGGATTCCACCGCCCCGGTTTAGTTACACCAGTCGGGTGGAAACCTTTCACCTCGATTCTAAGATCGAGGGATTCCAGCTGCTAAACATCAGGCAATCACAATGGCACATATTTTTGGCGACCAACTAAGGAAAGCGAGACGCGAAGCTAAGGAAACCCTAGTAACCCTTGCGAAGGCGAGTGGTCATTCGGTTTCGATGGTCTCGCAAATCGAACGAGGCGAGAAGAATCCCCCAAATGAAGACTCAATACACGCATGGCTGCAAGTGCTCGGTTGCGAGAACATGCAAGATGAATTTCGCGTTTGGGCGTTGCAGTCTGTTCGATCCCTGCAGGTGAGAATCCAAGGCAAAAGCAAGGAAGCCACCAGCGTGCTTACTGCTCTAGCGCGTAAATACGAAAACGACGAGCTAAACGACTCAGTTTGGAAAAGAATCGAAACTATTGTCACCGAGGAGAGCGGGCATAAATAACCTTGGTTAGCGACACCTCTCTTTCATTCGGCGTTGTGGAATGCAATCAACCTCGTCGCCAATCTTTGTCTAGCGCTTTGGATTGCAGACTTTGCACGGTTCGTAAGCAGATGTAGCCCTGCTTAGCGGAATCGGGTAGTGCGACTTCTTGGCAAAGCGGCAGCTCTCACGGTGGTACTTCGTGCCCGTGTCCGTGATGTAGACGATCTCCTCATCCTCTCGCGTGCTCTCGACATTGGCAGGCAATGCGGTCTCGACTCGCTGGCCATTGCGGTAATCCCACGGTGCGACTTTCCTAGCGTCCGCCCATAAGCCACGCCCAAGCCTCCGTGCCGTCTGCTGTGCCTCTGCAAGTCGCGTGTCTTTGTTGTACTTCACGTAGTGCCAAGCGAGGCCAGCGGTCAGTAGGTCCTCATTCACCCAGTCATCGCCGACATACAGATAGCCAAGCGATCTACCGTACCGATCTTTGCCGGTGATCTCAGCACGGCCGATTTTGTTGAACATCTTTCGAGAGATCCATTCCGTGGATTCTTCTCCAAATCGCTGCGCCTTTTCAGGGGCATCGACACCCTCGAGCCGGATAGTCGTTTCCCGACCATCCAACGACTTGAAGTCGATCGTGTCACCGTCTTTGGTGCGGGAGATCATGCCAACGAGGACCTCAGCCCCTTCGTTAATCGGTGGCCCCCAAATGGCTTTGACGTATTCGCGATCGGTAAGACTCAGACTAGCCAAAGGCACTTCACCACGCTTGCCAGTGCTGACATTCTCTAGCTCAACGGTCTCGCTCTCACGCACATAGTTTGTCAGCCTCGCTTCGATCGTGTTATTGCCGTCGCTTGTGTTCCACGTTCGCGGCTCTGGCTGGGGCGATGAGTCGGCAACTACGGGATCGGTATCAGGCTCGCTCTCTTTCAGAGGAATGCTGTCAAGGACATCCAGTTCGTCGAGCGGTTCAGTCGATGGTCCCACCTCCTCGTCTGGCGCCGATGCTTGAGGCTCATCGAATATGGGAGACTCATCTGCGATCTTGACTGTGACTGGCGACAGCAAAACGGAAAGCCCACCCATACCGCAGCAACCGAAGATGAGGACGGCGAAGATGCCGACAACTGCGGTTAACCAAACGGCAACCGGATTCTTTTTCTTGACCATACCAAAAGCCTTTCGTTGATGATTCCCCATCATGATAGGGGAATCCACGGATCACGAAATGGGCTTGATTCTGCGACTGTGCTAACGCAATTGATTGCCGACCTAACGGGCTTGGTTCCACTCTCGAAACGCTTTCGATCGCCGAACAACCGTTTCGATCTGCTCGCTAATGTTGCCCGTCTGCCGCAGGAATTCAACGACTTCGGGGGTCGCCCGCCCGCTGAACGGGACCTTCGCCACACCGCGTTTCGGCGGAGCCCCAAGCGATTTTCCGGGCCCCGCTGTACGTTTACCTCCGTGCTGCTTACTCGTGAGGCCAAGTGCATCCGCGATCGCCTCGAAATTAGAGACCGACAAATCAGTTTCGCCACGAACCCAGCGGCCAACCGTTGACTTGCTCAATCCCGTCGTCGCAGCTAACTCGTAAGTCGACATTTTCGATCTTCGGAACGCTCTCAGCAGTGCCTTGTTCACGCGATCCCCAGTTTGCTGATCGCGTACAGTTCGGACGGGCTAACCGTTGGAGGACAGGCCAACCGGCCTATCTCATCTCCCAGCGTTTTTTCTGCCGCCGGATCGGCATTGGCGTTGTCCGCCAAATGCTTTAGATGCGGATAGTGGGCGACGTATTTTTCCGCAATTTTCTTTTGATCGTTGGTCATGATTACAGCCCCAATGTTTTGACAGCGTTTTTGATTTGGCTCTGCTTCATCCCAACTTCTTTTTCCCACCCTTGCATAGTCGCGGTTGGTACGCCTTGACCATGATAATCAGCCATAAAATGCTTGACTTTGGCGTTAAACGTTTCGCGGATCGTCTGAATTTCGTCGCTGCTGTAAATCTCATCGCCGACCATGATGTGTCCACCGCTGTGCATTTCGTCGATTAATTTCGAGATCATGCGATCTTGCGGCATTTCGTGGCCGGGGTCGTATCCCTCGAATTCCACGTTGACTTGGTTTTTGCGGCTTTGTGCCAATCGCTCGATTTCAGTTTTGATTTCAGCTGCGTTCATCGTTTTGTCTCCGGTTAGTTTCGGCTCGCGTCATTCGCTTGCCATGTCCTAAATTATATCGACACGGTCTTGCTTGTGCAATACGAAATCAGGAAGAAAGGGAAAGTTTTTTCAGCTCCGCTGGTTTGTGATCCACAGTTCGTTTTTGACCGCGTTGCGTTGATCCCTAATTCGGATCTGCTTGACGAACTCTTCAAGCTCTTCATCCGTTCGAGGTTCTTCACTCATTCGTAGGCTCTCCAATGACTTGACTCGCTATTGATTTCAGTGCGTTGCAGAACGCATCTATTTCAGTTAGATCGATAGGCAATGTGTTTTCCGGGTACTCACCATCGTTCGTAACGCTGAGCAGAAGGAACGGTCCAGCCGCCTCATCTACGATCTCGACAGTTGCGGACGACCGAAATAAATAGGGACCGTCTGTTTTCTCACCAGGAATCCCGATCACAAACTTTGTTGGCGTAGCTTGAATCTCCATAGCTTCCCTCATTTTCGTTCACGCATTTGCGACGCATTCACCGGACAACCGACCGCTGGTATACATTGCCAACTGCTCCCCAATCCCGAGACCCTCGCAGGGCAATTCAACATTCACTCCGAGGCTTCCTAAGATCTCAGCCAACGGATGGGCATACAACTTGCCAGCATGGATCTCAACCGTCAGGTCGCAAGGCTTAAGCGGTTGCTCGGCCTCCCCTGTCTCAAACGGTTCGAAAAGCTCGTGAATCAGATCGTACGCAACCCAAGCATGCCAGATTGCGAAGTCAGCAGGTGTCTTATCTGCAAGTGTTTCATCGTACGGTTTGCGCTCTTCGTCCGGTCGCCATGCCCCGTACTCCGCTGACAGAACCCGCCATTGGAGATTGCGACACTCAGCATACTTAACCCGCTTTGAAAACAGCGATCCGCCGTACATCTCTTGCGGCCTGATCCGACCACCACGCTTTCGCTCTGGTGTGTACGGCAGCTTTGTCTTGCTGCACCCGATTAAAATCAATCTCATTGCTCACAATCCCAATGTTTCAGACGTTGACAGGCCTAACCAAATCGCTGTGGTCGCCTTTGCTGTTTAGCTTTTTCGCGATCATCCATGATCTTGCGAGCCAAGTACTCTCTCTGATCGTCCCACGACTTTGCTGCAGCTTGTGCGTCACTAGCGACGACTGCATCACACTCTTCCGGTTTCGCCGGTTCCACTTGGGGCACTACCGCATCATCAACACAAGACTCCGCTCGCTCCGCAGCACTGTCACGCAAGGCCGCATCACGCACGCGACTCTCCTCGCGAGTCCGCAACCACTGGTAACAACGGGCATGGTTTGAAAAAGTCGACGCCACCAGACCAAGCATCTCATCGTAGGTCAGGTGGTCGCATTCGCGATCACCAACCAGTACAGCAAACCCACCTTCATCGCGGCAAACAATCCGCATCTCTTCGGCAACAACGTGCGGAACGCCTTCGTGGTCGATGTATAGCTTGGCACCGCCGATCATCGCGAAGGAAGGATCTTCATAAACACCACAAACACGGCCCATTTCATCAGTAAAAACGGCAGGCAATCTACGCGCGGCACAAAAATTGATAGCCGCAATATGAAACCGACCTACGAATGCCCCGTCCCAGCCGTACAGCCGTCGTTCTCCATCCTCGCTCCACTTCTTGACCAGCTTTCGCCCGTCCCCAGCGTCAACCAAAACCACTTCATCCATCACAGCAACCTTTCAATCTCAACAGGCATCACGACATCGCAGGCGTGGACTAATCGCACATCGCTGCACTTCGACGACAGGAACGTGCGAACATCCTCACGCGCAAGACACAAGGCCTTGAAGCGATCCGTACCTTGCTCAAAACGTATGGGGCTCACCACGCGGCGAGTCCTAACACCGGATGCATCGGTGTAGGTGATCGAAACAGCGAACGTATCTTGTTCACGCATCGCTAGTGCAATCATCCTCAAAGCCAGTGCATCCATGCTGAGATAGACGCACGCGAAAGCCATCGACTGCGCAACGGGTCGAAGAATCGCTCAAGAATCGGCAGCTGCCCAAATATGGCCCCGAGTCACAGAGCTTTACTTGCCCTGCTCGGCAGACCCATCGGATCGCGACTAATTCAGATAGTTCGCGTCCGTTTCATTCATTGCATGCGATGCTAGGCCACCAAATCAGCAGACAGTTTTCGCAGTCGGGTCATGGCTCGGCACAGCTTGTAATTCACTTGCTGGCGTGTGATCCCTAATTCCTCAGCCACTTCGCTGGCCTCCATCTGGCCAAGGTATCGCATACGAATGATGGCCGCTGCTTGGGCTGGGAGCTGCTCAAGTCGGCTCACTAATTCTTGGGCCAATTCTCGATCCTCAGCAACCTCGGACGGTGCCTCTGATTCGATGGCATCATGCCGCTCGATACCTTGCGTCCGCCGACTGTCACGCTTAGCAGCCGTTGACTTGCGCCATGCGGATGTGCGAGCACGATATGCGACACTGATCACCCAAGCTTGGATCTCATCAGCAGTCTGGCCTTCGCAAGATTCCCCGTTGGCCAGGGCATTCATGGCCGTGACCTGGAACAAGTCATCGGCGTCTACTGCTTTGGTCGCGATACCCTTGATCCGGTTTTCGCATCCTACCAAAACGTCCGTGATTTCTGCTGCTGTTGCCATCTGAATTCGCCTTTCGAGGTCCGTGAAGCCAAGTGCCTCAACTGTTCTCTATATGCTACAGTAGTTCGGCCTAGCGCGGTAGTGGGATTCACTCAAAATGGGTCGCATTTCAAAGAAAACAGACGGCCCATCTAGGTGTTCGGTGGTGGACGCCCAATCGAATCGGTGATTGCGCAAATTCCCGAAAACTAGTGGCCGTTGCTGTAGGCTGTCTTGCCCATCATCCGATCTATCACGGTTTCCGGCTTGTGGACCAGCGGTACGCGGATCTTCCGCCCGTCGACTGAGACCACCGCATGGGTTGCTTCCCAAACCTCGCCACGCAATCGATTCATTACCTTGCTGTAGCTCGCCCCGTCATTGCGGACGTAGCCCAACGTGATATGCGGGTTGTATTCGGGGTGGTGGGTCTCGACCGGGAATGAATCGGACAACTTGCCGTTTATCTTCCGCAAGTAATCGGACTCGACAGCCAACTTGGCGACCGAATCATTATCGCGGTTGAAAAATCCTAGGTCACCGACAGATACCTCGATGCGTCGAATCTTGCGGACCTCTGCCACGACCTCTTCGATCGGTGTTCCAGTTATTCCGTAGAGTACCGTCACATGGGGCCATTCTTCCAGCCCCTCTGGAGCTACCGATTCAGCTGGAATCAATCCCTGCAATCCCTTGATAGCTGCCCGCATCTTTGCAGGCACCTCCAACATGATCGCACCTAGCTTGTGTGGATTCTCACCTAGCTTGATCGACCATTCTTTACCCAACGCATGGGCGATTCCTTTAAGCCCCTCATCGACGTTCACAGCCCGATCGTCGAAGTACGCATCCGCATAGATCTTGCCCGAGGTGGGGAAGCCCGCAAGGTTCTCATTCAGGGCATCAAACGGGACTCTATTAGCCTCCAACCACTGCCTGACTAGCTCGTCATTATCCCGGCAGGTAAAGATGCAAATTCGGACTCCGGCACGATCCAGCTTTCGTACGATCTCGATAGACGACCTGATTGGTTCCCCGATCATATCCGGGTCGTACTTACCCAGGACGGCCAACGTCCCATCTAGGTCGACAGCCACGATCGGACTGTCGTCGGCTTTGACCCTTTCCGCCTTGGGGGACGACTTGGGTGCCGACTTGGACATCGATTTAGGCGCCGGGTAGTCGGTTCGGCCTAGCACCATCTCAGGACGTGCTTGTGTGGTTGGGGCGTTCTCTGGATCCTCATCACGGACGAATCCTGTGGATGTCACGCGGGCATCATCTCGCCAGTCACCGAACGGGGGCAGGCCGCGGATTGCACGCCATTCCTTACCGAGCCGACAACCCGCTGCTAGGTCTTGCGTCAACTGCGTCTCAACAACAGCCGGATCATCCATCGGCTGGGTTTCGAACTCGCAGACCATCGATTGCCCAAAGTCCTCAAAGAGCAACGTGAAGTCCTCACCGAGCAAATCCAAGTCGGCTTGCACAACGGTATTGGCTTGGGTGATCGCTGCTGAGATACTTCCGTGGGTCATGTTGTCGGTTAGGCCCACCATGGCAGCTCCTGCGCCGTGGGTGGCTAGGATCACTCGACCGATTTGATCGAATGATTCTTCATATTTCATATCCTTCGGAGTCGTTGTGCTTTGGATCTTGGCACCACCGCCAATGGCAGCCCACTTCTCATCCATCCGGTCGCCTTCGAACTTGCGGTTCATCCGCTTCTCGACCTCATTCAGCTTTTCCTCATCGATGTCCGGATCATCGAATGTCAGCAACGCATGAGGTTTTGGTCCACGCTTCATATGCCGCCAGCGAGTCATGTCGACCATTGTGGCTAGATCGATCCACCAGCCGGCTGCATCGCTTGGGCTCTGGCCATCACCCCTGGATTGTGCATGTGGGTATCTCACCACCGATAGCTGTTCAACAGGGATTACTTTGTTGACCAGTGCACCAAATTCCTTGCGTGCGTACCAACCCAACCCCGCGTTATCGATCTTGATCTCGACACCACCATTCGGGGCCGCTCTGTCTTCACCGGGCATGATCCGATGTGCGATCGACATCGGGATAATCAACCGCTGTACAATCCGGCTACCGTCAATCGATCGACGATTCCAGATGATGCAAGCCCCGTGGAGGTGCATCTGCTGGATGTACTCCCAAATGAAAACACCAATAGATATTCGGCCACCCGGTCTGGATACCAACCGGGCACACCAATGGGATTCGTCGACCACATCGGCCGCTCCGTCTTGGGCAAGATTTCGCCACTTGGACCCGTATATCGACTTGGCTTTGGCACGCTTGGACTTCGCATTGTGACTACCGTCATAGACATAGTGGTGAGACCTTGCAGCTTGCCTAGCTATGGCAGTGATGCCGAGATAGTTCCAGCCGTTGAACGATTTGACTTCACCTCGTGGATTAGAGCTTTCTTGTCCAAGAGGCGAACCGGAAAGGGCAGCGGATAGCGTCCGGTTAAACGCCTCATCGAATGCCTGTTGCTCGGCTGCTCTTTGCTTCTTGATTTCGGTCGGGATCGGTAGACCCATGGTCTGGCCTCATATAAATCTTCGGGGGACGGGAAGTAGATTTGTGAGGTTAATGGATGGCCACTACATAGGGCAGATTTGGCATGGGCGCAAAAAAAGGGCCGCTACAGCTCGACGAGAACTATAGCGACCCTCCTCAAGGAGAACTCGAACCGTGGTTACGATGCCACTCACGGCTAGGCAGTGACCGCCATTCCCCGACCAGCGGACAGACTCAGTCTTGCGATGCGGATAAGCGATTCGCAATACCAGCCCCCCGCAAACATCTAGGCCGGACACTCAGACGGGCAGACCGTCGTGTGTCTCACCATCGAGCAGTCGGCCTGCGGATTTCGGTCAATAGTTTCTTCATCTTCAATGCCATGCCTTTGGTCAACTACGATTGCGTTCAACCAAGTAGACGCACTGCCCTGCCACCGATTGCGCGTCTAGGAATTGCTTGCCCTGAAATACCGCCCGCAGCAACCATCGCTGTGGTCGACAGTCATCGTTGGATCATTGAATCCCGAAACTACCTCGCACTCTGGGCAGCAATAATCGGAACCGGATTCGATTGGTCGATCGCAGCCAGCTGCTACGCAGATGACATTCGTTCGCGGACGACTCACCAATGCTCCTTTTTTCTTATTCTTGGTTCCAATCGTGCCCTCCAGGCAAAGATGAGCACCCGCAGCCGCATCGATCTTGTCCTTCAACTTCCCGTTGGGAAACTGACGCATCTGGGTCTTAAATGCAGGGGTCCATGATCCACGGACGATGTAGACATTGCCTAGCCTGACTTCTCTCGCAAGCGGTGTCGCCCTAGCTTCTTTGTTCCCCACGGGACTGATCGCCTCGAACTGGACGCCCTGCATCCGCTTTTCAGTCGACCTCACTGAGACCTTACCTCCGCTTCCACCCTCCTCCTCGATTGCAAGTCGATATCGATCGAACCCCCATACCGCTAGATCCGCGTCCTTGCAAAGCACGATCTCATCTTCGACGCGGTCCACATCCCAATGCCCGCTGTGGTCGTCCAAGATGTAGTAGTGGATCTTGGGAGGGTTGAATACGGATTTCTCGCCAATCTGGCGACTGTGTTTGCCAATCAAAACACCTGCCGTCTGACATCCTCCGTCTTTTGTTGCCGCCTTATCGAAGAACCTAACAACCTCATCCAGGTCGGCTGGCACTTCGTCCGCATCGATCTCAATCAGATTGTCGGCCTTGAACATCGTGCCTTGGACTTCGACCGGGTTCTGTTGCAATTGGGCATGGGCATCATTGCCAAGGTCCATTTCCATATCAGCCACAGTGCTTTCTGGCAGTCGTAATGGGTCGAGCAACTGACCGGGTTCGGTCCGATACTCACCACCGAATCCACGGTCTGGCATCGCTATTGCCGGATCATATCGCATCGGGAATTTGACAATATGCCATCGCCCTTCACGCCCCTCTGCTGTGTCAATTGCGTTCTGCTCCTCTGGGATCATCAACGGGCCTGAAACCGAAAGATGCTGACCACAGAGAATGTGCCGGACACTCGACACCCCACTACCCGTATCGTCGACGACAGTGCGGGCCTTACCTCGGGTACTTACGGTCTTGAAGTACCAGTCCCGCAATTCCTTGATCAGACTCGCGTTATGGGCATCAATGGCCTTCAACGGATCATCCCATATGAAGTAAACCGGGTGATCTCCAGTCAGGCGCTTCTTGTACGTCTGGCCCATCCGCCACCCCCCTTGAGTCAACCGATAATATCCCTTTGCATCAGTGTCGTCCCGAAACGTGACTTCCGGCCAAAGACTGCGATACCATTCCGTCCGCATCAAATCGCGTGAGTCAGACGCATCTCGCTTCGCCAGCCCGTCGTCATAGCCTACCGACACGATCCCAGCACCCGGCGTCTGAGACCAAACCCATGCTGGGAATACACATGAAACCAAAGTCGATTTCAAAACACCTGGGGGTAGATTGATCGACAGCCTACCAATCTTGCCTTCAAAAGCCGCCTGGAGATGGCGGCACACGACCGGGATGTATGGCTCCCAAACAAGCTCGCCCATAGCGCGAGGAACATGCGGCCACGCCAGCCTAAAGAACGTCTCGAGCGAACGGCACGCTCCCTTAGTCGCTATCCGAAGTGCTGGCACTTCCTGCAGCTGGCGTGGCGTGGCCCTGAATGGTTGTGGCGTTTTTTCCATACTTGACTAGAAACTCAGTCTGCTGCTCGGGGCTCATCTCGTTCACGAACTCAGCCAACGTATCTCTAGACCCCACGTTGTTGTTGATGACCACCGTGGGAGCCTCATCCACAATCGATTTGGCCGTCTTGATCGCATCCATCCTCAGTTTCTCGACCGCAATCAGACCCTTAGACGCTCGGTCTTTCTCACGATGGGTCGCTTCCGGATCATCAATCACGTGCTGAAAATGGGAGACGACTTTCTTCCGCATCTCCTGCGGAATATCCCACCCCTCGGTAACGGCACGACAGAGCATGGTCAACTCCCGGCCTATCAGCTTCACTTCCGAATCGTCGTCTGCCATCTACCTAATACCCCCTAGCCCCGAACCTAAGCAATGCGTTTTGTGCATAGTAGAGCACAAAAGCCATGCGTGAGGCAAATAGCTTGTTGCTTGCGACACACACCTCAACCACGCATCTGACCCGTAAGACGGTGTTCCGCTTCCTCAACGGTTGGAGCGTATCGGTAGCTGAATAGATACGCGTCTTCGTCCGTCTCAATGTAGAAGTCCCGCAGCACGCTTATTGCTCGAAAACCCAAGGCTTTAAAAGCCAATTGAGCATCTAAATTGGTCTCGCGAACTTCGAGCATGATTCGATTCCGATCCTCTACCGACAACTTGCCTTTCAGCTTGTTGATCATCGCTGTGAATACGCCTAGCCACTGGTATTCCGGCCCGACTGCAATGTTGAGTAAATGCAAGCGGTTCTTGTGCAACTCATAGAGCATGAAGCCTGCCACTTGGCCGTCAATCTCAGCCACCATACCAATGCAATTACGCTGCATCAGGCACCTCACGAAATCGTCTTCACTCCATGGGAATTCGAAGCATCGGTTTTCGATCCCTAACACGCTGGGCATGTCCATGCGAATCATCCAACGAATATGCACTGCACCATTCATCACAAACCACCCTTTGAATCTACTTGCCTTCGTATGACTTGGAATTCCCAAGCCTCACGTAGACGGGTCAGCCTTCCGATTTCTCGAAGTTCGGACCTTTCTGGCAACCCATGAGTATCACTGTTGAGGATCGCATCCCGGCGTGCTTGGACTTCCGACCACGTGCGAAAACCACATCGCCGAAGATGCGACCTGTATCTGATTCCTCTATTGCGTCCCATCACTGACCCGGAAGGCTACGATGTCCGATCCCTCATTCTCGTGTCGCCAGCAGTAACTACCCGCCGACCGCTCTGTCTGCAAACCACCGGAATTGAATGCAACCTCGACCACTGAATCAGACGCAATCGGGCATTCACCACTGCGCCAACTCAGCCAAGAATCACCGGGATTGATCCGATCTGTGCATTCCTGACCGGGTATTCGCATCGATGCCGTGCTTACAACCCTCTCGCCACCTTGGGATCGATGGAGGTATCGCAGGCATTGCTCACGAATCTCGCATTGTGAATCGTGGCAGCGGCAGACATCATCGGGTAGAACCCGTCCGCGTATCGGTTCGCTCATCTCAAATCCTTTTTGGTTTCCTGCATTTTCTGACTCGCCACCAACTCGCAGCGAACACAACGCTTCTCAGTGATCAACGCACCGCACCCCATGCAGCGTGGGAAGTTCTTGCGTATCTGTCTCGACAGCGCTGGATGCCCCCGACGTGTTGCTGGCTTCAATAGAGGCATGTCGACTGGGAAGTGATGGCCAATATGTGATTCAGCCGGTACTGGTTCGAACGATTCATCAACCGCTAGAAGATCACTCAATTGCTTTTGCGCAAGCCCGTAGCGGCTTGCAATCTTCTCGACCGTCCATCCACGCTCATACAGGGCAACCAACTTGGCCTTGTTCGCTTCGGACAGCTCATTGATGTCTTTAATCCTGCCCATATCAAACGTCCCACGTGCAAACCGTGTAGCCCGCCCCGGCCATTGTTCGCCTGTCTTGCTGATCTGGCTCGCTTTGCAGGCCATCGACTAACGCAAGGGCCTCACCGAAAACCTGAATCTGCTTCTCCATCCGCTCAATCACTTCGCTACTGATTTGAATCTGTGACTCAAACCAATTGACCACCAAACCAAACCCACTGCCATCCTTCGGGGCCTTATTCTGGTTCTTGACCTGATCGAGATCCTTAGCAAGCCGCTTGGTTATTCCTTTGACACGCCCGCACTCCGCCTTGGCCTCAGATCGCTTGCGGTCCAAATCAGACCGCATGGCCCGAAAGACATCTTTGGCCCCTCCAGATACAGCCGACTGCAAACTCGAAAGCATGATTTCTTCCGCCGCACTCATGGCAGATTTTGGGTTAGGGATCTCCCCGCTACGGTCGTAGCTCTCGCGATCCTCTGTATTGATCAGTACCCGATGGGCCTCGTTGACCCTCCGGAATGCCTCACCATCTCCACCGTTATCAGGGTGACTCTCACGGGCCTTTTTTCGATAAGCTCGTTTGATCTCCTCTGCTGTCGCATCCTCATTCACACCAAGTACATCATAGAGATTCACGCTACCACCTTTTGCATACTTGCCACCAAAGACTTGGCCAACGCCATGCCCATCGCATCCGAGGTGTCTGACAACGCACTCAGACCGTCTGAACTGAATTTGCCGTCAATCGCCTCGCTGGCCTGAATCTTGGCACCCATTAGATTCACCATCTTTTGCTCCAAGCACTCTTCGTAGTGAAAGTGGATGACCTTGCAGGGCAGTTCCTGCCCAATCCGAAACGCCCTCCCACTTGCTTGACGCACTACCGACGTCTGCATGCTTGTCTGGTAGAACGCCAAGGTCGGAAAGTTGTAGAGATAACCTCCCCTTGGATCTCGCTGGAAGAAATCCAAACCGACTGCCACCAATCGTGGGTGCGAGATGATGCAATCCACACCCGGCGCGTGCTTGGCAATCCATTCCTCGCGTTTTTTTGTTGGCACCGCCCCCGATCGCAATACCGCTGTCCGAATCCCAACCCGCTCTAGCTTGGCCTGTAACAAACGCTGGACATCTCGCTTCTGCGTCATTTCCGCAAACACCCAACACTTCCTACCCGCCGATACTTCGGATCTCACTAGGTCGATCAATGCACGATCCTTGGGCCAAACCTGATCTTTAAGGCTTCGTGGTTCGATAATCTCCCGCCATTGCTGATCCTCATCTTCGTAGCCAATGGGGCCGTATCCGTTCGGATGGTCCGGATAGTCAATCATGCATCGAATCAACTGCGAGATAGCACGCATGTTGCCGCTCTGGATCAATTCATGCATCGCCGATGCGGCTGCCTCTTCGATTTCCCGATAGGCAGCAAACTGCTCGGACTCCATATGCACTGGCGAGACCCCCCGCGTAAACTGGGGCAGGTCGTCGCAAATATCTTCGAGTCCTAGGAAGACACACTTGCCTAGCAGGTGGTCGCCGAAAATAGTAGGCATTACTCCCGGCCTGACTTTAACCGTCGTCCGGCCCTTCGAGCCTGAGGACTGACGATTGCTATAGGTCGGTACCTTGGTGCGAATCGTCTTTTCAAGCCGTCCGTATTTCTTCGCGAATTCCGATGTCTGGCCATACTCGAAGCCCATCGTTTGCAGGCTTGTTGGTGCCGATCGCCACAGCAGATGCATGATCCCGTGTGCATAGCCATTCACGTACGTACCCGTGAGGGGAATGACGTGTTTGCACATGCTGACGATCTTGCTCGCAGCTATCGCAATTGCGGTGTTGCTACCCGATGCCTCATGGACTTCGTCTATCACGGCATAATCGAACATCCCTCGCATCTTCTTGGCCGCGTAGGTTGCGATAGGCCATCGACTTGGCTTGGCCACCCACTGCCAAAGCGGCTCCCCACACGTACTGCAGCTCGTCTTGGTATTGCCTAGATCATCGAGGGACATGGGCTCTAGCCCCGTCTCATCGCCCACGATCTTCTTCATCGGACGGGAATAGCATCGACCACATGCCAACCCGTTACGCCTGACCACAACGGACGGCTTCCATGCTGGGGCCAACTTGGCCATCGATTCGCTGACGATGTAAAACTCAGCACCAATCGGCGCGGCCCTGCAAGACGCCAGACGCACTAGATCCGTATACCGTTCTACAATCTGAACCCGTGCTTGCGGTACGATATCGAGCAACTCTCGCTTCCACTTTCGGGGCAGGTGTGGCGGGCACATGACGATACACCGATAAGGACGCCCCCTGGCGTGCGTGTGGACCGCTATGGCCGCAACCGTCGTCTTACCGGAACCGAGTGCCCCAACCATGTTGACGGTCTTTTCGCCTGCCCTCATGGCCTTCACCAATGCTGCTATCGCATCGGTCTGACCTCTCTTCGGTTGCCTTTTCGTCTCCGCGAAATCAAATGCTTGACCCCGGTAATGAAGTGGCTCATGCAGCTCATCAATACGGTCCGACAACGCATCGCTGTATCGATGCAAATACTCACTGACGCTATTCACTAGATTTTGATCTTTCGTTTACTAAGCAGCCCGCTGACGAGCTTGTCCATTCGCTGACTATCGAATCGCGCAATCCGGGCCTCAATTCCAAACCCTCCGGCTTGCCGCACTAGTGCAAACCTCTCTACCGATTCAGCAATCGATTCCTGCCATTGGTCCATCAATGGGGTCGTGATCTGATCCCCTTTGCAATAATCCCAAAGTGCCTGCTCATATCCGCCAACTAGCAACTGAGGGTCCTTGCTAACGATCAAGACCTGTGCGGTAGAAAACTTCGGTAGCCGAGTAATTGCCACGCTGTAACCGTGCGGGCAGTTCTGCGAATGGCCAACCGAATCACAATAGACCTCGAAATCGAGACCACCACGGACCATCGCCGCGATACCCTTAGCCACATTCACCGGTGCGGCTAGATGAGCGATCAAGAATCTTGGTTGTCGCTCTTCCGCTACCGCATATGCCTTGCACTTTGCGGGGTGAACCAGCGGGGAACCACCGGATCGCCATCGCGTAAATTTGATATCCCTAAGCACCCACGATCTCCTTAATCTTGCCGCTCTGATCGATCGTCCGAATTACCAACTCAATCTGCTCTGCAACCACCTTTGTTTGGTGCTTGCCGTCACTGCTCTGGTCGATCACCTTCTCGGTCTTCCGGCACGTACCGCGTACCACATGAGGTTTCTCGCCCTCTCGCGAGACCTTGCCGTTCAGATGACCGGCTGCGAGCAACAGAGCCCTGTGCCCGTCACCTAGCTCAAGGGGTGGCCTTACGTTTCGGATATTCCGGTAACCGGTCCCCACCAACGATCTCAATGCGGACTCAGTGTCAAGCAACCTTTCCAAATCGCCATCGGTGTACGATGTCTTTTCTAGATCGAAAACCTGCCCCGGGACGGTCCGGTACTCAATGCCAGTACCCTCAGCCCGCAGGAATTCATACGGCAGGTTCGATTGAGTCGGCTTGGCCTTTTCTCGCTTCACAGCCGTTACAATCCGCTCCCCATACTTGTCGCACCCCTCAGGCGGACGAACGACTTCTACTGACTCAAAATGGGTCCACAACGCCGTCCGCATATTCACATCGCGTAGCTTGCGAACTGGGACCAGCATCACCAACACGCCACCGGCCGCTAGATACCGTTCCGCTCGGGCCAAGAATGCGAACTCACTGGAAACCGAACCACCTAACTCGTTGTCGTACGGTGGGTTGATAAAAAGCAGACTAACCTTGCCCGCCCCGTATGCCGCGTGAAAGTCACTGCAAAGCGATAGCCGTGATGTCGGTAGATTCTGCCTCAGCTGATCGGACCTCGTCAGATCTAACTCACAAGCAATGACTCGAGAGAGTGGGACGTTAATCAATTCAGCCAGTTGCTTGATCGCACTGCCATCACCGGCACATGGATCCATCAACGAAGTCCCTGGGACGGCATAGATACGTTCCGCGATCGCTTCGATGGTTGCGGGCGAAGCTGGAAAATAGCCAAAATTGGTTTGGGAATTCATGCGAGCCATTAAAGTTCTAGCCCCACTGCACACGACTTGAATATCTCTTCCTGCTCGCGAATGTCCGATTCGACCCTATCAGCCTTTTCCAGCACGTTTTCGAGCATCGGTAATTCCAGCTCCGTCACTGGGATATGGACGTTGAGCGGTTTGACCGACCCGACTCGGTTTGAACGCTTCACACACTGGTGATAGTTTTCGTAGGAGTCCTGGACTCCGCTGAAAACCTGACGGGTTGCGATTTGAAGATTCAATCCGAACCCCAGAATCTTCGCCTTGCTCGTGAGTACTTTTGACTCCCCAGAAATAAACCGGCCAACCACACTCTCTCGCCTAGCAATCGAATCGCTGCCACTAAGAGACTCGCCACCCAGCGCCGCATGGGCCAGCTTTTGCTCTTGATCGTAGATGCACCAAACCAACGTTGATTCTTCTGGCCACTGCTTTATCAGATCCGCCATAAACTCCGGTTTGTTTGTTTCAAAATCTTGGCCATTCCAATGCCCCTTAGCTACCTGACCGTAAGAGCCTCGCGTCTGTATCCCACCGGCGCGAGTAGGCACCAATGCACCGAGATGACTGTGCACCCAATCCCACTGCTGTTTCGTCAGATCCACATGATGGATGTGCGTATGGATTGGCGGCAGAGTCCCCGCATTGTCTTTCCACCCATAAATGCCTGGATCGCTCAGGAAGATGCACCAATCTGATAGCGATCGATAAAACGGCTTCAACGCATGGGGCTTCAGTTCCCAGCGGTTCTGAGTCTGACCACGGTTTACAAAGAACGAGGCCAAAAACGAATTGACCGTCGGATATCTATCCATAAAAACCGAATGGTTCGCGTACTCGATTCGATCATTTGGAGCTGGCGTACCCGTCAGGCAGAGCTTCCAATCGAGCCCCTGGCCAAGCCGGATGCAAATACTGGCGTAGGTCGCACCTGCCGACTTCAGAATAGATGACTCATCGAGCACTAATGCGCCAAGGTTGCCCGGTCGCGTGTCCTTCTTTAACGCTTCGTAATTACAGATCCCAACTGCATCGCCTTCGCTATCGAGCCACTGTTGCAGGTTTGCCGCCGTCACTCGCTCAACCGGCATATCGTCGCCGTAGAACTTAGCGGCCTCTGCAATCATCTGCCCCACAACCATCGGGGGAGTGAAAATCAAAACCCGTTTTTTTCGCCCCAGCAATTCGTTGACGTGCTTTGCGTATCCGAGTGCGATCAAGGCCTTACCGAGCCCGCACGCTGCGAACACGCTAAACTTCTGGCGACGAATCGCCATGCGAGTGATTGCCCCTTGATAATCGAACATGAATGGATCAGGGGAGTATTCCGAGCCCACACCCGATGATGGCTTCCCACCCAATAGATGAGCATACCGGTCAGGGATCGTAGCGACGGTTCCGGTAAGCCGAAACCCAGGCAGGGTCTTTGCCGTCAAAAACTTCTTATAGTCCGCCACGCTGGATGTATCGAATCGGATTTGCACCTAAACCACCTCCGACGAAAAGAGCGAAAGTTGGTCGTCGCTAAACGCATTAGCCTTCGCCAAGTTACCCCTAGCAGCCGTTACATACTCGTCCTTCAGCTCACAGCCGTAAAACCGTCGACCAAGCCGCAATGCCGCATAGCCTTCCGATCCGATTCCCGCGAATGGCGAAAATACAATCTCATCCGGATTCGTATACAACCGCACTAGTCGATCGACCACCGGCAACGCCAAAGGGCAAACGTGCCGTGTATCGTCTTCGCCCTTTGCTTCCTTAGTGTTGAGCGTGTCCGACATACGAACGCCATCCCAAGTACCCTCCGCCCAACTGATCCAATCATTGCGGCTCACATCCCCACCCGAATTCACCGGCACCGCGTTATCGCCCGGCGCCCGGAACTTGATGAGATAGTCATTGAGGGTCCCACGAATCTTTGCCCGATCGGCCTCCAACCCCGCAAACTGCAACTCCCGGCTGCGAGTCCGCACCGCCTGCTCTTGGGGATTACGACGAATAGCCCAATCATATTCATAGACGAGCCCAGAACGCTCACCTAAGCGGATGTTAAGACCACGGAAGTCATTCAGGCCTACTTCGCCACATCGCTTCATACGCGGTATCTGGACCACATGGACGACACACACCCGACCGGGTTTAACCAACCGAGCAAGCTGGTTGTAGAAGAATGACAGATGTAGCCTTGCGTCCCCACCTAGGTCCTCGCTATTGCCTATGTCGTTGACCGACCCCGAATAGGCGTAGACAGATGGGAATGGTGGCGAAAACACAGCCAGATCGACACATGCATCGGGCATTTCCGACATGTGCTCAATGCAGTCACCATGATGCAAATACCACTGTTGGTCTGGATCTAAAATAGGCAAAACGATACCCCAAGCCGAACACGGCGCAAGAAAACACGATCAAAGAAACTCACGAAAGCAAACGAGCGACAATGCCGCCCAAGTAGCTAGACGCACTTGGGAAACAATGATTGCGCTGGATCATTCGTCATCGAGGTAATCAATCGTTTCGAATCTTGCTGCACACTTTTCGCACACTACGTGCTTGGGGATTCCGTACACTTCAAAATCGCCCCAATCGTCTGGCAGGCCCTGCCAATCTTCGATGTCGTGGATAAACCGATAAGCCTCTTCTCGCTCGTCCTCATCCACTTCCATCACGTCAGGCAGTGCAAAATTGCGACGAGCACAGGTCTTGCACGTCCAGTAATATGCGACGTTCAAAGGGACCGATTCCATTTGCGTATCCATCATGTTGCGGGGTCAATAACTGCCTTCCACAACCATGGATGCAACACCACACAATTCAAAACAATCACTAGTCGGAAAACGAACCAAGTTGAATCGTTCCTGTTGCTGTTTTCGGAACGGTAACGACGCTCCGCAACTGTTCTGACTTGGTCCATACCTCGTAGGTCGCGCCGGGGAACATGTTGCTGAAGCACGCCTGACCACTCGCGTCACTGAGTATCTTTCGGACGGCCTTACTGTGGTGCTTGCCAATATCGCTGCGATCGAACCTAGCAAACCGAAGACTGACTTCTACACCTTCAGATGTTGAGCCATCTACAAAGCACTCCCAGCAACCAGTCACAAAACCTGGATCGCTCACCACGGTAGGTATTGGCGTAAGCACGACCGGGAACGTTTCGTCGCTATCCACAGTGATCGTTGATCCGTTGTAGCTATGGCCCGCCGCCACGACCGCGGCAATGTAATCATCATCGTCGAGATTAAACGTAACTAGGCCGTTTGCGTCCGTTGTGGCCGTAAACGTTCCCAGATCGCTAGTGAGACGCACGCGAGCCGATTGCACATTGATAGTGCCATTCGAAACTTCGAGCGTTACGGTACGGATGCCGACCCCAGCGAGTGCCGCGAATTTTGCATCGAAATAATCAGTCGCATCAACGCCTTCGATTGTGATGACGTTGGTCGAGTCACCACTGCCGAAAACAGTTTGAAAAGCACCCATTACGGTGTATCTCCTATTTCAATATCGTCAAAGTCGGCACCCGTACCTAAGTTCGTCCAACGACCTGCAAGCGCTTCACGGATAGCCGCTTTGCTTGTAGTTGCCAAGATTGCTGCCGTTGCTGCTTCGATTGCCTCGATGATTGCTTCGGTGTCTACCGAGGAAGGCTCCGATCCACTAGTCTCGGAAGTAGTTACGGTTGCAGATTGGTTGAACGCAGCATCTAGCTGAAAGACGCCTAGATGGTATGTCGTCTCATAAAGAACCGTTTCGCTTCCGAGAGAAATCACCCCAGTTGAGCCAGGAGCCACGGTTTGAGAAGCTGACAGAATCTCCCCATCGCTTGGAGCTGATCCGGCTTTGAGTAAATAGTAGATCAGGCCGTTGGCTTCGTTTGTCGATACAGAGAGCGTTGCTGTCGTGCCCGTGATGCTAATCGTTGGGCTGCTAAGTGTTGGTGCTGTTACGTCAGGTTCCGGCTGGGTTGAATTATTTGTTACCGAAAATCCTGTAACGTCAACCAAAGCATTATCGGAGTCATCGAGAATTGCAGCACCGGCCAATGATGCTGTGAGCGTATCTGTTGAGTAGGCAATTCGGCTGAGTGAGTACGTTAGTTCGTCCGAGCCACTACCCGATACATACGTAGCAACGATCCCTGCTGTCGAAAACACGGGGACGGTTGTACCTGTGACCGGCTCGGAAAATTGCAGACTGGCTGTTGTCCCGCTCGATTGAATCGTAATCGATTCTAGGGTTGGTGCTGTAACGTCATTATTAGCAAGAGGCGTAATCGTAGCCCCTGCTGTTCCAGCTTTATGCGTTAACTGCCCTTGCATATCTGCTCGGAACTCAGTGGCGTCAACCGTGTCGTCGTCAGTGATTGGGTAAACCCAACCTACCGAACCCTGGAGTGTAAAAGTCCCAATTAAAACTTCGTTTGGCAAAAACGGTGACACAGCCCCAGATCGAAAATTAACCCCGACGTTGTTTTCGCTCATTAACACGCCTAGGTTAGACTCAACATTTGGAGCTGAATCTGCGACACCAACAATGTTTCTCGATGCCCACACCAGACCGCCGCTAATGATGGCTTGGTCATTTTGTAGAGGTTTTTCAGCAGGTCCAACAAAGGTGTTCTTTTCTGCATAAACTTCAGAATCACTACCTGCTACTATGCCTCTGATGTTTTTAGTTCCGCACATGTTGTTGATAGCGGAAATGATAAGATTATTATTCCAGCCATTGTTTGAATTGATGACAAACTGTACGTCAGGGTAAATCGAATCATCGACGTTTGTATTGATTCCATCGGCTAGGACGCAATTGTTTTCTAGAACCACTCTAAAGTCAGTCCCCAAATCGTATTCTGCTGAATAGTCAAAAGTAACATTGCCAGAGACAATTCCTGTCCCGGTTCCAGTAGGTGGGTTTTGGGGGTCTATCAATCCGTCCCCTGTAACTGATACCACTTCGTACAGTCGGTTTTCTGAAGCCGTAAAACCGATTACATTTGGAAACCAAGCTACATTAGAGCTTCCGTTCAATCCCGCCGAACCTGTCGGGTAAGCGGCCCCGCCTCCTGTCGTCCTTCGAATCTGAAGATAATCAGCGTGCGGAACTCCGACGGTAGCGATTTGGCTCAGGATGTCAGGTTTATCCCATGACGTACCATCTACTATTTCGCAGTAGGTGATATCGTCGTCGAACACACCTCGTGGAGTACTGAAACGGAAAGCCGTAGTTAAAGCATGGAAATCACGCACAACTTGTCTGTAGGTATTGCCGACAAGGCTAAAAATCCGCCCTCCGGAAATGTTCACACAATTCGACACACCATTGAACTCACAATTGTGGATGGCAATTTGTTCGCAAAATTCAAACCCAAACACATCGGACCAATCGGCCCAGTCATCAATATCAAATCCAGGTGCATAAAAAGCCCCAGCTCTTAGTTCCGAAAATCGAAGCAATGTGTAAGGTGCTGATCCGATACCGCCATTAAAAGTATACTGACCAGCACTATCGCCCCACGGGTTGATTTTCAATCCCCGAACATGGCATTTGCGAAGAAGCATGTTGTCGATTTCACACTCAATTAGTGGATCGTGCCCTGTATCAGGCTCTATCAACAATCCGCCTGCCCCGAAATCTTTCTTGTTTAGAAACGCTGTCCCGGTCCACGTTCCGTCTTGCACCCGGATTCGATACCAGCTAGTTCCGTCAGGCGTCAATCCATTTATTTTGTCTCTTAGGTCAGTTGTGCTAGTCGCTGTTTGATCCGAGTCAAATGCTTGGTCTTCGTATCCAGGCCACAATTCTGCGTAGATGACTGCTCGGGTGATCGCTCTCTCACTCAGAGTTCGGCTAGTTACGTCTGAATACAGCCCAGTAACCGGTCTGTCAATAGCTGTTGCGGTCAAGACGAAATTAGTATCTTTCGTTTCCAAGTCGGTTGTCTGCCGAATGGTTACCGTATCAGTCCAATTGTCTGGGATGCGAGTCCCCGTAGTTACCAGATAGGTCGATCCGTTTCTATCTTCGAGGGCAAGGTAAGTAGATGACGACCCCAGAAGAGAAAAAGCTTGAGCACCAGTAGGAGACGAAATTTTTCCGATTTGGTGACCTTCAGGCTCTTTAGCAAAGATTGTTCCATCATGAACACCGCTATCTGTGGCGTTGCTCAACACTGCTGCGGATAGTGGAACGACTAGTTCCTCAAAACCGAACGTCTGCAAGTAGAGAATGACGTTATTGCGTTCAATCTCTATAAAGCTTTCTGTGATTGTTGCTTCTACGTAGTCGTTATTTGCCAACCAATCAGCTCGTGTCCGAACAGTACCACCAGCATCGAGCGAGCTGCCGGACGGTACGCTAACCGATGCTACGCGGTAAATTTCCCCTGCGGAGTTTCCTTGATTTACAAGGATCCCCGTGCTGATAGTTTGATTCGCGATTCCACTGGCTGAGCGAAATCGATAAGTACCAGGGGTTAAATCTAGGCGGAATTTAATAAAACCAGTATTTGTACCATTAAAACCTGCAAATTTCGGGTCGACGCTTGAGCTTCTGTTCGAATCTGTAGGTGCACCGTTTGTCCAGCCAAATGTTATTCCGTTTCGAGTAGTAGGATAAACATCACTAACGCAAAACGTATCGCCTGCATCATCGGTCGTGTATATTTCTGAGTTCCGAAAGTTGATGAATTTGAATCCGGTTTCTATAAAGTCTATGCCATCCGTTACCGTAATCGTAAACGCCTCGGAATAGTCATCGGTGCCATCGTTGACGTTGATACGCACTGAGTAGCTAGACTTCGTTTCGAAATCAAAAACCTCTGCTGCTCGCAATTCGGTGCCGACGATCGAAAACGATGCGTTGTCCGTGTCACCTGATCCGGAGACCAAAGTAAACGTCAGCGTACCACCCACGTCCACATCCGTGGCCGATAGCGTTCCGACCGCATCGTTGATTGAATTATTTTCAGCGATTGTCGTGGACGATAAATTAATTGCCATTAGCCATTACTCAAAAAATGTGACGTTGAATTGTGTATCTGGTACCGAACCGCGATACGCGTGGATCGGGTGGCGGAGGATGTAGTAGATGGTTTGGATCATGGGTGGGTTACTTACTCTCATCATTGGGCGATGAAATCTTGATCGTTGCCTCCAAGCAACTCAATATAACCGATGCCGCAAATCCCGGCGTGCCTACCGATAACCCTGCAACAGCTACCCTCGCAGCCGGAATGAAGTTCTTACTGAGAAACCCACCCACGGAGCCAAATACAGACTTTGCCTTGGCCGCAAACGTCGATTTCTGTTCTTCCGTGGGCTCGTTACCTTCGGCCTCTGAAGCCTCCAATTCCTTGGCTTCCGCCATCAACTCTGCGGTGACTTTCAAAGCAGGCGGTTCGTCTAACGGGTTTGGCTCAACAATCGATTCTGGTTCACCTCGTGGGGCATCATTCACGGGCTCGATGTCGACTGTGGTTGTCCTTGCCTGCCTCACTTGCAATTCGGTCTCGAACAAGCCTGCAAGCGTGTTGATCGCATCAAGTCGCTTTGCGACTTGGTTTGCGCCGATGGTCTGATTCATCGCGAGCTTGTTGTCGCCAAACGCACTTTGGCCGCCACTGATATCGAAGTTGCCGAAATTGAAGTCAGGCATTACCGATCCTCTTCCTTGTGATTCATTTCGATCTCGTTGTTCCCGAACGCGTTTTGACCGCCGTTGATGTAATTGTTGGTCGTTTGCCTTTCACGCCGACAAAGCACAAACGTGAGCACCCTATCTCCTAGAACCGCTACCGAAGCTGATATCACGTAGACCCAACTGTTGTGCAATTCCAGCGCGTGTGCCGACATGCCGGATACGCCACCGCAGAAAATCCCAATCACAGCAGCAGAGATAAATCCGAGCACACCGCGTCGATTCGGGTACACGATGTTGGCCACCACTCCGGCCATAAATGAAATGATTGCGACGGCAAACCATGTGTAATCTCGCTGCATTCCAGGCACTCTAAAAATTCCTTTTACACAATGCGCAGAACTCACCCTTTCTGAGCAACTTGTTGGTGACGACATGGATGACCGTCGCGAGGATTCCGGAGAAGGCATGGAACGAAAGAAAGGCGTACATCCAAAAGTCGGCTGAAAACTTCCAATTGATGGTCGCCCACCACCCGATCCTGATTGCGATCTCGACAACACATAATGCAGTCGACAACGAGTTGATGATGTAGAGCCACGCGTCCCAACGCCCGTGCAGTACGTCCGACATGCGGAAGTCCTCGAAGAACTCGCCATGTCTATACATGGTCCAGAGGCCCGTTGTGACCGCGATGGCATGTATGAATATGACTATCAAATCGAGCTGCACGTTCTATCGCCTTCGCCAAAATCTTCGTTGGTTGTCTTGATCGTTCTCATCGTCCGCTTTCTGGTCGTCTGACCGCTCTTCATTGCGGTCCTGTTTGCGTTCTTTCCTGTCGTTCCAAAAATCGCTTATGGACTCTCGGAACCGTCCATCGAACGGCAAGATAGAACAGCTTTGGAATCGGAGGATAACGGTAGCGACCAAAATGACCGCTACCGCTATCAATACTCCACGGACCCAATTAGCCATGGCCTACCGCCTACGCCAGCCGAGCAGTCCGCGCCGCAATGGCTGATACGAATTGCTTGTGTTAGCCGTCGGGCATATTTGCTGGCCACTGACTGGATCGATGTAGCACGTGCCACTAGATACAGTCGGCTGGTACTGGACTTGGTATTGCGGTTGCACGATGGTCTGGACAGCACTTCTAACGGGCGTTCGGATCTCACGGCTAACTACCGGGGCATAGGACTGGACCGCCCCACCGGTGCTGCCATTGCCGACACTCGCAGTCTGGTAGCTCGAATAGGTCGACCCACTGCTTCCGCTTCCAGTGCTGTTGTAGCTCGCCATCGCGGGCGTGAATTTGGCTTTCAAGTCGCTGTGCTCGGCTTCCAACTTGGTCACCCGCGATGCAAGCCTCTTGATCGCTTCCGTGTTGGCGTCACAGTCACAATCGCAAACGTCGTAACTGCTTGTCGGCTCGCTCGCGGGAGTGCCGTAGCCGTCCAGCTGTGAGACGAACATCGGTAGGTCTACGGCTTCAAACGGGTTCTCAATCTCGGTGACTTCAGCCACCGATTGCTTGGGCTCATCGGACTTATCCGATGGCATGATGGCGTACCCGATTAGGGCAACAAACACCGATAAGATCAACTGTGGTTTCATAATCACTTTTCCTCAGGGTTCGAATTTGACTACGGGTTACACACCGAAGTCGTTAGTGGGATCAGGACGTACCGAAGTCCCGATGTACGTGTAGTGGTTTCCGGCACATGCGAATGCATCATCCATCGTGAATAACGCGTAGCCGGCTTCGCCCCAACCGCTGTTCGTTGGGCCATAGATCACGTCCTTGGACGGTCCCCATGAATTGCGATCGTCTGGGTGTACGATGTCTTGGCCACCCACGTACTTCGCTGAGTGGAAGACGTTGGCATGGTTGCCCGGTCCACGGCTAATCTGTGCATAGCCGTTTCTCAGTCGCATCCCGTTGTTGCCGACATGCCATGCGAAGACGACCGGCTGACGACGGGCTAGGGCAGATGCCAGTGCTCTGGCATAACCGGCCCGATCAAGAGGTGCTCGATACCATTCAAAGCCACGGAAGCGGCTCATCTCAGACATGGCTGCTTGCCATATGTCGGATGGAATATCTCGTTGACGGATCTTGAAGTGCGGAAATGCCTTGGTCATTCCACCGACTTGCACAAAGCGAGGTGCTACGCCTCGCTCAAGCAACTCGCGATAACCTTCGATCAGTGCACTGCCAGCATCGCGGCCACCGTTGACCCGCATATAAAGCTGGTCATCGGCAAGCGGAATGTGGGGTAGGCCCTGTTGCAGTCGAAGTTGATCCACTGCACCGACAACGGCGCTCGTGTTGCACTTTCCCACCGATGACTGATTGATCATGTAAGGTGCTAAATCACGCCGCGATTGTTTGTAATCGTAGTCCTTCAGCAGCTTTTCGATGTCGGGATCGTCGAGCATCATCGAGTCGGGATACTCTTCAACCGCGTTCATTAACGCCTTCTGATTGTCATCCGGCATTATCAGACCGGTCGAGAATTCAAAACCTTCTGGGTTCTTAAACGTGGCTAGTTCGCTCATTTCAAGCCCTCCAAATCAGCTATCGTTTTCGGGAATGAAATCACACTCTTAGGCGTCTGTAGGTCCTCGTACAGGATCGTGAACGGCGGACTGACTCCCTTGCTCTTGGCCCAATCGATCTTGTCTTTGACTTCGGGCAGGTCATCGTCGTAGTGGACGGCCCCGGCCATGTCATTGGCTTTCGCATAGACCTTCAACGCATCGAGCATCGACAGCGTCTTGGGCTCTAGCGGTTTGGTCTCCACCAGCGAATAGAAGCTGTAGCCAGACCAATCCGCATCGACCTCACGCCCATCGGATTCGTCGTCTTTTTTTTGGTCCTCACGTTCCTCTTGCTTGTCGCGGTCTTGCTTATCACCGCCACCCCAATCGGATCGATTCCACGCGAAGTAGCAAACCGCTGCGATGACGACGATCAGGATCAGATTGCTAAACCCGCCACCGCTGCTCTGTTTGCTTCCGCTTTCGTATAGGTAGTCGTCGCTCATTTCGCGGCCTCCTTACGCTTGGTAGGACTGGTCTGGCCTTCGAGTCGCTTGATCTCGGCAAACAACTTCTCCGCCTCATCAAGGCGCCCCTCTCGGATCTCGCGAGTCAGTAGCGTTACGGCCTTGGGTTTTCGCGTGAAATCGACCAATCGGTCTAGCTCATCTCTGCGACCCTCACTAGCGGCCTCGAACAGCGCATCTTTGAGTTCTTCCTTGCTGCCGGGCTCGGCTTTGGTCGCTGTGCGAGTCTCGGTATATCCGTCCACGAGGTCCGCAATACGTGCCCAGATCTTGGTCACCCACAGGACAACCGATGAACCAACGATCGCAAAGAACGATATCGCCATCTGGAAAAGGACCGGGACAATATCGATCGACTTCGGCTTTTCGGGGTCTTCCGGCACGAAGTAGTAATCACCGACCACGGACAGATTGCCGGTGAACAGAAATCGCAACAGGAGGAATACGGTGGTGATACCGATGGCAATGTGAAACCGCCGGTCTTGATACCAGGGCATAGTTCGAACCTTTGGATGGACATAAACACAACTTTCGTGCTGTCCAAAGTCCGGCCAGTCACCGACAACCGCAATATCGACGCCCTACCCGTTTATCGAATGCGTCTTCGTCGCACACTTCAAAGCAAGGTTGAAAATATGCCTTTCGGTCAACTTCGTTGGGTTCTTAAGCACTCTGGCTTTCCTGGCCAACTTGATGCAATTCTCTTCACGCCAATCACTTTTACCGTACAGCAGGACCCCGCAATGCTGAGGCACTTCCGATACCGGCACCATGCCTTCGGGGAACACAAACCAGAACTGGCGCGGCTTGGGACACAATATCCTGCGATTGATTCGGATCTCTTGAGACCGGGCGTAAGCAACATGCTTCTTGATCTTTGCCCCCCATTTGTAGGCTTTGCGGAAGTCTGCCTTGTAGTCTGCGACCGTCAGCTTGATCTCGAATTCCTGCCAATACATCGGCTTGCTCACCGTGAGTAAATCACTCTCCCACGGTGAATCAAGCATGTAGGTGTTCGTGCAGATCAAGCGACCGGGCCGACTCAGATACCGAATCAAAGCCCGTTCAATTTCTGTCGCGGTGATCAAAACGGCTTATCATCTTCAATGTGGACCGATGCTGGACTGCGAAGATTCGACCAAGACACCGTGCTGCTTCTGGCTACTGCGATAGCCTCGAGGACATAGAAATCCTGATCTGGGTTCAGCTTGGCCAGCCGACCAGCCTCATTCCGAGCAACCTCTTCAGTCGAATGCCGATGTGTTGGCACGCCACGACCTAACACCATCCAGAATTTATCTTGGTTACTCATTCTTCGACCACCAATTCGTAGTCGTATTCAGCAAGCTCGAACCTCTCAGTGCCTAACTCAACGATGGCCTTACCGTCGTGCATGACCATCGCATCGTATTTGTTGCCAGCCTCAATCGAGTACGATTCGCCGGTCATAAAGCTCAACGCTTGGATCTTCTTGACCTCACCGTTCGGCGTGTCCTTGACCTTCGGCTGCTCCTTGGCCGTCGATGGCATTTCTTCAATCAGCGATTCGATGCTCTTGCGTCCCAAACCCTTCACGTCTGGCAGACCCTTCGGATACTTCGGGTTGTTGCCGTTCGCGAGGTTCTGCAACTCAGCTAGATTCGTCACTCCCGTTGCTGCCAACGCGTTCTTGGACTTCATCGGGATAGCCATCAACATGATAAAGTCAGGCACCTTTAACTTGGGCTGGCTTTCAACAGCTGCCGATTCGTTGGCCACCGCTGGCGACTCATCATCCGGCCCAATCGATTCACCTTCTGCATCAATCGATTCACCATCGGGCAGATTCGCCTCGTCATCACCGTCGATCGATTCACCGTCACCGCCGATCGTCTCATCATCCGATGGATCATCGTCAAGCGAATCGAAATCATCTCCCTCGTCTTCATCACCTTCCTCATCATCCGTGCTGACGACACCGAAAGGAAGCATCTGCTGAGGATCGACCTTGGGCGGCCCGCTCTCGATCAGGTCATTCATCTTAGCCTGACGCAAATCCAACTCTGTCTTGGCATCTTTCAGCTCATCCTTGATGCCAGACACAACATCCTCTTGATAGCGGACTTTTGCCATAGCCGCTCTGATCTGCGTGATGTGGTCGTGATCTTGCTCCAACGCATCCAACGTACGCTGCGGGACTTCCACCAACACTGTTTGCTTAACTTCTGATTCTGCCGTCATGTTCCTGCTGCCTGCTACGAACCCAATTGGCCGGTGCAATCGCACACCCACCTGTCGTAGAGCTAGAAGCAAATCCAAGCAACATGTCACATCAACGAAACGGCATTTCGTATGTCGGGCTGAATATTTCGGTCCAACCTGTTGAACAGCGTCCAACTAACGCGGTGGCCATACTCATCACAATCATCGCGTGAAATCGACTTGATTTCGCCACGCTCGAACTTGTCCCAAAACCGCATCTCGCGATGCACTGGGAACGCATACGTCACCGCCTCTGCCGCTTTGGTCTTCAACTCGCGTGGGTTCCAATGGATAAGGAAAAACGCTACCACGCCGTAACTGGCCTTATCGAACATGTACTCCAGTTGATACCGCCGCGATTCCTTTTTGCCGCTGGTGTGCATTTGGTACTTCGAGAGCCCAAACGAATGGCCTGAGCAGGCCTTGCAATCAAACACGATCGGAACCGGCCCTTGCATGATGCCTTCGAAGTCAGGGCGAGATTGCTGGACCTGCCACCCGCTTGATGTGTAAAACGCTGCAACGCCACTCTTGCGAATATCGGCTACGCCCGCATCTCGATACTTATCCATCCGCTTCGAAACAACAGATTCAAATTCACTGCCGGTCAATTGCTTCTTGAAGATCGATTTCATCTCTTTCGTGTTCAATTTTGTGATCCTCGATCAACTCAGTAAATTCGAAACGGTCCATCCCCAAGTTGTAGGACACCTCACGTGGCCATTCGTCACCGCTTGATGAGACACACCATACATGGCCCTTGATGGTCGTCCGCGAGAGCATCCACAAAACATCTGCATGGCGATTCATCAACGGTGTCTCACCCCAGCACACAATCGCCTTGTCCACCCAGCCAGCTAGCCACCGCATCCACTGCATCGAACCGCCGGTAATCAATGACTCGCGTTCGTGCAAATCCTTGACCTGCTTGCATCTCGCTGTGAACAAGGAACAAACCGCCACGAACGATGCACCCATCCTGCGTGCATGGCGGTAGATCTGCTCTAACTCGCGATCCTTCTGAAAGCTATCGACATAGCCAGCCCGGGCATTGATGTAGAGAAGCTTCTGATTCCCAAGGGGTTCAGCAATGGCCTTCCATATCGCGTGCCGATGTCTGTCCTTACGATCCATCCCGACCACCACGCCAAAGGATTGGTCACCGTACGCCTTCCACGTCGATCGATCGAAGACGAAATCCCCCCAGTCTTCTCGCTTGTCGTCTGGGTGCCACAATCGCTGCCCTCGGCTGACCCGGGAACGCAACTCAGCAATCTTATCGGGGTGGCCGGGTGGGAAACTTACGGCACGTGGATCGACATTGGTTTCAAAACCAAGATCGTCTCCAAATACAGCCCGCCACTCTTGTAGAGTTGCGGGCATTTCAAGTGGACTTCGTTTATTCGTCACCCCTTAGGCACCCCAAAAACCCAAGCACATGCTTGAGCGAAAATCCTATTCGTGGGTGCCGCGAATCCTCATAAACTGCGATCAGGCAAGCGCGTTTTTGCGTCGGCTGGTATCGATAAATATGCCAGTGCGAATTGTCTTCGAACCGATATACCTTAGAGACCGCCATCAGCTTTTTTCGCTTCCTGAATTGCCTTGAGCTTTGCATGCACCCGTTTGAGCATCACGCCCCTTCCGTCTTCCCCTAGACTCTTTTCGCCGTTGATCGTCACACCTAATGACTTGAGTTCCGATTCCGTATCGGCCTCTCTGAGGATGTCATCAAAGTCCGCCTCCAGTGTCGAGACAGCTTGCTGATCGTCTTCGTCAACAACGTACTCCGCGTCTAACACGGTGGACAATTCGTCAAGATCGTCAACCGCAACTTGCCTTTTGTCTGGCGTAATGTCCTCCAACTCCTCAACGGTCTTAAAACCCATGCCGATTTCAGGTGCAGTCGTTCGAACCAAAAACGTTGCCGCCCGGTAGCGAAACATCTGCTCTGGCATGGTCTTCCATTTCGATCCGGCTTTTGCCGACCAGCCCTCGCCCTTGACCATCTTCCAGTCAACCTTGGTGCCTTCAATCAGATCGCCGGTAGCCCTCTCGGTGCAATAGGCCGTACACCCGTAGCTATCACCTTCACCATCGAACTTGTACCGAATTGCGGTGAAGTCCCCGCCTTGGTTGAAACACGCAATAAGAAACTGCGCGGACCAGCCTGGATTGCCATGCACGATGTAGAGATTCTGCATCACCATCAGCAAATCTACGTCCATTCGCTGCGCGATATTCATCGCGATCATCACACTTCCCGCTTGCAACTTGCCTTGATACTGCTTCGGGACCAAGCCACTTGTTGCGTACACCATCGCCTTGCGTTGGATTAGCTCAAACTTTGCCTCCTCTGCCATCACTGATTGCAATGCCATGCTTTCAGGCACTGCTAAATCGCGGGTTCGTTTCTTCTCCGGTGCTTTCGCTTCGGGATTCTCTGTCACTGTTGCCATCTCTATCTACCTTTCTTGATTCGGCGAGTCTTCCCCCGCCCGTTTTTAACCGACACCCAACTACCATCGGGCATCACCAAGCTCTCGTTGTCACCAAACAATCCGAGCACCTCATTGCGTCGTTTGTTGCGGGTTTTCTCCGCCTCACACAACATCTCTTCGGCGAAGAAATAGGATTCCACCAACTCCGACTCCGTGTCTTCTACGTGCTTTACCTGCCGCTCTACCGGACGATTGTTTTCACACAATGCCGAATAAGTGGCGTTGCTGCCATCTAGCTCCGGCTCAATGCGGTTCTCAACCGAATGCCAGAACTTTCGGTAAGCCACACTCATCTGGCTAATGATCTGCTCATGTCTCGGAACCGGAATGGTTAGCAAATCCATGCCGTTGAGTCCGACCAAATAACCCTGATCCCAGCCAGTGACAAGCAACTGATGCTGCACCTGAAGCGAGAACTTCAACGGGGCTTTGCCAGCCGCTTCGTCCCACTCCTTCTTTGCCACCCAGCTCGAAAGATTCTTGGCCTCCAAAACGCAGGGCTTGCCATCGACGATCGCAAACATGTCTAGCGATGCCGTCACATACGGCATGTCCGACGAAACCCGCATCGAGTGATCGGGGTCGAACTGCACTTCCCATCCGTGCGAAATCCGCGCTAGGTCCGCGATGTATTTCTCAGCAGCGTGACCCTTCGCAAACCGCTCTTGGGTCTGGTCATCGAATTCGACCTCTGATTGCCCCGTCTTGTCCAGCCACAACGTGTACCGGCTTTGAGTGGCATATCCGTGCCCAAGAATGGCACCCGCATCGGAAGAGCCAATCGAATTCTTGCGATTAGCCAACCACTCTTCACGGGTGGCAAATCTCAGCAGTTGATCATTATTCATGGATAGCTCCGGTGAACTTATCCACGTCCGTTGTGTTGAGCGAGACAAGCATTCTCGCTTCCTTCATTGGAACTTCGAGCGTCTTGCTCAAGAACAAGGTTGCCATCGACAATGCAAGGTGCATGCTGGCACCATCGGTGAACGGCTCGATGCGACGAATCTCTTGATTGATTTGATCGCTACGCATGCAAACCAAACTGATGATTCGCTTAAGCTCGTTAATGCCTTCGTTCCATGTGTAGCAACCGTCTTCTGGTTTGCCGCACAAAGCATGGAGCATGTCTGTGACATCCAGCTTCGTTGGCCAGTTTGAAACCGTCACAATATGCTTGTGATCTTCGGTCTCGAAAACCAGTGTTTTTATTATCCAAATCGCTTTAACTTGCATCGTCTCACCTCGGTTGAATCTTTCACTCAACTCAGTAGACGCAGTGGTTGGCCAGCGATTGCGCTTTCTCTCCTACGTGTCTTCGTACATGTATTTTTGCTCGAATGTCGTAGTCGCACCGTCCCATCGCATCGGGATATCGAACTGACCACCCTGGCGATATTTGAGGACCGACAATAGACGTTCGTCCTCTTCGCCCTCGTTGTGGATCGTCATCACCACGTCAGAATCCTGCTCGATCGATCCCGACCCCTTCAGCTCCCCAAGTGTCGGCTTCTTACCCTTGCCCTCACGATTCAACTGACAAAGCAAGATCACTGCTAGGTCCAGCTGCTCGGCCATCTCCTTGTCGATCACTCGCATATTGCTTGTGATCCGGTTCGATGAATCCATTCGCGAGTCCTCACCCTCAATGATCTGCAAGTAGTCGATCAAGACCACATCGATCTTGTGCTTCTGAATCATCGAACGCACTGCCGCCATAATCTGGCGTATCGATGCGCGAGGGGGCGAATAGATGTAGATCGGATAGTTCGAACCCTCTACGTGTGCCTCGAGCGTGTGCCAATCGTACTCATCAAGCGTCCCGTCTTTGATCCGCTTGGGATCCACATTCGGGCAACCCGATAGATGCCTCTCCGCTAATTCCGTGCTCGTCATTTCAAGCGAGACAACCAAGGTCTTGAATCCGTCCACTGCCAGATTGCTTACGATCTGCATCCCTAGTGCGGTCTTGCCTCCTCCGGGCCGTGCTGCGATTGTCATCAACCGGCCTTTCACGATCCCGCCTTCATGCTCGTCAAATCTCGGTATCCCGATGGCCATTCCTTTCTTACCTCCATCCTCCGATCGGGTCCGCAATTGCGTCAAGGCATCGACGCAAGCTTCCTTGAATGTCTTTACCTCGATCGACGCACGGGCCTCGATGTCGCTTAGCACCTTGTACGCCTGCCCAATTGTCTCGACAGCGGTATGGTTGCCAGACAAGGCCTTGCGAGTGATCGTGTTGGAGAGTTCGTACAGATCACGCTTCCTGGACAGCTCGATCAAGTCGATGGCAAACCCTACGGCGTTGGCGGCATTCGGGACGATGTTTGCCAACTTCGCTAGGAATTTCCCGTCGATTCCAAAATTGCCAAGACCTTGGTCTTTGATTCGCTTGAGGATAGCCACCATGTTAGTTGTCGCCACCCCGTCTTCGCGAGCCTCAACAAGCAACTCAAATAGTTTTCGATTCCCATCGTCATAGAAGTCATCGGCCCGAATCTGATCGATCACTTCATGGATGGCCGTTTCGTCGATAATCAGACATCCCAAAAACGCCTGCTCTGTGTTGGTGTCGATCAGTGCTTCGAATGGGTCTCGCTCGATCGGTCGTTCGTTTTGGTCGCTCATAGTGATTCCCTTCGACGATATGATTCCCAGCCGCATGTTAAGACCACCCCATTGTGGGCGATCCGATCACATGTTCGATGGCCGATAAGATCTTGAAACTGACTGACGTTGGTCGAGTTGGCGGTCATGACTACCGGCCTCATCTTGCGGTACCGGATATCGATGATCTGGTAAAGCATTCGAGCTTGGTAATCGGTTATCGCTCCCATCGATCTCGAGCCAAGTGGAACAGTCGGCGCAGGGTCGCTAATCCAAAGGATGTCACATTGAACATACTTCCGGATTATTTCTTGCTCGCTTGTCGACTCGCTATCCATCGAATCACGTAGCTCGGAATACAGCGATTCGCCGTCGGTCCATACCGTCGTGAAGCCTTGGGACGCAGCATCTCTCGCTATCGACATAGCTAGGTGATCCTTGCCCGTACCACATGGGCCAAGCAAGAGCACATTGACCCCATCGGGGACGTGGGTATCCAACCGGTCGCAATACTGCACCAGCATGTCGAAAATCTCTCGCTGATGTTCGTCGTAGATGTCGTAGGTCTTGAACGACACATCGTCAAATCGCCTACCTATTCGATGCCGAAGTTCATCGAACTTCAACGATGCCATTGCTTTCTTGTCTGCACTCATAGCTGCCTTTCAAAAAGTTGGCGCGTATTGCCCCTAAGGAACAGTACACACGGTCTAAAAACTACTTACGGGAAAGAGGCCCGTAACTAACGACCCCGGTCTTCAATGACGGGTCCCATTTCTCGCCCACGTTGGGCTTCTTGCGCAATTCGTCTTTCGCACGCTTCTCGTCCCAGCCATTCCATGCGTGCAAGGCCTTCCGCCAATCACTGACGCCCTCCCAGCCCTTCGCGTCCTTCGTTAGAAAGAACAGCTTGCCATCGGTGGTGATACTCTTACTTGCCTTGGCGTACCCCATGACTTCCTCCATCGTGGGTGCCTCATCGAAGGCCTCTAGCTGGGTAGCACGGGGCAAAATTGTCTGCCTCTGCCGTAATGCCTGCTCGATCATCTTCGGAATGCTGCTCGGCTTGCACCTTCCAAGGCGAGACAACTCCGCCTCCGCCTCAGCACCCGATAGCGGCACGCCTTTCTGATCCAAATTCTTGCACCATCGATTCCACGCCTCTCGATTCTTTGGGGTGTCGATCGACGCCGGCAAGGGAATGTCTTGCGCCGCATCGCAAAACATGGGCATTTGAACGTCTTTTCGGTTCCTCTCGGGTAATCGAGCAACCAGCGAGACAATGATCAGCTCGATCGCTCTTCGGGTACGAATCCTTCGATGCTCGCATGCCATTTCAATCGCGTGGATGAAGTCGCCATCTCCGAGAATCCCAAGATCCATCACCACACGATCGACCTCATCACGCCGATGAATCCGTCGCTTGGCCAGCGGCTTGATTTCATCTTCAGACAAGTTGTCATTCGATTGACCAACGTTTTTGTTGGTGGAGCCAAACTCTTCGGACAACTTGTCAAGCAACTTCCGCCTGTCGTCCTCGGACAACTTGTCAACCTGCCCCGTAACCGACGCATAGTCAGACGCCACGTCTTTAACCGCTGGCTTAGCTACCGGCTTGGGCGTCGGCTTAGGCGGACTGACCAAGACCTCTCGACTCTTTTCGATAACTTCCTTGGGTGACTTCGCGACCCTCAACTCCTTGTTGACCGCATCGACAGCCTTCTGCGGGGCCTCGGACAACTTGTCCGCCAGCTTCTTTTGACCCATCGACTTGAGAGCCTTAGTTACTTCCTCGCGTGCACCAGCTCGATTGGCCGTGCGGGTGCTGACCCCGTTCTCTCTCGCGATGTCCTCAACTGACTTGTCACCACGATTGGCTACCAGCTTGCCAAGCATGGCCTTGAAAACCGATGGAGTGAGATTCCGCCTGCCGACCTGAGTTGACTGCCGGAATGCGATAGCTTCATCGATCGAATCAAACCGCATCTTGTGGATTTTGAACGGCACCCCACACTGGCGAGCAATCTTGTACCGGGCATGACCGTCGACCATCGTGAGACGCTCACCGTCATCCCAAACCACAACCGCATCCCTCACGCCGTGGTTGCGAATCGAATCCTCGAGTTCGCCCCATTCTTCGACTCGCATCTCAACCAACGACTCTTTGATTCGAGTGTTGAAAACTATCTCAGCAGAGGGCTTGGCTTGGCTAATCACTTACTCGGTTCCTTTTCGATTCTTCGTAGTCGGACATCCTGCGGGGCAGCGATCGCGATCCGAACCCGGTTCTTAATCCGATGGAGATAGACTTCGCATTCATCTATCGCGACATTTATTGGACGCCGCCGATCAAGCGTTACCTCACTCGACCAGCTCATTCCTTTTCCCAACTCGTGGCCATTCACAACTGTAGGCGTGAATGCCTCGATCTGAATCAACGCCCGTCCGTCTTTGAAAGACTCGATCCACAAATTCCATTGCCCGATTGAGCAGAGGCCATGGAATTCAGGAAGATTGACGGCAAGCATGTGGGGCTCAGTTGTCGTGGAGGTCGTCGTATTCGTCGCTCAGAAACGGGTCGTAGTCATTGCCGGGGTCAGGCAGGTCGAACCCTGGCAGGTTCCGTTGCTGCATCTCGTTTTTTACAAACTGGATGTTGCGATAGACAAGACTCCGGAGCGGCTTAATATCGATCTGATGCTTCTCCGACAGCTCTTCGTAGCTCATGCCGTAAATCACCCGGTCAACGAAAACCGGCCTTGCGCGACGATTCATGCGGTCGATACAGTCGTGAATAAATTTCAACTGCTCTTTGTCGAAGACCCGCTGAACTTGCCTGTCTTCACTCGTCGGATGCGCGAACTCAAGCGAGGTATCTTCCTGCTCGATCGATCGCTTACGGCTTGCCTTGTGGCTCCGGATCTTGGACCGGACGGCATTGGCCGCGATGGTCATCACCCAGCGTTGAATCTCTTCGGTTGTTTCTGCCCTGCACCTCGGAAGTGCTGCATGGGCGTTCATGGCCGTGACCTGGAATAGGTCGTCGGTGTCCTCGCGATGCGAGATCTTACGAAGCTTGCCCACATATCGCCGGTGGAGCATCGATTTCATGCCGACTAGAATGACCGCTAATTCGTTGGATGTTGTCATCGGAACTGCCTTTTCGATTCGTGTTGAGAACCATGGGCAGACGGGCTAAGAGATTGCCCAGATACGCTTGAAAACGCTTTCTGATCTGCATTGCCTTCACTCCATCTATCCGTGGCTTGTGGCGAAAGCAAACAGAACGCTTGTCGCCGTCAGATGGGTGAAGTGTAGTGCTTTCGTAACGCCTACGCAAGTGGGTATACGATCTATTTTGGCGAGTTTGTTCCGTGTCTTTTGAAGAGGTTTGCGGTCTAGCTATGGAGTGGGTTAGTCGAGTGTTTTGCGTTTGCGAATGCCTTGGATGATGCCGATGATCTCGGTAAGCGACTTCTTGATTTGATCCCTAGGCGTTTCATCGACTGAGTTCTGACGCAGCTCGGCAAACTCCGTTCGCATCGCCTCAAGCTTCTCTTGCGCTTGCTTCAGTTTTTCTTCGTTTTCTTCCGAAAGTGGTTCTGGCATGGATCGTTCAACAATCAAAAAAGATATGTATTGCGGGTTTTCCGACGATGATGACCTGACCATCCAACAACAGCTGGCGTTGGAGCAGCATGGCTTGGCGGTGAACGAAATACGCAGAGCAAATGAGTCGCTAAAGAATCGCTGCCTAGCTACGGTCGGAGCGGCGTCGTTTGCATTATCGTTTGGTTCGATGCTCTCGATTGAGTCAAAGCAATTTGGATTGCTGACTTACCTATTGGCCACTCTGGCATGGGGGACTGCGGTAGCTATTGCTGTCGTAGCCGTGCGATCATGCATTCCGACAACTCACGATGTCGTCTTGCCGCCTACTGTCTCAGCGACATACAGGCACTACCTAGCGAAGGACATAAACGAGCTTTTTGATCAGGCAGTTGCAGACAGTTTGGTGATCTACAACAGCGAGAAAGAGACTGCCAAAGTGCTTTCACGGCGGCTATCCATCATGGTCGGCCTGCTGATTTCCTTCCTTATTCTGATTTTCGCACTATCAGCGATACCGGTAGCTAACCCGTAAATCTTGGCTAAGCTGACGGGATGACTAGTTCCAGCGAGCGTGTGTAGTGGCAAACTCACTGGTTAACAATTGGCGACTTCCCCCCACCCCGAGTAGGCAGCGACTTCGAGTCAGCGAGGGTCATAGCCATATCTAATTGACGTACTCCCCACGAATAAATTCAGGGGTTTTACGCTCGCATTTGATAAGATGCGTGTACCAAGCATCCGACACTCGTGCACAAGTCTCAGCGACTCGCACTATCGACTCAGTAAGGATTTTGCTTTCATTAGATCCCGTTCGCAATTGTCCTTGATGGAGTTCTAGGCCGCTGGCGCCACACACGCTGTCAATGAGTGACTGTTGCTTGGTTGTGCGTCGTTTCGCACCTGTTTGCATGCGCAACCACCTAAGCGTTTCACCCAGGTCAGTAACTCGGGACCCATCATCTTCTACAAAGACATCAACAAAGTCTCCGTCAGGGTACGTGAATGGAGTCGTGACGCGAATTAAGTCGGAGATTCGCGTGCACCTAAAAAGGCTTCCCAAATCACGCGAGAGTTCATTACATGGATCAATCATCAAACAAATCTCCGGTCGTTAATTGCCAAGCCATACCGCAAAAAACACGAACGTTACTTGTACCCAGACTCCGATCAGCATCACACGAAACGCCTTTGCACGAATTGCGTTGCCCGCTCGCTCGCGTTCCACCGATGCAATCTCATCGCGTATCATGTTGGCTACCGCCACGTCCTCAGACTCGTCAATGATGCTTTCCCACAAGTCATCTTCTGACAATGATCCGGGTATCACGGCATCCATCGGAACCCATACGTAACTTGCCGCCGCAAACACAAACAGGGATGCAATCGATGACGATACCAGCAACACCAATGGCGACGAACCACTAGACCACATTTCGCCAGCTCCAAAGAAAGTTGCTAATGCAGTTCCGCCCCCTGCAATCAACGCGGCACGCTCTCCGAGGGATTTATTGGCTGCAATTATCGACTCCCGGCTTTTCTGCAATCGCTCATAAACCAATCTTTGCTGCAACCTAACTGACATGACACAAAAGCCTTCAAAAAAGCCATCAGAACCGCCACCAAAGCCCCAACCAAGGCCAACCAGACCGGCACAAACGACACCGATCAAGCGTAGTGCAGGGTCGGACAAAAAGAAAGACAAGTGACCATCTCGGGTCAGCATCGCTTGGTTGCTCGCTGGTACCGCCCCACCCATCGAACACACATCAACTTCGCGATTGCCTGCGAGAACTGCATCACAGCCCGCAGGATTGAGTCTACCGACGTATCTAGGTAAAGGCAGCCGTTGTCGATTAGAAATTGGAAATAGCTTTATTCGCCAGTATCTTGGCAGGAAGATGGCACAGTCATGAGCATCGAAGATAAGAGAGAACACGCGGGTCAAGCAGATCCCGCGATCAGCGTCATCAACGTAGCCGACTTAGGCACCAAGCTTGAAGCCAATTGCTCTAGGGTCGCAAAAGAGACCGCAAGCAAGGTCTTGAATGCTATTCGCAATCGGACATGCGGTTGCGACAAGCTTGAGCGGACTGGCGAGTGTTGAGGCAAATCATGAATTGGATACAGCAGTTGCTAGCGGTTTCATTTCGGCAACGAATCGACTACGAAGCAGAGCAGGCATACAAGGAGGCCGTGGCTTGGTACATGGATTTCCAGCCGTCAAGCGATGGATACGAACTTGTCTTGGAGTTCGCAGAAGCCAAGTACGATGAGATAAAAGCCACGTTTGACGTCATCGACAAGAAAGCAGAGTGGTGTTTTGGGTTGGCATCGGCGGCGTCTGCGGCCGTAATCGCGTTTCCGGAACGTACAGGGCTGTCTTTTGTCGCAGTCATGCCCGTTGTGGCGATCTTGCTATGGAGCATGCATCTGGCATTGCGTAGTCGCGTGCCGTGTGACGTGCCGTCATCATTCGGCGTCAACGATGCAATTGAGCGGCACGAATCCACTGGGAATCTACCGGCATGGAAGGCAGCCAGCTTGCACTGTGCGACAAAGGGCATGGAGCAGATCGTAGCTTGGAAAACCGAATCGCTGGTCTATGCGGTGAGGATGCTAGTTGCAGCTATGATTGTTCTTTGCTGCCTTCGCTTGGTTTCTGAGTTTTGGGCGTAGGCTTAGGCTTCGGCGTATCCTGCGGGGGTTTTTGATTCGGAACGTACGATCGCACGATCCGAGTCGTGGGGTTTGGCGGCGGCTTGGAAGGTTGGTCGCCGCCAGAATCCGAACTAGCCATTGGAATGCCTTAGCCAATCGTGACTTTGATGTCTAACGCTTCGCAGATCGTGACGTAGTTCGTGAGGGACAGATTGTTTTTGCGTCGCTCATTAACCACTTGGGAAAGAATGTACCTTGCGATTCCAGTCTGTCGCGACACTTCGCTAAGCGACATGCCGCTTTCCATTGAATTCGTCAGCTCTTTTCGGATTGCGTCGTACATCCGGCCCATGGTCTTATCAACCTTTTTGCTGATCTCGGATTGTTCTGCTACTGCCATAGTCATCATCTTCGCTTGGTTACCCCCAACCATTCTTCCATGCGACAGTAGTCGTGAGCCAATCGTGACTTTGATGTCTAACGCTTCGCAGATCGTGACGTAGTTCGTGAGGGACAGATTGTGCCTTTGGCGGTCATTAGCCAATTCCGAGAGAATCGACCTTGCGACACCTGTCTCGCGAGCTAGTTCACTTAGCGAAACGCCATTTTCCTTGCATTTAATCAACTCTTTCCGTACGACGCTGTACATCCGGCCCATGGTCTTATCGACTTTTCGGCTGATTTTCGATTGTTCTGCTACCGCCATAGTCATCATCTCCGTTTGGTTACCTTCAGCGTCCCTTTGCAACCAACGGCGCTCAATACCTTAAAAATCGACCTAAACGTTAGATTCGGTATATCCTCGAAACGCCCGTTTCGAAGATTGCTCACAATCGTCCGGGTTATCCCAGCACGATTCGATATCGAACTCACGCTCTCGCCCCGCTCTAATGCGGCGCGAACCTGCTCTTGGATCGCCTCAAGCATCGCCAAATACTCCGATTCTTCGACGTCCGCGTGATCATCCACTGTAGTTGTAGTCGACACTTGTTTTTGGTATTTCCTGAATTAAAGTGTGCTTTATAAAGAACACTCGTGCAGGCACTCAAAGGGTTGCGAAATCGTCCTCACCAACAAAATCGTTGGTGAGGACATGCGGTCGAGAGGACTCGAACCTCCACGGGATTATCTCCCACTAGGCCCTCAACCTAGCGCCCTTTTCTTGCTCTAGCAGGGTGTCCATCCCTCTCTTTCGGGATGCCTGGACGGTGCGACCGGAACAAACGTTCTTGTTTGCCCCCCAAATTGACACCTCCCACTGAACTAGATGCAGACATCTATGCCGTTACGCAATCGCAGACCTAGATTCTCACCAACCTAGCGAAAGCAATTGCACAGCGTTCAATGGAAGGACATCCCACACCACATCAAATCAGACTCTCATCATGCTCCTAACCGAAGTTCGAACTAACTACCTCAACGATCACCCACACGGCGTGAGCGAGACCACCAAGGCCTATCTAACAGCCTGCATCCAGTGCTATTCAAGGTTTCTTGAGCGACCAGCTGTCACTTGTGATCTAGAGCGTTCCGCCTTTAACACCTACATCGATTGGATGACCGACAATCGCGCATGGGACACCGTCAGAACACAACGCTCCGGAATCCTCATGCTCTGGCGATTTGCTGCCGAAAACAAGCTCGCTGAGTACCCACTGCGCATCCGACTACCCCGCGAGAAAGAACGTCTGGTAAGGGCCTGGACTGTCGATGAAGTAGCGGCCCTAAGGGACTACAGTGCATCAATCCCAGGATGCTTCCGCAACTCCCACATGAAGATCGGGTCCTATCTCAGCTCCATCATTTCGTGCGGTTACGAAACGGGATTCCGCCTAGGGGATATTCTGACACTCAGACAGTCAGACCTGATCCAAGGGCCCCTAACACGGGTCACAATCACCGAAAGAAAAACGGGCAAGATCGCGCGTCGCACCCTGACCCCTCACACCGTCTCTCTAATCGACTTGCACGTCAGACGGTCTAACATCACTGCCGGGCCTATTTGGCCACTTTGGGGCAAACGTGAGGCCTTTTATCGCATGATAAGGAAGGTCGTTACACAAACGGGCATACGACCAGGGACGTTCAAGTATCTCAGACGGACGGCCGCCACGAATGTTGAGCAGCTTCGCAAGGGTTCTGCGACGGACTTCCTGAACCACAGCTCGCCCACCGTGACCAAGAAAAGCTACGTCGATCTAGACCAAGTCGATGAACGTCTCATCACCGTCACGCCTCTTCCGGCGGCTTAATTACCGAGATTCGATCTTTACAATCGATCGATCTTCGTTGAACTCAAAATGCCACTTATTCCAGCCGAGGAAGAATGCGGCATTGGCTGCCGTCGTCTCGTCGACCACCATCCTTACGCCACCGCTGAATGCAGCCAGCGTGGCTATCTCATCGGCCCCCTTGTACTGGATGAGCCAATAGATGATTCCCTCTTGGGGAATGCCGTAGAAGTGGGCAACGACTTCGTAACCCTCCAACGGCGGCGGTTCTAGCTCGAGCCCCTTCATGCCGTCGATATCTGCGTCGATCCAATCCACGCTATCTGCCTTGTTTTGATTGCCTTGTCGCCGTAGATCATTCCACGGTCTCATGAGGCATTCTAGCTTGTTTCTCAGCACTGGGCAGACGGTTTGGTTTTCCTGTGTTTTGCTCGTCAGATCCAAGCTTGGTAGGTCCAGCCAGTTCTTAGCTCCGAAACAGGGGGCTTCCTGACTGCTTGCGTTCGCGAAGGTCGCGAATGTAGGCGGCCCGGGCATACGAACTCGCTCTTGTCGCACTTTCGTCGACCATCGATTCGATATCGCAACCCATGGACTCGAGGTTCCTGCTGCTCTCATGCTTGATGTAGTGGTGGCAGTTAGCACACCGAACACACCAATCTGAGATCCCAGGGCTGATCTCCCTCTTGGATGACAAGACAAACCCACGCTTGCTCTCGCAAAAACAGCATTCACCTCGCACATGCCATTTGTACCGGTCCATCCCATCTCTCACCGGTAAACTACGATTCTTCTTGGCCATCCCAGTCACTCCTCAAAGTCTTAGGCGGAGCAGCTACCCCGCCGCACCGCTGATTTCGTTTCAAAATTTACCCCCTGCGCGCGCAAATGAATTTCCCTGAAATTTGGGTAGTGCGCG